>Ga0116231_10001614_pt1 | contig 46503 bp, 28 predicted proteins | sample S1TSphgellanicum_2_FD_89695 | JGI IMG/M metagenome (GOLD analysis project Ga0116231, IMG submission 89695) | Host-associated microbial communities from peat moss isolated from Minnesota, USA - S1T2_Fd - Sphagnum magellanicum MG | ecosystem: Host-associated > Plants > Peat moss > Unclassified... | reverse complement strand
TAAAACACTAAACCCCAAACCAAAAACCAAAAAAAAAAAAAACAAACCCCCCCGCCCCCCCAAAAAAAACCCCTAAAAACCCCCCCCTCAACCCCCCCCCCCCCCCCCCCCACACACACACACAAAATAATAAGCTTTTGATAAAGGGAAAACAATAAATGATCCAAACTAATATGCTTCCTTGCATTACATTTTGTTAAATAACTTAACAATTTTGACCATAATCACATTGAGAGTAAAATACCAGCATATAGAATTACACATTGAACATCTTTTGCAAAAAATCATGTATGTGAAGGTGGAAATTTTTAACATAGAATCAAAATCCTAAAGGGTTTTGAAAAAAGTGAATCCACAATAGTCATATCCTTGAGCTCCCTTTTCAACATAGTTAAGCTTCCACATAGATTCCATATGTGGGAGTTCGGACTTCGGCTTGTGCCACCCTTGTTATTAAAGGAAGAAAAAATGCAAGTGGAAAATAATTACTAATCAAAGATGGAGAAGGAGAATTTGAAAAGATTTGAATGTTCGTACAAAAGGTAATAGATTCAAAAGATAATGTGAACAACTTCTTGAAGCACACAATGGAGGCAAATGCTCAAATTTGGCAATAATCAAAGTTGTGGTAACAACCTCCAAAAGAAATCAATTCTTAAAAACCTAACTTTATCACTCAATCTTTAGCAAGGTCGTGGATGAAAGCATTTGAGCGCACCTTCTTCAATTGCACAACAAATTTTCAAATACCCAACTCACATTGAGAGAAATATTAAATTCTTTATTTCCTCTTTTTTTTTCCATAGGACCAATTGCTAGAAATTTGAAGCAACTAAAAGTTTTACATTCATTTTATCTCCAATAATTAAAGATTTAAATGCATAAAATGAAAATAAATATGTTAATAGTGTGCAATTTCACAAAATGATTATGATCTTTAATTTAATCTAACGTAATATCTTTTAGGTGACAATTATTAAATGTTTTCATGCAAAATTTACTCCAACCACCATGCAAGTGCAAAATGGTGGTTGAGTTCTTTGATCTTGTTCTTTTGCTTCTAAAACACAATTTGCTAATCCAATTTGTGGATTGTTTAGCTTAAGCATTTGGCTTTACATTTGTAAATTGTGTCCAATAATTAATTTCCTTTTTAGAAGAAAACTTTCATAAGAAATATTATTAGGGTTGGTAGAAAAACCTAATCAACTTTATGTTTTTCTAGCATTGGTAAAATATGATAATGCAATTACCAACTTTAATATTCAAATGTTCAAAAAGGCATATGATGCGTTTGTTCTTATTACTAACTTTTCAAGAAATGGTTGGAAATCAAATATGTCATTATTGAACTATTTGAAGCTATTCAAACTATATAGGCATATTCACAATTAGGGTACTCAAAAGGATTGTCTACTAAAAGAAAGACTGCAAAGGATTATTTTGGATTTGTATAGTATTTATTGCCTTATAATTATAATGAATTGTTGTATGCCCATAACTAGAATGATGTCATGTTAAAATAGTGAAAAATCTAAAAATAGATTGGATATAAATGTCCTTTTGAATCATTTTAAATAATTTGATTCATTGTTCTAATTGCAATTTTCATCTTAATAATGGGATGAAAAGGGCATATTCACAATTGAAGTACCCAAAACAATTATTTAACAAAAAATGAACTACAAATGATTATTTGGATTTTTATAATATTTATTGCCTTATAATTATGTGCATTGTTGTATGCCTATAATTAAAATGATGTCATGTTAAACTAATCAAAAATCTAAGAATAAATTAGATACAATATAAATGTCTATCTAAATCCTTTTAAATAATTTGAATCCTTATCTTAACTATAATTTTCATCTTAAAGCAATCAAAAGGAATTCATTAAATGGTCTCGTTGACTTCAAGTTTTTTTATGAATAAACGATGATTATATCCATGTTTGGCAATGTTCATTAAATGCATTTTGTTAGATCATACATGGTATGAGAAATTTGAAAATTACATAATTCATTCCAAAAGTTTTGCAAGGAAAAAGGCTATTTTTTTCCACTTGGTTGATTGTTTGTATTTTCTATACTTCAAATTTGTGGCCCCAAATGCACATCACATGTAAAAATAATAATCTTGCAAGAAAAAATATCAAGTTGTCTATAGAAAAGTATGTACCCATTTTTTACATTTCTAGTTTTTTATCAAAATATTGATGCATTATTACATACACATGTGAAAAAACACCACCAGCATAAGAATTATCCAAATTTTCACACTCAAATTGATTCCATGTAGATTTTGTATTTAGTTGATAGCAAAAATGAAGTCCTCAAATCATGTGTCCAAAAACTGGTATCCTAACCATGAATATGCTCACAAGATAAGTTGACATGGCTTGAAGTTTTCAAAGATTTGTTGAAGTATGATTTAAGAAAATATGTGAAAGATAAAAGGTTTAATGTCAATGCAATGACAAGTGCATTGTGATCAATTGTGAGTTGTGAAGCTCTTTGTTTGGAGGAAAGTTTTCGAAGAACTTATTTTGGTCATGTTTTTTTCAAAGCAATTAATCTAGCAAAACATATAAAAAAAGTGTGTAAAAATCTAAAATATGTTTATATTAAGTTTGCAAAAACAAACACAAGGCCAAAATGTGTCTTTCATGACTCGATCTATGATTGCATTGCTAGTCTTTCAAAACATCCATGACCAGATGACTATGTAGTCAAAGAGGACATGTCATATTTTTAAATGTTTTTTACAACAAAATTCATGAAAGACATGTCTTTTACAACTATGACAATTGCAATTATAACTATCAAAACATGGATAGTGGGTTATTCTCCAAGCTTACTAACCTAGGTTAGGTAAGCCTAAAATCTGTTAAGCTCAAAAGTTAGCCTACATGTTAAAAATGTAAGCCTTAACCTACCTAGGAATATAGGTTAATTTATCTAGCTAACAACCTAAGCTAGGCTAGGTACTTAAGCTAAGTTAACAATTTAGCATAGCCTAATTAGCCTTATAAAACTAGGTTGCAATTGTGAGGATTTGAACCTCTCACCTCCACATTGAGGGATGAGATCCTTAACCATTGCACCACATTTTTTTACATGATAAAAGTTGTCACCATATTATCATAAAGAATTGTTTTCTAACACTTAAATAACCTAACTACCTAGATAAAGTACCTACCTAATAACATATAGCCTACCTAATAACTTCATAGGTGTTTTGATAGGTTTAATGATCTAGCTAAAATAGGTAGTACATTGTACCATGGCGAGTAAGTAACTAATATGTACCCTACATAGGTACGTACTTCCTACCTACTAACCAAAGATAGTTATTAAGGTACATATTTACCTAGGTAGCTACTAGTAGCTAGCTATAAATAAATAGGTACCTTCTAATAATTAAGTACCTAGTGGGGTAGGTATGTACTAATAGGTACTTACCTAAGTAGTATGTATGTAAGATAACTACTAGTAAGTACCTATGTTAAAGGTAGAAATTATCCTATGTTGGTTAAAAACCATGGATGTTAGGAAACGGTAGCACTATGAGAAATTATGTCCATCGAAACCACATTACCCTGTAACTAAAACTCAAAAAATAATTAATATACAACTATTGTGCAACTATCTCTTGGGTATTATAATTAATGTGCAATTATCCCCGTAGAAATATGGTGTATTAATAAATAAATTGCCACATCAAAAAATCAATTGGTTATATTATAATTGTAAGTAAAATGAAAATGGGTCTTCTATATGGTAATTTATACACATCGTACATACATATGTAATTGACCATGTTTGACTTTTTCAAGAATTGCATTATAGTTGCATTTGCTAATTACTTTAAAACTATTGTAAATGCGTCATTAAAGCAATAACTATGTTGTAACTAGATACATTTGTACATGTACATGCGATCATGCCACATGCCCACATTTCCACCACCCATTACGGAATATATTTGCAACTAGTTTTCGATTATAATTCCAATTGATATAATTAGCCCAACCATTAATGTGCCATTACTAAAGTTCTATTATTCAATTGTGTTATGACTATAATACAACTACTTATAACTTAATATACATACTCATAAGTTATTTATATCTTCATCATATGTGTTTCATTTTTAAATGACTTAAAATGTTATGGGAATGTTCAAGCTTTAGAAATCATCTTTGAAATGTAAAGGTAAAGGAGTAATGAAAACATAACAAGAAGATAAATAAGTTTTCCAACTTACAAAACACATTTTTTTCCTTTTTTTTTCTTTTTAGACCCCTCCTACTTTCAAACCTCATAACTTTCTTATTTATTATTCATTTTAAATGACTTAAAATCCTATAGGAATGCCACCTAAAATTCTACAAATCGTATTTGAATTCTAATTGCAATAGAACAACATATTAAAATTTTAAAAAAATGTTTGGGAACTAAATTTTGTAGCATTCAGTGGTTTGTTTTTTTGAATTTTTGACCCCATCTACTTTGGGGGCCCATAATTTTGTTTATTTTATATCGTTTTTGATGAGTTTTAATGTCCCAAAAGCACCAATAAGAAAGGTTCAAATTTTGTTTAGACATTAAAAACAATGAAACCTTCCCCTTGGATCTGGCTTGCCTTAAGTGCTTAAATGTTATAGTTGCAATTGTGATTTATTTTGCAACTAAAAAATTAAAAGATTGAAAAGATTTAACCCATATGTTTTGTTTTTGAATCTCATGTTACAAATTATATAAAGAAGGTTTTCACATTAAAATACAAGTGTCATTTTGGAATGAATTCAAAAAAACTTAACCTAAAGGCAAAACATAAAATTAAAAAATAAAATTTCATGGATTTTTATTTTTTTCTACCTACTTATGTAGGTAGGTAAATAAGTAGCCTTAAGTAAATATATAGGTATGTAGGTCTTAGGACCTACTAACTTATAATTACGTATTATCAATTTAGCTATTAAAATAGATATTTCTATTTAATTATTTATTCCAAAATATAATTAATATGACATGTGATGATTTTTTATTGAGTCATTTGTCATAATTTCAGACCATCATTAACAATCATAATGAACAATGGAAATCAATTTTCCAAAAAAAATAAAATTATGTGAAAAAAATTCATAATGCCACGTGTTAAATTTTAATAGGTGGATGACAATCAATGACATAAGCATGACATCATGGGTGCAATTGTAATGGAATTACATAATAGTTGAAAATGAGTTGTTTTAATTGAATTGCAATTGAATTGCAATGAGTTACACCATATATATGATGAGTTGCAATTTTGCAATTCATGCAATTTATCCATTAGCATTCACGACATATAAATATAGTGAATTACAAGTGACCTTTACAACTCAAAAATTGAGTTGCAAGGCCAATTATAAAACTTTTTTTTTTTCATAATGTACTATCATCACTAAATGATAGTTACCATCAAATGGCAAAATAATCACATGAGAATCATAGAATGAAAATGGTCTTTTACAGTAATACCGTCCATACAATGAATTACTTTAATGGGGCAAAATAATCAAAAGTTAATTTTTAAAAAAATTTAATAAAAATAATATTAGTTATTAGAAATAATATCATAATCTAATTTACTTCGTAAAACATTTTAGTAACTATTTAATTACTAATGATAAATAGTTTACTTATCATTTTTTATTTATTAAAAGGTGAAATCATCTAGGTTAATTAGTTTAAGGGGATAAAGGATGGATGGATTTTTTTAATTAGGATGTGAGTAAGGGATTAAAATGATATCTAAAAGGATAAGGACTCAACCTTTGTGTGCTGAACATTTTTTTTTAATTCCTTTTTTTTTTTTGGAGGGAGTGAAAGATTTTATCATTAGTTTTCATTATTCATGAAACATTAAACATTAACATTAGGAGCTTGTGTGTGACATTCTTGTGTGAGAGAAAAGGAGAATAACATAAGAAAAAGATGTATTTGTCCTTATGTAATGGAGAATGGTAGAAGGTTGTATGCAAATAAAGTTTCTTCTTCTTTTGTATTATATTATAATGTAATAAAAGAAGGGAGAATAATTCATATTAAGTTTCTATAAAATTTTATTACTATTATGTATTAATAAAAAATTTTCTTTTACAAAGTTAAAATATTATTTACTCTTTATTATAGTCTTTGGAATAGGAATTTTGTTTTTGCCACAGGAAGGTATTCACCATTCAAAATAACAACAAAAAAATAGACATGAGATTTGAGATTTGCAAGGAAGACAAGGTTGTTGCAAACGATAGTTTCCAACAACCACAAAATTCCATAGGTGTTGAAAACAGTAGGTAGCAACCACAAAGGGTTTGCACGTTGCTGCAGATGATAGGCAACAACCACAAAAGGTCTACAGACAATAGGTAATAGCCACAACAGTGCTATAGACGATAAACAACAGCTACAAAATGTTTATAAGCACTATAAACGACAAATAACAACTAGGTCTTTATTAGGTCTACTAAAGATGACAGTTATTGCAAGATGAGAATTGCAATATGACAATAAGTAAACAAATGACAATCCCTACTTTCAAGTCTTTTCATTTTTCTAGTTATTTTATTTTTATCCAACAACCCTTTCCTTATTGATAATTAGGTTGCTAGATCCACAATTTTATAACCTATTATTAATAATTAGTAAGTATTTACTTAGCACCTATTAATTCATAAGTACCTTGGTAGGTTTACCCACCTAGCTAAAATAAGTACCTACCTAATAGGTAATATTTTCCAAGGTGGGTAAGTATCTACTACATACATACTTAGTTAAGGTAAGTACATACCTCCTACTTAGTAGTTAAAAGTCGGTAAATATGTACCCAAAAAAACATATTCACCTAGGTACCTACTACTCTAGGTAAGTAGTGAGGTAGATACCTACTACCTAATTAAGACATATCTAAAATAGGTACGTCTTAGGTACTTCACCTAATAGGTACCTACTCATAGGTATTGGATCTATATATGGTCATCTGCTTCAGGAACCTACCAAGAAGAAATTCTCTCTGCACCCTCTTGGCTCCCAACATGCCGGTTGCCATGTGCATCCACATTTCACAAAGCTTTCTATCATCCAGTTTTGTCTAGTTGCACACACACAAGACCCAAAAACCAAATCAACACATGCATGCCAAGACAATGTTTAGGGAAGGACAAAAGCACATACTCTAAATGCTAATAAAGTGAGGGGCATCTTGCTTGATTATATCAACCCTGCAAACAATCCCAACTAACTGTTCTTTAAGGTGTTTAGTACCAGAGGCATAAAACTCTTTTCTCATTTATCTGCCATCCTGTTGACAACAAGTTTGGAGAACATCCAAAGTAGTAATGACCAAAAGAATTTTGGCATTACACATTTCAAAGACATTCCATCTTGCTATGCATGGCCGCATCCAGACAACTCTGAAACCAGCATAACCTCTGGTTGGGGCTGTCAAAGTGAAGTTGATGTTGAGTACTTTCAGCTCCTAGCATTTCTGCAAAGCAATGATAGCATCACGGCATGTTACATATCAAACTCCAAAATGGCAAAACACCTTACATTTGTGGTGCCTCATGTCTCCGGTCAATGAACATTTACCAGAGCCTAAGAAAAGAAAAAAAGTGCCATGAACAGGCAATAAGCAGTTGAGATAAGTCTTCATGATCTGAGTAGACAATGCAAAATGCTTGTGGGCTCAAGATTCATAGGTGTGTAGCTAAATTTGTCATGCTAGATGACCCAGATAGCTGATCACTAGCAAATACAGCACCAAATGAATTCATAGACTCATGTATTCCCCTGGACTCACTTTCTCCAGATAGCATATGTCAACATTCTTTCAAAGCCACACTTCTAAAAATCTTGCTGACCATGAATTTCTCTTTATTTATACATCCAATTACTGTGTCAGCACCACAGTGCTCTTCGCCCCAAATGAGGTTTTTGAAGGCATACAATGGTAAGATGAAAGAATTAGAGAAAAGAAAGAATGCCACATGTAGAATGGAGCTCCAACTCCAAGCATCTTACCACCTACATGTACTCATAACTAGCAAAGCACAAACTAAGGCCCACACCCACTAGTGGGCACTTACTGCACAGAGAAGTTTGGAGAAGAATACACAGAAAAGGCGAGCTCCTCACCTTCCAAGAGCAGAGTTAGAGGAACTATTTACAGGTGCCTTTGTCATGCTGGATCGTCTTGCCCTTCGTTCCTGCTCCTTTTCTGCCCTTAAAATTACAACCTCCTTCTCCACAGCTGTGACTTCTCTCCGCATTTTCTTTGCCTCAACCTCCATGGCCTTTGTCAGTGTATCCACTTTCTTTGACAGCATCTGCAAATGGATCATTCAAGGAAATGTTGGGAGTTAGTCCTGTTGCAATTCAATCCAAGACACATTTCCAGTAACTAAAGAATGGCCAATGTTCCTACTAGGCTTGCTTCAGCTGTCTTTGATTATATCAAATTAACTCATACAGCACCAGATTACACACCTCAAGAGCATCATCCTTGTCCCTCAGGCTTTGATCCTTCTCGTGGCTTGATTTCCTCAAGGCAACTACCTCCTTCTGTAGCATATCATACAGCAAGCTTGACACAGTATCATCTGCACCAACTGAAGTTCCAATATCTGCTTTCTCACTTGGTAGATCAGCTCCCTCCAGGTTCTTGGTTGCTTCAACAGCATTTTTCCTGCCTGCACGCAACTCCTCAAATCCATTACTAAAAGCTCTCAGCCTGTTTGAGGAGGCAGTATCTAGCGGTCTGCCACCATCAAAGGACTGTGAAGTCATCCTGCCATTTCTCAAAAGAGTTGTGCTAGCTACTGAAGCCCTCAGCTGAGATACTGCAGATCTTTGACGTCTGGAACCATTTGACAGTAGTCGTGACGCTTCCTCTGATCCAGTTGACAGGCGCCTTGTTGGACCATTGCTTGCACTTCTCACTGCCTCCTCTGCACTGCCTCCAGACTGTCGGCGTGAGGTGGATGGCCTTAACCCTTCCTCAAGCACCTTCAGCCTGAATTGGAATTTTTCCTGTACAGTATAGCTATAAATTCAGCTTCAGCAGCAAATGCATGAATTATATCAACATCACTTCAAGAGAAACCCTACAATATATCTACAATATTGCAGAGAAAACTCCACAACACTTTAAAGGTAACCATTATATCAGTTGCAGCCAAGCCAGAACAAACACTACAAGAATAGATGTGGTCATAACCTTGTGCCTGTCACTTACAAAGTATGAGACCATCACCTTCATCATGCAATGGCAGTGACTAGCTGCCATCACTCCACATTAACTTCATTGGATCCCAACAGTGCATGTAAATAAGTACATTACAGTCTGCTCAATGTTCAGGCAAACAACTCTACAGAAAACTGCATCCTTAGTTTCTCTTGCATTTACAAAAGCAACAGGAGACTCAGTCATGATGGTGCTAGCATGCAAAAGAAGTAGCTAATCAAAAGGTAAATAGTACCCTTATTCAAGCTGCAACAAACTTGTGAGGCTTAAATTCATTTCATGTAACTTGAATAATGTACAAGTAAGTATCTAAGCTAAGGCATGAGAAGCCGAAATAGAGGCTACTGGTCAGGGCTTCCTGCACCCTGAACATATCCTTTAAACACACCACTGGTGACTACTTGGATGCAATATATCCACTTTACTCACTGGGAAACTTACCTATAAGATTGCAGAGATAACTCCGCAATTGAATTTTGCATTTTGCATTATGTCAGTAACTCCAGCCAAACCAAAACAAACATGAAAAGAATGAATGTGGTCATAACCTTGCACACATGACCCAAAATGAGTCAGACCATCACCTCAGTCACACATGGCAGTGACTAGCTACCATTACTCCACACTGACTTCATCAGCTCCCAACCATGGATGTAGATAAGTATAGAAAAATCTACAATAACATAGATGGTAAACAAATGCCTCCTGCCTCCCATATTTTGCACATTGATAACCAACCTTCAGTTGAGACTCAGTTTTTGCAGTTCGCTCTGCTATGGCCAACTTGTCCCGTAGTTGCTGCATCTCACCCTGCATTTACATTCAAACTTTGTGATTGGAATGACCATCCCATCAGCACATTCACATGAGCAGTACATACTACACATTCAGAGTATTTACTGCTCATGTACTCCAAAGAAATTGAAAAGATATTGCCCTTTGAGCAAAACAACAAGACTTAATACAAAGTACTGCTTACCTGAAGAAATCTTCGTTCATCAAGCCACTGCTTCACAGGCATCACTTTATCATTTGCATCCTTCCACTCATTTGCCACAACAGATGCTACTCGGTTAGCAGATATTTTTGCTCGTGCAAGCTCACGCTCAAGTGTTTTCTTTCCTTCCTGCGTATGGGATTTAGCATCAGATGAGCCTGGTGCAATTTCTTTGAGCTTGGGACATGGAGTGTAAAAACAGCAATTGAAAAACAACTCCAAGCCATGTACACAATGTACAGACTTACCTCAGATGAATTCACAAACAACAAACTATCGGCAATCTTAGTTGTCAGCATTGCAGTTCCAAAATGCTTACCAGCAACTCTTCCACTTGCCGTTGATAATCCCTTGCAGCATTCACAGCAGCCCCTCCAGCCAGAACTGCTTCTTCCAATTCTGCCACTGTGGTACTCAATTTCTCAACTTCAGCAACTTTTTGACGGTGCATTTTGTCCAGGATCTTGTTCTCTTCCTGCCACAACAAACATTTGATCCAATTCACACTTTTGACTTGGCTGCAACAACTAATCACAATGCAATACTTGGAACAAACCCCTGACCACAACTGCAAAGTCATTTGATCTAACCTGGCAGATCTCAATCTGTTTCATCAATTCTTGATTACGATTCTGCAAGTCATCCACCATAGAAGCCTTTGCTTCAGCTGTCTGCACTGTCCTCTCTGCCACCAGAAGAGCAGCCTCTTTGGACTTGGTCAGACGATCCAGGGCCCTATTGTCATCCTGGAGCTTTGCTATCTGCCATGACAGTCTAAATCAGAAACTAGAAATGCGGTGTGAAGTGTAAAATGTACTCCATATCCATACAGCAATCCGATCAACTGCATCGAAATTCTTGAAACCTTTTATGTGAAACATTTGTAACCACAGCACTTTTTCAGGTATGCATGCACACAGGATGAGGCCAGTCACAATACTTCTTTATAAGCTAGCCTCAGTTCAGCCTCAAGAGGTGCAAGGATGGCTTCTATCGGTGGAAGATCCTCATCCTTCTGGGCAGCATGCACCCTTCGAAGAGTTGCCTCTGCAGCAAACTGTGCAGCAAGAGCTGTTTTCTTCTCATCATTAATCCTCTTCACTTCAAGATTCTGCACACAGCAAGAACTGTAAGATTTCACAATATCAAAGCTCACTCAAAATGGCTCACAGGACAGCCAAGAACCAAGTTTACATTAACTGCAGGAAAACATGCTAGAATTGTCAAATCGGCAGGTTTTCATACCTTGCTCTCTAATGCGATTTCAGCTGCCTTAAGCTTCTCATCAACTTTTTGAAGCTCTTCATATATCTGCATGATTCCAAATGCAGCACAAAACATCAAGCTAGTGTTAATTACACAAGCCCTGTGCCAGTCTTCTTCTTGGTGAGAGACTGGTGACCAGCATCAGCTTCTCAGCAATGGCTATGGTTGTACTTGCTCATCTCAGGGAAACTCTCAGAACCAGAAACTATGCAAGAGTTTGATCTCAAATACTTGAGGAACCCTGACATGTACACAAACATGGGTATTGAGAAGGAGATCACCTCTTCAACATTTCTTTTTGCCGTGCGCTCAGTTTGCTTCAGAGCTTTTATCTCAGAATGAGCCTCAGCCAGTTCTCGGTCCTTATCTAAAATCCAACACAAGTTGAGAGCTGCATCAGAAATGCTCTTTCACACACAAAACACAAAAGAAGTCTCCAGGAACAAAGCAAGCCACTCCCACAGAAATGGCAAGCAAGGAATTTCCTATGCGGGTGAAAAGTTGGTAGCTAAAACTCTCTGTGTTCAGACTAAGTTCAGAACTAAACAAGTCTTGTGTATGGCCGCCTGTACTGAAATACATACTTCCGAAGCAGAGTTGCAATAAGCCTCCAGATCTGAGCTTCAGGTATTGAGTCCATATCAAGAGCTAAAACGTTATCTTCTTCAGACAATAGCGCAATGCACATAATGGAAACGGAAATTGCAGACGAGCTTTCAATTCGCCGTATGTATGTAGGATTGCCGTGAAAGAGATGGAAACCATTCTGACTGACTCTGGACCTACGAGGGTTCGGCATCATGGAAGAGCAAAACATTTGCTATAGTACCGTGTGTGTGTGTGTGTGTGTGTGTGTGTGAAGCTTACCCCGAACTTCGTTCTCCAGGCGGTTCAGCTCCACCTTGACTGGATCCGAACCATGTAGCTGCGTTATTATATCATCGCTGTCAGGAAAAGAAGAACGCCCTATGCTCCTGCGCCTAGGTTTCGAGTCTGCTGCTCTAGAGAAACTCCCCGACACCGGCACACCTCCATTGTCGAAAACCGACTGCCTGCCGTTATTGTAGATTCCATCCATTGCGGCATTGTCATGGTCTACACTACCACTGAGTGATTCTTCCATAACTCTAGTACAGCCCTCCTTCTTCAAAAACAAGTTCTATGGATACCCCGCCACTCCCGCCCCCTTCCACTACCATGCACCACCAAGAGACGAAGCAGCAGAAGTCGTCCTCTACAAGATGCACAACAACGTCGCCGTCGTCGTCTTCATCGTCGTTCAACTTCTTCGTCAACATACCACGAGTTGCAGCTTCTCGTCTCCGTTCCACTGCTCGCGTCCACATTGCCACCAAACATAAAAAACATGGCAGCAAGCACAGCAGCAATGGCAAGCCGTCATCCCTCCTCTCCAGTTTGCTTGCAACATTGCTTTCCCAGACAAACTCTCCGCACCTCTCTCTCTCTCTCTGTCTCCCCCCTGCGTCCTTCTCTCCCTCTCCCCTCCTTTCTTCACCTTCTTGCCACAACAACGACAAAAGCGCGGAGACGGTCCTTCGCCAAACAGACCTAAAATAAGCGCGAGGACTCTAGGGACTATACTCTTTAGGCCGGCCCGTGCGCGCAGACGGTCCTTCGCCAAAAAGACCTAGAATTGAGCGCGAGAGGACTCTGGCGACTACAGTCTTTGAGGGCCGGCCCCCGCGGGCGCAACGAACGGGGGTCTCAAACAGGGGCCTCAATAATCTCAACTAAGAAACTTATTTTTGTTTTTTCTTGTACAAAATTGTTGTTTCGGTACAGCCAAGAAGTCCCCTTTTCTCTTTCCCTCCAGAAAGAAAGTGAAAAGCCTTCTTTTCCTCTTCATCTTCTTCTTCTGCTTCCAATTTTTTTCCCCCTCCAGAACCAAAAAGAAAAAGCCTTCTTCTTCCCTCATTTAACTTTTTCTTGCTTTGTTGAATTGCAGAAAATTGAGCTGAAATTTTAGTGGCCTTATTCACCTTTCTGCCATCATCCTTCAGAAAGCAGATATATTTTTTTTTTTATTTTTATTTTTTTTTTTTAAAACTGAAATTAAAATTTTGCATAAAGAAAAATTTCCTTCCTTTGTCACCTTTTTTTTCTTTAAATAAAAAAAATTAACCCATCTGGAGGACTCTGGACTCTCTCATCTTTTCATCATCTTTTCACCAATTTTCCAATTGTACAAGAAGGCAGGTTACAAAAAGGGAGGGAAAAATGTGTAAGAAAAAAGATGCCAAGAAAACATGCAAAAGAACAACAAATGCATAAGAGTCAGTCAGTGCACATTGCACATAGTACATAGTTCTAGTTATCAGGGCATCATTAACTTACCAGAAGAGATCCACAATCTTATACATATAGGTATTCTTATTGTGAGAATAATGTTGCACTGGGAACACATGCATCATGTGGTTAGGATCTAACGCTCGGGAAGGAACACATGTTGTGCCTTGCAAAATCATGGAAGATTTTGATCAAATGATGCCCGAATTGCCTTCTCCTTCTTCACAAAACATGGAAGAATCAAGAGTAAACAGCAGAGCACACCAAAGTAATGAATATGCATGCGAAGAAGAAGAAGAAGAATGAATGAACCCCGTTTGTTAGTATGAACAGGAGGTTGCAAGGTTGAAATTGTATACAGAAATGTCGGTGTTTGTGCACCCTCATTAAAATCGAAGAAGGCATGTGTTAAAAGCAGCTACGCGCATCTTGTTCACCAAAGCTCTTTGCAATTTGCATGTCCTTTGCATGGGCCACACTGCGAAAGACATGCAACATTTTCAACACTGATTCACTAAGGCAACTCTTTGAAACAACAATCTCATTGGCCACATAGGCTTTTTTTTCACCCCTAAGGCACAAGCCTATTCCTGAGACCCTATAAATCTATGTGTATATTTTCTACACTATTACCTTAAAACCCTTGTCTGTGCACAAGAGAGGGTTAGAAACACACACAAAAACTCACCATGCAAAACAATGGAGACCCTCTTTAGGTTTTCTTCTCATAGCAAATGTCAGTGCACTCCTCTTTGAGACCATTTGGTTGCAATATGCAGCTGCAATGGCATTCGACACATTGCACCCACACTTTGGTTTCTCACCCAAAACCCTTTCACTGCACCTACTTTGATTTTCCTTAGATTCACATTCACAGAGAAACCCCAGATGCTTCCTGAAGTCTAGAAATCATAGAGTTTAAATTGCATGTGAACATGGAACAACACATCATGGATCCAAAGGATTTGCCCATTGTACTTGAGGTAGAAAAAGGAATTACTGGAATATGGTACTCAAGATACAAAAGAAACAGCATTCATGGATCAAAAGGATTTGTTCATTGAGGTAGAAAAAGGAAGTGCTGGAATATGGTACTCAAGATAGAAAGGACGCAGCATTCATGGATCCAAAGTATTTATTTGTTCATTGTACATGAGATAGAAAAACGGAATTACTGAACATGATACTCAAGATACAAAAGAAGCAGCAGTCCCCCGCACCCCTCTTCCATTGTAAATGTGTCACAAACCAGCTGCCACTCATTGCAATACGGCAACAAATTGTGGGAGGAGCAAACCAATATTGTCTGACAATTGTAGCGATCATCCAACCAACATTGTGTGCACAAAAGTGTAGTGTCAAAAGAGTGGGTACATTTGTGTGAGTAAAGGAACACAAAAGAAGACTTTTGGGGAATTTGAATACAAGAGCATACGATGGAGAGAGACTAGGACATGGCCATAATTTCAGAAACAAAAAAGGGCCTGACAATAGAAATCTAGGTCATAAGTCATTTGCTATGTATTCATCACCTGAATAATCAAGTGCCTTCAAGAAAGAGCAACATAAAAGCCATTTCAGCAGATGTAAGCTGCAAAGAGCAGAACAGTGATGATGTCTGATATAAATTCATAACAAAGTTGGGCACCTTGTTCAAATATATCATCATCCCTGCACACTAAGCTCATAAGCAAGATCTCCCCAAAGCCCAGGCATTTGACTGTCAATGGAACTAATAAACTTACAAACTAGTACAGATGCAAGATAGCCTCATGTTGTTGCGCCCCAGTAACCTTGGAAGCTCAAACCCATCTTCAAGCCCAAGACCTCCATATTCCACATTGGGTCAAAAATGAAGATGCATGAATTGATCAGCATTGACATCATAACCCACAATGACAGACTCTAAAGGACTAGGACCCATTCCAAGCTGGTACTATTTAGAGTGACATTCTATGTTTGTTTCTTGTGGGCCAAGATCTTCGAGCAAATATCAACACCTTTTGCAGATGTCAAAGTCAGCTTCATGCAGTGTCTTTAGCTCCTCCCAGTTCTGCATGCAACAAGCATATCACAGCTCTATCATTTGTTTTTTACTCCATGATTGCAGAAGAGCTGGCTTATGTACATCTCATGGATTCCTGGGGAGAAAACATAAAAGAAGTCTACAATATTGAAGTTCAAATGCAGGTCCATAAAAATGTGACTGAAGCAGTCTGCATAGCTTGAGATATCAGAAGACCAGTACGGATGCTTGTGGGTTACAGATTCATAGGGGTAGGTGACTCACTTATTGCACTAGATCACCCAGTCAATCCATTGCTAGCATAGATTCACTTGTTGCCTGAGAGATAGCTCCTAGACAGCAAGCTTGGCATCCTCTAAAAGATGGGACAAGAAAACTTGGCAATAAATCACGCAAGTTTTCACTAGCTGTAGCAGAAAAAAACTATTATTATTTGGGATCTGCTTCACACAACACTGTGAATAGGCCTTCAAAGTGAAGTTCTAACATCTAATGCTTAGAAACTTGTGGAAACTTCCATTGTGAAAATTCTTTGGTGAATATTCGACAATGCAAAAGTATCTGAGTGCCCTTACCCCAACAATATCTCTTGAGTAAGCAGAAGGAATCCATGTTGTGGACAGATAACATGTAGAACTATAGAAGACAATGCCATGTGAAGGAAGGAGCTCCATCTCCAAGTCATATTATGAGAGGGCAAACCCCACATGTGCTTATCATCATGTACTCCTGAAAGAAGGCTAAGACCCAATAAGGAGCACTGTCTATGCACCACAGCAATTTGGGAGAATAAAGACACAGAACAGAGACAGTGTACTACCAATCAAGAAGATGAGTAGAGGAACAATTTGCAGCAGGTGCTTTTGTCATGCTGGATCATCTGGCCAACTTTTGCTGCTCCTTTCCTGCTCTTGAAGCAGTCAGTTCCTTCTGCAGAGCTGTAACTCAGCTGCACATCTTCTTGGCCTCAACCCCCATGGACTTAGTTAATGTATTGACCAGAATCTAGTGGTCCCCCACCGTCCAAAACACTTTGATCTCATCCCTGCCCATTTCTCAAAAAGAGTTGTGCTACCTGGGAAGCTCTTACTTGAGATACTGCAGACAGCAGATGTGTAGAATCATTTGTCAATTCCCGTAAAGCCTCCTCTGATCCAGTTGGCAGGGACCTTGTTGGAGCATGTCTCACTGCCCTCCTCTGGATCACCTCCAGCTGCTGGGGTGGGGTAAGGGGATTCAAGGCTTCCTCAAGCACCGTCAGCTGAAATCGATACATCTACTATATATGACAACCATTTTACTCTGCTTAACAAATCCATCAGCAAACTGCATGGAACATAATACATGAACATGACTGCAGAAGAAATTCCCTACAACAATTATCTTCACAACTACTGAGAACTTCTCCATACTGACAGATTAAGTCAACCTGAATAGGATTTTGAGCAATGATCCATTCATAAGGTTATGGAGATCTTGGATCTAACGTAACCTTATGAATGGATCATTATGTGAACTTGCCAAAATATTTCTCACATCCAAGTTTAGTTTTTTTTTTTTTCACAACCCCACCCATAAAACTGAAACGAGGACTGCCAATAGGTGGTAACTACTAATAGCAAACCACCTGGAGCAATCATTGTGATTGGCCAATCAGAAACAGGGATCAACAGTCAAATCATATTTATTACACTCTTCTCTAGCATGTGCACAGCTTTGCTTTCCTGCGCATTTTACCAGCCTCAGCAAACTGAGCAAATATGCAGGAGGAAAACCATTTTCCTGAGCCACACCGGCATATGTTGATTTTTCTTCGTCCAATTTTAATGTGCAGAGTCACATACTGATCACCTGTGGGGATGCTGTAAGGAACAAAGAAATTTTTGGTTCCAGCTTTAGGTTTTTTTTTTTTTGGGTCGGTTTGAAAGAACCTTCAACACAATTCTAAGATCGATTTTTTTGATTTATAGACTTCATTTTCAAAATTGGAGCCTACCCTAATTAATGTAGGTCCGGATTGGGTCCCATCTACATTGCACCCAACTAAATTTTTCAATTATTAATAATATGAGATTTGTTCATCAAGTGCATAGTGCCCAAAATAAAAGATTGTGTATCAGGTAATTGTTATGTATAGCCAATTGAAACTAGTAATTAAGTTACCTAAAAAATAAAACTTTTTTGTTGCCTTTCCAAGAACTTGAATTATTAGAAATAAAAACATACCCTCAACAATTATCAAGGTAGAATTCTTAGAATTCATAACCACAATTCTCTAAAGATCAAAGACCGAATTGGTGGATAACCACGATTCTCAAAAAATCTGAAAAATTCAAGTAACTAGCCAAAAAAATGTCAACTTTCTACCGGATTTTCCATCAAAACCATAGGTTCTTTAAGATTTTTTTAATAACTAAGATTAGCAATTCTTTGATTCTAATTTTTTGCAGGCACCAAATTTAGTAGTTCTTTGATTATGAAATATTGAAAACTGAAACTAATAGTTTTTTTGAACATTCAAATAACCACACAACACTAACTTTTTAGTTTCAACAAGAGGTCAGTTACAAATCCAATTTTTAGTGAAATTTCGAACCTCCATTTTGAATATTCCACAACTTATCAAGAATTTGGATTCAAACTTGCCTACTACCCTAAACTTGCTAAGACTAATATATATGTTAATGTTGCCAATTTAGATTTTGAAAGGAACTTTCAATTTTTGTTTTATTTCCTGGTTTCACAAACTTCTAATGTAATTTTTCAATTTTATGGATTTATAAAACCTTCAATTATGAAGACCTCAAGCCATAAAATTTGGAATGTGGTGCAATTTAGGACCAAGTTTAATTCCATTTACATTGTGTCCCATTAAATCTATTAAAACTATTTCTAATATTGATTTTGTCCAACTATGCATAGCACCCAAGATCAAAGATTGCGCAATAATTGTTATTTAATTAAAAATAATAACTTGTTTAAAAGTTAAGGCTTCATTGTTGCATGTTTAGAAAATGCATATTCATATAAGTTAAGAACTTAGACCTATTTAAAAAGGGACAAGAATTCAATTTAGATTTGGGTTTTAATTTTAACAAGATATTAGTTGCACAATTTGAATTCAAATCCAAATTCACAAAATTTAGATCTAGTTTGAATATCTTACCTTAAGGTTAGTTTTGTTATTAAATAATCCTCAAAATAGTGAAATGATATTTTGTGAAAATATGAAGTTGTCATGTTGAAAATCATCATAATTGCCATAAGCTACATTCTGAATAATTTCACTACTTATATCACAATATTATAATATATTGTGGAAAAATGTATAATTTCAAAAATTAAAAAACAAATTAAATTTTTGAAAAAAAATAATCATTCGTTTTGTCAATGTGGAAATGACCCTAAACTACTATGCCCCATAATCTAAGCAAGAACAAACTTGCCTAATACCCTAAACCTACCAACATTAATAAATATCAAATGCATGATGTATTTTAATGTTTTGTCATAATAGGCAAGCCTACATTGGATATAAGTATATTTAAGCATGAAATTATTCGATGTTGATTACAATATATCTGATTGGGACATGCTTCATGTTTTGCACAAAAAGGTGATTAAAAACATGCCTTTGATCCCAAAACAATAAACACTTCCCCCATCAAACTTCAACATGAGGGTTGAAATGGTGCCCCATGTAGCCCCCATGTGGTTTTACTACAAGGTTGGACAAATGTCAATGGAAGCTTTATTTTTAAATATAATAACAAGTTGTAGAATGCTAGCTAGAAATGGACTAGTGGTAACCATTGTGTCCTATAATGAATGGGTGCAAGATTCAAATCTTGAATCTAACAACAAAACCAATTTTTTTTTTAAAAATCTACAAAAAAAACCATGATGCATGTTGGTCCATGCAAAACAATGTAGAACATGTGCACAATCATACAAAACTTTGCTTTAGCTTTCATGAACTTTGATGGGGTAATATAGCATCCCACCCTTTCACCCTAGCCCTTGGGTTTAGTTTAAAACAAGGGATTGACTAACAATCCAATCTCCATCCCCCATAGAAGCCATTTATTACGTTTTCCATGAATGTAAAAAACGTTGAATGCCAAAATCTTAGCCATGTGGAAGCGTGGAAAAGGCATATATGCTAACTTGGTGATTGAAGTTTATGTGGGACAAGGGTTTTAGAAAACTTTCAAAATCCATTCAAAAAGTGAAGTTTAGTTTTGGAGATTTTGGTTAAGCTTCAAACCTTGATAAATTCAACAAACTTGCCTTTAATGTTTGCCACTTGGGATTAGATTTTCAAAGGGGATCTAGGCCCATCTAATCTTGCAATTGCATAAGGAGTAATTAGTAGTTGTCACACATCTTCCCCACATGCTTTATTTAACCTCAAAACTCCATGGAAACTATTGAAAATAAATCTTCTCTAACAAAGGTGTGAACATGATCGTAACTAGGGAGGAATTTTTAGCATTCACTCAATTGTTTTCAAGAGTTGGCAAATGAACATTAACATTGGAATGGAGGTTATGAGAAAAAACAATCATTATCCTAGAAGTTTAGAAAAAACAAAGGAACATGAAATGCAACTTGCTACTATGTGGATTTACATAAAATGTTTTGCAACCAACTTGAGAATGAGACCATAAAATGTAAACCCATCCCTCTAACTATTAATCTTTTACCTTACAACCCAACCATGACAACATACAACATTCTCAAATATTCAAAGGCATTCACATCCCTCCTATTAAACACAAAATTTAACCAAAAAACACTCAACATCCAAGTGTTTATGCAACAATCAATGATTTCTTCAAAATGATGAATGAAGAAATCACCACTAGGAAAGAAGTTATAATATCTTTTGAATCCTACAATCACCACACCACGATTGTTACAACAAACACCACACAACAATCATGCACTTAAAAGTTCCCTACCCTACAAAACATGGTGACACCTAAACATGCACAATCACAACCTTCAATCAACATTGTGACCTTTGTTGCATGAGAATTGTGGGATGGTGTTCAAGCTCAACACTAAACATTACAAACCTAACTAGCCCAACAATGTCAAAACCCAATTGTACCAATGTCAAAACCTACTCATCATTGAAAAAAGGGAACAATTGCTCCTAAAAGACATTCACCCTTTCCATGAGTTCATGATAGGTTTTCCCCACTTAAGCAAATAGCATTAATAGATGAATAATTTATAAAGAATACGTGGTCATGTGAATAAATAGATGGGGAATGATCGGAAAGGACACCATTGGCTTTAGTGCAATGGAAGATGTTAACAATGTTTTGGAAAACATCTAAAAGGAAGGAGAGTTCAAGATTTGAACTTTGAACATGAAAGACTTGCTTTAAAAGAGACTTATCAAACACAAGTCTCTTTGGGACATTTTTTAAAATGTTTCTCTTCAAGCTATTAGACAACTCATTGAACAAGGGAACATTGACATCTCCATTAATGGGAAAATATTATTCTTCCAAACTTAATCAACCAAGAGCCCTACTCAATTTTCTCAACACTACCCAAAACCCCTATGGCTTCCCTTGCCTACTCACCGAACATAAACTTAGGTCCTAGTTTACTAGAATTTTTAAGGATGTTCCCCCCTAGGTTTAGAATTTAAATATACTTTTTGTTAAGCCCTACTGGGGCTATCTTAATTTCCCTAGTTAAAGCATGGGCACTTTCAACTTGAGTTGTATATTTTTTCATTTTTAAACCTTGGACTAGTCTATCCCAACCATTACATTACCACCTTTTTCTTCACAAAGTTAATATACCTTTTCAAACTAATTATTAATTGTACAAATTCTTGAATATTAAAAATAAAACTACCAAACCTTTTTTTGACAAAATAAATCAATAATTTTTTGCCAATTGTGAGTGGTGGGTGCAATAATATTAAGCACTTAAAAACTTAATATCTTTGATAACATATCATATCAAAACCATTTGAACCACCTATCAATCACAACATCATAATTATGTCTTAGACAAACAAAGATGGTGGTGATAACTTGGCTTTATGTTTGTCTTTGGTAGACCATAATACCTTGGTAGCTTTGACACTAATTATATTTTCAAAACGCTGAAATTTTCACCCAAAAAAATTCAAAAAAATAAAATAAAATTGTGAGAGAAAATTTAAAAATATTCAAAATATTATGGATTTTTTTTTGAAACGAAATCTTTGAACTAAAACAATTATTTGATATTGAAATGTTGAAATTCCCATGGTACTACAATATCTGTTTAAAGGTAAACAAAAAGTAAACATTGATGAACATATCTTCTATCATAGGTCATGCAAAACATTTCATGAAGTTTTTTCATTTTCCACTTTTTTTTTGTTCAAAAATTAACTATCCTTGGAAATAAAAATCATCAATTATTTTTTGTGATAAATATCATTATCTTTGATACATGTAAGATTCATCTAGGAAAACAATAAAATTTGTTTTAAACGTAAACACAAACAATAATGATTTGAAGTAACAAATCTAAATTTAGGTGTATCAGAACATATTTTTTATAAAACTTTGAGGTTGTTATAATAAATTAGACATGAATGGTGTGAAAATGAAACTTGTTCATTTTCTCCCCAAGATATAATTGGCAATATCAAAATTTGAATACCAATCCATTGCATTTTATCATAAAATCATGGACTTAAAAAATTTTGACCCTCTTATCAACATTTTAATTCTTTATCAAAATTAAGAGGAAAACGATTGGAATGAATTTTTTTGACCTAAAAATAATTATATAAAAAATTACCAATTGAATTGCATAATCTTTCACTTGGGAAATATTTCTTTCAATTTTTTGATGAACATTAGAATCAATACAAAATGATCCACCATACATCCAATGGCAATTCAAATGTATTTAAGGTTTATCTTTGACCACAAAAAAACCTTTTAAATATATTATACAATCAGTAATAAGAAGAAAAAAATTAAATTATTTCAGCCAAAAAAATATTGAATAAAAATTTAAGTTTTCAAATTATTAGTAGATAATTGTGAAACAACATGTTGAAAGTAACTTTTAACATGTGTCAAAATATTATCATACCTATTACCAACCCAATACAAAATTAAAAGACACACATATTTAACCTATGATAATTGACCTTCTTTTATTCATGTTTATGTCTTGTTCTTGAAATAAAAAATCAATTGTACACACAAGTTACAATACTATATTTATTTAGGTTCTAGTCCCATTTTTTATTTGATGTCCTGAAAACTAGGTTAATTTTAAACCAAACCCCATTAATGTAAAACATTGGACCATCTTGACAAGGTTGCTTGTGATGTAAGGTACTTGGGAAAATAAAATCCATTCACAAAGTAACTTTGTGCTTAAACTAATCATATAATTTTAATAAATAACTTTGGATCCTTTTTTACATACTAATCCAACACCATAATTGTAATTTACTTTTTTAACCTTTAAAAGTTATACATGCTCAATATGGGAAACTTTTTAATGTAAATTGGCAAACTATCTTATGCTTAAAGGTTAATGTGAAAGGAAAGTTATTTTAAATAGTCTCAATGGATCACATGTGAAACTTCTAAATAAAAATTACATTTTTGAACTTCCAAACTCCATAATTGTTCCTTGGGGATGACCCAAGTGGAGTTGTTTGACATTGGATCCGATTTTACCCTTATGGCCTATCCAAATATAAAAGCAAAATCTTAAAATAAACACTATATAACTTCTTTAAAACCTTTTATTTACAGAACCTTTTCTATCAACCTTCCTAAATACTCATTATAGATGGAAAAAGGACATTGATGATGAAAGGCGGATTATTCATAGAAAAAAACAATGAATTGTGGGTTTTATATCTATTTATGAATAATTCTAAAACTCTACCAAGGTTACACAACCTAGATAGAGGTTATAACTTGAATCATAAATGTTAAAATCATTCAAATGATCTTTCAAACCTATGTTTGAAAGTTCCCACACATTCATGTTTTCATGCTATTGTGTAACATCCTAGGGGAACCCAAAGAAGGGAGGTGTGACATCTTAGCAAAAGGAGGTTGGTTGATTAAGTAGACACAACACATTTCCTAATTGTTGGTGATCAAACATTTGGACTCATGTTTTGACCATTGTTCCAATGAACATGAAATTTGATAAGTTGCTCCAATCATAAGTATGTAGGTCATGTCATCATCTTTTTGAAAGCTTCTATCTAAGTCAACTTCATACTTGGTGAACAAATGTCTTATTACCTCAAGGACAATCAATTGTGAACCTTGTACTTTGAACTTTAAGGGGTCTTTTAAGGAAAATTGGTATCTTTTATCATTTGTACCATGATTTGTGTGATGTGAAAAACAATCTTTGGATTTTTCTTGTCAAGTGTTTAAAGCAACTCAAATTAATTAAGGCTTTGCCTTTTTTATCCTTCCCACTCAAAGGGATTCACTCTATTTTTTGTTAATTATTATATCAAACACCAAAACATAATTTATAATAAAAATCACATTAGGCATGATTTGTTTTCAATTTTTTAACTAATCATTTATTTAAATGTAGATAAGATGTTTTAAATTATATATATATAATCTTAATTTTAATCATCTTTGATATTTAATTACTTCATAGCATATATCAATAAATTTTATTATATTTCACACAATCCATAAAATATATAAAGAGTGAATACCCTATGTAATATTTTGCAATGATATTTGATTCTTCATTTCATAAAAAAGAACCTTTCATTTCAACTTGTGCAATGTATAGAAGCTCAAATGAGTAAACTAAATAAGATTGAACCTTTAGAAGTCAATATGGGCAACTCTCATGAGTGTCTTTTTTGCATATGTGATTCATGGTAAGCTTATTGTTGACACACAAGGATAAACACATACACAACCCAATATGAATTTCTATAGCTTGTGGTCCTTTGCCAAGTACTTGAACCTAATGATTTGGCCCCTTTATATAAAGGCCACAAGTTGCTTTGAATCTACAATTGGAATATGAATCACTATTCATAAGCTCAAATGAACTATATAACATTATGATGAATTTACAAATGAATAACAAATTATTTCTATCCACGGCCATTTAAAACTTTGGAATCAACATCATGCATGAGGAGAATGACAAACCAACCCACCATCTTTAGGTGTTATGGTGCGGGTATAATTGATGTCATCACAGTGAGGAGTGCAAATTTGCTTTGAATTGAAACAAAATTGAAAAACACAACATAAACCCTTAATTTGAAATTTTTAAGTGAAAAATTTCAACAAGTTAGAGAAAATAAGAGAGAAAACTAAACTTACTTGGTAAACACAATGTTTTTAAAAGATATTCTATAACATGCACACCAAGTTCCTAATTAGCTTCACTTGCATGTAACAATGTTTGTGCAAACACAACTTTTTCTTTAAAACAAGTTTTTTGCAATGAGGTTTGTGTCACAAGGGTGGTAAGACCTCCTTGATCCCCACTTCAATAATACAATATTGATGCCCATAGGGTGCATTCACAATAAAAGGAGCCAAAGAAGTTGTCAAATGTAATGTGATATTATACCATGTTTACTTTGAAAGACATGTTTGTGTAATGTATTTATTCAAATTACTATTTCTTTTTGAAACTATATTTATTTGCTAATGATCTTGATCTTCCACAAATTTAAAGTCATTTCATTAAGTTTTGAAAGTCCTTTCATGCACATAAAACATTTAAAATGCAATTGTCGAATAGTGTTTTTAAATTTGAATGTCCTTTTTGTTCATCAAATGTGCACCATTCATTCCCCAAATTTGAGAGGAGATTCATATTTATGATTAAAAATGCAAAAGGAGTTGAGATTAATAAAAAAACTTATTTGTTACACATATCTACACATTTCATTCAAAAGTGTTTTTGGCCTTCCAAATTACAAAATTTGATGATGTGTCTTTAACAAAAGTTGTTCATTTTTATATGGCAAAGGGCATGATAAATTTTATGGAGGAAAAATTATTAATTAAATAATTTCTTTCATTGATTTCTTTCATGTTGTTTTGAAAAATGCATAAATTATGTTCAATTTTCAACTTTTGTATGTTTAGAAAATGATTTTATGTGATAAACTTCTTCCAAATAATGTAAAGTTCATTTTAATATACAATTTTGGGATGTGTAGTTTATCTTGGAGATGTAATCACTTCGTATATTCAAAGAATAATCATTTTGTCTACACATTTAATTTTTTGTACTTGAAATTCATTAATGTATATAAGTAGATAACATTGCCAAAAGTTGGGAGAACTTTTTTATATATTTCAATGTGAATGGTGTAAAATATGATTAAACCCAGTCATTACAAAGCACTAAGTCCCTGGTGCTTTCGGTTCCTTTTATTGTGAATGCACCCCCTACTATAACATTGTTTTTTTTTTTAACATTATAAAGAATTGTAGACAAGGTATTGAAAATGTTAACAAAAATGTGATCATCAAAATCTATTTTGTAATGCCAACCCCTATTGTTGATTGTTGATAGTAAGAAAATTTGAACAATTAAAAAATATTTCATTATCACCCAAACTCAAAACCACCAACCATATAACATAAATTACAAAATGCACGTTCAAGTTATTGAACTCTATTGCTTTCAATTCATGATGGTGAATGTTTCCAATTTCCAAACCAAAGTTCCACAACAACGAAAACACAAAACCACAAAATAAAAAAATGATGACCAAACCTCAAATCAAGCACCCTATTGGAAAGAAAAAACAAAATAATACATTCAACCTCTTGACTTTGCACTTTCAAGAATTGAACACAACATAAAAAATGAAAAAAATTATTAGATGAATCAAATCACATACTTGTTGCCATTGTGTAACTAATATTGCCCCCCCTTTTCAATAACACACCATGAATGTTCCATATTCCAACACCTCCAATTTCAAAATCCATTACAAACATTTAATGCCCAAAAGAGAAAACAAAAAACCTTACACTACACTCATAATCATGACAACTCAAAGAACCAGTTGAGATTTGGGAAAATCATGATTAGAGTTCAAACAAATTTCGTATTTTTGTGAACCATGATTATTTAGTCTACAAAGTTATTTAAATTGTTCACCTTTAGAGGTTTTTTATAGGCTTGATTTGAATTTTTTCGCCTTTGTTAGGCAAGTGGGTATAAGCCTAGTTTGATAACTGACAAGTATTCAAAACAAATTTTAATAACCACATAACATTGGTATGATATATCTATGAAGGAAGGTAGTTTGTTTTGTTTTGTTTTGTAGTTATGAAATCCACTGAAAGAAGATGTTTCAAATTGTGTTCTTAGTGTCTTTGGAAAGTTCTTGACCGGGGGGGGGGTGGTTGCATGGGTTTGGCTCCATGATGTTTGGACTGGCAGTGCAAAAGTTCTTAAATATTGAATGATTTTTTCACTATAAATTAAATTAAATCATAGCTGAAAATTTTGAAAGAATTGGAATTTGCTTTTAATGTTTTGGAAAGGTCTTGATGAACATGAGTTAATGGAATTTATTTGGTAAGATTTGGATTTAGATAGTGGGAAATATTGACATTTAAATCATTTTTGCCATTGAAAATTCAAATAAATTCTAAATAACCAAGTTTTGGAAGGAAAAATCAATTGAGGATGTGATAACACTTGGGCCAATGGCACATGCCACACTAATATAATACAAATTAACATATCATTGAACAACCATATGGGGTAAGATGTATATCATAAGAGTATTATAGCAAAGTTATACATTAGTTGGTTTCTTGATGTAAGGACTTGTACCAATCTATGTATTAAGGTTCTGTTGATTACATTCACCTAACATTGGTACATCAATATACTTGCCCAACATTGATTTAGGTACTAATTTTGGGCCATTGTGACCCATCATCCACCCACCAGTGATGGGAGATATGTTGTGTGTGTGTGTGCGATAACATGATAAAAAAAGAAAAAGGGGTGGGGGAAAAAAAGGGAAATTTTGTGAGTGTGTGGTAGGACAAATAAGGGAAAAAGGGAAAGAAGGAATGTGTGTATGTGTGGGAGGATAGGTAGGGCATAAAAAAGGAGGAAAGGTGTGTGGCTACAAAACATAAAAAGAAGATAGAAGGAGAGAGAGTGTGTGTGGCAATAGGATAGTGTTTTCATGGTAAAGTATACATAAAAAGTTGCCAAAAAAATATCAAGTTAGAAAAGAGGTAGTTTTTCACAAAAACATAAGAAAGTAGATTCAAATGTGACTTAAATTTCATTTTGAAACTATTGAGTCCTCAATTGGGTTTATTGTGAATCAATTACAAAATTTCAAAAACTTTGGAATAATACAAGTAGGGAATAAATAGGTTTGAAATTGACTAATCAATATGGTGTTCAAACCTACTTTTTCATTAGAAATTTAATGAAATATACATGTATGAAGTTATAACATAAAGATCATTGTATATTCAAGGGCCTCACCAAAAAACAAATGTACTTTCTCTTTTGTAGAATATACTTGACATATATTTGAATCAAATGTTACATTATAGAAAATAGGTTTAAAAAACTACTTGCATTTTTAAAAATCTACTTGAAACCTATTTCTCCAATGCAAAATTAAAAAATTAATGCATTATAATGAAGAAGTGTCTTGTTATTTACCATTCAATTAAAAAGATTAAATGTACAACAATTTTGTGATAAGTTTTGATTCTATTTTTTGCTCACTTAACAAGTAGACTAACAAGTATTTTTAGTTGTACACTTTACCATACTTTCACCCACATGCAAGGCAAAAATAAGGAAAGAAAGAGAGGGGTAGTAGGACAAGAATGCCAAAAAAAGGGAAAGAGGAAGAGGGTAAAAAAAGGAAAAAAAAGGTGGGGCAATAAGAGAAACAAGGCAAAAAAAAGGATTGAGAAGGATGAGGTTCTTGCTAACACCCTCTTTCAATGCTAATTCTTTTATGTTGAAAAGGTAAAGGTCACATGGAATGTTACCTTTTCAGAGTGAAAGTCTAGTAATTAATCCACTAGAGTTGAAAAGATGCAAATAATCCATGATTTCACACACCAAAGAGTATTCATGAATGATATGTGTTTTCAATTCCTTCCATTAATTCAACTTCAATTGAAAGTTCTAAGTCTATAACGACTATGTTTTAATTGTGATTTAAATTGTTTGGAACCATAAAGGATTGAATGTGGTGGATGTAGTTTGTGCTGCCATAAAACACTACCAAATATATATGCATAATCATGTAACTAGGGTTGCAAAGGTGGTAAAGGTTTACCACCAAACTCATGGTTTTAATGATGATAGTTTTTGAATTAGATGAGTGTGACTTTTTTGCATTTGTTTTAGTTTTTCAAGCATATTTGGTTATATCGTGTGGATTAGTACGTTTTCCATGAAACTTTTTGGCACTTGTCAATATTTTTTTTTACAAGCCCTATTAAAATTCTTTTTTTGTAACCATGTTTTGTGATGCAATACTTTAATCTACTAATTCTTCAATACATATGCAAAAGAATGATTTCACAATGCTTCCATAAACACAAAGAACCATCAATACAAAAGATGTAATACCCATATTTTCGGTGTTTATTTATTTGCCATTGAAATAAACTCAACATTTGTAGTACTCACATTGGGGTCATAAAAACAAGCCAATGCCATTGGGAGTTTGAAGGGGACAAAAAGCTTTCATCTTTCTACCTTGGTCACTTTTTTCATAAAAAAGTTTTGACCACATTATAAAAGATGCAAGCGTCTTCCATCTTAAGTCAAGTGATAGCCATAAGCTTAGCTACTTCCCAACTTCCACCCCTTCAAGACACACCTCCCATCACCACGACCGACCTATTGCAAGTTGTCGATTTTCAACATGTAAATATGGCCGACCTTCCACAAGCAATCGATTATGGACATACATAGATTTTCATGGCAACTTTGAGCCAACTTGACACCCTATCACTTCTCCCTTTTCCTTTATTTTACTCATTTGTACATTTCCCTAATCTACGATGTGTTTCTTAATAAAAATTTATAGGTCTTTAATAATAATTTGAGTTTGGATTTTACAATAGTTTTGTTTGGTTCATGGTTCAACCTTAGGACTATTCTAAAATATATTCATCTTATCATATGAAAATAATGAAAAATTGTCCCTGAGATTAAGTATTGAACATCCCAAGACATAAAGTTGAAATCTTTTTTTAGTAATTTGACTTCAACTTAGAATCTCTTTAACACTTTGGCTTACAATTAGAATATTTTTGAAACTTTGGCCTCGGGTTGAAATTTGATGTAAGGATGAAATTTTTAAATAATTTAGCCTATGGTTAAAGTTTTTGTTAATATTTTGGCTTAGGGTTATATTTTTTTAATGTTCAAGCCTAAGGTTAAAATCTTTTAGTATTTGTCTTGGGATTAAAATGTTTTTACCATTTTGATTTAGGGTTGGAATTTTGTTAACATTTAGGCAAATTATGTTTAGATTCTTTTTAATATTTTGGCTTAAGTTTAAATTCTTTTTAAACTTAAGATTAAAATTTATTTTGGCTCAAGGTTTGAAAATTTTTACCATTTTGGCTTGGAGATAGAATATTTTTATTATTTTGGCCTAGGGTTAAAATATTTTAACACTGAAGCTTAAAGTTTTTTAAAAATAATTATTTTAGCTTAAGGTTGGAACCTATTCAAGCCTACATGTTAAAATCTTTTTATTGTTATGGTTTAAAGTTAAAATATTTAAAACCACTCAGCTTAGGGTTAAAAAAATTTAGCACTTTACCCTAAAGTTAAAATCTTCTTTTATTTTGGCTTAGGATAAAATCTTTTCAACATCAATTGAAGCCTATAATTAATTTTTCTATAAATATTTTGTTTAAGGTTAGAATCCATTGATGCCTAAGATTCACACTAAAGATCAATAAGGATATTTTAATTCCTTTTCTTGATTTGGAGGTTAAAATGACTAAGCAAACTAATTTTTTAAATCTTCACACAAAGGGTTAAATAGAATAGTTTGATGTGTTAATTTAACCTTACCTTGAACTATTCACATTGAGGGATTTCTTTAACTATACAAAAAGTTTAGGTAGCTTGGGAAAATTTAGGGAAAATTTTCATGTTGCCCAAATATTTTGGGCATTCTAAAAAATTCCTAAGATATGTTTTCCAGGATGCTTGAAAATATTTTGCCAGTTTCAAAAATTTTATGCTCACAATAAATTTGAGGCCTGATATATATGTTAAACAAATTTCATTTTTGCTCAAAAATTAGGAACTTGACAAATCTTGATGCTTGGAAGGATTTGGGAGAAAACATTTCCACAATGCTCCGGAAACATTTGAGGCAATTTTGGAAATTTTATGCTACTTTAGAAAAATATAAAGTTTGAATTTTTTTTTTCATTTCTGCCCAAAACTTTTGGGCACTCTTGGAAAATTCTTGATGCTTGAAATCTTTTGACATTTTGGGAACTGAAGAAAGTTTCCATTCATTGCACTCTGAGAAAAATCCTAAAGCTTGAAAAAAATTCGGGCAGTTTTGGGAATTTTTATGCTACCCAATAACCATGGGCAAATTATTAAAGTTGAAAAAAAAAAATTGTTTATGCCCACCAAACCAGGTGCTCAAACTAACCTCCTTTTCATCCTAAATCTAGAAAAAATGAAGATATTTAATTCTGGTGTTAAGATATCCCAACATATTTATCCCCCCTTTTAAGCCCAATTCCATATCATTTGCGAATTCAAATTTTACCCCTTTAATGTGAATGGGATGGCATTAGGGTTAGTTTATTGTTTTAGTTTATCCATTTTATTGCTTCAATGTGAATCTAGCTTACGGGTTAGAATATATTCAGGTCTAAGGATTAAAATATTTGCATCTTAAACCAAATGTCCAATACCCCTAAAGACAAATGACCATAACCCTACAAACAGATGTCCTACACCCTTATGATAAAGGTCCTACACCCTCATGATAAAGGTCCCACACTCCTAGAACAAATGTCTTGCATCCCTAAAACAAATGTTTTGAACCTTAAGCCAATTGCCCCACACCCCTAAGACAAATTTCTTCCATCCTTAAGACAATTACCTTAGGCCCAATATGTAATAGCCCCAAGTCATTGGAACGAGAATTTATGTATTTGGTGTAAATACACATGCTTAAAAAAAATAATACACGTATATTGGCTTAATGTTAAACCTCCGGCCAAGAGGGTTTATCTTGGAAGACGAAACTAATTTTGCATATGCATATTGGCCTAAGGTTGGAAATTTTTTTGGGCATATTAGAATGTTTTTAGGAATATGGCCTAAGCTTAAAATCTTGTTTGGCAATTCAGCCTAGGCTTTTTTTTTTAATTAGCACTTTGGCCCATAGTTGAAACATTTTTTAACAATTTGACCTGAGGATGGAATACATTGGCTCTTTTGGTATTTGGTAACCAGTGCATCACTAAGAGGAAGGGAGAGAGGACATGAAACATTTTTCCATTGGGTTCTAGTTCCCCAACTAACCATGATGGTTAGCTCAATTTTTTCATTTTACTCCCTACCTATCAACAACCCACCAGCCCTAAAACCCTTATCACTAACCATCTAACCATCTACTTTCCTAGTATAGCCACCTATTATCATTCTTACCTACCCTACCCTACCCTACATGACCCCTTTTTGCATAGGATGATAGGTTATCACGGTTTCATTGACACCAAAGTTGACATTCATCCATCCACAACTGAGTTCTTCTAGTTTTGGGAAGAAAACCTATCTAGGGCTTTAATGTTGGGAACCATCCATTTGCTTTTGGCAAAAAATAACCAAAAGGTGACACCACAAGTGACTGTGCAACATGTTCATTTAGAAATTAGGGTTTTTAAATGTTGCCATTGCCTAATCCTTTTAGCATCACGCGGCACCATTGCCACAACCCCAAAACCCTAATGCATAGGTCTCACCACATCCAATAAACCTTAAAACTTTCTTCTCACTAGCAACACTACCATCACTAAAGAACTCTTCATCACTTCACCTTCCAATGTGCACCTTAATTCACGAACAACAAGTGATGTAAGTTCATATGCTTGTTGCCAACACTATAACATTGTTGAATTATTTTATTTGCATGATTTAGGTCTTAGCGGTTAGAATAGTGGCTTATAGACTATTAAATCTAATTTTCATAAATCATTGATTATGGCCATTGCATGGATTCTAAAAACTTATGATTGATTAACAAAGAGTTTGGAGAAAACTTATGTTGATTGACAAGGAGTCAAGGCTCAAAAGACCTCCAAAGTCCAACGTAATAATGGTGTCAATCAACGGTGTCTTGTAAGAAGCTTGAAAGTTGTCGTGCACATCACAATAGTTTATCGATAAAGGAGCCATTCAATCAAAATTACATCAATTGCTCAATGCAAGAACATTTTTTCTTCTTGAAAAGGTCAAATAGGAATTCCTTGGCATACAACATATATTCAACGTTTTTGTTAATGTGGCCATTCATAGAATTGAACAACTATGTTCTCTTATTACATGTGCAAGACGTGAACTCCTATCATAGTACATATGCATGGCTCCTTTGCAAATCATTCTAACAACATATCATCAATGGTTATTTAGTTTTTAGTCAAGATGTTCAAGTTGTACTCTTCAACTTCCAACGATCAACATTAAGTAATTGATTAGTATTTGCTACATGACCATCCATAGTTGCTGTTATAATGCTTCATTTTTTTTACTTTTGTGCATTTAAGGTTTTCACATGAGCTTTTGAGTAGACTCAATGCAAGCTATACAAATGTTAAGGTTATTGTTTTTCAAGAAGACCCAATGAGCATTGGGTGGATGATTTTCACATACATATTTTTTTCTGGATTTATCCAAAGTTTAGGCTTCAAGTGGGTCATATATGTTTTTATGTAATTCAAAAAACATTTATTCAAATATTTATTATAATTATAATTTCAATAATTTTTAGTTTTTAAATGAAAAGGCACAATAGCATGCCTTTTCATGTCAATGTAGATGGTTAAGTGAAAAGAATGAGGTAGTTTTTAGGTATGTTTTATTTAGTCTCATGCAATTATTGTAGTAATTTTAAATATCAAAGCTTTGTACAAATTTTAATAATTTGATGCATTGTTGTAAATGAAATTTGAAGACTAATATCAATCATTTAAAATACTAAAAATGCAACTTGGAAAATTTATATAAGTTTTTCTTTATCCTTATATTAGAATTGAAATCTGCTGCAAAATGATCATATGTATAGATTTAATTGCTCACACTAGTTTTCCAGCATGATTTCAAAATAAAATTTGATGCATTATTGGTATTGAATTGAAATGTAAATCCAATTTACTTCTCAAACTCTTCATTGGCAACACCTAGATATGCTATAATAAAACACCCAATGCCTATAACTTTATTGTTCAATTTTGAAACACAATGTAAGAATTTTTTTTCATTTTTAATTTGTTTCATTCAATCTTATGACATTGTTGTGACTTTGGCAATTTGACAATAATTAAAAATTTTGGTACATCATTGTAAATGAAATTTAAAGAATTCCATCAATATTAAAAATGCAACTTGGAAAATGCATACAAGTTTTATTTTGTTCTTATATTAAAATTGAAATACATAAGACATATGGATTAAATTATTCACAGAAGTCTTTCATTTCTTAAGAGTAAAAATGAAACATGGCATTTTGCTAAGACATTTGAAAAAAGTCACATTAAGGAATGAACATTAAAGTAAAGTGAAGGAAACAAAAGTGATGATAAAAACACATGCTAATACCATCTTCAACAAGGTATTAAAATATCTTGCAAATGATAATATTCATGAATTTAATTGTTCACTCAAGTCTTCCAACATGATTTCAACATAAATGTTGATTTTTGTTTCAAACTTTTTGTTGACAACACTTAGATATGCTATAAAATACCCAAAAATACATAAAACTTTTTTTAAAAAGTTATTGTTCAATTTCAAAACACAATATACAAGAACATTTAAACAAATTTAAAATTACTTCATTAAATCTTATGCAATTGTTGTGGAAATTTCAAATATCAAATTTTAGGTTTCAAATTTTGTGTAATATAGATTAGTGCAATTCATCAATAATTTAACACATTATAAATTTTGATACATTTCCTTTACCATTATTCTTACCTCTGTCTCACATTCCATAAATCAAAACTTTTGTTGCCAGCCATCATGGGGTTCTAATAATTCAAAAATATATATTCAAAATGATTATTATTTCAATACCTTTTTTTTTAAAAATCTGAAAAGGCACAATACCATGTGTCTTTTCATGCACATTATCTCACTCCTTTCTAAGTATCTAGCTCACTCTTTTCCTCTACCCACCTACATGGACATGAAAATGCAATCACAATGTCATGTAATATAGTGAAATCAAAATTGAGATTGACATAAACAAATTGAAATTTGGACAGTAAAGTGACGCCATGCACAGCTCTAGGAATGAACAGTTAACATGATGATATCTGAATGGTATCTGAATGGTACTGCTTTTTTTGTTGAGTGATTTTCTGTCCTCAAAACAAAACACGAGCAATCCATCATCTATCTTGATCACAATCGTGTTAGTTGCATCTCTGAACCCTTAAAATCTAAACCCAAACCTCAATTCCAAACATCACTAAATGCACACATTTACATACAAGATGCAAGTCTTGTACTAGGTGCTGTTTTTCCAACAATTCGAGGAAACTGAATCTCTGAGCTGAATATTTCATGAAGAGAATATTAGAATATAATCACTGAGTGAGATTTGTCACCTCTTTTTATGTTGCATATCCGAACTACTTCGCCCACCCCTGTCACATAGTAACATGAAGAACATATGGTAAGGTTCACAGCAATTATTTACCAATGCAAATTGGGTGGGTGCTTGGGCACAGGCCAGAAGGATCTCCATCTTCAGCAGTTTGCCAAGAGTGCAGCCCCCCTCTAAAACCCATGTTGAAAACGTTAAACCATTTGCTGCATCGGGAATTCACATAAATGGTAGGCAGTCACCATAGAACCAATCAAGGTGTTTGTGAAAATGTAATTTGGATCTTTGTTTTCGACTTTTAGTCCTATGCTGCAGCCTGCTATCTATCCCATGTCCATAAATCAATTTGTTGTGAGTGACCAACAAACTATGCAACAGAAGTTGTTGTTCACAAGTGCTCTTATGAGCAGAAAAAGTCTTTTTTCCACTTGGAACAAATGACAATAATGTTTCTAGATCACTGACCTCAGGAATGTCTTGGATTTCTTTTTCTGGACTGTGCACATAGAAATAAGAACTCTTCAAGGTGCAGCGGGGCACTCCAGTGTCTCTCTGCCCATGATGGAGAAATCCTGTCGATCCAGGGTCAATTTCACAAATTCACATGGATTAACAAGAGAAGAAAGAGGTAAGAAAGAAACCAGGCTATATCTTAAAGTTTTGAGAGACAAGAAGGCAAAACTAGAGTGACACAGATCTTGTAAATTGTGCAGAAAACATAGACTTAGAGCTTTCTACAGAGTCTGCTACAAAATACTTACAAAATCTGGTGTATCCAACAAGCTTGAGTGAGTCAACAAATGTGTTTGGGTGGGTTGTGTACACAAAAAACCATCGCAACGTCATTGCCGTGTTACATGTACAAAGACTAAATCACAGCTCTGCTACTACTCTCTCTCAACCCCATGAATCTCACACTTCAAATTCCTATTGATCATGAATTTTGGCATGACCCTTGTGCTGGCAGCACCCACTACTACTACTACTACTACGAAGAAGAAGAAGCAAAACTTCCATGGATTATTCTTCGACCCTGAGCTAGTTAGCTGATTAGTTAGTTATCCAGCGCAGCGGTAATTTTATTGTCCATCTGTTAGTTTGTTAGCACGAATGGGGTCTGATCAGACGACTCACTAATTAGCAGCAGAAAGCTCCACAAAGAGTCCCCTACCTAAAATACTAATTAAAATCAGGGCTTGCTAAAAAGCCCCACAAAGTAATGTACATCTGCTGTGTCCTAGTTCTAATTTGTTCAAATTCCAGCTCCTCGCTGAAGAATTTCAAGCTCCAAGTGCTGAAGAATCTCAAGTTCCTTGCTGAAGAATTTCTTGCTCCAAGCACTGAAGAATTTCAAGCTCCAAGCACTGAAGAATTTCTTGCTCCAACTGCTGAAGAATTTCGAGCTCAAGTGCTGAAGAATTTCAAGGTCCAAGCACTGAAGAATTTCTTGCTCCAACTGCTGAAGAATTTCACTTGCTGGAGAATTTCAAGCTCTGAGCGGGCTGAAGAATCATTGATCAATCATAAATAAGATGACATAGAAGGAAGGCGGAGATCGTAAGGAGCCCAGAGGTTATCAACTGAACATGGCTTTCGGGCATCAAGTCGAATCCAAGGCTTTCCTTTGCCGCTCCAGTGAAGAAGACTAACAGGACCTGGATGCAAAGGTCTACATCTGCCTTCAAGGTTGTCACCTCCTAAGCCATGCTGATTCCATCTGTGGTCAATTGGCTCAACATCGCCAGCAAACACAAGCAGGAAAGGGGGAAGAGATCCAAGCTCGTAAATTCTTGCCTCCTTCTGCCTCTTCATCCAGCTCTCGATCGTGGATCTGTAGTTTTGCTCCCTCCATTTCACCAAATTCATCACCATCACACCTGTGTTGAAGTAGCAAGGCTTGTTCCTGAGGTGGTCGAAGACCTTGGTGAAAGCTTTGTTGCTCCAGAAAGAGTCAGTGAAGTACTTGGTGAAATTGGTATGGCAATACTCTGGAGCACCAATGGCTCTAGACCCCAGTCTGATGCCCCAGAGCTTGACGATGTCGTCCACGACAATGAGATCGGAATCCAAGTAGATTACTCTCTCCACACAGGGCTCCAGAATATCGGCCAAGTAGCTCCGCGCGTAGTTCAGAGGATGCTCCAGCGCAAGTCGCACCGATGCGGAGATCCGAGACTTCACCAGCGCTTCATCGAAGTGGTAGACCTTGAATCTGAGGAACGGGAAGGTGGAGAAGATGAGAGAGCGGAGCCCTGCGTCTCGGTTCCCTACAAGGAAATGGAAGATCACATTCTCCGGGCATGAAGAATGTTTCAAGATTGAGAAAACAGCCGCCATGGAGCCGCGGAGGTAAGCGACGTCTAGTGTCATGGCTATGTGAACGGCGCTGGTGTCGCAAATCTCTTCTTCCGCGCCGTTGTTTTTCTTCTTCTTCCTTTCCGCGGACACACATTGCTTGTCGTTCTTGAATGCTGGTGCTTCTCGGAATGACGGCCAATCCTCTGGTCGGTTCTCGACTTCCGTCGAAATCTGCGTCGTCTCCTCTTGTTGTTGTTGTAGTAGTAGCTCGTCTCCTCCTCCTCCTCCCAAAGAACTCTTCTGATCAAAGGCAAATTGCGAGAACCTGATTGATTCTACTGTTGTCCACGAAAACAGAGCTTGCAGAAGGAGTGCTACTAGAACTACTGCTGCTGCTGCTGCTCTTCCTCGCGTCCTCAAAATCCTTACCATGATTCTCTACAAAAAAACACTCTTGAACCACGCACTGTCTCTCTTCTTCAAATGACTTCCACAACAAGCTTCTCCTCCGTAGAATCTACTCCTGGAGAAATTCACCAATTCGAAAACCTCTTTTGCTTCTTCAAACAAACAAACAGCAAATCAACGAGAAAAGGAACCTCGCAGGCCTCCTCCTCCTCTTCCTCTTCTTCTTCTTCTTCTAGTCTTCTTCGTTCCCAGCTCAATCACCATCACCGCCCACACTTTTGCCACATGAACCTAAGTCCCGTGTTTACCTCCGCTCTCATTGCACAGCACCACGTTTCTTCCAATCTCCACCTTGATGATCAAGCTCTGAAGAAGGAAGAGGAGAGGGAAAAAAAAAGAAAAAGAAAAAGAAAAAACGCACCAACACTTTTCCCGTTGATACTCACATCTCCCCTATCCCGGCCTTCCTCCTGGAGCAGCAGCTTCACTCCCACAACTAATGTCGTCAACAACGATCTCCCTTGGTCTCTCCCTTTCCCTCCTTTGGTCTCTCCCCACCTGCGTCCCTGTCTCCTGCCTTTCTGTAACAGATTCTGCGGAGCTTTTATACAAAAGGTGACAAGCAAAGAATGCTGCTGCTGCTACTACTGAGGTGCTCATGCTCGCAACACTCCGCAACAGAAACCACCTGATGTTGTGATTAGCAACAAAAATTAACGAAATGCGAGAGCATTGCTGTCCCGGGGGACAGGGGAGGAGGGTCCCAACAACTTTTTTAAAAGAAAGAAAGAAAGAAAGAAAGGAGCAGAAGAAGAAGTTGCATCACTAGCTGCAAAAGCTTTTCCTTCTTTGCACACTCTTTCTCTCCTTCTTTTTCTCTCTCTCTCTCTCGTCTCTTGTCCCGGGCGTGCGACGAACTTTCGATCTCCGCTCCCGAGGCCAAAAAGGAGGGCCCCCCACCCCCACACGGCAGACGCAGAAGACTGCCTCGCGGAACCCAGCTGGATGGAACCGCAGCACTTCACTCCTCCCCTTGTCCGCAGTTAGTAATATATAAAAATTAACACACAATAATAATTCGCTCGCCCCCCATTTCGCCGTTAGTAATGTTTTTTTAAAAAAAAAAGACACTCAATAATTCACCCCCTTTTTTACAACTCAGTAGTAGGTAGACTGTAGTGCTAATGTTTTGTTTTTTGTTTTTTTTTTTTGGCGAATTTTCTCACTGAAAAAAGTGGCGAATCCAATGTTACAAAGAACTGTTTTTTGGGAAATAATTTGTCACATTATGAGGAACACAATGCTCAACTCGCCATATTTAGACAACAGGTTCCCAATTATACAAAGAAACTTCTTTGGGTGGGAAGGGGGGGTAGGGAAATGGGCCACATTAGATTTAGCCAAATTTAGTTATAAACTAGTAGAAAAATGCAAGAATTTTGTTATATTTTGGCTAACTGCTGAAACCTATTGTAGAAATCTGGCATTTTTGTTTTTGTTTTTCTTTCCTTTTGGAAATCTGGCAAATTAGGGCCTTATTTTTTCACAAAAAACCCTTTTGTACGTGTCAAAATTAGGGGTGTCTTTTTTTTCTTTTTTTCTTTTTTCCTCCCCAAAATTGTGATCAGCATTTGTTTTTGTGGCATAATTTTGCCACTTGGCAACCAAAAAAAAAAGAGGGGTTGTTGCAGTTGTATAAGGATTTTTCTGGGAAAAAAAAAGGGTGAAAAGTCTCCAGATTTTCAGGATAAAAAGTTGTAATTTGCCATATTTAGACCATAGGTTCTTGCATGTTGCTAGAATATATTGGGTTTTTAAAAAGATTCTACTTTTCTCTTTGACCTATAGCCAAATTTGGCTAAGTCCTATTTGAATGATTGCCATCATTTTTTTGTGTGTGTGTGACCAAAATGGAATAAAATAATAAAATAATCCCTTTTTCTGAATAAATTTAAAAATTAGAAAAACATTTTGGGCCACATTTGAACTTTGATTTTAGTTTGGTAGCATTTTGTAAACAAGTTTTCAAAAAAATTTAGACATGTTCTGAAAACCCATCACCATTTAATGTGAAATCCCTCTTAGGTTGCTAGCCAATGGCAAAACAATAAAAAAACAGATTTAAAAATCAAATTTAAGAATCCTTTTATATTTTGGCTACCTATTGGAACCATGGGTCTTCTTCTTGTTTTTCAGAAAATTGTGATATCAAAAATTTGTTGAATGTCTGCTGAGCATTAGCAAAATTATTCAAATTTACATTTGAAAAAAAATCAATTTTTTTTTTTAAAATCAAGTTTTTGAATCAATTTTTTTAAAAAATAAAAAAACAATGGTTGGAACCTATTGTACAAATATGGTGAATGGGCTAACTGGGGCTAATGATTTTTTCTTTAAAAAACCCTTTGTTTGTGTCCAAATCATGTTTTTCAGGTCAAAAAATGCAAAAAATTGCCCCCCTAAAAAACCATGATTGCTAGTTTCATATTTGTGGTTTTTGCCAAATTTGTGAGGTACTTAAAGTGGGTGGCTAATCGATATACAATAGGACTTAACCAAATTTGGCTACATGTGAGAAAGGAAAGGTCGACAAATATAGGATTCCTCCTAAGTGTATTCTAGCAAAATGTTGAAACCTATTGTCTAAATATGGCAACTTGTAAATTGCTTCTCTCATAAATAGAGAAATGAGTGACCTTGTCTTTGGGGTCCTCATTAACCCCCCTAACCCTTATTTTAATCTTAAATCTTGCTATTTTAAAAGTGAAAAAATAAAATAAAAAATTGTATCAAAGGTGAAACTCAATATGATAATATCTAATGCATGGGATTCACAAAAATTATGGTAGCAATAAATAAGCACACCAACGACGAAAGTGATTAAGAAAATAAAATAAAATGATGAAACTCAAATTATCACAATTTTCAATTTAATTTAAATTTCATCTTATTTTCATTTCATTTCCTCTGTTGAAATGCAAGTTTGGCTAAATCAGGGGTTTTTTTGGCAAAAAATTGATCAGATTTTTTTTATTAATAATTTTAAATATTATATATATATATATATATATAAGAACTGCGAGTCACAGTGGAAATACATGCCTCGCCAAAAACTAACTAAATCACCTACTCTAGTAACTAAATGCAGGTGCGGCTAAGAATAGCCAAATTACCAAAACTTACCAAAACTTACCCACATTTGTGGTTGACAGCGGTAAAAGTGTTTTTTCCCCATATTTTATCGTAGATTTTTTGTCATATAGTAACAAAGACAGTATTCTGGTAAACGTTCTTTAACTCCAATCATGTACCTTGGCATGGGGAGCACCAGACCTCCTTCGTCAACATCATTTAGCTGTGGTGAAGCTCGACCGAGCCTAGGCCGAGCCTGGTAGAGAGAAGTATTATTAAGTTATGGCCTCGAGCCTACACCAAGCCTGGGAGAAAAGTAGTAAGTACCTTGGGGGGAGGACTGGCACAAGGCTCGGACAACCAGCCGGATCTGCTGCCCAATGGCCATTATCTGATCTAATTGGCACTTGGGAGAGATTCCACTGCACCATTACGACCTTCAGACAGTATTCCGCAAAACCTCAGGATGTTTCTGTGTGACCGTTTGGCGTGCATTTGAAAGAGCAATTGACCCTAAGAACTTCATAGCGGACGGTGGAATCTCTCCTGAGTGACAATTACACGAGTGTGTGTGTGTTCAAGAGTGGCTAAGAGTCAAGGGCTCCTGATGTTCATTTCCCGGCCATATGCACAAGTTGGCAGGCCATTCCAGCATTTTAACAGCTTTTGAGAGGTCGATTCTGCCAGATGACCAATCTCATATGACATGTGTCATATGGAAGGGTTTATGAATGCTGCAAATGAGCTGATTGTGGAAAATAATGTGCTGCCAAAGTATTTTGTAAAGAAATGGCAGAATTGGCCTCTAGATAGGTCGGTGATACTCAATAGGTAACCCACTTCCTTAGGAAGGGGTATTAGCCCTGGCAACACATGGTGACAAAAAGGTTTTAAGAATAGAAACTTCACTCAGCCAATGAGATGGTTTGCCCAGGGGGGTGGGGGGGGGGGAAACGCTTTTTTCTTGGGGAGAGGGGAAGGGGAGTGTTTTGAAGTGTCCCCACAAATGTTCCCAAATGTGTTCTCACTAGGTTCCCACTTGTGATGCCAAGTTCTCATGTGTTCCCCAAGCCATTCCCAAGAGTAGTCATGCCAACATCCTTTGCCCAAAAATTCTGCCCTGTAAACTATTTATAGCTAGACCAAAGGAAAAGGCTTCACAATCTTCTATTTTGGGAGTGTCTGAACTGTGAAAGTTTTCTTTGTGCCAAATAATTAAATAATTTAATTTAATTTAATTTAATTTTTTAAATGAAAATTTTTTTCCTCTTGGGGAGGGGGGAGAGGGGAGGTTGCAATATGCCATTGAAACAGGCCCATTGAGTAATAACTATGCTGCATTTTCACATAGGAAGTACAAAGGAAATGTTTTTTTTTCTTTCTCTCTCTCTCTCTCTCTCTCTCTCTCTCTCATTTTCTTCAGATGGCTTGGAGTGAAATGGATAGTTCTATGGAATATACAACCCACAAAGTTCCTCACCTAATTCATCCAAAATCTCATGTCCCCAACAACATTAGCCCCAAAAAAAAATACCAAATGAAGTTTCTTCTTCTTTTGGGTGTGTGTCAATTGTCAACCAACTAACCTACCTCCGGTCCCTTCTGTGACTGGACAATAAATGCCTGAGGCTAGTGCCAAGAAGTCGTAGGATGAAAAATTATTTCAAAACCAACTAACTACATACATGACTTGTGAAGCAAAACATAATTGAAACGAAAAAAATGCACATATAATATAATGCGACATTGCATTGGAAAGAAAGATTTTTCATCACAAATGATGGATCCTTTAAGGTAGGTCTCAATGATCCATTGAACCCGTTGAACGGCCTTTTGTGAAACAAGAGCCCCTTGCACCTAGGAAGTTCATCACATAATATACTTGAAAACTGAAATGTGTGTGCATTACAATTTTTTATGTTTTAGGATTTATTTCTACAACCATGTGCCGGATATATGGTGTCCCCATGGTTATGTACCCATGTGTGTTTTACTCAAGAGTGCGGGATGTGTACTTAGAGTACACAAGAAGTACAATAGACCCACCCACACATATATACTACTATATACATAGAGTTATCCTTAAAGTCACCCTGCCTTTGGACCTGTATTTAGCTTACATTTGTCTTTTCATCCTGAGTTTTGAGCTGCTATTCTTTAACTCATTTAAATAAGGGACTAATGTCAAAACCTAGGATGAAAGTATGGGGGAAAGAAGAATGAAAAAGGTTTGGTCTCCTCACTGCTTTCTCTTCATTGAAAACAAAAACATACACCTACTCCTCTTTTGGGTTTGTAACAAAATTTGTCACAACTACTCTTCTCTTAGAATTGGAAAAACAAGAACATAGAAGGAAACAAAATCTACTTTCCTGGGTTCCTCTCTCCAAATCGAAGATAGTCTATGGAATTGTTTGCTTACAATTATCTACTTCATTCCTCTCTCCCTCACACAAACATTCTCTCAAATCTCAGACACAACTCCGAAATGCAAAGAATTTTGAAAACCCTTGATAAGCCTCATTTGTTGCTTACTTGTTGCTCATTTCAAAAATCTCAAAGCTCCATCCAAAAACTGTCAACAGCCTTGCTTGCTACACATGCACACACGATTTCAACTCTTTGCAACAATCTAGAGCCCTCCAACCTCTCTCAATTCACAACAAAGACTTCTCCAATCAATACACAAAAAAGTTGACAAGAATGGTTTTTCCAAATCTCACACATGAAAAAAAATTGTACACAAATTGGCCGTGCATGCTAAAACACAAGATACAAGATCAAACATCGATGATCACCAATTTTGATGGTCACCAAAATTTGACATGCTATTATTTTGCTATGTCATGCATTAGTCACATATCCTACCTCTCACCAATGTTTTTCTTTCAACTTTTTGCAAGTGCTAGATTAGTTTCTTCTTTAATGGCATTGAGGTTAAGTTTGTGATATGAGTTTTATTTCATCAAAATTTGTAGCTATAGAGGAGTTTTTTTTCACATCCACATTATGTTGTTTTTCTACAAATAACATATTTGGCTATGGCATTTGAATATATGGCAACAATTTTGGCTATGGTATTTTGAGATGGTAGATTAATTGGCTACATGTTTTTAGGAGCAACGGCAAATCTAGCTACTCAATGATAATTGATAGCTATAATTTGGCAATGAACATGAATAGAAGGAAATTTTTTTGGCAACATAGCAAATTATTCAAATTAAAGGTTCACACACACAATAATAGAGTCCAAGCATGGTAAATTAAACCACAAATGTACCTTGCAACAGAAATAAAAAGTAGCCATCAAGTTTGCTTTAATATGCTGAACTTAAAAGTATTATTTGGTTCAAGGATTAATATGAAAATTTTCTTCAACTTTGTTAAAACTTTAATTAAATATTACATGTTTAAAGCAGGTTTAAGTGGATTCATGGGAATTCAAGCAAAGTTCACAATCTATTTTATAGCCTTTAAGTAGGTTATAAATAGATGAAATATTACATTTTTTTAATTTGAATTAATGGGGCCCTAAAATGTGCTTGTGGTTTTTCATCTTTTTCACATTTTAATAAAAATATATCTAGCTTGTAGGGTAAAAGTAGGTTTGAAAAAATATTAACTAGTCAATTTCAAACCTACTTGCCACTACTTACTTTTATTACACTAAAGTTCTTCAAATTTTATGTTCAATTTACCATAAACCCAATAGAGGCATAAATGTTTTCAAAATGAAAAATAAAAAATTTCCAATCTACTTTCTTGTGTTTTTGTAAAAAATTGTCATATTTTTAAAAGGGATTTTAGGCAAACCTACCTTTTGGTCTAATTTACCATGCTTGGACCCAATATTTGCCTCCTCTAAGGAAATCAAACCCTAAACCTTGAAAGGTTTTGCCCATGTAAAAGAGGAGTCATGCACCCACAATAACATCCCACAAGTCCCAACTTCAAAACAACTAGCCCAACACCCACACATTGATTGAAAAATGGACATCCCTCATCATCAATGCTTGTAACAATTACCACAATAGTTTCAAAAATCATACATGCCACTTGCAATTCTGGAAAAAAAATACAAATGCTTCAAAAGAATAATTTGCTCACACAAATTATGAGATGCAAGTGGTGAATTTAAACCTACCCATTTGCCTAGCACCTAATGCATATTTCTTTCCAAGTTGCAATGGCAACATCATACAAAAAATTAATGACATTGTAAAAGTTTTGGGTGAACATTTACACACACAAGTCGAAATGTGTAGTCAATTGATTATGCAACTTGTTCTTCATGAAAGCTAAGTTGCTAAAGGTCCTTTCACCTTCCACTAAACCCAATCAGGGACCTGTAGTCGATGTAACTTTTAGTCGATGTACTGACTATAGTCTCCAACTATCTACGTAGATAGTTGACTAGACTACTGAGCAACGTAGATACTCAACTAGACTACCGAACAACGGTCATAATCGACTAGACTACTGAGCAACGGTCATAATCGACTATTACTCAGTTATAGTCGGGTCAATAAAAACTCAAAATAAACGTAACTTGCTACTCGTGAGCGCAACACACTACAAACTGTTGCGACTCGTGAGCGCAACACACTACAGACTGCTGTCTACTACACTACACAATTGTTGTCACTAATTTATCATGGATGATGGAATCCCTTGCCCCATCGGTCAGCATCTCAGCTTCGGCCAATGATGGAGAGGTCGACAAAGCGCCTCATGAACCGCTTGACTCGCGGCTTGTGCCGATCAGCGCTAACAAAACATCGCCGGTGTGGCAGTACTTCGCCATGGTCAAGGACGGGCCGATCACGCGCAACAAGATCCAGTATGTTTATTGTTGCTTGTTGTGCCTGAAGAAGTGCCCACACAAGTTCC
>Ga0116231_10001613_pt1 | contig 46511 bp, 37 predicted proteins | sample S1TSphgellanicum_2_FD_89695 | JGI IMG/M metagenome (GOLD analysis project Ga0116231, IMG submission 89695) | Host-associated microbial communities from peat moss isolated from Minnesota, USA - S1T2_Fd - Sphagnum magellanicum MG | ecosystem: Host-associated > Plants > Peat moss > Unclassified... | reverse complement strand
TTCATGTGACAAGAACCTTGGAGAGTTCTTGATGTTGTGTTTTGTGTTGTGAACATTATGTTGTAGTTTCCTTTCAATAAAGATTTATGTTTGCACTTGAGTAGATCTCCTATTTGTTAACAATTATGGTGCATAATTCATCCCTTAATGGAACATTAAATACATGTTGACATAGCTGAAACAAATTATGTTGCTTTTTAATGACTTTGAAACCGTGGCAAACATTCAATACATGTAGCACATCAATCATTGTTCCAAATTTGATGAATGGAGATTTTTATTTTCAATAACAATGTTTTACATGTTGAAAAAAACATTAAACTTGTTTTAGACTTAGCATCATGTTTCCTTTTATGAGTCATGATAAAATATGACAAGCTCACATAAATGAAGGTTCAAACATTCTTTGACTTTAATGTATTTTCATGGTTTATTTTTAAATTATAACGGGAGAAAACCAATATTATTAAAGTCTGGTTTTTTTGTTTTTTTGTGTGCATCCATGTCTTGAAGCATGGCTTCCATTATTGGATTGAAATAGTGCCCATTTGTCCAAATAATTAATTTTCAATGAACTAAAGGCTTCCATATCATCCTCCATCTCCCCAAAAAAACTTATAATTTGAGATTTTCTAAAGAATTTTTAATGACTTCTAGGTCTAAGTTGTCTTTTTAGAACCTTGAACATGCCCCAAGGGAGGAGTTCTTTTTTGAAATTATAGAATATGTGAATAAAAGCATAGGGTCCCATATGTTAGTTGTTGGGAAAAATATATAATTTAATTAGTTTTATAATAAAATTATGTTTATTTTGAAAACTAGTATATTAATAATATAGAGTATGCATTAATCCTCATATATATTAAAATAAAAATATATACATGTTAAAGATTTGTAAGTATTATTCGTTAATAGGTTGAATTAATAGGTTAACAAGTGAATTAGGATTAATAAATGAATTGGTAACTAAATGTGGAAGAACATGAAATGAAGGATCTCTTCACATGATTGATAGTTAAATAAATTTGGAAAAACTAACATTTTGAATGGGTATTTTTCTTTGTCACCTCTTAATTACCTACTTGAAGGATATGTTAATTACATATGGTGTGTTGAAAAATTATTAGCCTTATCACATGATCTTGTTATATTCAATTACATTTTCAGTAATCTTCACAACTTCAAGTACTAAAAAATAAAAAATAAGAAATATATATGGTATCAAAACTTGATGCAAGAAAAAATAAAATTAGGATGGTTTATATATATATAAATAATAAAATTATGTAATAGTAAGGTGGGAATAAAAAAAGGTTTCGTCATATAATATCACCCGCACAATACCTAATTACTTCACACAAGTAATGAAAATTTTGAACATTGAATGTCCCCCTTGGAAACATCCTTTTTTGGGATGGTGACCTATAATATTGTTTTCAATTTGCATGCAGCATACCTGTAAATTTTAACCCTAACCTAAATTTGATTTTTAATAATTTTGAAGTTTTTTTTTGGGTGTGTACTAGTGTTGTGCATGTAAATGGTTTAAAAATTACTATGTGTAAATATAAAAATAAATACATTTGCATGGTTTTACACAACCATGTAAATGTAAAACGAACATACAATTTTTTTTTACAACTGTGTAAAATAGTGTAAGTGTAAAACAATGTAAAAAATGTGGGGAAGGGGGGGATTTCATAATTTTTTGGTGATAGGCCAACCAAATGCCCCATTGCAAAAAAAAAAAAAACCATCAAAACATTTGTGCTTTCGAATATATCACAATTAATATGAATCACAATAAATACAATAAGTATCTAAGCTTGTGTAAATGCTACAATAAATAACACTTAGTAATAAAAGTTATTATTGAATTCTACTCATAAAAATAGTAGTAGTAATAAAAGCAATGAGGTGGAGCAAAATGTGTATTCAAAATATTTCTTGGAATAACACCACCATAGTCCCATATTGGTAGAAAATGCTAATACTTGGGGAGTATCAAAATATCATGACTTTTTATGAAGGACCAATCAAAGTGGCCAATTGTAAAAAAATAAAATTGAGCTTTGAGATGCACTCACAACTAATTAACATGGACTTGCAAGAAGGTATAATCATTAAAGATATATATTATATACACTTACACATACATGCCCCAAAACATATATATGGGGCCATGTAAGTGTAAAAAGTTCAGACCTGTAAACATAAATGATTTACACATCATATAAACAACTATTGATGCTTACATGCACAACATTGGTGTGTACCATTGTCATTTTTGCAATCTTGTGATAACAATGAAAAGTGAATAATGTTTAATACAATGTGCATGTATAAAATTGAGTTTGTAATCTTATGCCTTTTTATGCCTCTTACAATGTACATTTTGCATATTGTACATTTGATAAGCTTATCTAGCCTTAACTTCCTAGCATTGTTCCATGTTGCAACCAATAAATTTACATGATTCATAAAACATTTTACGTAAAGAAAGAATCAATTGGACATGAATACTTTAGACACCATCTAGTTTGCAATGATTAGTCCAACCTCCTTCAATTTCTTCACATGGTCCAATACCATTGAATTTTTAAGCACAATTGGCGGTGGTTACCAACTAACAAATGTTGCACCATCTCATTTATTTGGGAAAGAAATTGTGTTGAGATCAAAATTGAACATAATTGTTTGTCCATGTGTTGATCAATTTTCATTGTTGACAATGTTGGAAAAACTTGCATGATCCACACATTTTAGATGGTGGGTTTTACTTGACCGTCTTCATGAATAAAAATGTGCACAATGACAAGAACAAAGTATAATATTATGGATTTTTACAATATAGATTGATATAATGTATACTAATAACAATATATATTAATACGTTATTAACATGGAGATACATTATTCACAACATAATCAAATAGGCATCGGGGATAGATACACAACTAATCTCCACCTTCAATAAAGGCTATGTTTAGTTTTTCAATGCAAAATTTGTCTTTGAAATGACATTATTTGTTGAATCCCAACACATGTTATAATCCTCACATTAAAATTGGGTACTATGCTAACCACAATCATCATAAAATTCCATGGTTATTTTACCTCTAGTATTTTTAACCCAATTGTCACAAAGGTCTTTGATGATTTGAAATGGGCACCAATTGATAGAGGTGTTGGAGAGATAGGGAGGAAAAAAAGGTTACGTAATAGATGAAACCAAGGTTCTATTTCCATTGGTACCTTCCAAGTTATTATTGTTTTCGTGGGTTAATTTTTTTATTATAATATTTTTGGAATTTTGAAAAATAATATTTGTGTGATTTCTTGAACTATTGCAATGTATATTAAGAGAGTTGTAATTACAACCACTAGTTGGTTACCTATTTCATTATTTTGTTCATTTACGCACCTGGGTTTGTAGTGAAGCAATAGGTTAATGTATGTAGGTATGAAAACTTTAGACAAACAAATAAACATGATTAATAAAGAGTCTTATGAATATTTGTCCAAGATTAATTCATTTATTGGTTAATCTTTGCATTGTGCAAGGGTATTAATTTTAACTCAATGTATACTAATGTAACTTGTGTCATGGAACACACATTGCAACACTCAAAGTTTAACACTCTCACACCACAAGTTTGAAAATTACAAAACCACCTTGACATGGCCCATTCATTGGGGGATTTCCAATAGTACAAAAGCACGCCCCCAATTTTCCTAAATATTAAAATTTAAAGAAAAATATTGAATTTTTTGCAATGAAAATACTCAAATTCAATAACTCCTACATTGCAAGTCTAAAATCTAAACATTACAAAATCACCTTGGTGAACCCTTACTTATTGAGGGCTTTCTAGCAGTACCAAAAGCACAACTTAGGGCTCCATGGTTTGGGGAATTCCAATTCGAGAAAATAAACAAAACCAATAACCTACTGGCCTTTTAATAGCAAGATACCAACTTAATATAAGGCCAAATGAAACAATAATTATTATGTTACCATCTTGATGGAATTGTACACCATGTGATGTGATAATCTTTTTTTTTAATTGCATGAGTTTACTTGTACTTTTCTTTCTTTGGACAACATTGTATGTGCAACATTTCATTTGTTTGTTCCACAAATCAAACCATATTCAACATGGTTTGAGCGATGTTTTTTATTGTGGCAAATTCTCATCATTTTTCCCCAAAAAAAAAGAAAAAAAAAGGGCCAGCAACATCAACAAAGGATTTTTTTGTGTGTGGAAAAGACCCTTAAATTCATCAGATTTTCTATTTTCTATTTATTTATTTAAAAAATTGCTAAATTTGTACATTAGGCTCTAGTAGGTAGTCAAAAGATTGAAGGATTTTGAAACAAATATGAATGTGAAATCTGTTCTGTAGCCAACTGTGGCTAAATCTTGCTATTAATGATTGCCACTTTGACAACATTGAATTTTTTGTTCTTTTTTTCTAACACTGGGTTTGAGTGGTGTATTCTACCTTATGTGCCAAATGTGGCAATCTTTCTTGCATGAAATCTGGCGCAAATTGGAATCTATGGTCAAAACCATGCCATTTAAGTGGGATTCCAAACCATGCCATAATTCAATATGCAATTGTGAACACTTTGTGCCACATGTTGTTTTTAACAAGAGTCTTAAAATTACAACTTATTAAATTTGGTTATATGATCTATTACCATAACTACGAGTTGATGCCCCCTTCTAGAGTTTAATTTTGTGAGGTAGGTGGATTGGCAATCATTCAAAAGAGACTACCTACACAAATTTGGCTATACAAGTCATAAAAGAACATAGAATTTTTGCATTCCCTCCCCCCTTGGAAAAAATCTTTGTAATTGGATTCACAACCCCATTTTATTTTATTTTATTTTGTAGTAAAGTGGCAAAATTTTGCCCAAAAAAACACTGGGCCCTTCTTGGGTTATGGCCAGATATCCAACATATAGGTAGGTATATGCCCTATTTTTGAAATTTAAAATTAAGGTTGTAATGGCCCATATGTATGTAAGGCAAAAGAGTCGAGCCTAATGAACCCAAAGGGACTCACCTAACCTGAGCCTAACCAACCATAGGGACTCACCCAACCTCAGCCTAATCAACCCATAGGGACTCACCTAACCTGAGCCTACTCAACCATAGGGACTCACCCAACCTGAGCCTAATCAACCCATAGGGACTCACCTAACCTGAGCCTACTCAACCATAGGGACTCAGCCAACCTGAGCCAAATCAACTCATAGGGACTCACCTCATTTGGATCCCTAAAAAAACTCTTCTCTCTTCAGTGTTGAGCACTCAGCATTGGGCACCCCATTTTTTTTGCATTGGCTAGAGGCCCATGAGAATCCTACCATTAAGGAAGGTACAAAGTTTGTTGGCCTTGTCTACCAAGGCCCTTAAGGATATTGTGTTTAGATTCATTATAGAGTAATAATAGTAGCTTAAGGGATTTTGGCCCCAGCTAGGTAATAATAATAATAGGTCTATTTTTCATATGAGGATTTTTGAAAGGTGATATTTTGGCTTGTGTTGTTGAAACTTGAGATTAGTTATTATAGAGTTATAATAATATCTTGAAGGATTTTGGTTTCTTTTTAGAGGATTTTTTGAAGATAATGTTTTTGCATTTGTGAAATATTTGTGAATTTTCATAATTCTTCTTTTGCCATAAGATACTTTTTTAAAAAAAAATGTAATTGGCAAGGCCACAGTGTGAGACACCCCTGGTTTTGTTTTGTCATGGTGAGATCTCTTGGCCTGGATGGGGGTACTGGTTCTGTTAAATGGTTTCATAACGTTTAGACCTATGGTTGAAAGGCTATTGAATTTTGAATATTTTTGTCATTGAAAATTCAATTAAATCAAAATTAAACTTACCCAAAAGCTGGGGCATGCTGTTGGAAATCCCTCCGCAAATAGAGTTCCATGCAGTTGATTTTGTGAATTTTAAACTTGAGATGGAGGAGATATTGAATTTTGAGTAAAATTTTCTCATTGAAAACTTAATTAAAATATTTTTAATGGATTATCAAATTTCAGATAGAGGTTAAAGAAGGTGTACCGTTTGCCCTTCCAAAATTCATTCATAACTTCGATACATGTTCAACAACACAAGTCACACTAATCAAGTAGAGAATAAAACCAAAAAAACTTTATAATCACATGATAGAGAATATGGCAAAAGAAGTAAGTGCACACTAAATAAGTGTTATTGGACAAGTTGAAACATTATCATGTAGATTGTAAGGAAAATAAATTATAGTGAACATGTAATTTATTGTTTTGGATTGATATTTGAAATTTGTCCAAAGATAAATTGGAATAATTTGTGAAAAAGGCCTTTCAAAACAAAAAGAATATCAAAATTCAATTGTGAATGTGCTTCGTTTTGGATACTTTTGATGTGACTAGCATTATATAGGAAACAACTGGAAAATATGAATTACTGTAGTACCTAGGTTGGTTCAATAGCAAGGTCCTTAATAAATAAATTATTATTTTTAGGTTTGTCTACATAACATTATTTTCCATTATTAATTTATTATTATTATTATTATTATGTTTGGCAATAAACATAATAATAATAATTTATAATTCAACATTATATTAAATTATGAAGCTATCATGTTTAAAAACCTTTTCATTCATATTTTTGGCATGGTAGACACATTATTTTCAGAACTCTCGGCAATTAAAAATTAATTAATTAATGCCTAACCATGCTAGGTATTATGGCAATAGGCATAATTTGAAGTAAGGTGCAACATGAAACATTGAATCAACTTTTTTTGGGGACTAATTGTAAAAAAATTGAACTTCTATTTTATTTATTGTTTCTAAAGTGATATGATATGGGTTTATGTTTTGGTGTGTGAAAGGTCAAGAACTTGTCATTGTTGTCATATGCAAAACAGATAATGGAAGGCCTATTCCCTTAGGCCTCTCCTAATTTGTCCCAAGGGTGGTAGGCTAGAAGGTACGAAAGGTGTTCAACTTGAATTGGTGAAAGGTGTGTATGTGAATGATAGATTGTCTTTTTAAACAAAATGCATCATGTTTGTGCAAAACTCAACCTTTAGCAATGACTCCTTGTGGTAGAAAAGAGTTGTGTCTTGCACACCATAATTGCATTGTTTCCTTGATGGTGGAAACACTCCTTCTCAAAAGCTAAGCAACGATATTTGCACAACAAAAAAAAAACAATGAAACTTTTACAATCACAATAGTTGATTGTTTAGGGATTTTTAAGGTCTTTTAAAAACACCCATGGTTTAGGGAGGCTAACAATCTTTCATTTGATGTGAGAAAAAGTTGCATGTGAGGGAGAGCTACCTATAGATTTGTGATGTTCAAGCACTCTACAATTGGTTAAGACTCTATTGGTAGAAGTAGTGTTTCTAATTCAGGAACAAGAATGTTTATGATATAGGTTGGGTTATTATTTTGTTGATTGTCTAGGAAGCTTAGCCCCTTAATGGTCATGGGAAATGTGAACACTATCCTTTCCACAAGTCACATGAAAGTTTGGTGGTTGATTTAATGTATTTGTTTTGTGAAGTGTGAATTTGGGTTGTGAGTTTACATTTTAAGTGTTGTAGCCCAACAACAATAAACTAACATTTTTTTCCATCAACAAGCTACCTACCATTTAGTGTATCCATAAATGCAAAAAAAAAAATGATCATTAGAAATGGGGAATGATTGAAATTTGTTGAAGACTCTAAGAATCTATCCATGAAGGAAGGTTGTTTGTTTGTTTTGTTTTGTTTGGACATATGAAATCCATTGAATTGGGATGGTTCATATCATGATCTTGGTTTCTTTGGAAAGCTCTTGAGAAGAAGGGGTGCATTAGCTTGGTTTCATGGTGTTCGGACTTGCGGTGTAAAAGTTTTTGAATATTGAATGATTTTTTCATTGAAAATTAAAAAATTTGTAGCTGAAAATTTTAGAGGAATTGGAATGTGCTTTTGGTGTTGTTGGAAAGATATTGATGAGCAAGATTTAATGAATTTATTTGGTAAGATTTGGATTTAGAATATGCAAGATATTGATTTTTAAATGATTTATGTTGTTGAAATAAATTCCAAAAAACCAAGTTTTGGAAGGAAACATCAGTTGAAGATGTGTTAACACTTAGGCCAATAACACAAGCCACACTAATTAACAGTAAAACTAAGAATCAAAAATGGTGCTTGGGCACCATCACTGAAAGCCAATGTCCAAACCCCTTTTGCACCATTACGTGCACCAACCAATTAGCATTACTTGGCTCTTCATTTTGCAACATCATTTGGGATCTTTTTTAAAATTTCATTGGAAACCTCCAAATTTTCATTTCAATCCTTGATCAAGACCTCATTTAAAATGTTGTCCACCATGTTGTTTTTAAGACCTCATTATGAAATTTCAATTGGAACTTTGTTTGGGATCACATTCAAAACCTCATTTCTAAACCCCATGGATTGACATTATTATTAAAGTTGTTGCATGGTTTATCCCCATCTAGGTAAGTTTATGGTAAAATGACCCATTGCATGTGTTACTTTTAAACCTTAATTGACATTTGACCAAAGCAATCCCAATACAAAAGTCAGACTAGTGTCATGCATGTATGCATGGCCTCATACATGACGGCTAGTTATGGGCATGCCAATCATGCCTTTTAGGGTTAATGTACGTTTTTAGGTTATTGTACGCTATTAGGTGTTTTAAAGTTATGGCTTGTTTAGGGCTTCAACTTGTTGATGGCTATATAGAAGGTTAAGCTCTTCCCTTCTCTTGTTAGTTTTTCTAGAATTCCTTTGTCAGGGAGAGTGTCCTCCATAATTAGACTAGATTTCTAAATGCTCACGATGGCTATTGCATGGCCACCATTTACATACACTACGGATTTTTTCCTTTTTTGTAATTTAATTCTAGAAAAATTGCTCTATGTCACTTAATGTTGAAAGCGACAAATTTTCCTTGGTTTTGAATTTTTTAGGTTTCTTTTGCTTGCTGGTTTCTTGCGTTCTTGACTCGTTGCTACTTTTTTTCTTTTTTTACTCTTGTTTTGCAGCTGCAACAAGAACAACAACCATAACTAGTAGTAGCGCAAGTAAAGGAGAAGGGGCATCGAAAACAAGCTACAAGTTATGAAGTTATGAGTTCTGGAGCTTTAGAAGGAAGAAGGAGCAAGTAGCTCCAAAGCTTGTTTTACTGCTAACTTTAGGTCTTGGGAGCACGCACACACACCCACAAGGTTTGATTGCAATACAAGATTTGCACCAAGTGATGCAACCCCACATACATTTGCTTTCCTTGTACATGGGTATTGAGGTTAACATTTGGGTTATGCACTCTTGTGTGTTTCTGAGCTTGCAGTCATATAGTGAGTAGCCCTTGTAGTAACTTTGGAAGAAGAAGAAAAAGAAGAATAAGAAGAAGAGGAAAAAAAAAACAAAAACATGAAATAGAAGAAAAAATAATTCTCTCTTTATTTATGCACGCCATCGTTGCAGAGTTTGTGGATACGAATCATTTTGCAATGTTGTTGTCGGGAGAATCTGTTGTAATTGCAGTCTGTTTTGTTCTATTGTTCCATCATAGTTCGTTCCGTTTCGACGTTTTGCCGCAATCCGTTCTGTTTCACCATTTCGTCGCGTTATTTTCTCCAATGTCCATTATTGATTCATCTGACATTCGTTGTTATTTTGTTTCACATCCATCATTGTTCCGTCCAACGTCTATTGCCGTTCTATCCAACATTCGTCGCCATTTCGTCCAGCATCCATCCTCGTTCCGTTCGACGTCCGTTGTTGTCCGTTCATTCAACCCCTTTCGTCCATAAACGTCCATCCACCGATGTCCATCCGTTGCCGTTCATCCCCATCGACGCATCCTATTCTTCAAACTGTACATTGTGTTAGAACTTTGTAGCTAGTGCTCTGTATTGTTACAAAATTTTGGGGCATGGGACAACACCATGTCCTTGGATGATAAGAGCATTACCACTTAGCCAAAGCCAAGGTATTAGCAACGAAATAACACACAATCATTTGAGTCGATTTTTTTGAGTTCGCGATTTTCATGATGATACCATCAAGCGTCTACAACACCACCGTCATCCGATACAACTCTTACCAAGAATTCAAGTTCAAGTTACATTACATCAACAATACATCAAAGTCCATTTGGAGGGGTTAATCAGTGGGGTATGCCTATTACCACACCAACTTTCACACCATCACCGTATATTCCACTAGAAGTCGTTACCTCTACATCCATATACACCATGGAGGTTAGCAATTCTTGTAGGAGAATTAAGAAGTTCAATGGAAAACCAAGTACCATTCTTTGAGGGAATGCAAGACAACTTTCTCCATTGTGGTTTGAGAATTACAGCTCAAGTATGGTGCTAATTACATCGAGGCGTTCGCATTCAAACAACTGGCCCATTATGTGCATTATGAAGCATTGGATGTCTACGAGCAACATTCTTCGAGGATTTTGGGCGTCACCCATATCCCCAATCTAGTTTATGCCACAACCATCACCACCACCTTTCAAGTTGCACTACAAGTTGCCATTGCACATCATGGGCCTATGCCCAATAATCTAAATCTGGTACCTACTTCAGTAAACCTTTCTCCTCAACAACTCATTGTTCTTATCGCAAACATTCCTCACACCATCAATGCACTAGCTTTTGCTGATCCAATGGGGGAATGTTTTCAAATTCTTGAGTTAAAATTTTTGGTTAAAAATTTTGAAAATTTTTTGTAGTTCGCCACCTTATTTCGCTTGAAGGATGAAACCCTTAAAATGTTTTATAGGAGGCTTCTCAAGCTTAAAGAGGATATTTAGAACATCACAGACCTGGAAGTTGCCCATTGGTATCTTCGTTCATTGGAAGGTACTCCGACATTCCATGCGTAGGTTTTATAATGGGTTTTTGTAGAAATTTGGAATTTTGTACACTTTGTTGGATGTGTACAACATTTCTGAAAAGCTTGAACTGGCTCATGCACACTATGAGGCCAATATTATGAAGCCTCCATCACATTTAATGCTTTAGCTTCCACCAGCTACACCAACCAGATCATCACATTCTTCTTCAAGGGCTAAAGCAGTGCACTCGGTTGCACCCATCCTACCTTCTTGCAACTACTGTGGCAATCCTACCCACAAAGCCAATGAATGCAACATTCCTTCCGAGGATCTCTTTTGTGATTATTGTGGGAAAAAAGGACATCATGAAGCTGTTTATTTTGCCAAGTTCCCGGAACAGAAGTAACTCTGATTACCATAGCAAAATATGTTAGCATCTTCCGTTGCCCCTTAACCAAAACCCAAGGCACCTAAGACTTCCACTTAGGTTTTCCCCACCAAGGGTAATTTTAATAAGAATTTAAAAAGAAGGTGCACAATGCTGACAAGAGGGAGGTGCTTCAAGCCCATGTTGCTCAAGTTCAAACTTTGCAAAATGAATTCAAATCATTGAGGGCCTAACTTGCTAATTTAAAAGGCAAGTCTTCCCAACCAGTTAATCATGCCCAACCTGTATAGGGTTAAGGATCACAGGAGGGACCTCCTATGTCGTTCTATGGCCTCTCACATGATGCCATGGTTGGGGAATATGTTATTTCTAGTGCACACAATTATAATCTCACACCAGAATTTGCCATTTCTTTTTGCCCTTCCTACTTTGTGGCACAAGAGGCTAGTGTGGCACTTAAAGTTTGTGCCACTAGTCAGGTAATTCAAATTAATGGACTTGCATCTAGTTCAAGTTTTATTACCAAGGTTAGAAGAGCTTGAACACTCATGCCACAATCTTTTTATCCTCTCAACACGAAAGAAGAACGCACCTTGTTGGTGAAGGGGGAGGAGATTACTACACCACAACCTGCTAAGGCATCAAATTTTCGTGTCCCAGGAGTACATGTACATTAGAAAAACACACAATTTTCCACTGATCAGCTTATGGAGTGCTAATTTCAAATGTGTGAAGTGGCACAAAAGCTTGTGAGTACACCGTTTTTTAGTTTTCAAGATTTGAAGCTAAGCACTAGGGACATAATTACAATACTAAACGATATCTTGAACATTACATTAGGTCCTCAACCAATCTTTGATCCACATGATATAGGGGTCCCATCCAACACCTTGGAGAAACATTCGATTAGTTCATGTGTTGCAGATGGCGTTTATAATCTGGTCAATAATTCTAACATGGCTAAACTAGTGGGCTTTTCTACCTTTGATTCTATATTCACATATCAGAAGGGATATAAAAACACTTCACTTGTGGATTTGTTACTCAGCAAAGGCGTTTTGGATAACCATTATCTCCACAAAGTTTCTCACTCATTTTCGAAGGTGGTACCTAGTGAAACTTCCATCGCCATTGGAATTGCCATTATTGACAACATTGAGTCAATAATCCAGGTGGGAGGACATACACCCAAAGTGGTATTTCTTGATACAAGTGCCTAACCAATGATTCTTAGAGTTCAATTTGCCAAGAAGATGAGCATGCTTGATTCTAAATTATGGAAATATATGTGGCAAATTCGCATTGCAAGTGGGAACGTAGAGGAGGTACTTGGGAGAGCTCAAATTTGATCGCACTTAATTTCAATGAAGGTAAGGATGAAGAGTTTTGCCTACAAGTCAGATGTTTAGTCACCAATGCCACTAGTTACAATGTGTTAATTAGGCTAGAGGCCTTGTTTCCACCAGGTTTCACAATTGACAATTGGTTCGAGCATGCGTACTATCGAATGGATTGGGAAACTAATGGCCACCACTTGGGATACATACCCTTTGATTTACATGGGAACCATAATCCTATGGTTCACCATTGTATGTTCAAGGAAGCACACACCATTTCCTATATCTAATAAGTTAGCCACAAGTGGATAGAGGGAGATAAAGAGGGGACAACTTACACCTAAGCTACTAAAAGTTTGAAGGTGGTTCCTATGGACATTCAACACAGACCAAAGGTTTTACAAAGGTTCAAAGCAGCCCACGAGCCCTTGATCAAAGCTCTATTTAGTTTTGAAAACATGGAAAGCCATGGAGAACATATTGAACCAATACTTCATCAACTAATCACCTAGACACCACCTAAGGAGGGGATTACATTACTAGAGCTCTTTGGTGGTATTAGTACAGGTCTCAAAGCCCTATTACAGTCAGGGATGGTGGTTCGGAGGTATTTTTACCTAAACATTGATCCTATTACAAGGTAGGTGGTGGCATCGATAATAATGGAGCTCACAACCAGATTTTCACAACAGTTTGTAACCATCGCATGAAAGGCCATATTCACTTTCTTACCTTTTGACATACAACTAATTCAGAAGAAGCATATGGAATTATTTGGCTTCATGGACCTCATCATTTTAAGTTGGGAGTGTCAAGGATTTTCAATGGCTAGATTTGGAGAAGGCTTGAGTGACACAAGATCAATCTTTTCATGAACATGGTACGATTGATCATTCGAGCTCAATCCATTTCTCATACGCTTGGTTATATAATTGAAAACACCCCTTCTCAACTTGACCAAAGGGAGAAAGTCCAAGAACATTACACGTTGGTCAAACATTACCTTGGAAAGCCACTCTTACTCAATTCGGCACAATGTGATTCCTATGTGCACCAGTTGTGCAACTAGTGGACCAACCTTGCACCACTTTCAATTCTGTAGTTGGCTCTAAGATACACCATTAGAGACCCCAACTTGTAGGTCTCTCACATATTGGATGATTAAAACTCTTGACAACCAGTTACAAGGCAAGAAAAACTTCCTTGGTTTCTTATGAACACAATAAGAAAACCAAGAAGTGCCTGGCCCACTTTTGTCTCCTTCCCATGAGCACACACCTTTTAGGGAGATGGACCAAGCCTGGTGTATTGTCATGTTTTAGCCACTTGGGATGAACCAGACCTAGAAGAAAGAGAAACGGCTATGGGGTTCTAAATTGGCACTACTAGTCACACCAAAGTGACTAGATTGAAACGTAATGCTATATTGGGGAGAGGCATGGACCTGAACTCCCTTACATGGTTATTGGTAACTTCTATACTTTTTCAAATGTACACAACACTAACATTGATTCAATCAGCTTGCAGTTCTGGTGATGCGACTACATGGCACCTTGATCAAGTACACTTGCTTATATTCAACACTCTACACTTCACTCTTAGTGTTGGGGGGGAGGAGGTACCATGTAATTTGATTCAAGTTGTTTCTAATACATTTGGAGGTACATTAGTTTTTGGAGAAACAATTACAACCTTTTACTAATCTGCATAGTTGGATAGTGGAAAACCCAATACACCAAGTTCTTCAAACACATTTTTCAATTCCATTCCATGTGTTTCCAACTACCCTTTTGTTATGGAGAACCAGCTCACCAAGAAGGAGAGAGACCAAGTCATATACTTGCTAATTAAGTATGAAAATGTGTTTGCATTTTCAATGAAAAACTTAGGTAGGTGTAAGACCATGCAATTCTTTATAGACCTTACAGATGAAACACCCATCTATCGAAAGAGGCATAGGTTAAGCAAGCATGTGGAAACTGGTAAATGAAAAATGCAAAGAATTCCATGAGGCTGGTCCCATTTAGCCATCAAGTTCTGATTTCGCAACTGTTGTAGTAATGCTAGCAAAGAAGGATTCAACTAGATTATAGACTAAAAAAAGGATGTGCGGGGATTATAGGCCTTTAAACTTAGTTACACCTTAGGACAGGTACCCCATGCCCATCCCTGAAAAACTATTTGATAGCATTGGAGACTCAAACATCTTCATAATTGTGGATCTAAGGCAAGGTTTCACTAGATTGTGCTCGTTACAAAGGATCGCAAGAAAACAACATTCCATGGAAATAATAAGTTATGGGAATGGCTTGTGATGCATTTTGGATTAAAAAATGCACCTGTTTTCTTTCAGTGAATCATGGACTAGGTTCTCAAAGGGGTAGATTTCTTGAAATGCTACATAGATGACGTCCTAGTGCATAACAAGGGACTCCTACAGCACTTGGCTCATCTTGAGGAGTTATTCTAGAGGCTCCACGAAGTCAATATGAAGATCCATCATAAAAAATGTGAGTTTGTTGTCACCTTAGTAGTTTACGTTGGACACAAAATTTTGCCAAATGGTATTATGGCTCATTGGGCCAAAGTAGTAGCCATTTTGGAGATCCCCAATCCTACTGATGTTTACACTTTGAGGAGCTTCATCAGACTATGTAATTATTACAGGATTTATGTTGAAGACTTCAGTACTATTACTCATCCTCTCTATGCATTGTTAAAGAAGGATGTTGGTTGGACATGGAGTGAAGAGGTTCAAAAAGCTTTTAACACACTCAAAGAAAAGTTTTTAGAGTTCCCCATTCTGAGAAGACTTTATTTCAGCAAGGTCTTCATTCTACACACTAATTGGAATGTTCTTGGTATTGGTGTTATTCTTGGCCAACTTTATGAGGAAGGCAAAGAATATGTTATCGCCTATGTATCCTGAAGTAACAACAAGGCTGAAAGTAACTACTCTTCATATGACGGGGAATGTCTTGCTATTGTATGGGCCGTCATACATTTCAAGCCCTATCTTTATGGCACCAAGTTCACTTTGTATACCAACCACTAGCCTATTAAATGGTTGATGACCAACGATAAGCTTCCTAGTAAGTTAGATCGTTGGGCGCTTATATTTTAGGAGTATGAGTTCAAGGTTATTCACCGACTTGGTATTACACATCAGAATGCAGATACCATGTCACGGAGACCCTTCACTACCTCTAAAGATTTATTAGAAACCAGGCAAGACTTCAACCTATTCTAGTAGTACATGTATCTTATGCATCTAATTATCTTGCACTATTGCAATGTAACCTGGTTAAACATCCCATTGTGGATATATGGGAAGATTTGGATACTTTGATGCAAATGAGTTAAAAATAAGTTTTCATATGATAATTTATACACATCATACATACATATGTAGTAAACCATGTTTGTTTTTTTTAGGAGTTACATTATGGTTATATATGGCAACTATTTTAGAATTTTTGTAAATATGTCACTCAAGTAACAACTATGTTGCAATTAGGTACAATGTACATACATGTGATCATGTCATGTGTCCACATTTCCACCACCCATTATGCAATACATTTACAACTAGTTTTCGATTATAATTCACATTGATACAATTAATATGACCACTAGTGCATCACTACTAAAATACTATTATTCAACTATGTTATGACTATAATACAACTACTTATAACTTAATAAAGATATATATTCATAAATTATTTATATTTTCATCATATGTGTTTCATTTTGAATGACTTAAAATGTTATGGGAACATTACCTCAAGCTTTAGAAATCACCTTTGAAGTGTAATGGAAAAGGACAATGAAAAAATAACAAGAAAAGAAATAAACTTTTAAACTTACAAAACATTTTTTTTAAAAATTTTTTATCTTTGGACCCCTCCTACTTTCAAAGCTCGTAACTTTCTTATTTCTTATTCATTTAAATGATTTAAAGTGATATAAGAGTGTCACCTAAAGTTTTACAAATCACTTTTGAACTTTAATACCAATAGAGCAACATACAAATATTTTTTAAAGTGTTTGGGAACTAGCTTTTGTAACATTCGATGGTTTATTTTTTGAGTTCTTGACCCCCTCTACTTTGGGGGCCCATAAATTTTTCAATTCTATTATTTTTTGACAATTTTTAATCACCAAAGGCACCAATAGGAGGGGTTCAAGTTTTGTTTGGAGACCAAAAACAATGGAGCCTTCCCCTTGAATCTAATTTGCCCTAAGCATTTAAGTGTCATGGTTCCAATTCAATTATAACTTAAGAACAACTAAAAAAATTACCCTATATTCTTTGTTTTGGAATCCCATGTTATAAAATATATATAGAAGGCTTGTTCTTTTATATTTTCACATTAAAATACAAGTGTCCTTTTGGGATGAACTAAAAAAAACTTAACATAAAGGCAAAACATAAAATGTTTTTAAAAAGTCATGGCTATTTTTTAGTTCACTTAATCTTGTGCTTTCTTGCCTACTTACTTGCCTATGTAAGTAAGTAGGTCTTAAAACCTACCAACATGTACCTACCAACATATATATATATATCCAAAATATAATTAATATGCCATTTGACAAAAAAATTATTGTGTCACATGTCACAACTTAGACCATCATTAACAATCATAATGAATGATGGAAATCAATATTTCAAGAAAAATAAATTTCATGTCCAAAAATCTTCATAGTGCCATGTGTTAAATTTTAATAGATGGATGACAATAAATACCATCAACATGACATCATGGGTGTAGTTATAATGGAATTGCATACTAATTGAAAATGAGTTGTTTTGATAAAGTTACAATTGAATTGCAATGAATTGTAATGTATATATGGTGAGTTACAACTCATGCAACTTGTCCAGTAACACTCACAACATATAAATACAATGTGTTACAAGTGTCTTCTACAACTCAAAAATTGAGTTGCAAGGCTAGTTGCAAAACACCTTCTTTTTCATAGTGAAATCCTTTTAATACCATAGTAAATATCCTTATTATATCCAATTAACATTACCCCCATTTTAATTTGGATTATGTTTTCATAAGTCTTTTTAAAAAAATCCTAAAACCACTAGTTCATTTTCAAAACATATCATCAAAATGAATGTATAAAATAAAGTACTACGCATGTGGTTCTTCATTTGCAAAAATATAAATTGTGGAAAAAATATAAACAATCCAATATACAATGATAACATCTTTGAAAATATGGTGCTTTGGTAGTTTGGTTGTGGTAATTTTGATGTTCTTTATGGGAGAAGGGTTTATGTTTAGATCTTTCTAGATTTGATGTCCTTGTCCCAAGGTTGGTAAGCTAAGGTGAAGGGTCAAAAATTGAAAAGGGTTTAAACTATTTTCCGGAAGTTAAAATTGTAAAAAAATTGCAATGTATTTATGTAGCCACAATTATTAGTATGCAATCTTACAATCAATGAATGAAATATTTTATTTTATGGAATTGGATAGCATTGGAATGTGTTGTTTGTGGATTGCATACAACTACTTCCATATTCAACAAAATTGCCATTGCAACCTCCCACATATATGTCAATGTCAATAGCCCATTAAATGATGAAATCATAAATGGTATGCAATATGCACCTAGCATCATGCATTTTTTGAGAATCACTAATGCTTCTTGAGTCATAAGACTCTTGTTGTGCAAACCAATCAACATGTTGTATGTCACAATTATTAGCATTGTACACACATGAGATTTCATATCCTACATTCTTCATGTCTTTTACAATTGCAAAGACCTTGGACATGACCAACCTTGGCAAAACAACGAAGAATCTTGTAAATGTGCATGTGGGGGATAAAGCTAGCATCACATGGTTCCTTGTATATCTCATTTCACCTTTGGTAGGTTACGTTTTTTCATGAAGTAATGAATCATGGTGATGCAACTATGTATGTTTGGGTGAAGCCCTAATTTTTCTAGTTGATGATAAGTATTTGGTAGTTCATTAGGCCTTTCAGATGTACACAAACAATTCATTATCATAGTCTTAAAAATTTCAATAAAATTTCATTCCACTCTAATTATTTCATCTAAAGCTTGTCTAACAAATTTGTATTTGTCCATTTGCATAAGTAGCTAAAAACACATTCCATGTTTTGTTATTAAGGGGCACCAAAGACTACAACCCTTGGAAGACACTCTTAGCTTTCTCCACATGCATTGTTTTGCAAAAGCTTTAATGAATGAAATGTGGATAATTGAATGTCTAATTCCGATAAACATAACATGTACATGTTAAAACAACAACTATGTTCACAAATCTATTGTAATTGTTTCAAAACCTACAAAATGTAGATGACCTGTAAAAAATTTACATTGGGTTGTGAGGCATGATCTACATTAAGTTTACATTGGTTTTTTACACCAAAACCTGGTGTAAACAAATTGTAATATTTTCCTCTTAGATTTTTTTAAAGAATTAGATGTGGTTATGATTTATTTTAGGACCTTATGTGTAAGTTACCATTCTTTCTTGAGTCAAAAATTATATTGAGGAAAATTTGAATAATATTTTTTTTGAATACATGTTTTTTTGAGGGAGGTTCATTATATGTATATGGGATTATTGTGTTTCCAAAAAAGTGTAATTTATTGAATGATTTGTTTTTATGATTTTAATGATTATTTTTGTGTTTTTGTAATTAAATTAAACTAAAAAGTAAAAAAATTAGAATTCTTTTCATTTTGGGATAAAAAGGGATGTTTACTATATGCAATACAAGGTATTTGTCAAATTTTAATAATACATTAAAAAAAAAAACACACAATGTCTCTTGTTTATCTCTAAAATATATGTAATTATATTGTTACATTTTATATTTATGTACAATTTTAAGAAATTAATTGTATGTCTTGTTTATCTTTAGAATATATGTGGGTGTGGATGAGCTCAAACGAGCTAAAATTGATGTCAAAAGGTCAACTTTTATGCAATTCTTGTTACATTTGTCTATAAGGGTAGAATTTTGGAGAACATGAAAAAAAAAGGAGAATATGAAACATGGAGTTTTAGAGAAGAGTAGGAGGAGTTGTAGGTACTTGTAGTGGAAAACCATAGACTTTGTTTTGATATAGCACAAATTTTAAGTGTTGTTTTGGATTTTTTTCAACAAAACATGGAACTATGTTATAATTTTGAGAGATGTTTTTAGTAATACAAAGAAGCACATACTTCTAGAGTGAATTCTATGTTCATCTTTTGTGTGAGTTTTTTATAGTATTAGATTATGATGAAATGAATTGTAATTTTGTTTTCAAAGTTTTTTACAATGTATTTTGAAGTACAGATTTTGGTTATATGCAATAACCATGAATTTGATGTTGGAATGAATGATAGTATTAAGTTTGTTGAGACTTCAGACATGAATAGTGAACATATGCATGTGAAATGCAAATATGTTGTTACAATAGTGTGAAATGTTCTGCAGGAATTTTGATTTAACTTCTAGCATTTGGTGACCATGTTGGGGAATTACTTTTTTTGTTATTTCTTTTAGTAATGGGAAGGTTTTCTAAATTTTTTGTTGTGCATTATAGATGAGAGTGTTCAAACGAGTAGTGTTGTTTTTTTTTCAATTAAAATTTTTAAAGGGTGTGTTAGAAAGTATCAAAGGTCTACACAATTGATGTCATTAAGATTGTAAAACAATCTACAAACTCTAAAGATGAAAAATTGTGAAACAAAATGAACGGGATATTGGCCTAGAGTTTACAACGACAATTGGACTTGGAGACAAATTAACAATCATTGAAAGTCAAACAAAAGAAAATTTTGAAAATGGAGAGGAGAGGAGTATGTAGGGCTTATAGAAACCCCATATCAAAATCTAATGTTGAACAATCAAGTTTTGAGAATAGAGGAAAAGCTTGCGAGGCACATGTTGTTTCTACCACAAGAAGTGCTATGATGGGATGTATGGACTGGGGTCTTCAAAGAAGGCATAATTCCAAACGACAATTTCCATAGAGAGAGATGTAGTCGACATCTGAATGAACCAATGTATTATACTTTTCAGCTGTAATCTGTTGTTTAAAGTCGTAAAGATCAAGATGGAGCAAATACTTCTGTAGTACCTGATCAACCATAAGAAATCTCAAGTCCAAAGTCGGTGATTAGCTACGGGAGGGGTGTTATAGGGGGTATACAACCCAAGTTTGTGTATTAGTCTACATCTCTGAATTACTATGAATTAGTGAACATTGGGAGGCAGATGAAAGCACCAATGTTGATGTGTTTGAGGAGATTAAAGAAAATTACCCATGATCATTTGAACATGCAAAGGCATAAGTGAATGCATTCGATGAAGTATCATAGTCATATTCACATCAACGGAATCCAAAGTTGGATCAAATAAGGCACATAGCTGAAACACACGATCATGAATTTGTGGATTCAGAATTGATCAGGTTACTTTCAAGGGTCTATGCATTTTGTGAGGAAAAAGGACATGCAATCATGGATTATCCTTTTGTGCCTTTTCACATCAAAATAAATATTACTAGGCCCATGATGAATCATAAAATGTAGCAGGAAAATTAATGGATCAACCATAGGAATAGGAAGATTTCCTACAATCTAGAACATATTTAGAGGCATGGAGTTGGGAAGCCAATTAGGACCACATAGTTGACAAATTCATCCATCTATTTAAACCAGGAGCCGAGAACAAGAAGGGTATTCACATCCACATACTGCATTATAGGGGATATTAATGGGTAACCATAAATTGGAACATTGTTGATTTTACGTCAGCACAATTCCACCAATAGTTTTAGAAGCAATAGTTGTTGAAACCCAGAAACAACATGCTAGAGTAGGAGTTGTTTTTCACTTGATGCAAATATTCACAACCACATGAGTGGAAATGGTTGTTGCGCCCAACATAAATGTTGTTAGAAGGGGAGTACTAATTGGATTTATAGCAAAGTTGGGTAGCAGATTAGGTGGAGTCTCGGTAGTAAAGAATTTGAATCAAAATTTGACACTATTAATAACTATTACTAGAGTTGTTGGCATACCTCAAATGATGTTTACTAATTCGATAACAACTATTCATGTGAACCATTAATGCTCATCGACCATTGATGAGTTTAATGGCTACTAAAGGATACAAAAATATAGATGTTGCACATCCAAGAGGAGGATACTAGGAACCAATCGTTGTAACTGCACCAATTATTGATCACATTAATGGCCATTATGTTAGGCCAAACAAGGTAGCTTTAAAGTATCTGGATTTCAAAAAAGATGTTAATCTAGATGTTCATGTTAGAATGTTCAATTCTATAATATAAAAAAATAGAAACTTCTGAAGAATATATCATCAATGCGTTTAGCTATATGCTAAGAGATACGATATTGGATTGGTGCCATAATTACATGTCAAAATTTCCTAACTTTATTTTTTCAGAGCTTACACAAGCATTTTGCAAATGTCATCGAAATATTCAAAATGATGAGCAAATATACATGGAGCTGAAGAAGATGAAGCAAGAGGGGAGTGAGAGGGTGGAGGTTTATTATGAGTGGATTCAGAAGTTGGCTCATGGTTTACAAATACCAACCATAGATAATTTTCCAACTACTGTGTTTATAGCAAGTTTGCAATCATATCTTAGAATTACAATTGCAGGGATGAAACGGTCAACACTACAACAACATAAGGAGGTGGTAATGTTGTGTGAAGAACGTATGACTAATGTAGAAACAAGGAGTGCATTGTCAATACCACAAAGTACCAAACATGTAACATCAATAAAAACACAAAGTATTACAGGGAAGACGGACAAATATTACATAAATTATGGGATGATAAATCACAATGTGGAAACATGCAAAAAGAAGAAAGAGTTGACCACGGTGGTAACCACAAAGGCAACACAACCAAGTCAAAAAACAAATAAGACATCTTCATATGCATGGCACATTTGTGGTTTGAATGGACATAAAGTGATAGATTGTCCAAAGTTTGTCAAGATGCAGAAAATGTTTCATGGGAAATCTGTCACAATAGTAAAGGTTCAACTTGTTGTTGAAACACAAACAATCATTGCGGATGTGAATGTGGTGGATGTTAATGTTACCACAAGAAGTAAAATAACTAAAAAACAAGTGTTCAAGGATAGAAAGCCAAGAAAAGCAAAAAATGTTGTTGGCTAGGAGAAAGAAAAGCAATTGAAACAATTAATGGTGGAGACAATTCAACAAATTTTTTTAAAAAAAACCTAGACATAAGGGCCATCCACATCCATGGAGGGATGTAACACAACTTGGCCAGGTATGCCAAATACTACTCCTGTGGATGCACATAAATATTAGGAAGTAGTGAATTTACAAAGGAAACTAATCATAGTAGAAGAGATTTTTTTGGACATTGGTAAGCAGAATCTAGAAACAAATTATACTTTGAACTTAGAACAATTATTTAAAATAGCTCCTAAGCTAAAGAAATATCTTTGGCAAAAGCTAAAATTAAAGAAAATTTAGAATGTAAGTAAAACAACCATAGAAAAACAAGTTGGTTCTTTAGTACCGAAAGTAAGGACAAATGTTGTAGCAATAGATAATATATGGCAGTTATCCAAATAAAGATTGGGAAGAATACAATAGAGGATGTGTTGCTAGATGGAGGTTTTAGAATTAAAATTATCATAGAATAGTTGAGATTGAGGTTGGGGCTTCCAAAGCCTAAACTTGCACCATATAATCTAAGGATTGTAGATCAAACAACCACAAAACTAGTGGGGTCCATCAAAGATCTGAAGATATATGTTCATGGCATTCCTTACATAACTACGTTTCCTGTACTTTAGAATAGTGTGGTAGATTTTTGTTATTCCATGTTGTTGGGGAGACCATGGTTTCGGGATGCTAAAGTGGCACATGATTGGGGAAATAACACTATTACCATATAAGGGAATGGGACAATCAAAACAATTATAATTACCAAACATTTGGGAAGTGAAATAAGAAGACCAAAAATGTTATTGTGTTACCATTATCAGAATGGCATCATAGATGAAGAAGAAGATATCATCTTTGCTTTAGAGCCATAATTATTCTCCACAGGAACAATTAGTTTACTTGAGACAATTCAATCTATGAAAACCACAAATGTGGGGATCATGGATATAGATGTGAAGACTAGTATTTCAAAACAAGATTTGAAGTACAAAGCATAGAGGAGAAGATACCTAGCAACATATATGAGCCAAAAGTAGTTTAGAGGATAACGTGTATTTAGAGACATACTATAGACTTCAACTAGGAAGTGGTGTAGTGGATAAAACTCTAGCAAATATCAAAGCATAAGGATTGCAAATAACTAGATGGACGTTAACAGAAGATCAACAATTGATGAAGCTCAATCTAGAAACTAATGCAAAATCACAAATGGTGAAAATTAATGCATAGATGGAAATAAATAAGGTGTTGGAAGTGGAGCAACTATTGAAGGAATTCAAAGATGTTTTTGCATGGACATACAAAGATTTGAAAGGGATTCCACTAGAGCTAGCACAACACATAATTGAGTTGGACACTATTATACCACTAGCACATCATGCCATTTACAGATTAAATCCAAACTATGTTATAATAACTAAACAAAAGATAAATAAGTTATTAGCAATTGGATTCATTGAATATGTAGAAAAAAAACATGGTTATCACCCATAGTAATAATACCCAAGAAAAATGGTAAGTTCAAAATTTGTATAGATTTTAGAAAACTAAATTTTGTTACAAAGAAGGATCCATACCCATTACCTTTCATAGATGAAGTGTTGAACATAGTAGCAAGGTATGAAGCATATTCTTTCTTGGATGGATATTCAAGATATCATCAATTATCCATAGCTCTAGAAGATTGATACAAAATTACATTTATTGTAGATTGGGGGGCTTTTATATGGAAGGTGATGTTGTTTGGAGTTAAAAATGGACCTCTAACATATAAAAGAATCGTGACCAAAACATTAAAAAATTATTTGGACAATTTTATGAAGATATTTATGGATGACATTACAATGTATAGTGATATGGATAATCATTTGCAAAAGCTCAAATTATGTTTTCAAAAGTGTAGAGAATATGGCATTAGTTTGAATTTAAACAAATTTGCATTTATGATATTTTTAGGGATGATTTTGGGTTTTATTGTTTCTAGAGAAGGGAAACTACCAGATCACTACTAGATCCAAAGTAAATACAAGTATAGTAAACATGCCACCACCTAAGATTCCTCAACAGATTCAAGTACTCAATGGGACGACACAGTTTTACATATGCTCTATAAAAAAAATTGTTACTATTATGGCACCTATCATTAAACTGATTAGAAAGACAAAGACTTTTCTTTAACAAAGGAATGTTAGAAGGCTTGGGAATTGATTAAACATAAGTATATTGAAGCACTGATATTAATATCACCAAATTGGTAGGTGGAATTTCATGTTCATATGGTTGCATCATTATTAGTTGTGGGGGTTATGTTGTCTCAAAATGTAATAGGGAAGAGTGATCAACCATTAGTGTATGCTTCTAAGCTTCTAAATAGAGCAGAACATAATTATAGCACAAGAGAGAGAGGTTTTAGTAATGGTTTTTTTTTTGCACCAGTTTAAACATTATTTGCTAGGCAATAAGTTTGTCTTTTATGTAAATCATATGGCATTGGTCTATTTGGTCAACAAATCATAGGTTTGTGGGAGAATAACTAGATGGTGTTATTATTCCTTGAATATGATTTCATAATAGTGTATAAGCTAGGCAGAACTCATGTAGTTACAAATGCATTGTCAAGATTACCGGATAGTACAGAACCCACATGTGTGCCTAATCACACCACATTTGCAAGTTTGTTTTATACATGGCTTGAATGGCTGAATGATGCAAAAGAATTTTTTGAAAATAGGATAGATTGAAGGCACATTATTGGTGTAGCAAAAGTAGAGATTGGTTAAGAGAGCAAAACCTTTTACATTGAAGAATGGGCCAAGATAACAGATTATGACAATGTTCGACAACAATAGAAACATAGATTGTGATGAAATAACTACATGAAGGACCTTCAGGAAGGCATTTTACAATTGAAATAATGCAAAGGAAGATATTGGATGTTGGATATTAGTGGCCAACTATGTATAGGGATGTGAAAGATTACTACATATCTTGTGATGCATGTCAAAGAATAGGAGGATTGGTAATTCAAAGTCTTGCAAAGCTAGTCACAAATCTTCTAGAGGAACCACTTATGAAATGGGGACTTGATTTTGTGGGGCCAATTAAGCTAGCAAAAAGATATACATGGAACAAATATATTACCATAGATTATGTTACTAAGTGGGTGGAAGCAAAAGCATTGAAAACTAATATAGTAGTAGTCACAACAAATTATTTGTATGAGTGCATATTAACCAAGTTTGGATATCCTTTGACTATAATCATATATCAAAGAGTTCATTTCATTAATGACACAATCAGGTATTTGACATATCATTTTTTGATGAAACATGTGAGCTCTACAACTTATTATTATGGAACATGCAAGTTGAGTCTACTAATAAGGTACTTGGGACATTGTTGACCAAGTTAGTGAAAATAAAATAGATTGGGATGAACATCTATCTATAATGTTATTTTCATACATAACTACATACAAAATAACAACAGGGTATACACCATATCAATTAGTGTATGGATTACATCCATTAATGCCCATAGAATACATCATTCTAGTTGTTGGTGGAAATGAGGGAGACAGTACTCTAGTGAGAGTTTTGATTAGCAGAATTACAGAGTTCAATAAGTTGTAGGAAGCTGAATGTAGGTTGTAAAAATTGTAGGAATTCAATATTGGAATAAAACATTATGGAATCAACAAAAGAATCTAAAAAAAACAATTTAGTTTTGGTGATTATGTTTTGTGGTTTCCAAATGGCAATAAATGACACCTAGGGAAGTTTATTAGGAAATTGTTTGGACTGTACAAAATACCTTATGTGTTGTTAAATAACATTGTGTTATTGGTGACCATTGAGAAGTTTGAAACTAACCTTGTGTTGGTCAATGTGAATAAGTTCAAACCTTATTAATACATGGAATCTAAAGTTTAAAAAAAAGAATAATAGATGCCAAATATATTGTGAATAGAGTGCATGTGAAGTTCAAGAAGTGAATTTTGACACAGAGGAGGACAAATGAAGGATGTGAAATACAAAAACCATACATGAAGAATGTTGAAGATAAAAAATAGATCATAGATTTAACAATGAACACAATCTTTATTTTTGATTTGTAGATGAGCAATAATTGCAGAAGTGCGAGATTTGGGATGCAAAAATTGAAAGATGATATGTCAAGCGTATCAATTGAATCAACAACAATATTCGTTCGGTCATCACGAATATTCGCACAATCATTAGAATTGTGGGCATAATCAACAGAAAAATCGGTACAGTCACCAAATGTGTTTTTATAGTTAGCAGATAAATGGGCACAATCAGTAAAAGGTGTATAGGGAAAATGAAATGGAGTCAGTATAAATAATGTAGGGAGATTATAGATGTGGAGTAATCGGAAGATGAAATCTGTGACATTCATTCATAATGATGATGTTAAGTGCTTCCACATGGCTATACAAGGGACACATAAACTTGTAGTGATGGGTCATATTAATTTCAAAGACCATGTGTCAATTAAAAGACGATGGGTAGATGAAAAAATGAACGAGAAAAAATGGGGTAATTGTTAAAATCAATTTGTGTTTATTGTTGGAAGTTGTGCACATGTTTAAAGTTTTGGAGTTCACAACATTATGAATGTAGAGAGTGCAACTGAAAAACTATAACGAATAACAAGGGAAAAGAAACACAAAGAAATGAGCATAGACAAAGGTAAAAGGAGGAAATGGAATTGTTGAGAGGAATAGAAGCAGAAGAGGAATGAGAAGAGCACAAAGAGAAAGAGTATTAAATATTTAGTCATTGGTTGTAAGGTCACCGCTGCATTCAACATGATTTGTGGAATGTGCAAAAGGGAAGGCATATAATGAGAAGATATAGTTTGCACAAACGATAATTCAAGACATAAATATAAATAGAACATTTGCAGTTGAGTTTTTGCACAAAAGCAAACGATGTTGGTGTGCAAGAGTAAACAGGACCACAAATTACATCAGTAGATCCGATGTGCATTGAAGAATTGGAGGAAAATGAAGCTGAGGAACAACATTTTGTGGAGGCACAAATAATGTAGAAGGACGCAAGGGAGGAGAACGTTGTTTCAATGGAAGAACATTATCCATAGAAGTGTAGTTGAAAGTACAACAAGCCATAGAGGTGCAGATAATGGCATAAGCACAACAAAGGGCGATGGAGATGGAGCAACATGAAATGGAAGTGATAGCGAAGAGAAGATGCGCAATCCTGGACATAGTTACATTTATGGAGAAAGGTATTAAAATTCCAGACCCTGAACGATTCATGTGGACACAAACAAAACAAAACAATGACAAACATGTAAAGTGGATGGAGAATTAGAAGGATATTGTTGAAGAAGAAGATTGGGCTTCTAAAGCAGGGCTTGTTCCTTTGTTTATGATGGGGTGGGAAGCACTGATGTTCGATGTAATGTTGGAATTTCTGAACACATTCTTCATCAAGGGCGCGTATATCTACTTTGGGCATAAGGATAAAGTGTATGTATCAACAAACAACTGATAGTAGATGTTTTTGTAGTGTGTGCAGAAGGGTATGTAGAAGAACCAAAAGGAACAGGTTAGTAAGTCACTAGCGATTTAGGCATTATAGAGTTGTAAACTTGCACTTGCAAATTCTTTTATAAATCAATGGAATGTAAAGAAGCTGGGTTTGCCATATTCTATTAGATATCCTGCCATTATATCTATCATTTATCAGAAGGACAAGGTATAATATTTTAACAACAAAAATGCTAGTACATTGGTGAGAGCAGAGAAGGGCTGTAGGTAGATTGGGCACAAATTATATTCAATAGTCTATGTAGTGAACTAGATAGGTGGTATAAATATGTTAAGGAAAATAAGGGGGATAAGAAAGATACCTGTCAATCTATCTTGGTATTGGCAAAAATCTTTCAATATCTATTTGTGCATCAAAAGGACAATTCATAGAAACCACTGACCAAGGTTAAAAGAACTAGGGAGGAGATGCAGATAACACTAGAGAATAGAAAGAAAGTTGCAGCAGACTCTCCAAGAAGTGCTCTCATGAGGAAAAACAAAATTGAGGAAGGAAGAGCATTAGGTTCAAAAGTGAAGAAGGAACAAGAGAGCACATATTTGAGGGCATAGAGTGGAACCATTTGCAGTACCAATAGTGGTAAGGGCAGTGCCAACAATGGTGTAGGTAGTTAGACAAACTATAGTAGTACCACAAATGACATCTCCACAAGAGAAACATTTGAGGGAGTAGAGGTAGGAGATACCATAGATGACATCACCATAGGAGGGACAATTGAGGAAGCAGAGCTAGAAAATTAAGAGGGAACATGACATAAGGGTTCCAAAGGGTGAGGAACATTTACACTTTGAAGGGGATGTATGTGAAAATTGGATGGAAACCATTAAAGGTTCAAAACATTTTCAACATTTACAACAATATTTGCAACAACAACAACAGTAAACACATGAAAGTGTACAGGCTACTGAACTATAGATGGAAAGAATGGCGACACACCTTGCTTTTGAAGACTTTAGACTAACAAAACTATAGGTACCACCTATAGGCCAGAATCTGCAAATGGATTCCCATTTGAATTTGAGTTAGGGAAAAGAATGGTATGGGAATTGGGAGCATTTGCATAAGGATCTAGAGCTCTTATGACATAGATGAATACACCAAAGTTTGTGGAGGAGGTAGCTGCAAAAGTAATGAAAACAAATAAGGCAACTAAGTTATTTCAAACCATGGCGATTGTGAGTTTGAATATGGGGGATTTGATTTTGGAGGTGAACATTTGAAGAACATATTGGCTATGGGGGAGAAGGAGAAGGTAATGTTACATGAGGAATTGGATAAGGAAAGAGATTCCAGAAGGGGTATAAGCATGATGTGGAAATTTGGAGGAAGAATAGGGTAGAGGCTAAGCATACAAATAAAGTGTTTCATTAAAAAACTATAGGATGAGAATGAGGAGTTCAAGGGTAGCACAACATGGTTGAAGTTGCAGGATGAAAAACTATAGAATTTAAGGTAGAAGGTTGAAATTTGGGAAACCACAAAAAGGAAGTGGATAAAAGCATTGATTCTTCATAAGAAACAATAAGAGGTTGTGGACAATCAAGAAAACACCGATTAAAGAAAAGAAGGAGAATGTTCAAATAGATTTAAAATTGATAAATTTGAAGAATGTATTTCTGTTGCAGTTTGAGGAGCTTAGAAAAAAGACAACAAAGGTAGAAAGAAAGTAATTAATGGATGATAAGAAATAATGTTAGAGAATTCTGCAGCACCTACAAGCATAGTTGGAGAGGGCACAAGAATAGAAGAAGAGTTTGGATCCAGTTGGTATCAAAAAAAGACTAGAGGATTATGAATAGAGATCCATCAATACTATACCTTGATGAGGACGAAGAACAAGATGAAGGACTTTGAGGTAGAATCTGAGGAATGGTGGGAGGTTGCAAAGCAATATTTTACAAAGTAGTTGGAGAATAAACTGGCTCAACATAGAGCTGATGAAAGAATTTTGAAGTACAAGTTGGGAGCTTATAAAAAAAAATTTCCAGATTTCATTTGTGGTAGTCCAATAAGTATAAAAGTATTGTGCCGGGATGAAGACACAGAAGCAAGGCCTAATGGAACATTTCAAGAGGAGGAAGTACAAACTTAATAATCACAAGACTTTAGAAATGGAGCACCTCAGAAGGAAGAGGTACAACCAAAAATACCACAGGACCTTAGAGGAGGGGGTCAGGAAGAAAAATAACCAAAGGGAATTTAGGAATGGGAAAAGGTGGAGGTTATTACAACACCAGAAGAAGAGATATCCAAGATACAACATCTAGAAATAGAATCACGAACTGAATTAGTGGGGGAGGAGATTGGAACTACAAAGCAAAACATAGATATAGAACCATTAGTTTTTGTGTAGATTGGGATTGTAGAATTGTAGTAAGGGAAGCAAATGTTTAAAAGGATATAAAATACTTTCATTTTATTTTTGTCATTTTACAAAGATTTCAAGAATGGAATTCAAAGTATAAAGGGGGTAATGTTAAGGGGGTAGGATGAGTATGTGATTTTGGATGAACAAGGCAATTAAGATAGGGTTTGTTTAGGGAACTTTGTTAGTTTGAATTTTGAATTCTTATTGTTTGGATCATGATGATGTGACTTGGGATAGTTTAAAAGGGTATAAATTTGGAGAACATGAGAGAAATAGGAGAAGATGAAACACGAAGTTTTAGAGAATAGTAGGAGGAGTTGTAGGTACTTGTAGTAGAAAACCATAGACTTTGTTTTTGATATAGCATAAATTTTAAGTGTTGTTTTGGATTTTTTTCAACAAAACATGGAACTATGTTATAATTTTGAGAGATGTTTTTAGTATTACAGAGAAGCACATACTTCTATAGTAAATTCTATGTTTAACTTTTGTGTGAGTTTTTAGTAGTATTAGATTATGATGAAATGAATTGTAATTTTGTTTCTATAGTTTTTTACAATGTATTTTTGAAGTACAGATTTTGGTTATATGTAATAACCATGAATATGATGTTGGAACAAATGATAGTGTTAAGTTTGTTGAGGCTTAAGATAAGAATAATGAACATATGCATGTGAAACGCAAATATATTGTTACAATAGTGTGAAATATTTTACAAGAATTTTAAATTTCATTTCTACCAGAAGTTTATTACTATACATAACGTGGATATTTGTGAAGTTGTTTAATATTCGATTATGGGCATCTCGCGATTTACATATTTGGACCATAAAAAGGATTGCAAATGTGGCATTAGGCAATAGTTGCACGAGAATGTAAGAATGAAAAAACAAAAGTATGTAGCGAAGTAGGTTAAAAGCAATGTTCAATTGCTCATCGAATAATGTGCTAACACTATCGCAACCCTAGCTTTGGGCTTGCGACCAAGGCAAAGGGGTTGCAAGGTTACGGGCCAAGAGGAAGCCGAAGAGTCACATCACATTACTCCTGAGAGTGTAAGAAAGTGTGAGGGAGTGTGAAGGAGTGAACACTCACACTCCCAAGGCAACTCCCACTTTGGGAGATGGAGTCCCACTGGACTCCTGAAACTTTAGAAAGCGATTTGAGGGGTCAAAACTCAATGGATTATGGTGTTCTTTATATCATTGGAAAGCTTTTGAAACCTAGATGTTTAAAATGGGCTCTCATTGCTCATTCAGACATCTGAAACACAAGTTATGGCCAAAAGAAGGGCCGAGAATCAAACTGCTAGTTTGACTCCCGACCAGAAAAAGTCAGGAATTGACCCGATTTATTTGTTTGTAGACAACGTGCGACATACCATTGAAAAGATCTCGATGAAAGCTACAACTTTGCTTCAGACCGCATTGCGATCCAAGGTCTGCTCGCAAAGTTGTGAGGTTTCAAAGTCGCGGGAGTCCCAGTTGGTGGGATTTCGGGTCTCCCATTCGGGAGTCCTGGGAGAGAAAAACCATTTGGATGTAGGCTCCGTGGCCAGCCACATAGTATACTATAAGGGGGAAGGTGGTGGCTTCCCCCAAGTCTGGGCCGTGATGAGTCTTGTGTGTCCGTGTTGCTCGTGGCTTGTCTTAGCACCAAGGGTGCTCCAACTATGCACTAACCACTTTGTGTGGGTTGTGTGTAGGCCCGTGTGAGTGAGTGAAGCTTGTTAATTCTTCCTAGTCCCATCCCGGAGCTCCAACATGCCTCTCTACCCCTCAAAGTGTTGTGAGCTAGGGAGCGTGCTCCGACTCCTCCCTCTTCCGCTATTTTCTACTTGGGTTCGTATTTGAGTCCTTTAAGGAGTTGGGTGTGCGTCAGACACCATGCCACATCAAATGAAAGGAATTGGGAATGGCTAACAAATGTCCAAAAGAAAATTCTTGATTCATGGAATAATATTTGCGAGTAAAGCAATGAGGCATGGGTTTTGTTACATTTGTTTTGTATTATGTTAATGGTTTTTATTTTTCTTTTTCCTAATTTTTGCATCCATGCATTTTCCTCTATTTTAATGTTTTGACTTTCGTTTTGTTTTGGGATGGATAATCTGGCACAAAATGTTCAACCAAGAATTTTGTGGATGTGCATTTTTCTAATCACATCGGAGAATCAAACGGTTGTTCGAAGGTTCATGGTTTTCCTTTGTTGGGCAATCAAGTGGTTGCCAAATTTTGTTGGCTTTCAAGGAGGCCCTCATGTCAGAATTGACAACATTTTTCCGTGTTGAATATTGAATGTTTGTAGTGTGTTTTGCACATTAATAAGGAGTTGAACATTGACGAAATTTCTTAATCTGCCTTGAGTTAGTTGAGAAAGAAACATCATCTAAATGTGGATATGTAAAGGAAAGGTTTCACATTTGCCAAGTGCACAATGTGTGAATCTTTGAAAGATTTCATATCAAAAGTTGGAAAAAACAGTGCTAGTGGGAAAGGGGCTCAAATGAAGTTGAAAAAATGACAAGCATCAATAATCTTGTAGAGTGTTCTATAAAAGTTGGAAAATAGAATTAGTTTAGTTGAAGGAAAATTTTGTGTGCATCATTCACAAATAAAAAGGATCATTCCAAGATTACCAAACCAAGGTTTGAAGTGAAAAACAAAATGATGATAGGGTTGGGTCAATTACCAGTTACACTAATAGGAATGATAGTTCATGGGCATGAAGATGAAACCTATGCTCAATACTCAAATGAATTGTGGCCTAACAACCTTAATTTCACCATTGGTTCCCTATTGTGTCTTTGAAGAACCTTGGAGAAGGAGCTAGTTCGTGAGTTGCAAAAGCTATTTGAAGAGGAGTTTCAAAATGACTTCTTTTCACTATTAATGCAAGGGAACTTTCAATGCATGAAGGCATTGAAGGCCATAGAACAATTTGTTGGTGCAAAACCTTTGCCATGGAAATTGTTGCTTCAAATGGACAACTGTGTGAAAGATAACAAAAATAGATATTTGCTGGCATTTCTTTCATTCTTAACTACAAGGGATGTCTGTAGTTGGGTTTCCTTGTTGTGGGGCACACATGAAGATATTGATGGGTGTTTTGGTTACTTGTCAAAGAAGTTAAGAGAACGATCCAAGAAAACTTGATTTCGTAGACTTGATGAAAACGTTCATGGTATTTTAGGAACGAACTTTCATTCCTCAATTGATTCAAGAAATTCCTGATTTCAAAACTTGGATGCAAGGGTATTTGAAAGATAATGTAAAAGTATTAATAGGCCAATGGTGAAAATTAGGCCGAAGAAAGGGAGGGGGGGGCTAAGAAGAAACCCAAAGCCTCAACCTTCGATGAAGAGGCTATGTCAAACTCCATTATCCAAGGGGTCCCCTTCCACTTTTGTTTGATCTGTCTAAAAACAGTATAACATAAATGATCAAAGCGAAAACCATGAGACGCCCTTAAGAATCTTGGCTCATAGATGGTTCCCAACACTATTTTCATGGCCCCTTACACCATTTTGTCTTTAAGACTCGCCATGGTTAAGAGCCATTTTTTTTTACTTTACTTGGTTTTGGTACTAGGATGCGTCTAGAAAGTTGACATATATGCATTTCTTCCATTTTTTTGTCGATTCCTTTGGATGGCCTATGATGCAATACAAGCTTTCACCAAATGATAAGATGTGTAGTTCGAAGGAATGCCCTACCATACAATTGTGGAAGTCGGATGATGAAGGTCGACCAAAGTTGTCAAGTGGAATCTCAAAGCTTGTTCCATTTCATCCATTTTGGGCTAATGATATTACTAAGGCAATGGAGAAGCAAAATTTCATTACTTTTGTAATTTCGAAATATTCGGAGTTTTGGAACTTGAATATATTGAAAGATCCAAAGCATGCCAATATAATGAAGCCTTATATTGACTACTGGGAGCCTATTTTATAGATGTTGGCAAACCCTCTTCCACAACAATGTCCAGTGTTGTTGGAAGGGTTTTAGCCAACCAATGATTGGAGGGTTAATCAATCACAGTTTGCATGCAGAGCCTAGCTCACCTATCCTTATGGACAAGGAAGACATAGTGTTGGAGCCCTTTCATGGCCCTAAAAACATGAAACCAACAATGAAAACAACTCCTTACACACCTTTTAGAAATTTACACAATGGAGATTCCGTCTTCGCATGGCCATCGGACCTCAAGGTTTACCTTGTATGGTTGGGCTGAACAAATAGTGATGTTGTCAAGGATGCGGGCAATGAACATTATAGAATGGTGCATGTTCAATGGTGGGTGCCGTTGAAGAAAGGTGCCATGATTGATGTGGAGTTATATTGAAACTATTGGCGAGGAAAATGGAAATGCAATTTAAATGACCCAATGTAGTGGTTGAATATCAATTCTATTGCATTTTCATTTCATTCAAGGAAAAACATAATCATAAATAACATTATTACAATCAGTGATGTGCATGTTAGTTAAGCTAAAGCAAACATTGAAGAGACTAATGCACTTAACCACATTTAGAAACAAAGACTTTGATTGTTAATGTCCAGTGACTATTTACGTCACATGAATATGTAAATTATGATTTAGATTGAGAATTGCCAAATATTTGTTAAACTCTTTGATTTGGAGGTTAGGTTGATCTTGATAGATAATAATATGTGAACAAATTCATCATAAAATTGGAGCTAAATCTTATGTTTGAATGTGGTTAGAATTGAATATTTAATATTTAGTGGCCATCCAATAGTATGTCATGTACATAGTTTAAATATTTTGTATTGGATCTTTGATTTTCTAAATGACCCAACACTTTAAAATTTGTTTCAAATTCAAAGGGGACATCAACATTTTAGCATCTAGTGGCCACCTAATACAAGGGGGATATTAGCATTTTAGGTGGCCACCTGATACTAAATCTTCCCATGTGAGATGCTTGTCTATAAACATAAGCAAACAATTCTACCATGAGAGGTTCTATATTTTATTAAATAATTTTAAGAAGCAAGTGTTCAGTACTTATTAGTGCAATTGATGTTAGGGGTTGATCGGTGAATCACATCTGTTAAGCTATTTTTTTAAAGCCTATACCCACTCATAAGAAGTTCTCACAAGGCTCCTATAAAATAGAGCCAATAAATTAGTTTTCTTTTTTATCCACCTTGGGTGTTCTGGTGCTGCTTGGTTTGAGGTGTCCTTTGGCTTTGTTTTTTTTTCTTCTTTTTACTCGCCTTGTATTTCTGGTGGATGGGTTTCCATCCCCTCTTTTTTATATACAAGGTTTCATTAGAGGCAATGAATTTGTGTTAATCTTAAAGTGATGTACTTTGGATGGATGGGTTCTCATCCCCATTTTCTTTTATATAGGGTTCAGATTTAGATTTTCATACCATGAATAATTTTCTATTTTTTTTATCTTCAGTTAGCCACTTGATATTATTATAGAAATTTTGATGATCAATATTTTTTACTACCCCACTTAGATCTTTTTAAAATGTAGTTTGAAATTTGACGTGTATAAATTTCAAACTGTAATATGTAAACTTAGACCATTAACATGGCTGCAATGCAAGAAATGTCTGAGTTTTGAATCTATTAACCAACACTTTATGTAATTGAACTTCTACACTTTGAACAAATGTGTGAGATTCTAGTAGAATTCGGTAGCCAGTAGATCCCAATAGTAATAATTACTTCATTTTTTTTTTTTTTCATTTAAAGGGTTGTAAAAACGAGAAAATTTGATTAAATTTTGTAACAATCTATGAAATGTAATGGCTGTTTATAGCATTTGGTCAATTCAAAAAGATGAGTTTAGTCCATAAATAATATTTTAATCTGGAAATAATTAAATATCTGTTAAAACATCTTGAATCATCCTTCCAAAAATGTAGTTAGCTTAGTAAAAACAATGCTAAGGACTTGCAACTTCCAAAGCAATATGATGGAGGTGCAATAATAATGAGTAATGTTTTGTTTGGTGTGTGGAACTTTTGAGATACTAAATAATTAGAAGAATTCATTCTTGTGGTTTCTTTAAATTAGGGAACATCATGCAATCAAGAACATGTCAAGTGAATGCATGATTGAGTGACTCACTATTAAAAAAAATTAAAAAAATCACACAAAATCCATTCTACTAATAATTTAATTTATTATCATGAAATTCATCTATCAAAAGAAATAAACTCCATATCAATAACGACCTAACTACAGATTATAATCATATGCACTTCTGAACAAAATTAAAAATTGAGAAAAAAAACAAAAAACCAACAATTTAAAAAACTTATGAAAGCATAAGTCAATTCCGACACATCCCTTGTTTTCATAGGCTTCACTGGCTTCTTCGGTTTTAGTCGCAGTGTAGGTATCGTGAGTATTCCTCCTTCTCTGTATTGCAGTCTTAGAGTTTCCTGTGTAGCTTAAAATTTCCTGCAGGTTGCGGTCGTCATTGCCGATTGCTCTGTGGACGCGTCTCTTTCTATAACTGCATCCATCGATAGAAATTCTCTTGCAGATTTGGCAGCAGCACAATATTATCGGAGGCAAGCTTTCTGCATTCGTTTCATCCTCTTGCGGAACCTCAGGGAAGAAGGACCGTTGTGTCGTTCATAGCAGTGAAGAACTGCATGCATCGATAGAAATTCTCTTGCAGATTTGGCAGCAGCACAATATTATCGGAGGCTTTCTGCATTTTTCATCCTCTTGTGGAACGTCAGGGAAGAAGGACCGTTCTGTCGTTCATAGCAGTGAAGAAGATTTGAAGTACCTATTACGGTGTCGACCGTGCTTCGAGAGGTTAGTCATGATTTTGATCTGCCAATTACCACTAGCCTTCCAAGCACATGATTCTCCACCAAAAGCTCGTCAGATCCTCTGTTCTTCCTTTTGTTCTCATTTGTTGAATCCATACAAACCCTATCGTCCTTTCATAAACCGCGTTTGTATTTTTCTCCTAGATTGCAACTGTCAGAAACATGCCATACTCTAGCACTATGGCAGAGTTCTACGATCCCTAGTGCAGGCCCGGCGGGATGCCGAGGACGCATGCGGAAGAAACGTCCATGACACGATGCAGGTACGATGATTTTAGCGTGTTCAACATCTTGCACCTCTCCAAGTCCAAGAGCTCTCCCTCAACAACACCTCAATGCTAGGAGGAACGCAAAGTCCTTATCCCTCCCCGCGACAAAGAGGAGGAAGAGTTGTGCCGTTGCAATGTAATGAGCTGCAAGGGCTGCCAGAGATTGTCGCTCAAACAAAGCTTGAGTTGCATGTCAACTTGGCATACGGAACACTTGACGACGAAGACGCGACATCGAACTCCCTTGGCCAAGGAGGGCACAAGACAGTTCCTCCCTGAAAATTGCTCTCGTTTTGCCCCGTATCCATACTTGGAGTTGATATTCCATCACCTATCATGCCTCCTTCCCAGGGCCTCAAGCTTTTGTCTGTAGGAATTATAGCTTCATGAAATTCTGTGGAGAGAGAGGATTGTCCTTCAGCAAGTGCATGAAGAACTGCATGGTGTTGTACAGCTGCAGGGTGTTTTACTATGCACTTTGAAGAGGATTCCTTTTAGATTCCTAACAACTACAAGACTTGCAATTCCTAGAGGCATTTAGGCACCTGTAATCAGCATGAACACCCTTGCCATGAATAGACAATAGACTTGTTTCTTTGAATTAGTTGTGCAGAGGAAGGAGAGAGCTCTGTGATGGTGGGAGGAAAGCACTCAGTTTCCCATGTGATGCAGTGCAGCAGTTTATCCAAAGATAAATCAAACAATGTCTGCAAACAGAGTATCCTAACAAGGTTCATCCTGCAACACTAGCCTCTCAGGGATCTTCCCTTGCACACTAGATGATGTCCTTTAGTGACCAGTGTGCTAGTACCTTGTTGTCATATTCATGCTTGGATATGACTTGGAGACTTCTTGGATGTTTAAATTCTGATCCAGGATCTGGTTTGCAGAAGTTGTCCCTATCACTTTGCTGCTTATCAATTTTCCATTTGTAGCAAGAGTTGCTTTGCACAGCCTGAATTTTTTTTTCTGGGTTTTGTATACAATGGCATGCAACAGGCATGAGTACTTGGTAGAGCAGGGTTGATGTGAGTTGCAGCAGCATAAATTGACAAAGATGAATACCTGTCACTCATGGAGATCTAGTGGATGCTGAAGCTGAAGCTGACAGTAAAAGTATCCACTCTTTCTCTGAGCAATTCTGTGAGTTTATTAGATGGTAGATTATGTTGCTGCTGTTGACCCAATACTGATTCATAGTGTCCTGATGCCTAACACTGTAATTGAGTTTGCTAGGCCCAACCGAGGTTATATCCTACTTGACAACAATTCAAGACTTCCTTGGACAAACCAACCTGTGAGGTAAAACCTGACCATTTTTCCATATGAATTCTTTCAACCCTAAATTTGACCTGTAACAGAACATTCTCCTGTTTGAAGAATTGGACTACAAAGAGGATATTTGTCAATTTGGGTAGCCTCCCCCCCAAGTTGTTTGCAATTGCAAACCCTTTTTGTCTGCTTATCCAGCTGGTGCCCATAAGCTTATTCTCTGAATTTTTAAGCTTCTGCACAGGGACATATTTTTCTTGGTTCGATCTGGCATCACATTCATTACTTTTGGAATTTTCTTGCAATGCCAAATGTGCCACAATAGCATGTTGATGAAAACATGAGCTTCACGAAGATCGTGACCTCATGTACCCCCTCTTCTTTCTAAGATTACTTGTTCACTGAACTCTTTCATCCGTTGTTTCAAGGATGTTTGATGTTGAGCTGGGTGTTTGAAGATGTGGCAGGAGGTATGGATTTGCATCACCTGACAATTAGGATGCAGGATTCCATGACTGGAGTAACTTGAAGAGAATGTACATTGAAAATATAATCAATTGAATTTGAAGCTCTTAATTTCTTTTCCAGGTTGGGTTGGTTATGGAAACATCCCTTGAAATTGTGTCCAGAGTCTTTAGTGTGCCATTGGGAATCTACAGTTGATTCTTTATAACACTTGTGTATGGCTCTAGTGCTATGGGCATCTTCAACAGATGGGCGTTGTCTACTCAAGCATGCATATCATCACTTCTAACTTCACTTTTCATTGCTCCAGATTGGAAAGCACATACATGACCTTCCAGCAGATGTTTCAGTTGCAAAGCTGAATTCAGGTAATGTTCCAAAAACACAATCCATTTTCAGAGCTTTGACAACTCTTCTTGTGTGTTTTTGATGTGGAATACATTGATTGTAGCATAGACCAAAAAGTGAATTTTTGTTGAAACAGCCTACAAAGGTATTTTCAATCAAGACAGATCCAATCTATCTTCCCAAAATGTAAAGCACTGGGCAGAAAATTCTAGTGTATTTGCAGGCCATGTTACTGGGTGTAAAAAATTGTAGGGCACTTTGAAAAAATGGAACGCCTGTTCCTATTTCAGAAAGTGAAATGCCCATAGGAGCAAGCATTCCGTTATTGAAAATGCCTAGTGTTGTTTTTTTAGTATTTCCCATGATAGCTGGTGGGTACCTATCAGACACCCGCAGGGTATCCTTGGAAAAATTGAAAATAATTGTTTTTTCCTCTGTAGCACTTATATCAGGTATCATCCACATTGCTTGTATGTATTTATACAAAATCACTAATGGAAAGACAACAGCGTCATGAATCCTGGTACCTGAGAATATCTGCAAACATAAGCTTTTTAAACTTGAATATTTTTTGGGTTCACAGGTTTTATTCACCAACATGTTCCTATTAATGTTTCAAATGGTGTTCCCAATTTGTTCTCCATGTGTCCTTTATTTTTCTCCCAGTTGTTTTGTTACCATGTTCCTAATTATATTGCTCCCGCAGTCATATGTCCTCTAAATTTACCTCATATGCTTGCCAAATTTTCCTCATATGTTTCCTAATAATGTTGTTTGTGCTGTTCTCTGTGTCCTCAATGCTGTTCCCAACGGATCCAAACAGTTTATCCCATATTCCTTGGCCAAACTCCTACTCTTGTAGCCTACATTTCTGGGTGAAATGGAAAGGTCATTGTTAGTTCTATTTTGGGAGTATCTAAAGTTCCTAATGTTAGGAGTGTTACATGTGTTGAATTACTCTTTTGTGATGTGCCAATCAAGAAGTCTTGACCACAAATGCATCCATAAATAATTAATAAAAATTAATATACTGTCTCCCCTGATTAGTACCACCTCCTCCTCTTCCATCAGCCTGTGAAACCCCTTTGATTGAAAGGACAAGGTGTTTTTATCTAAGAAATGAAGTGCACAATGTTCAGTTAATGATCCATAGTATGAAAGGTGCCCGCGTAACTTTATGCCCTTCATGACTTTTCATTGGTATAGTGCACATATCATTGTTTTCAGTATAGTTTTTCCCTTTGCATGCCTACCAATTTCTTGTGTTGAAGATGCCAATTGTACATATCATTGTTTTCTGTATAGTGTTTCCTTTTGCACTCCTACCAATTTTCTTCTTGTGTTGAATTGAGAAAAGACGCCAAAAGCAAAAGGACAATGGGCCTGGGCCTCCTTACATTTTTGCTTGATAATTCTGTGCACCAGTGACAATGGTGCAGCACTAAGTGGCAGCATGGAACAAGACTAAAGCTCTTGCCACTACACAACTTGGTTGCTCAGTAGTCTTTCATATCCACAAGGATCATGTGGGACCCTTCCAACTATTAAGATATGTAATAGTAGTGTACTTGGGCATCCAGTCTCACCAAATATGAATATTTAACTGGCTTTTGGTGCCTTATTCAAGTACCTTTTAAAAGCTTCTTCCTATGTCATCTGCTGGTTCCAGGTTTGTTTCTGGCAGTTCCACTTGCAAGGTGAATCAACAGCGGGGGAAAACAGGCACTAGTAGAACTCCTAATTACCACCTAATGTGATGGTGTCTCGCCGTACTGGGCTCAACCTGTTCCTAGGTGGAAAAGCATTACCAGGCCCATTCTGTGGGTCCGTAGAGACCTGTTCTGTTGTTTTTGTGTTCCAGCAGGGCATGTTATAAAATGTAGCAAGTGCAGCAAAGTTTGTCTGCAGAGTGGGGAAGTTCTCACCCTTTGGGTACCCATTGGGTATCATACATTAGTAAAAGGGTGATAACACTTTACAAATGGTAATGCCCTTGTGGAAGGAATTATCAAAAACCAGGGCCATGCAAGGCCGTGCTTGACGCTGCCTTGCATGGCCCTGTATTTTAGTACTGCCTTCCCCTAGGGTGTATAAAGCACATAATGATCTTTCATCCTTTTTCATTCATTATCTGATGTCAATTGTCAGGTTGTGGAAGATACCAAGGAATTTTTTACTCTCGATTCAATAAGCTTATCTTTAAGCTTACTTCATTTTCACTTGAGGGAAGGTGAAAAATACAACAATGTTGGATGGCTCTTTGATTTGTTTATAGCCTCCAGTTGTGGGTTTTCCAAAATTTCCAAAATCAAAGAGTCCTTGGTTTTGGAATTCACTTGGCAAAGAGACCAAGAGAGCTGCTTCTTTTAAAATCAGGAGTGCACACATAAACAAAACATAAAAAAACACATAGGAACTTGACATGCACACATGTTTTGCCCCCTGTTTTGCATTTTTTTAATCTCTTGCCCACAAGCTTCACACACAAACAACCACCAAAAAAAAAGACCATGAGCTTCGCAATTGACCCTTTGTCTCCTCCAAATCATACACCTCGAAATTGCAACAAATTCTTTCCAACAAACCTCCGAATGGCAACAAATTTCAAGCAACTCTTGCTCCTCCAAACCACAACCAATCCACACACAAACTTTTTCACAAATGTTTTGTGTTTTGTCACCATGGACATCCTGCCATTCTGAATCCAATGCCTTTACTACCACCTCAACTTTCTTCCCCCAAACCACATGCGGTTCTTAAGTTCGAACCTCCTTGCTTATCACATTTGACAGAGGGATCGCTAACACCAGATTTGTCTCCAAATACTGCCCCTCTGCAATTCAACACAAGATCTTTAGTGAAGAAACCCTTGCTCACTATTTAAGATGCGAGCGACAATTTGTTTTGTGTATGGTAACACTTGAGGATCAGGGTGTTACACGCTGTATAAGATTGAGTGGGCTTTTTCAAAACAGGGATTGCTTGGAAAAGACAAAATGTTGATACGAAAAAACAGGGGAACTTTTTTAAGAATGAAAGGTTCAAGTCTTTGCAGGAACAATTACACCGTATAGCACGGCCTGCATAAACATTAAAGAAAACAACCAGGTATTTACAAATTTTCCAAACTCACTTGTCATTGTGCCATACTGGCATCATGTTGGAATGTCAAATTCTTTGGACAATAGAGTTATCCAGAAAGTCACCCTCTCTTCACCTTGTCTCTTCACCCTGCTTTCACCCCCTATCCCCTCTTTCAGTGATATACACAAAGTAAGGAAAATTTATTAAATCTCAATAGGAAATGTTGAAACTCAACTTTTACTGCACAAGGTTTGAGACTAATTATAGTAGTTATGTAGGTAGGAGCAGTGAAAATATTATGTAGCAGCAGTGGAGGCGCTCAGGAGAATGGAAACACAGGATGAAACTCAATTCACCACCAAAATTGGTGAAAAAATTAATTTGGGTCCCAGTTATTTAATTCTGAAAAATTTTCATTCCCAGTTACGTGTTTGATGGCCTATTACTCTGAAACTGGCGGTTCTTGCCCCCTAATCATGTGACTTTACATATAACTCTAAAGTCCAAATTCCACTGTAGCTAACGAATGAAACAGTCTTCTGCAGTCAGGTCTGTGGCTGTCCAAAGGTACGATCCCCAACCTTGGGAATCAACTCTATGCTTATCACCAAAACCAATTGATTCTGCATGGGGATACTGTGGTATGGTATCAGGCACCTCCAATACCATGAGTTTGATCAGACTTCCCGTCCCAATATCAAATATTACAACTGCAATTAAGTAGAAATCTATCCATATGGTTCCATATATCTGCAGCAAATTCAAACAAGCCTACCTCTATAGTCTTATAAGTCAAATTATTGTTATCATTATTATTAATTTTGGGGGGAGTTGGGGCAATTGGAAAGGGCTTATATGTGGACAATGCGTATCTCGCTCTTAGCTATTGCTTGTCCTAGGCCCGTTTATTTTGGAATGTGCACCCCCCATGCCCCCCATTAGTTTAATGGGCCTTACGGATTGTAAAGCACAAGTTGAACCTTATTATACGGCTAAACATTATGTAGATCACAAGGTGAGATGGATCTTATGTGTAGTACTATTTAGGAGCGAGAGAGACCTTACATTTGTAAGTAGTTGTAAGATCCCTAAACCCTAAATAGTAAAAAAAAAGTTCTAATAACTACTATTCTTGCTTGAACTCATGGGATTTTGGGTGGAATTTGAGTGAAACTATTTTGAACACCAACAATTGGAAACTTGGTTTTTAGAAAACCCCATATTTGTTTGCTAAAATGATGAATGGTGAGTGGAAAATAGAAACAAACCCTAATATTTGGGTTTCCTTTAACATATGCTCCCTACATAAAATATTGCATGATATATACAAGGATCTATTTGGCACCATGTTGAAAAAAATACTATGTGAAAAACACCACGTAGACTAGTTGACCCATGTTTTTATAACAACATTTTCCATGATTGAAATCAATAGGTGCAACCTACCTGATATGTTCTTTACAAATTACATCCAAGGAAATGAGTACGAGTTGAAAGGATTCCAGATATATTTTCTTTTCTAGGCTAATGGGTGCAAAAGTGAATTTTAATATTCTTCCAAATTATATCTACAAAAACTTTCCAATATAAGTCTTCATACTTCTTGTTTGTATAATCTGAATTTTTGAAGTACATTTCAATTCACTGGTTTATAAATATGATCAATCTAAACCCAGTTTGGAGCGGGGTCTTCTTTCCAATTTTCTGATGTAACCAAACTGGTGATCATCCATAAGAAGATTTAGCCAAATTTGGTTATAGAACAGATATGAAAGTAAAAAATTTTGAGGATCTTTTACACTTTGCCTATAAGCTTGGAACCTGGAAGCCTTAAGCTTCTGGACCAGGGCATTCCCAAATTATGGGTCCCCTTGTCGGGCAAGCCCATATTATGGGAATGCCCAAACTTAGGGCATTACCCTACACTTATTAAAGTGTGCACATAAGGACTCATTAGATAAAACAAGTCCACATTTTAGAGTGAGCTCAATAGGTCTTTGCAGCACTATTATCTTCGAAGTTCAGCCATTCCAATACTATCTTCAACCTAAAGTACTTCACTCCAAAGCTTATGTTGGTTTGTAGTGCGAACCTTAGCTAGGCCACTTATAAGTTACAACAATCCCAAAAACAATGACCAAAATTCAAGCTATCAAAATGGGTAATAATAGTATTCACAATTTTTTCAAAATTCTGCAAAATTTTAAAATATGGTATATCAACTTGAGGGTCCAATTATGGTAGTTGGCATCCTCAAATTTCATAGGGTTAGCAACCTTAATTACTTCATGGTGCAATTTTCCTTCTATAAGAACTGGGACAAAGGGGAGGGGGTGTGGTTAGTGCTTACCTAAAGGTCAAATGGCCTGTTAAAGACTCCTACTTTTAAGGGACAATTGTGTATTAAGGAATTTCACTTTGTGGTGTCACCTGTGCCATTGGCCCAATTTGGAACTTGTTGCCCAATTAATTTCTGCTCCCAAAATTAATTTTTGATAATTTATTAAACTTTCGATGATAAAAAATTTACTCAAAAATCCAATATTTCTTCACACCTTAGATCCAAATTACAAAACCACTTCACAAAACCCAACTCATTGAGAGCTTTCCAACAATATCAAGAACGTGTCCCAATTTCCCTACAAAATTTAGTTTCGATTTTATTGAATTTTCAATGATAAAATTACTCAATATTCAATAATTCTTGCATTGTAGGTCTAAAGTCTAAACATTACAAAACCACCTCAATGCACCGCCACCTTTCTTGTCAAGAGCTTTTCAACTGCACCAAGAGCATGGTGGGTGGGGTGTCTCTTGGTTTGGGAGATCTCAACATGACAAACAAACAAAACAAGCTCCCTTCCTTAATAGGTAGACAACTAGATATGGAACTGGAGGTTATTTAATAACCAAGAATTGCCCAACACTAGTCGAGACTCAGGACCAGGAATTTTTTACTCAGTGACAAAGAAAGGCTCCCAAAGGACTCTATTTTGGGAAAAACTTGACCAAAGTTGCATATTTCAAGGTAGAAAGTTCTCAAGTAGCCATATTTAGACAATGGCTTCTAGCTTGTTGCTAGAACATACCATAAGTAAATACGGAGGCAGTTTCAGCAAATGCTTGTCAATTAGTTAATTAATTAATTAATTTTGAATATTCCATTTTGGAACTAGAATATTCTTTCCTATTCCAAAATATTCTTCACTTTCCTTCTTGAAAACCAAAAAAAAAAAACCCTCTTCTAAATTTATTTTTCTTGAAATCTCAGCATTTGTAATAATAATAATAATAATAAAAATTTGTACCCAAATTTTGTACCCCCCCCCCCCCAAAAAAAGGTTTTTATTTTACCTTTTCCAAAAAGCCAATTTAAACGAACAAAAGGAAAAAAAAAGAAAAAAAATTTGGGGGGGTG
>Ga0116231_10001611_pt1 | contig 46546 bp, 27 predicted proteins | sample S1TSphgellanicum_2_FD_89695 | JGI IMG/M metagenome (GOLD analysis project Ga0116231, IMG submission 89695) | Host-associated microbial communities from peat moss isolated from Minnesota, USA - S1T2_Fd - Sphagnum magellanicum MG | ecosystem: Host-associated > Plants > Peat moss > Unclassified... | reverse complement strand
GGAGATGCGTATTGTGGATGGTGGGGAGGGTGGGGATGTCGAGATAGGTGGTTTTTTAGTTGCTTGGGTTTTCCTATCTTTTCATTTTTACTTGTTTATGGTTAAAGACCTTATTGAAAATCATGTGTTCTCTTAAAGTTTCTACAAGAGAGAAAGGCAAAAAAAATTGAAGAAAAATCATAAACTTTTGGAAGTTAGTACCATAATTAATGTGGGGTGTTCTAACATTCCAACAAAGATGTTGGCTATTATGGAGAAGTTCATAGAGGACAAATGTGTGTCAAGATTATGTGCTTTGGAAAAAGGAGGGAGTCTTTCAAAATGTCACTTGTAGTTAGTGTGTAGGATTGGATTTCAAGTATGGATTTTGTTTCTGAAATAATATAGTTTATTTGACACATAACAACATCATGAAGAAAGTTGCGATCTTTTACAAATATAAGATGATGATGAAGATCTTATTGAAAATCATAGAGGACAAATGTGTGTCAAGATTGTGTGCTTTGGAAAAAGGAGGGAGTTTTTCAAAATGTCACTTGTAGCTAGTGTGTAGGATTGGATTTCAAGTATGGATTTTGTTTCTGAAATAATATAGTTTATTTGACACATAACATCATGAAGAAAGTTGCGATATTTTACAAATATAAGATGATGATGAAGATTGGTAGTATATTTCCAAATGTTCTTGTGGAGTTGGATGATGTTACAAAAGTTTTTAATGAACACACAAACCTTAGTTCCAAATTAAGAGAGATTGGAAAATCACAATTTGTTGAAAAGTTACAAGAAACTTGCAAGCTACCATCTCTAGAATGTGAACAACAAAATCTTGCAAGGACATTTGATAGGTTTTTAAAACTTCATGTTCATCCTTATTCATATTGCAAACTTGTTTTCAAATCATGTTTTTTGATATTTCCATGAATGAAACTTGATGTGTGAAGTTTAGCTTCTATAAATAAAAATGTTTTTTGAATTGAACTTGCAGACAATTTATATTTTAAGTGTGCCATAACTTAGATTGTATGTTTTGGGCATTGGGCTAATGAAAAGCTACCCCACCAATCTATATTTTTTCCCAATTTTTGTTCTTACGGTGCTAAATGGGATCCTTTCACACAATTAGTACTAGTGATAACAATGGGCATTAGAGAAGAATACATCACATGTATGAATTCTTGAAAAAGAAAAAGAAAATTGTACAAAATTTTTACCACGTTGCACACAGTCAATATCACATACAAAAAGTAATGTTTTACTTTTTTTCTTGTTAGGTTTTTATATTTTGGCACAATAGATTTAAGATCCTATGATCATGAAATTTCTTGTCAAATCCTAGTTGAACTTTCCTTGGTTATTGACATAATAAATCCCATGATCCTTACACCTAATGACAAACCTAATATATTATTTTACCTTTTGATCTATAACACAAATTCACAAGAATAGAAATTGTTTATTTGTTATGTATGCATAAATGCATCTTAGAATATCTCAACACCAATATATAATGACTAAATGCATAACTTGTCATTCCTCATGAATAAGATCAAAAAATACATAGTTCAAATCAACAAATTTTTAAGCAAAGATATGAAATTGTTTTCTTGCATATGAAAATTTATCAAAAATGTTTCTTTTTTACCACACTATGATTTGGATTGACAAAAATGTAAATGGAATGCATGACTATGGCATAAGTAAGTCAAGTCTTTACTATGTGTTGATAGTTCAAAACTCTAATCATTCAATACTTTGACAATTCTAGTACAAAATTCAGAAGTATTGATGGAAACACAAAATTTGAACAACTAAGAAAATAAAAGCTCACACACCATAAGAAAATGGTTGAGGAAGGTAGATTGGTCTAAGGCCAACACCAAAATCACGGTTGTAAAATGAAAAAAACATTATTTTTAATTCATGAAACAACATGGTTGAAAATAAAATATGGTTGAACTTCTTTTATGGAGATATGAGAAAAAAATGCATCTAGGTTTTATGCAATGTTGTAAAATCCAATTGTAAAAACAAATTGGCTAGTTGTTTTTTCTTTCTTCCTTTTGTAATATACCATGAACATTACCATGACAAACCAACAACAAAAATAATAATATAATACCTTATTCCTCAAAATTATGAATTATCATGGGACACACTCCTTTGTTATAGTGGCATAAAACTAGTTATTCATGAAACCATTAGAACTATTTCAACTGTCAAATTTTGGCCATGATGTTTTTAGAACTATTCAAGGATAACCATACAACCAAAATCATCCCTAGAATTGTCTAGGGATGACCATTTGAAAAGTTATGCAAAAAATTTCATATACCAAATTTTCAATCTTCATCATTTGGAACAAATATATTCAAAATTCTTTCAAGTAATTTATAACACAATTGGAAAGCTTTTGGTGAATAAGAGTGTTGGGTAATGGGTTCACATTTGGGCCAATATTGTAGGCTACCATTATGATAAATCATGTCTACAAAAGCTTCATTGCTTTGCAACTAAATGTTTGATGCAATTATATTGCATTTGTTCTATGGAAATATGAGGCATTTAAAAATAAAATGTCATGTCAAAAATCCAAAAGTTCTATAACAATTGCATATTAGTTATAAAATGAACCTTTATATAATTTGAATATATTTCATATATACAATTGTGATTAATATATTTTGACTTTGTGGGCAAGTTGCACAAGATTTGTCAAAGGCAATTACCCTATAATTAATATATGACCTCAACAAGTAAAGTCATGCCACATGTATACGTTATCACTACGTTAATCGTGAATTAGCATTGTGTTAACATATTCAATTTTTTTTGGAACTAGTTATCCACTATGTTGTTTTATGTGATTAGGTTTTAAACTATATAAAGATTATTGTTCAACTATTGTAAGATTGTTAATCATTAGTGATATAGTTTATTGTTAACTTTGTTGCAACCTAAAATAAATATCACATCACTTGTAAACTATATGATTAATTAAGTGTAGTTCTACATTAAAATTGAAACAATGTATGCAATATATTATCAAAGCATTATCTTGTACATGTAGATGTTTCATAATAAACCTTGTTTTTTCTAGTTTAAATCATGAAAATTGTGTTTGTTGAGATCAAAGGTTTATCATACAACTATATGTCTTTTGCAACTACTCATGCAAATTTTCAATTCTGAAATTTGTGCGTAATATGCATGGGCATATGACACATGACCATAATTCTTAATATGTCTTGGGACTTACATTTGTAATTATTATGCACTTGTGCTAAATGTAAAAAATAACATAAAAAATGTTAATAAGGAGATGGTTGTTATTTTTAATATTAAGCTTATTGGCTTTTTGTGAAGTAATTAAGAAACATGTTATGTGTAACATTCTTTTGCAATGTTGGCTTTTAATTCAAAAAATGAAATGTTCAAGTTAGAAAAATAAAATCATTTGGTAGAATGGAGTGAAAACAATTGATTTTTATTGTTTATTTCTTTGTTTGAGATTTTTTTTTTAAAAATTAATTGAAAACATCTAAATCTTATTCTTGATGATATGTGAAATTTAAGAGCTTTTAGTTTATAAGTGTCATGAGTATAAATATTCAAGCTCAACACTCATGTTAATAGGAGCCAATGTCTTTTTTTTAACCAATTCTTGTTCAATTACATGTTACAAATCCATATTTTTTAATATTTAAAAAATTTCATGTGATTACCAAGTTGGTTGATTTGCCTACTAACTTTATAGATAGTTAAAAAGACTAAGAGACCAATTTAAAAATATTTTTGACATCATCAAAACAAATTTCCTAGTTCACTTATAATTGATACATCAACTAAAGATATGACATCATTAAACCAATATTCTCTTTTAGACCAAAAGAAGGAGAATTGGGTACTTCCAAAAGAAAACCCACAAAAGAATCTGACAATAGATATATCCATAAAGTTAGGAAAAGCCAGCACCAGTATCCTGAGTTTGGTCATACACAAGGTGAGATTCAAAAGAAACCTGCAAAAGAGTACATTTAGCATTCAAGGGGGGGTGAAACTCAGAAAACCATCAATTTTGACGATTCCTGGGTTTCACTCTGCCTTTCTTTTCTCTTGAGCGCCTCCGCTGCTACATAGATTTTCACTGGTCCTACCTGTACAGCTACTGTAATTCCTCTCGAACTTTGTGCATTAAATGCTGAAATTCAACATTTCGTACTGAGTTTCAGCATTTCATACTGAGATTTCTTAAAATTTCCTTACTTTCCGGATACCCCTAAAAGAGGGGTGAGGGGGTGAAGGGAGGCCCAAAGACAGGGTGAATTCGCCGATATCTCTAATATGTCATTCATTTTTCATTTCAGAAACTATAAGCAAAGCATACAAAACTCGTCTAAATACTACTCTCTATGTGTATGTCCAACATACAATTGTAAATAAAATGAATCAACACTTCAATTTCTAGATGTGACCAATAAAGAAAATGAAAAAAAACAATAACATTGTGGCAATCATGTTCTGTTTCTGCTGATAATGTGGGACAATCCTAGAGCTTGCTCAAGGCAATCTCTTAGCATGTAACTTGTGGAAGATGAAGATGTGACTAGCTGCTGTTAGTACCCATTGACTTTATCTGCTTTGGCTGCCAATTATGGGTGCAGATAAGGTATATAATGATCTGCACAAAAATGTTTCTATCACATTTCTGGAAGCAATGGGCAAACTTGGTCATGATAAAAAGAACATCAATGGTATCCTCATTGAAGCTGAAAGATGATTCTGATAGTAAGCTTTATTTCATTTTGGCTTGCCTCCCACATATGAAAGCATCTAAGGCATGGAGAAGCATACATAGAGGCAAGTAGTTTGGGCCACCTGAATGTATCCCTTAAGCACACCCCTGGTCTCTGCAACACAACAAAACCATCAGAATTCAGACCTTACGAAACAAAAGGATCATAATGGTAACACCTTGATTAGAACAAGAGAAATTGCAGTCCAGGATCATATGATTTTCATTCCATTTCACACCAGGGTATGTAGTGACTGTTAGCCCCACAGGTGATTCACAGTAGAGGATTTAGCGCATGACTAGTATGATGCCCACACAAAATGTAGACTAGGCCAAACTATGCAAATGACTTCATGCTCATAAGCACTAGGTTTTGCCACAGGACCTGTAACATGGATGTGATGGGAACTCGAATTTCAAAACAGATTTTTAGTAAAATGGTGTCTCATGCTACATACCAAAAAAAGAACATGGCAGATGAGTGATCTTCAAATGCACATTACAGGATGACAATACCTCATCATGGTTACAGACATTGGTAGTCGGTACCTGCAAAATCAACCTGGGTTACTGATTTTCATTCCAGCAAGAAGGACAATGCCCAAGAACTCCTCCATAAGTTAGTTAAGTAGCAGAAATGAGTTTGAGGAAAACAGAAGGAATCATTGGATTCCTCAGCCAAGGATTAAATCCACAAAAGGCTGAACGAACATACTTAACTGAACAGTGCACATTGAGTGTCTCTCAAAACTCCTGTACATTCCTGTGCGTTAGTGCTCCCTGAAATCTCAGAAGTATCTGACAAGGCATCTGATCCTTAAAAGTGTTCACAGTGCACTTGTGACTGGAAGTTCAAAAGGCTCTCACAGTTGTTGAGGGCACCAATCAGCTTGGCAGTCAACACCACACAACACTTCCAGACACTGACATGCAACCTACTGCATTGTACATCAAGTGATTACTGAAACCTGGCCTACTATTGCCTACTTGTAGCCTAATCCATTGTGGAATCCCTGAGTATGAAGTGACTGCAGCAGATGGTCATAGACAAAGTATGAGAAACCCACATGCAGATGAATCTCTTTCTACACCCTAGTCGACCATGGCAGCAGGAATGAGACGGCGTTTTTTCTTGACCCTCTTTTGAACACTTTGTTCCTTCTCCCGTTTCAGTGACTGCTTGTTCACTGACTTGCCAAACATTGAAGGTGCATCCCGCAAGCCAAAGCTTTTAGCCACATGCCCCAAATGCAGTTTCCAAACCTGGAATACAGACTTCAACTCCCCACGATGAGCAGCATATGCCCGCACATAAGACCGGAAGGCATCCACTGCCAAAAGTCTTGCATCTGCCTTTCCAGCAACGAAGGCTTCCAGACCATTCTGCATTAGGGCTGCAACTGGATGCATCTCCACAGAAGCCCATGTCTCTTCTTTCTTGCCCCTTCGAGCCTGAAGGCCATCTAAGAGCTGTGGCAGAGGAAGCTCCTTGGGTGAGACACCATGTTTTTTCAGTTCCTTCAAATAGTCAGACTCGCTTGGTTGCAGAAAAAGCACTGCCTCTCCCTTTTGACCCAGTCGGGCTGTTCTTCCAACTCTATGAACATATTCTTTCGCATCACCAGGAGGATCATATTGCACGATTCCTGACACACTTTGAAAATCCAATCCTCGTGCTGCAACATCTGTGCACAGCAAGACTGCAGAGGAAGCCCTTCCAAATTGATGAAATGCTTCTGTGCGATCCTGTTGTGCCATGCTACCATGTAACCGAAATGTGTCACAGCCCAAAAGCTTCCTCTCATCCCTCTCACCTCCTCCTTTCCATGGTGTTGGTGACCACCGAAACCCACTCACAACATTGTAGTGAAAGTCTACTGCATCACAAGTCGAGAAAAAAACCACCAGCTTGCATGAACCATCACCTCTTGACTTCTGCTGCAAGAGAGCTAAGAGAGCAACCAACCGCAGCTTGCAAGGAACTTTGTAAAAGTTTTGAATCAACTGCACTGGAATCTTATACTCTAGATATACTTCCGAAGTACCTACATCCATAAATCCTCTACTGGCATTTGTCACTGCCATGAGACCCTCTCTTGTTGCAGGAGTCCCCACTGCTGCATCATGGTGCAGATCATTCAACCCTACAGTAGCAGGTTCAGTAAGGCTGAGTGCTGCTAGCTGCTGCACACGATCATTCAAAGTGGCAGAGAGAAGAATGTGTTGTCTTTTCTCTCCTGGCACACTTTTTCTGGCACCTAGGATCTTCAAGATCGCCTCAATATCTTTCTCAAACCCTAGGTCCAGCAATCTGTCAGCTTCATCGAAAACGAGCCAGCTTAAGCGATCGTGGCGAAAGGATGCTGTATTGCTCAAGTGATCAAGCAATCTACCTGGTGTAGCCACCAAGATGGTGACTCCTTTGCGAAGACGAGCTTTCTCCTTGGAACGTTTCTCACCGCCCATGACACAACCAGGGACTAGCCAGTGGAAGCGATGCAGCACCTGCTCTGCCACTCCACACACCTGTGCACATAGCTCCCTTGTAGGCACCAACACCAGCGCCAATGTGCCATCGTTCCGCGTAACACGAGGTGAGGAGTATGACTGCAATGCATGAATGATCGGCGCCAAGTAAACCATAGTCTTACCTGTTCCTGTTCCCGCATTCACAAGCACATCTCGCCCTGATAAAATGAGAGGAATTGCTGCTTGCTGAATCGAGGTTGGTGCACTGAACCCCATCTTCTCATGGATATGGTCTGCTAGACAATCTGCAAGACCTAGGTCATGGAAGCGTCCTACGGCAAACAACAGCTCGTCGTCTTCTTTCTTTTCTCTCTTCCTCGTCTCCAGTACCTTCACTGTCTTCTCCTCCTCCTCGCCTCCGTCCCCTGAATCCACATCCACTGCATCTTCTGAGTTCTGTTGCGGCTGCCGCTTTCTCAGCAGGCCGCTATTTTGCGACACTCCGAACTTCTTCCGCTTGAACCCCATTGCTCCGCGAGACGCAGGCAGACAGCTCAAAACCGCAGAAGCATTCGATGCCACCAGAGACGCGAGATCGCTGTCAAGAATTGGGAAATCTTGCATCGAGGAAGAGGGGTGACCACAATCTCTCTCATCACGGGATTTAGGGTTAGGGTTTCAAGCTTCTAGGGTTTGAAGAAGAGGTGAAGCTAGCTAGCCTGCTGCTGCATCCATGCATGTGCAAAGCTTCGCACAATCTGCGCAAGCTTTCGCACGACGAAATCTTTGCTTTGCGAAGGCAGAAGATTCAGTAGCTCGACTACTTGGGAACGGTGAATCGGAGGTGGTGGTGGGAAGATCGCTCTCGAGATGTTGGCGAAGATTGTTGGTTTCTTGACCAGGAATGGCAAGCAATTGGCAGGCACGGACAAGGCCGGCAATGCCTACTTCCGTCAGTCTCAAACCGTGGATGGCGCCGGTAATGTAGTCTCTTCTCTCACGGAACCTCACGGCGCTCGCTCTTCACATTCTTCAATCTTTTCAACAATACTGTTTTGCGTTGTGTCTGTCACCAATCGGAAGCTTCAGGAAAAATGGTTGCGGATGGATCCGGACCCGTCTGTCTCCACAGATGGTTCTGCTGCTGTCATCAACAGTTACTGTTCCTCCCAAGCAAGATGCTGTCCAGAAGAAGAGGACTCATTCACTCATCTTGAGTTTCTTCTTCTCGACAGAGATTGCTATCTTTCATGTTGCAAGTGTTAGGGTTTTCTGAAAAGCTGCTGCAATAACCACCATCACAAAATTTCCAAGAGCTCGTTTTGTTTGTCCATTTACCTAAGTACGAGGACAATTTGTGTGGAATGAAAGTTAGTGTTTCAGCTCTTGATGAGATGATGCTTCAGGGCTCTGGAAGTTGAGGAAGAGGTTCAGGTTTCATGAATCCTTAAATCACATGAGGTGGTTTCTATTCACGTGGGCTTGTGGCTTTTCAGTCATTACATCACTTCAACTGAGTATAGAAATCCCACACCTCTGCACCTTCAAAGTATTGAATTCAAGAAATGCATCTCTGGATGTGCATCTTGAGGTTCTGATCCTTGTAATCTTGTCAACAGTTTGAGAGTTGTCCAAGGAATTTCTTTGCTTAATGTTAAGATACTGCAATCATCAAGCATTCACAACAAGCAAATCAAGCGGGCTCTTAGGGTTTAGGTTTAGGGTTTAGGTGCCTATCATCTTAGGTACTGTGATTGTCAAGTTTGCACACCAATTGAATCAAGTGGGTTTCACTGAATCAACTTGTGAGTGCAAATGTATAACCCTAAATTTTTTTTTATGAATCTGCAATCCTATGTGACAGCTCCTGCACATATGAGGAATCTGTTTGAATCTTTGTTTGATCTTTTATTGGCAGCATTTTACATGAAATTGACATTGTGCTTTTGTGTGGTAGCAAATGACAGTTACAGAAAAACGATGGATCAAATTCAAGGGCAATCCAGATCCAACAACAGTGCCTGGTAAGGTGAAACGCTAGCTGCAAAACTGTGACTTGTGGTATGTTTTCAATAAGTTTGAGAGAGAAAGAGAGATGCTTCATTCTTTTTATCATAATTAATGGATGGAGTCTTACCCACGGTGATCATTAATTGAAGTTATGGGGCGCAGGGAAAAAAAATTCTGTCTGTATTTTATTTACTTGGTTTTTCTCTTTCACCCTCTTTTAACACCATAAACTGAATGGGACCAATCTCTGCATTGTTAAATTGATGTCAGCCATTCATGAGGGTTGAAGAAATGTTGACCCACTTCCACACTGGATATTTCATATAGATCATTAAGATCATTAAGTATGCCAATAAAAATTTGTGCAGTATGCGTTCGGAATTGGCCATAGTATCAAAGAAATTCTAGAGGATTTCCTCGGGAAATGGCAATAGAGCTTTTTCAAGCATTTGTTATTCGAGGTTTAATTGAGCAGTGCCTCACTCCTGACCTTAGAGCAGCTAATAGTATGATTCAAAATAAGGAACAGCCTGGTAGCTTGCAAGGCTCATAACCTTGAGGCTTGGATTTCCTCCGAATTTGAGCTATTAGTTCTCATTTTGGGTGTTACCTCCTAATCAACGACAAGAGTTGTTTACTTTTTTAGTAAGGAGAGGTATAGGAGCTCTGCTTAGGACAATGACATGATCCAATCGCAGAGCTAGGGGTCGTAACTCTCAAACAAGACAAAAGCGAAGTCTAATTTGAAATTTTATAGGATCAAACGGATCATAAACGGCTAATTCATACAGGGCCATAGAACCAGCCCAGCTGGAAACCAAAGCTGTATGTAGATTGAGGATAGGGAAGTAGATCAACCACTAGTCTCTCTCATTAACCAACATATAAATCAGTTATTTTGCAATCTTTTTCTTCTAGTCAAGGGTATATTAAAGCTAGTTGCAAATCCTTCCTTAGTAGGGTGACCAAAGTGGGCACTAAAAACTTTGCGAGAAATTTCAGTTACCTATACGGTAAATGAAATTTATGGTTCCCATTGGTGCGAATCCAATTATCCTGATGTGCGGTGAAAGAAGCAATTTCTTTCTTTCATCCAGCTTCTCATGAGTGTAACAGGTGTTTTAATTCGTGATAATCGTGCTGATTATGAAAGCCTAGTGTAAAAATACCAATGATACTCTCTCTCAAAACTAGTACCTCTGGTGTGAGTGATGCAGTTGAGTGGAACAGCTGGTTGAATGGAAGGCGTGAAAGAGCCCCTACTCTTGAGGTACTGCTGTTCCTGTTATTGGAATATTTAGTCCCTCAATGCTTTTCTCCTGCATTTACCTTTCCAACAATCTCCAAACGTGTGTGAAGGTGCATTCTTGCTCTGTATTATCTTGTTGTGTTCTGTGCCAGAATAGCAACAGAGATCATTGTCTCTTGTCTGTCAATGTGAGTCTATCCACCACTGTGTGTGCAATTGCCAGGGGCAATACGGGGCTGGCTTTCATGCAGTTTACACATCAGTCCATTGTCACATAGTTCAATCTCACTAGCAGATTCCAATCTGAAGCCCAGAAGTCCAATAATCCTTGCTACTACCATTAGAAAAGTTGCTGTCCAAGTTCTCAAAGTTCCTGCCATTTTCTGCAGGTTTGAGTGAGTGTGTGAGTGAGGAAAGAGCTCTTGAATTTGTCCCTATCAGGTTCTTACATGCCAAGCTACCCATGAATGGTCCAGGAAATGATGGAGCTGGAAGCCCATCGTAAAGCTGTCAAGGTGAAGGTTGCCTGTATGTTTCTTTGACCTATGTGCCCAGGGTTTGGTTCATCAATATTTGAATGGGAATCAGTATTGTAATTTTGTATTTCATCACCTAATACTCATGGCCTATGCAAGTTCAGTTGTGATCATGAATATGACTAATGCACAAGGTACTGCAATCAGCATGATTTACTTATCATGATTAGGATTATTGTGCTTGTGGTTTTTTTGGTTTTTCTGTGCAATGTTGGCTCTAGTTCTACCTAAACCCATCAGTTCTGTTTCTGCTTCCTGCCTTGTTGTTTTGGATGCAGTGCTTGAAAAGGAGGAGGAAAAAAATCGGTTTAGAGCAAAAGTGCTGCAGCAAGGAATGTCCAATGGTCAGAATACAGTAGAGAAGACTCTTTTGGTTGTGCTTAAGGATTGCAATTAAGAAGGTGGCAGTTACCAAAGAAAGTTTGATGTAGCTGCAAAAAGGGCAAGTTAATCTTTGAATACCTTGTTGGTATTTACTAGATGAAGTATGGATGGCAGATGATGTGAGCCCTCGCAACATGACACTCTTTCTGCAGCAAGTCAGTGGAGAGGAAGTGCCTACTCAAGGTATACATTCCTTGTACATTGCCTGTAAGCACGAGCATGTCTTGTAGTTGGCTAATCTTCTCCTTGTGCATCAAGTTATGGTTTGGGCAGTTATAGTTTGTTTCTTGAGTAAAAATCGGTTGAAGCCTCCTGATTGTTTACCATGGTGCAACTGAATCTTGATAATTGTCAAGCATTGATCATGGCAACCTCAATCTCCACCCATGGGGCCACCATTGTGGGTTTTGAAAGAAACTTTCTAATGTAAGGTGTTTAAGAGCATCTTGTTCAGTCAAAGAGGATGTTGGAGTTGAGCAAGTAACAAGTAACGAAGTGCATAAAGATGCCAAGCCTGATTTCCAACCCGAGACATGGAACCCTTCTTCTGGAGGTGTTGAATCCACTAGGTAAATCTCCCTGCAGCCATGACTTTTCTTTTCTGTGAGTTTCTGCAATACTGCTAGGAAAGTCTGGTTATTATCTGGTGCAAAAGATAAGAACCCTGCAATCTGCATGCAAGATCAGGAAGACCTTTTATTCTCTTGTAAAGTCCTTGATTAAGCTCATTGCATGGTCATGGCACAGCAGTATGCACACCTGGGCAAATATTTTGCTAAAGAATCTAAGGGCACCCTGATTAGGGTGGAAAGAACATGATTCTTCCAGTGATGTTATTGGCAGATTGAGTGAGCCCAAGGGAAAGGGAGATACATTCAAACCAGGGACATGGCAACCTCCTTCTTGATTCATGCAGAAGCCTTGAGCTGAGAGATGGACAGGTTTGGAAAAATGGTGACAGAAATCCTTGGTGTTGTAAGTACTATTACCAACAAGCTTCATTGAAATGTCAAAGCAATCAAAAAGACTATAGATCAGAAAAAAGACCTGTTGACCATGGCATGTGCATCTAGGCTGTCTTATAAAAGGATGACCTTTATTTAATTCAGGAAACCATTCAATAAGGAAATGGAAGAATGTTGAAGTGCCTGTTGACTTTCTTGGTTCACAGATAGTTGACAATGGAGGTTTGCCAGTCATGGACACAAAAAACCATGTAGATATTGTCCATAGCTCTGACTGTTATCTGGAATCCATGCAACTACTTACATGGGATTGGAAAAGTCATAAGTGAAGTTCTGGTTGCTCCATGATGTTTCCCTTCGAACATCAGAGAGTGGACAGCCAGTGGCAGATTTAGTAATGCTTCTGTCGTCATGCCTCCATTCATGTGGCTTATGAGTATGTATCTGAAACATAATGTCTGAAGTACAATTTTGTATTTCACAATCTGTCACCGACAGAAGCATGTTCTTGACGCAAGTGTGGTATCATTAAATTGCACAGTTCTAGGACAAACCAGATTGCACTGTTTGTCATTTCTTCAGAGTAGTGATGGTAGCATAGGAATCTTAGGACTTGAAGAATGGAGTGAATGATGAAGTCATGGAAGTGATGAGTAAGAACTGAATGAGAGATCAGCACCACAATATGGAGGTTACTTACCAAAATAGATTGCAGGCTTCTGTACCTTGAATAGAATTTCAGACACTTTGTTATTAACTCATGTATCTGCTACTGTGCAGGTGGTGATACCAGATATTCTTGTTCCTGGGAAATTATGGACATTGCCATCTGGGTGCTTCCGATATGCTGTGAACACATGAGTACACCTAGTAGGTTTTTGATTTGGCCATCCGAAAGCATTAGGGAGGAAGAAGGAGTAAACAGGGATGCTCAAACAGTGGGAAGCCCATTATGTGATTTGATGCAATGAGGTCAAACAGAGTGTGCAGAGCTAACAACGTGCTCCTTGGAGTCCTTTGCAAAAAACCAATGAATAAGCATTACAGAATCAAGATTTCTAGTCTTGATATCTACAGTAACATTGTGCACTGCTTTCTTGACTGCTACATTTCTGTTTTCTAACAGAAAGTGGGGTTGTGTTTGTACAGACTCACTGACCACAGTCGAGGAAGTGAAAGTTATTGTAAAGTGTGGCTGGTCTCTACAGAGAGAATCACAACTTCCCCCCTCTTCACAAGTCGCTCTCTTTTTACTTCCTGCACTCAGCACTGGGTGTACTACTTTCTCTTTGAATTTGTTGCAATTGCATGTTGTGAATCTTTGCTTGCTCCATCTTTTCATAAGCAATTCCATGCAGACGAAGCTGGATTTGCAATTGATCAACCATGATAGAATTTGGTGTCAATTCCTCTGGTTGTAGTAGCTATTGTTTATTGGATTACTAGTTTTGAGGTGTTTTGTCTCCAGCTCATATTGTATTAAGAAGTACTTTCTGATCTGACAGAGACAGTGAGAAGCAGTTTGTCATCATGTAAAAGAGTTGTTCCAAGATGAGGTTTGAAATTCTCCTGTATTTGTTCATATCATGGCCTGCAGCATGAGAGTGAAGATCACAGCAGTGGTTGCAGCTGGTGTGCTCATTGCATTCACTGCAGGTATGCAGTAAGAGTAGTGTAATGCCCAGGGAGCGGGGTGTTACCTGATATAATTCACTGGCAAAAGATTGTTTTTTCCATTTTTCCAGTGGGCATCACAGAAAAAGAAGGGAAAAAGAAGGTGGGGTGTTTCAAGAATGGAATGCCCACCCATTCTGGTGAGGAAAATTTTCGCTTGACAGTAGAGTTATCTGCAATGTCACATAATTAGGGGGTGAGAACAGCCAGTTTTGGCATAATAGGGCATCAAACGCGTAACTGGGAATGAAAATTTTACAAAAGGAGATCACTGGGACCCAAACTAGTTTTTCCACCAATTTTGGTGGTACACTGAGTTTCATACTGTCTTTCCTTTTTCCTAAGAGTCTCCATTGCTCCTACTTATATTTTCACTGTTCTTACCTGTACAACTACTATAATTACTCTTGAACCTTGTACATTAAATGCTGAAACTCAGCATTTCATACTGAGATTTAATAAAATTTCCTTACTTTGTGGATGCCACTGAAAGAGGGGATGGTGGGTGAAAGCAGGCCCAAAGACAGGGTGAAGACTGGATTACTTAAATGATAACCCTAATGTGTCCTCCAGATACACTTGAAATTTTCTGTCAGTGCTTTACACTGTAAGAGTAAGGTGTAAGAAGCCTCTTGTACATGTAATGTGTCTCTTCTTTTTTATGAGCTATTTATTTGCAGATATAAGGTGCCCTCCAAATAGGATAAGAAATTTCTACTAGTGATTTACATTTTTTTCGCAAAATTCATTAACTGTGTACTTAACATTATCACTTTGCTTTTTTATAAAAGTATTACAAGTTACATTTTAGTGAAGATATTCTAAAATTCTTTGAACAATTAATTCATGCCATTGTTTTGTGCATTGATTAATTTCAAGTAAAAAATTGGAAAGCCTTTGGTTTGTACCATCTTTTTTTTTTCCTCCAAAATATTTTATGCCACTACTATATTCAATTTGACGATGTATTGATACATTTTAAGAGTACTAATTTATGAATGATAAGAATATGAAATAATCAAAGACCAAATGAATAAACTTAGGATGATCATGTTGGAGATCAATTCAAGTATGAATTTCCAATCCCAAAAATTTGACCAACCATACTTGGACAAAGACCGAACCAAGCTTAGCATTGTGTTGTGGAAGTGTAGTTATAAGTTACATGAACACTAATTAGGTATGTGACTTGGCCTATTGTCTATGTTCAAAAGTGGTCAACTACAGAAGCTCTCCTTCACATCCAAAAAATCAAAGTTCAATTGACTTCATTTGAGCAGACTACACCTGCTATGAGCAGGGATGATGTCACTCACCCCTATACCTGTCTAGTTTCTACAGTCTAGAGTCTAGAGTCTAGAGTCTAGGGACTAGTGTAGTATAGGATTGTCCCAAATTTTCAAAATTTTCTTTGAATCCATAAGAATTTTTATGGTCTGCCCATTAAAAAAATAACAAAGCATTTCACGGGCAGACCAAAATATGAGACTTTAGAACATGCCCATAATAGTGTGCATTACTATCCTTGTATTTCTCATGTTTCTATATGTCAATCAATGAGAGAGTGACATGTAGGCATCATGATTATTTGGGGATTTCTTAAATAGTTCATTTTTTTAAAAATAAAATTAAACAATGTGAATAAGTTTGAGATAATTTAACTTTGGGATAATATTTGAAGTTGTGGTCCAAAAGACTCATCTTTCTCAAGTCAAAATTTACACACTCCACTTGGGAGAATCCAGACCTCACATCAAATTTATAAAAATAAATTATGAAATTGAAAATTTTGAAAACAAAAAAACTTCATAAAAATTGCAAAACAAACTATTGTGTGTGTTTTCTTTACCTTAATATTATGATGTTTTTATGGTTTGTGATAGTGATAAATATAAGCACCTCAATGTGGTAGCACATGATCACAATGATTGGAAAATCTAATGCCATGTGTGCAAAGTGCGATTTCAAATTGCATGAAATCATCCAAGTTTGTGTTCAAAGTTATCATTTTAAATTAATTATACATGCGACATCATTTCAGGGAATTATTAAAGCAAACAATTCAACTTGGATTGTAAATCTATACAATTATAGAGACCAATATCATATATTATGTACAAAAAAAAGTGTGCATTTGAAATTACAAATTTCTTTGTACATCCTTCACCCAAAAATAATAAATAATAATAATAATTACTTAGCACACTCCTTGATGAAAAAATTGGCAATGTCCATGTAAAACAATTCCTACATGTGGAGACACAAGATGAATATTAACATACTTCCTATTAAAAGTAATCATATTTTCTTGGGAAATTTTCACATAAATCCAAAAAATAGAATGAAAAAAGGAAAATTAATTTGAAGATTTTTTAAGCGGGAAAAATCACTAGATATTGAAGAGAATCGAAAAACATTTGCCACATTTCCCCTCTATCTTGGTAGCAATTTTTTGTGTGTAATTCTAAAATGTTGAGATTGTTTCTAAGAATTTGTAGCCATATTTTTCATAATCCCTCTTGGGATGCTCTTAATTGATGTGATTTCAAAAAATTGAACAAAGAAATCTTGATCAGAAGCATAGATCTTTATGATGGACAAAGATTTTTTTTTTTCTAATTTTTTTTTGGAGGTATTAACTCTATCGGTTATCTTTTTAAAGAAGTTTTATGTTTTGCTTTAGTTGAGAAGGGAAAATTTTGATGTCCTTGTGGACCAGTTTTGTTTCCCGTGAAAATGTGGCTTTGTATGAGTATTGAATTTTGTATTCTCCAAATTTTCTAAATTGAACTCTAAAACTTAAATTTATTGTGTTTTTTCCTATGTTTATTCTAGCATAAATATTGGCAACATTTATTGTTCCAATTGAATAAAGGAATATTGTAACCTAAGGTCAGTTTCCAAATTGACAAAACGGTTAAATCTTTTTCTCAAAAAGTTAAATTTTTAAAAAAATTTGAAATTGTCACATGAGTAGTGAAATTATTTAAAGTGTAGCCCGTGATGATTATGATGATTTTTAATATGTCAATTTCATATTTTCATTAAAAAATATTTCATGAATTTGAGGGTTATTTAATGATTTTCAAAACCTTTTGTCAACCATGTCATGTTGGCACATCAATGAAGGAAGTCATTTGCATGTTGATGCAAATATTCAAATATTTTTATTATAAGAGGAATGAAATCATTCTCAAGGAATTGATCATAATATGACACGACCTTTGCCTAAGCTGCAATTGTCACAACTATTGAATAAGAAATGGCTCACAAAATAAGATTTCCAAAAGTTAGATCAACAATGACTATGTCCGCTAGAGTGCAAATATCATTTGTTGTAAACACAATATCCATTGGTTATTGTAATGACTAAAGAGATGGTGTCAAAAACAAATGTGTTTGCTCACACAAAACATAAAACTCACAACATCCCTAGCAATGGAGATGAAAAAATCTTGAAGTACATCATGTGTAGAAGTGTGCTCTTCCCCATGAGCACAACAAAATAAGTGTATCCCTATCAAATTTATGTGCTGGTTGCATATGCATTGAGAAAGACCACAAGTCCTAAGATGAGATAAACTCAATTTGGTGACCAACTCATATGCATTGAGAAAGACCAGGAGCCATAGGATGGGAGAGACTCAATTTGGTGCCTAGTGTTGAGGAGAAACCTTGATTTCTTGTACATGTCATGTTGCGAGGCGAAATTCTTCCAAGATTGGCCCCTCTCTGGGCAGAGTTAAAATTTTAAAATTTTGTAGGAAAACAAGGCCAGGTTTCCCAGGAAGAGGGCAGTCATTTTTAAAAATTGATTCATAGACCTTGGGCATTTAGTGCGTGGTTATAAGTTCCTTATGAAGTAGTCAACATTGATGTCAGCTATGAGCTGGTGTCTGACTGACACCCTTGGTAGCAGATTAGCAACCAAGTTGAATAAATAGGTCATTTGTTTTCCATTCACAAATTTGTGTCCATCCATGATGCTCTTGTATTTCTAAATGACCGTTCCAAAATATTTCTCACATCCAAGTGTAGTTATTTTTTGCATTTTTTGCAATCCCATCCATGACACTAAATCTGGGATTGCAAATAGGTGGGAGAATACTAACAGAAAAACCACATGGACCAATCATTATGATTGACCAATTAGAAACAGGGAGCAAGCAGTAGTCAGATCATTTCTTATTACACTTTTCTCTTTGGCAGCAGGTGCACAGCTTTCCTGTCCCTTGTACCAGCTTTATTAAACTGCAAAAATGTTGGGCCAAAATCATTTTGCTGAGCCAAGCAGGCATATTTTGACTTTTCTTCATCCAGACAAAAATGTAATGTGCAGGCGGGGTCACATGCTGAGCACCACTGGGGATGCTCTCCGAACCAAAGTCCATGAAGTTGAAAAAACATCATGATGTCATGGGGAAGGAAATAAAGAGAAGGTTCCAAACAGAAGAAGATTGTTAATGGAGCATAGGTAGTGTGATTCATATTAATTAGTTCTTGGGCGTGCTCACACCCTTTTTTTTCCGTTTTTTTTGGTGGAAAGAGCTACATTGATTGGCCTATCACTAATTTTTTTTGGAACATTGGGCACTACCAAATAGAAGCACCTCTTTGGTGGACCCTTAGTTGCAAAATAGAGACAAATGTGCTCCCCTTGGCGCACCTTCTCAGATGATATACATGGGAGTTGAACTTTGGGCAAACCAATATGGGGGTAGAACTGAGGTGTTATTGGGAACGTCTTGAGGAACCTGGTGGGAACACATTGGGAACAAGGGAAGAAAACCAACTGAATAAGTGAAGCAAGTTTAAAGTAGGTAAAATAAGTTGAGTGTTTTTTGTCCTCTGGATTGTTGTCCAGAGTCAGTCCAGAACCCAAATGTCATTAGGAGACCTGGACACAGTGTCGTACGAGGTGACAGTCCAGTTAATCAGCCCCTGGCGTGAGTAGTACGTACTCACGGGACATTGGACAGGTGCCGAAGCAGGTGACTAAGCAGTATCGGCCCGTCGCTCCCGCGCCTCCCTTTGCGCCAGGAAGGAATCGCGAAGAAGGGAAGAGAAGGGGAGGCCCGCCCGCCCTCGCGCGCGCGCGCGCTCACAACACCCACGCACGCACAATTTGCTTCCACCACCGCGGCCACATCGGATCCACGCAGCAAGGAAACGAGATCGATCTCATTTCTCTCCATCGTCAGCGTCGCCGTCGCGTTGCCGGGACCCAAACACCCAACTGTTTTTGTTTTGTTTTGTTTTGTTTTTTTTTTTCGTTCCCCCCCTCACTTCTCTTTCGAATTAAGTCATGCACGCTGCTGCTGCTGCTGTTGTAAAACAAAGTCTTTCCTCGCTCGCTCGCTCGCTCGAAATACAAAACCGGATTCACTTCATTTGGGTACCTACCTGCTGTTGCATTGGTCGCCAACTTCTCCTTCTTCTTCTTAGTACTACATACATACTCATCAAGTGCTTTGGTTCCTATCAAGGACTTCCTTTCGATAATGCCGTTGACCTAATTTTTTCCTTGAATTTTTTTTGGGGTGGAGGATCTCATCGTTAAGGAATCCAGTTAGTTCCTCGTGTCTCTGAAAAAGGATGCCCTAGAGTTTGTGGCAAGTTTCAGGCTGAGACACACATACCCTTAGGCAGTAGTAGTAGTAGTAGAAGAAGAAGAATGACTTTTATGAAGTATGAATCGCTGCTGCTGGCTTGAGCTTGGTTGGTGTTTTGGCAGTAATGTCAATTTGGATGGAATTCCAAATTTAGGGGAAGAAGAAGGAGGAGAAAGAGCAAGCCTAAGGATGTGAGCTTCCCATTTGCTTATATTGATGATTTGATGACGATAATGATGATGGTGATGGTGATGTGTTAAGGCTTTGTCGGATTCCTCAGAAGTTGATATAATTTTGTCAACTTTGGTTGTGTGAATGATGCAGGCAAGGTGAGAGAGACGAGGCAGGTGATGTGGAGCTGCTGCTGCTGATGCTGTTGTAAAGAAAAGCTGAAGGTTTTGAAAAGAAAGAGGTGAAGAGTGGTACAAGAGGTGGAGTGGCACAAGAGGCAGTGATGGGGGCTGCAGGGGAGACAGGGACGACAGCAGCAGTGAGTAAGGCTAGTAAGGGAGGAGCTGCTGCTGCTGTTACCGCAGCACCTCCATCGACTTATGCAGAGTGGGCAGCTGCCTTTCAAGCTTACTACAGTGCAGGAGGACAACCACCACCAGGGGCTGCTTTTGCTGGCCACCCTTACATGTGGGGAGGGCAGCCCATGATGCCACCTTATGGAACCCCTCACCCTCAGTATGGTGCCATGTACCATCCGGCAGGTATGTATGCACACCCTGCTATGTATGGGCAGTATGGACTGCAGTCAGACACGATGATGAATTCAGATCAGACAGAAACCAAGCCAGAGTTGAAGGATACAGACAGTGGAAAGAATCAGGCGCAGAAGCAGAGCCCACTGAAACGCTCCCAGGGTAGCAAAGGTAGTCTTGCAATGATTATAGGTGGCAAGGGAAGTGAAGGGGAGAAAGGAAATGGTGGTGTGGTGATGTCGCATAGCAGCAATGGGGACGACAATGAGAATGAGAGTGGGAGTGAGGGTTCAACAGGGGGAAGTGAGGAAAATAAAAATGAGCAACATAACAGGCAGAAGGTAAACCTTGGAGAAGTGGCAACAGATGCTACCGGAGTGGAAAGCTATGGAGCCCATCCTGTGCAATCAGTTTCTGGCACACCTGCTGCTGGGGGAAGCTTGGACATGAGTTTGGACCATTGGAATGCTGGCAATGCCCCAGTCAAGACAGGCAAGCAGATGTCTGCAAGCCCTTCTGTCAATGCCACTCCACCTGCAGACCTTTGGCTGCAGGATGAACGGGAGGTGAAGCGGCAGCGGAGGAAACAGTCAAACAGGGAATCTGCCAGGCGATCGAGGCTGCGGAAACAAGCAGAATGTGAAGAGCTGGGGGCACGTGTTGATACACTTGCTGTTGAAAATCTAGCTCTACGCAATGAACTGGCCTGGTTTACTGAAGAGTGTAAAAGGTTGGAGGCTGCAAATGCTTCTTTGGTTGAACAAATGCGGAACACATCTAAAGATGTTGCAGACACATCAGCAACCCCAGAAGCATCAGCAGTGGTAGGGCAAGATGCCCCAGCCAACAAGCATGAGGAAACAGAATCCAAATCCCAGGGCAATGGGAATGTAAAGAGAACAGACAACACACCTGCAGGTGCACTCTTTGATTTCACCTTGAATGTCATTGCAGATCCACTGTTCCTCCATTTTTTCTTGGTTGATATGAGTTGGAGCAGGCCAGTGGGATAGTACTGGCTTTTCAGGATAGCACTGGCTTCAGTACTATCCTGAAAGTATAGAGTTCATTGTTGAGATTGTTGACTTCAACTGTAAGTATCAAGAAATTCTTAGAGTACTTATGAAGACATTCACTATTGAAATTGTTTCATTGATGCTCAAGGAACTGGCTTATGCTTAGCATTGACCCTGATAAGTGTGTAAAATTTGACTGCAACATGCATGAGAGAGATTCCATTGTTTTCAAACATGACTTGAGATTGGTGCCTGGGGCATGGGTGATGCAGGAGTGAAAAGAGAACAAGGGGAACTTTTGCCTTCATAGCCTCTCCTTGATTGGAGACTCTCCAAGGGGTGCTGCAGCTTGATATTTGAAGTGCTTTACTGTTGTTATTGCATTCCCAACCTAGAAGAACAATAGCTTTTGCACATATTGTTTTAAGTGGAAGATTTGTGCAGAGATGTTGGGGATGAGGATTGAACAAAATGCATACCAGCAACTGTCTTACTGCTGTTTTGAATTGAACAGGTAGATGTGAGTTCATGCTTGGTCTTTCCTTCATGAGGGACAAAGACTTGCCAGTTCTTGGTTGATGCTATCTCCTGATTTGTGACTCTCAAAATTTTATCTCTGAGAATTTATTAGTTGTGGTTTACCCTTTTTCTGAAGCATAAGATTAGACATTACCACTCCTGGCATGCATCTGGACACTGGAGTTTTGAGAAGTTTGGTGGGAGCCATAGCAGTAGCCTAATAGAACATGGCACTCAGAACCTATTTGTAAATTACTGTCTTTCTACAACTCTACATTTGCAAGGACCATCCACATTATGCTTGGCTTTCACACAACTGAAAACTAATGTTATTCTGATCACCTTGTGAATGTAGTGTATTGGGGTTTATCAATGTGAGAGTTTAATCTGGTGGCCAAGATTGCACGACCAGTAAGCTCCTTTAGGGTGATGCAATGTTACCCAATTTCTCTCTGCACACATCAGGGGAATAACACTATCATGGCATTTCTTCCCAACTAACAGATGCTCGCAAAACATCTTTTCCATCTTGTGACTTCACACTTACTCCATATCAAGGAGCTCTATGTTCATGAGACATATGACATTGTCATCATATGCCATGTGAAACATGAGACATGTGTCTATGTTCATGCTCATGTTCTATAACTAAGACACATGTCTATGACCTGAATGTTCATGCATCTTGGAGGTTGAAAAAGACATGGAATAAGAATGTAGACCACTTTCAAACTCTGAACAATAATACCCTGCACACTTGAAGTTGTTTGTGTTACTCTTTATGATTTCATGTAGCACATAAATGGTCTAGACCTTCATTGATTCTGTGAGCCTCAAAACACAACTGATTGACACATCACTCAGAACACCATTGCAGCATCAAATTGGATCAGATCAAGCTAGCAAATGACCTCAAAAAGACTGCACAACTTCAACCAGATCAGCATCTGTTCAAATTTATCAAAGACTTTGACCCTGCACACAAGCACACTTTGTTGATCCAGATGCTTCCAAATCACCTTTAAAAGCAGATACTACATTGTACTTGGTTCCAGTTTTCGGCGAAAAGCTCAGAAAAGCATTCAAACTAGTCATGCCACAATCCATGGACTTGCAAAAGATGGGCTTCTAGCAAACATGAATCACAACTTTGAAACTAACTTCAGATGTGCATTGTGAGAACATGGGGAGAAGGTCACTGATAAGTTATGTTCAGATTGCAGATACGAAACCCGACAGAATTGACACAAAAGACAACACACAAAAAAAGACATTAGTTGAAGGTCTCTTCACAATCCACCTCTCTATGTTCCTTGAAGCTCTTTCTGGCAACCCAAAATGTGGGGGTGACAGCCCTGTCAAAGCTGACATCAAGCTGTGTCTAGGCAACAACATGAAGCATGTAAAATGGACAAAGCAGTGCACTGAACCAAGCCTCTTTCTTCTACATAGAAGAGGAGGACTACATGCAGAGAGTAATTGGGTTGCTCTTACCCCAACTTATTGTGAATAAGGTAGTTATGATCATCATAGTAGCCCAATGGAAAGAAACTTTTAGACCACTAAGATATGTATGGAGAGCTCCCCCCCGCACATTACATATGCCCATGGTTGTAAATGGTATGGGGGTGGAATCAATGGCCAAGCATTATGAAATGTAGGTTGGCTTCCAAATCAAACTTCCAAACTTGTGTAATCCACTCTTTAGTTAAAGATTGAATAATCTTTGTAGCTAGTAGTTAATTTTAACTTTTTTTTTTCCTATTGTTGCCATGTAACAAGGATATGTTAATTTAATTCTTTCTTAACTATGATGCTTATAGTTTAGACAAGGAATTAATTTGACAACCATGCATACAATTTACATACATCAACATTGTGTATACATAATACATGTATATATTTATGTTATATATACGTGTGTAGATGTTGTAAATATATACATAACATGTATAACATAATTTGTCATTATATGATTTTATTTTATTTTGACAAGATAAAATCATTGATAAGTAAAAGTTTAGGGTTTGAATGACGTTAAGTTAATTATATTTATTTCGAAAAATGGTGAAAATCCTTTAAAATCACACTTTTTTATATAAATTTTATGAAAAAATTCACCAGTTTGCAAAAATTTGCCACAAAAATAAAATAAAATTGCATGTGATGTGAAAAAACAAAACCATTAATATGTTTGACGTTGTCTATGATTGATGCACCAAATGCTTGAGAGTTTCCACAAATTTTATGAACAAATTGCATTTCTAAACCATCACAAAACACCAAGGAACAATTACATCAATTTTTATTTTATTTTTGGAAGTGTTGAATATTTGTTGTAGGACATTAATTTCTTATAATTTTGTATTTGTGATTAAAATTCAGTTTAATTTGAACTAGGTTCTACTTTTGGGGGGGGGAGCCGGTGTAATTCACATAATGTAACTCAATAGTTTTATCTTTTATGTTTTGAGATTTCAAAGCACACAAAATAAACATGCTTGTGTTTTGTATGTTTTGGAACTTGGATTCATGTAGTTTGTAGGTGATTTTTTTTGAAACTTGAAAGATCATCAAGTTTAATGGTGTTATAACTAACTTGGTTTTCATTTTTCATTGGAAAATAAGTTGTTGCAATTGGGGGCAAAGTTGTAGCTAGATGCCAATATGGGTTTGCTCTACATGTAATTTTGGTGTTTTTTTATATTTTTCATTAATCATTCCTTTGATGAGTTGAACTTCAAATAAGGTCTAGATACCCTAAAGCTAAAATGTAAAACACACACACAAGAGGAGGACCCCTATTTTCATTATAGCCAACCCCCCTCTTTTCCTTTTTTTCTTTTCCTTTCTTATGGCCTTCCCTTCTATCTTTCTATTGACATGCAAATGCACCAAGCAAGTGGCAAGAGGCCACCACATAAACCAACCTAGTTCGAAATTGGGTGGGTGACTTTTCATTGACAACAAGAGGAATGCAAAGAGAGCTCATGTCCTTATTGTGGTGTGTCAAAAACCAAGTGGGGCAACTTGGGATCTACGCATGGTCATCATCATCATTGTTACCATCTTCAAATAGCAACAATGGTGCAAAAAGGGGGTGATGAGTGAACTTGAACCACCATCTTTGGGAGCTTGGAGCTTTCTTCCAAACCTCTTTAAGTTCATGCACAAGCGTAGGCATGAACAAGTGTAGGTTCACATGTTATAGGCCAAACTTGAGATAAGAAAAATGGGAGGTTCCAATTTAAACCTCTTTTCCTTGGATGATTTTTTGAACCTAAGGGACATATTTAACACCAATTCGAACTTGTCACATGGTAATTTTTTAATTTAGAAAAAACCACATGTACTTGATTTTTTCAAGTATAGAGTATCATGCCATCAGTGATCAAGGATTGTTACACCATTGATTTTTCATTTTTTACAATAATTTGTTGTAATAGGTCAAATAATGTTGGCTTACAAAATGGGGAAAATAATGCATGTCAACTTTTTGTTTGTTGTGAAAATACCTTCATTAATGTTGTTGGGTTATGTGTTTATTTTCTATCATTATGTTGGTTGGGCTATTATTTATTTTTAAAAGGTTGAGGGGTTTGTTAAGTTGTGTGCCATTGGTCAACACTCTAAAGCAAGCACACACTTGTGAGTTGATCTTTCAAAAATTTATGCATATTATTCAATGGAAAACCCAAGCCAAAAGGTTACAAGCCTTTTCACACATGTTAACTACCATTTTGAACATCGGGGTTGTAACTATTGTGATTAATGGTCAGGCATGGGACAAAATTACCCACTATTTTTTACCATTAAGTAAGTCGTATTTGATTTTTGAATTGCCCATACAAATTGATTAAATTTTAACATGGTTTAGGTTGTAAACATGGGTTGACACTATTATAAGCATTTCCTAGATTTGATCGTTGAAATTGTTTTGTTGATTGTTGTGTGGCAATGAGATCAGGGTGATGATGACCAATAGATTGTTTTTGTTATGTTCACAATGGGGCACCATGTGTCTTTGCCCTTGTAAAGTTTGGTAGGTGGATGTAGGTGCCTTTTAGGTTTAGTTTTAGCTTATATCCACAACAAGTTCAGCAAAATTGGTCACCCATATTAGGAATAGGGTTAGGGCTTAAAAGCACATTGCATCCAAACTTTAAAACAATATTACATGTCACCATCCCCAAAAGGACGTGTTGAGGATTTTAAAGAAGACAACTTAGACCAAGAGATCACATACAATTTTTCTATGGGTTTCACATTTGTTTATTAGTTCATTTTGAAGATATGAAGGATGATACGAGGGGCTTTGGGTTTATTAGAAATTGAATTTTTAGACATGTGGACACCATTTCACTCAAAGAATGGAATATGTGCTTCAACATTTGAATGTGGGCAAAAAGGCAAAAAAAACCTTACTTTTAACCCTTGGTAAGCAAAGCTCCTACCTCAATATTTGGAGGATGAGGCATTGGAAACTTATGAAAGTTGGTCGAAGTGAACTATAATTCAAGAAAAACTCTAGGTTTGAACACAACACATGGAGCTCATGATGACAACTTTCAAAGAAGGGGCAACAACATCAAAGGTGACCATGCCAAATCCCAATCAAACAAGCACTAATTCCCAATATAATTTAATACATCCCTCCACCAAAGGTTCAAATGTTGTGGTTCATGTGGACCCATTGGATCCCACGTCTTTTATGTCATCAATTTCTCAAACAACATTAAGTGCCATTGTAATCATTAGTGATCCACCACCATTTATTCGACTCATTGGACAAATTTTCCAACTTTTGGAATGGGAACATGGGGCAATATTCATAGAGATTGAATGCAAAATATTCAAGATTTCCAAAGGGAAAAGGATGATAATATGTGCACCAAGTACACAAGGTTGGCATGGTTTAATAAGGAAAGTTGCAACGTTTTCACAAAATGGTAGTTGACGCCACTTGTACATGTCTAAACAAAACAAGAAGGTGTAGCAATCAAGAACATTGATAGACCTATAGTCATTGAATATGATAGTGCATGATAAACCTATATAATCATTCAAAGTTGAGTATAATGTTGTAGTAGTCTTTTTACACTTGTTAACTAACATCAATATGGAAAAAAATTGCCATAACACTTGCCATTAAATGAAAGGAGTAACCAAACATGGCATTCGACTATTATGTCAATCAAAATCAAGGAGGATGGGTGTTTGATACCATGAACAAAATGGTCTACATAGAAATGAAGGAAGATACAAAATTTGCACAAGATGAATTTTTTTAGAAATGATGATTTGGTCTATGTTTATTAAAAGCAACTGTTTACAAACAAGTTTTGTATTATCAACCACCACATCCATGGATGTCTCAATGGACCAATCTGATGCAAGAGGTGGAAAACTCCTTCTCCTTGGGCACCCTACCATGCAAAATGCAACATAATACAAGTTGTTTAAAAAGAAAAATTGAAAACATTAGTACTCCTCTTGTAAACCCTCACAAGCATTGGGAATTTGATGAGTTATTTTATGAGTTGAACCTGAAGTTCAAAAAACAAAAAAGAACCACATGATGATGAATTATTGGCAATAAGGATTTACATGAAGGCTACATCATTGGGTTTGCCACCTTATATTTCTACATGTGAGAATTTGAATAAGCTTCTTTGTTGCACAATAACCTCGTTTCAAGAGAGTCCATATGCATCTTGTGCCAAGATGACAAGACAAAATGTTAACCTAGATGATATTGATGGTCTTGAGGTAGTGAATGTTTGAGATATTATGCAATTATATAGATCTCAACAAAAGCCAAGAAAGCTCTAACAACTCCCGATTTTGGAGACAAGTCAAAACTTTCACAAGCAACATTGCCAAGGACAACTTGCCCTTGGGGAGCTTCTTACAAGGCACTTGAACTCACAAGGTTTTAGAGGCTTTGAACCCCTCTCCTTGCCAATTCAATCAAAGATGTGGATGGTGGAAGTCAAATTTCAACACCACAATGTACTAGAAGTCCATAGTCTCCAAACGTTTGTCATATCACTAAGCAATTGAAAGGGGTTGCAACACACAAGCTTCAATTACTATACATTTTTGCACTCATTGGAAATATTATAGGGCTTGTAAGTGGCAAATGCTTGAAAGGAATCTTGTAACCATGCTTTGAAGGAGGCTAATGCTAATGTAATAGTGCCATGAACAAAACATGTATTTGTATAACATCTCAACCCTCCCAGTTTATGGTATCTATTCAAATGTAGCATCTTGCCATATGACGTACATGGTGGTGATCTAACATTAAATTAGAAGTTGAATTAAGTCATGGTTTGCTGCTCTTCAGTTGCTTTCAATGCCATACAACGCATGACCAGGTTTGAAGGCTGTCCATTTACAAACACTCCCCTGGATTCCCAATCACCATGCTCCTCAGATTTCCACAGGAGAATAAGTGCAAAACATCAGGCTATGTGCAAAACAAACGAACTGAAATCTGCAGATCATGTACATCAGGTTGTGCTCCACTATTTTGTTTCACACCCCTCCTCCTCCACTGGTCTGAGTCATCTTCATCTTCTGTGTCTTGTGACATACCTACTTTCTCTCAATTCCACTTCAAAATTCCAAATTGAGGTTACTCTTCTTGATGCTTTAGTGCCACAAACCTCAATGACCATCGCCTCTAGCATCCTGACTTCCACAGAAGTGTAGACCTTGAGGAATGCCTGATTGTAGGCAAATTCAAACTGTTAAAATCATGGATTTTCTGCCAATTCCGTAAGTCAAGCAGGAATGCAAACTAGGGCGAGTTTTACAAAATGTTCCCAAAATGAATGCTACAAGGATTTGGATGGAGATTTGTGCATTCCAAAGATTGACCATTGGTTTGTTTCTTTTAAGTCAGGCTGCCTGATTGCATCAACACTTACAGAAGAACAGATCAAGTTTCCCAACAAGAGATACTGATCAAAAGTGGATGCTGTCTAACAGCATAAAGAGAGACACCCATTTTGCCCCATCATTTTGGTGGTAGTTCTATCTAGCTACAAACATCTAAATATTGATCAAGAAACCAGAAAAAACCTATCACAGCAAATCTCCTCAGTTATATCCATGCTTCAACATGCCTATGACATCAAACAATAGCCCCTGATTAGAAGGTCCCATAGTAAGGACAAAGAAAAGGAATGGTCAAATTAAACCTAAAACCACAGTTACCAGTGCATCACACATCACACAAATGAACAAAAAAACTTGCAACACTTTGACATGGGAATGTCAGGGGGCATGGTATTACACTGGGACTGGAAAAAATTAATACCCTTTTCCAGCATCTGAAGTGATCACATAATCTAAGCATGTATCAGCACAGAGCTAGCAGAAAAAAGGATTGAAATAGTACCTTGCAGCCGGTAGCAGAGAAGGTTTGAAGTGAGATGTAAGCTCCCATGATGAAGAGAGATCTGGCATTTGTGGCTGACAGGCTTCTGAAACTTCATGAGTCCCAAGCAGGACACATTATAATCTTTCAGGGTGTTCACCCTCAGTATGATTTGACAACTTTGTTCCTCCAAAAGCTCTTGCATATTTGCAGGTAGTTTTGGTTGCATTGTGTCTCTTCACAATGTTCAACCTCTAGGCATTCATGTATCTATGAACCAGCAATCACCCTAGGTTCCTAAGATTACCAGTTGTGATGGTCACTGTTATTAATTCAGAGAATAGGGGCACTTTGGCCTCAATAATCTCTAGTTTCTAGATCTCTTCTCTGCAAGTATCAACCAATGTCAGCAAACTCACATGGATGAAAAACAGTTGTTAGTATCTAGCTTAATACAAGGCATATTTGCTGGAAATGCACATGCCCACTTATGTGTTGCTCAATGGCATCATCTCTATCATCAATCAAGACAGAGATGAGATTTAAGATCCCAGGATACAAAGATCACCTTGCACATGCTAAAAGAAGCCCTCAGTGCCCAGGCCTGACATCTTTTCCCGGTAGATATTCAAAGCCTCTTGCATTGTGCCGGTTTGCCGGAGAATCTCTCCCCGTGCCTTACCTGATGGATGTGTGGACACATATTGCAAATACTCAGGCTGCTTTTCAAGCTTCCCCATCTTCTCATAAAATGCAGGTGCCAACTGGGGATCATAACCTGCTGCCGCCATCAACAACAGTCCAATATGGTCTGCTTCCATTTCCATTCTGCAAATTGCTTGCATAGAATTAAATCAGCGAGCAAGAACAAAAGAACCCTATAACAGTACGTTCCTGCAAAAACAACCTTTGTTACAGTATGTGTTATCAAAATCTTCTAGCCAAAACTCACAGGACTGTCTACTGTCATTGGAAAACAGGTGTCCTGTGTTACCTAACTATCAAACAAAAGAGAGTTTCTTATCTTGCAGGGTCCATACAAAATTCTCACCTTCTGGAGAAGGGAAGCGTTAAGAGCAGGTTGGAGGTATTGTTGACAAGATTGGGCATGTAGAAGAATGATAACACCAGGAGCTGCAAGAAGCCTAACCACACTCCCTGTGTCAATTTCTCTGCCACATGTCGTGCCACAACATGTCCCACCTGTAGAGTCAACGAATACCCACTTTAGAGCTTCCAAAAAGCACCATCGTCACAGCTCAAATGACTATAGATGACAACCGCACAGTGCAGTGCTTTGATTTCCAAGATATGTATAATCATTCTCACAATCTCGTTTCACTCTTCTTTAGTTAAATAACATATCCATGAGATTGCAGAGGAAACTCCACAAAAAGCGCTTTCAAGGGTAGGCCATTGTGCAAGTGGCAGCCAAACCAAAACAAACATGACAAGAATAAGTGTCATCATAACCTTGAGAGCATAACTCAGAACATGTCAGGCCATCACCTTCAACATGAATGGCGGCAACTAGCTGCCATTACTCCCATCTAACTTCATCAGCTCCTGATGGTGTAGATAGATTAGTATGTAACAATATCTGCCCAACACATTGGGAAAATTTTTTTACAAAAGAATCTGTGTCCTGAGTTTCTGTTGCATTTGGCAACAGGATGACTCAGTCATGAAGTCAGTTAGCACTCAAGAAAACAAGTGGAACAAAAATTGGCTGACCCCAAGACACAATTTTGGAGAAACATCATGAACATGATAAGAAACATCCAGAAAGAAAAGAGGATGGCCAAATCCTCCACCCCAAAAGCTTCACCTCATGGGCAAGAACAGTCGCTATCTCTGAATCAGATCGAAAGTGCTTGAGAAGGCCAGTAAATACAACAATCTTGCCTCCTGGGAGGCAGAAAGCATTCATAATGTCTTGATCCACAACCAAGACTTCCCATTTCAGGCTCTCAAGATGAGCTGTATAGCCTTCTGATCCTTCCTCCAGCCCTTTCTTCCTGCTTTTTTCCACCCAATGATCATCGTCTAGGGTCTCGGTTCCATACATTTGCTTGTGTGCTGTCAAGCTGTCCAAATTGTCTTTCTTTGCTGTTGTTAAATCTTCACCCCATGAGCTGCTGCTGCTGCTGCCGCCAGAATCCGATATCGAGGGTGGTACATGTGTGTGCTCTAACTGACCCCAGTTCTGTGCCTTTGCACCTGCCATTGCTGCTTCTATCACTTCCTTTGCAATTCGCCGCACACGAATGGTTTCTGGATGAATTGGAGGAAGTATTTTTGTTCGGAATTGCTTCTTGATCTGCTCATGCATCTTGGATGTGTCAGACATCAATATCTCTTGAACACTCATGAGCTTAGGATCTGGATGCACAGTACACATACCAAAGCATTGTGGTATACATGGGAAAAAAGAGAAAAGAAACTCACGTTGTCAAATTCTGCTTCCCCCAGTGATTTCTCCATATCTGGTGAAATCAACACGAAGTGCTTGCGGTGAGTGTATGGAACAGTCTGCAGATGTGTGAAGTATACATACACAGATCCTGTTGCAAAGATGACAACGGCAATTATGAGCCTCTTTTGAGTCTGGCCGCTATCCGGTCCTTGCAACCAAGCAGTCGGACCTCTCCTTCTGAAATGCTCTACTCCTCGCTGATCCACGTAATATGATCTTGAGCCTCCGGCCCCACTCTGCTGGCTCCTCAAACCTCCTTTTCTGTACACTTGCAATGGATTCAGTTTGGTCCTCCATAGCTGCTGAGTTACAAGCAATCGTGAGCAGCAACAGCTCGGAGATGATATCGTCGTCAAATCTCGAGAGGAAGAAGAAAATTGTAGTCTCAGGCCAGACTTGGAACTTGTTCTTCTTCCACAAGAAGATAACAAGCTTCGCGCAGATGATGAAGAAAAACAAATCCTGTTGAAGAAAAGATTAGCAGACGTATTCGAAGAAGAAAATTCTGGAGACTGTTGTAGGGAGGAGTGCAATCCTCCTCCTCCTCCTCCTCCTCCTCGTCCAGGCTCTAATTTCTGAGAGAAATTCTCGACGATGGAATTCAGGTTGCGGGACTTATTGAAAGTCGGTTTACGATTGCAAACACTACTGTAAAGAAGTCCTAAAGTCTGCCTAACTCTTCCAAGCTTCTGCGCCATCTAAGTACTCCTCTCCACACAAATCGACAAAGCAAATAATTATAAAAAAAAATACTCCTCCTGTGAAAATAAAATAAAACAAAGATCTCCAGCAAAAGAGAGAGAGAGAGAGACCATGAATATCACGCACTCTTTCTGTCTTCTTCTCTGTCTTCTTCTGTGTCTCAGAGCTCTCTCGCTATGCTCTGTCCTCTCTCGCCATGCTCTGTCCTCGCTCGCCACAACCCTAAAACAACCCTAAAACCCTAAAACCTGGAACTTAAAACCCTAAAGGAAAGGAGCATTATTACTCTACACATAACCCACAATAATAAAATTAATTTAAATTTGATGTTATAAAGATAAACAATAAAATTAATAATTGTGGGTTATGTGTTGTAGGATTTAAACATAACCCACAATTATTAAATTAAATTTTTATTCAGATTTAACAATTAAATTGATATATTTTTATATATTTTAAGATTAACATTAAAGGAAAAGGAACATTAACATTAACATTAAAATTAGGCATGCAATTTGCCACAATTTTCATTATGTAGTTAGTTTCTTGTACTCACAAACACATGATGTTACCCAAGACTATATTGTTTATTTATTGTTTGCATCATCATCACCACCATCATCATCATCACCATCATCATCATCATCATCATCATGATGTAGTCCTTTAGTACACAAGTTGTTCCCAAAACCACACTCAATGTCCAAAATGATGTTCAATTGAAAGGTTTAGATAATGTAGGTATTATTCCTTTTTAAAAAAAATAAATTAAAACCCAAATAAATTGGATTAAAAATATCCATCAACTAAAACTAAATTTTTTTTATGAAATTGTTAAAGTTGATTCATGAGGAATCAAATAACATTTATGTAAGCCTATATTCAATGGGTATAAAAATATTGGGTTCTACTTTGGAAATGATAATTTCAAATATTTTGCATGTATATCAAAGTATATATATATATATATGATAATTATATGTTTAATCTTTATGTGAGATAGACAAGGTGATCATAATATTTATTGTATTTTAAAAGTGCATTTTTTTTGGGGGAAATATTGATAATTTATTCATGTATCTTAAATTACTTTAATTTCAAAAAAGAAATAAATAAGGTTGTATAGTTGCTGTCAATGTTTTTTGGGGGAAATTTTTGCATTATGTTGATAAATAAAATAAACCCAATGAAAATTTTACAAGGGTTTTTTTGGATGAAAAAAATTGCATGTCACCATACTTTAACAATGAGTTCCAATTGGTTGCCATGATTAGGTAGGAATTTGAAAAACAAATCTACTTTACTACTTAACCTTTTAATTAGCCACAAGTCCGCCTACTTAATAAAATTGAAAAAAAAAACCCCCGATTACCATAATATGTTCTTGATTTCCATTCTATTGACATAATAAAAAAGAAAAGAAAGCTATTCAAATTGTCATTAACATCCAAAGTTGATAACCTAATAACAATGAAAATAAACATTAGCTACGAAAAATTTACATTGATTTCAATGATAATATAATCCAACATGTTTACTAAGCATATCCCATATAATTTATTTAATGTACATTGATAAGGAACTCAAAGCAAAAAACTACAATGTTGTATGTGTGAACAAAAGGTTGATATCATAGCCTAGGGTCAGTTTCCACATCGACAAAACAAATAACTTTTTTTTTTGAAAAAAAAAAATTGGTTTTTTAATTTTGAAATTATATGTTTTTCCATCATCAACTATGATATTGTGATATGAATAATGAAATTATTTAGAATGTAACCTATGATAATTATGATGAATTTCAACATGTTAACTTCATATTTTCACAAATTTTCATTTCACTATTTTGAGGATTATTTAATTGGGGTTCAAGTGTCAACATTTGGGAATGTTCATTAATTTTGGATCAAATTACAACCTTCATATGCATTTAGGGTGCCAAAGTTTTAAGTACAAAAGGATGATGCATTGTTTTGTTCAAATGGTCCAAAATTGGTGTTAACATGCAAATATGTGTTTATATTTTGTGTTGAAGGAAAAAACATTGAAATTTCAAAACCAAAAAAAAAGCATTTGCTAATCGTAATTCAAATTGAGATTATTTAATTGTAAATCAAATTCATTGGATCAACTACAAATTACCACATGGTTAAACCAAGTTCAATTTCAAAAGGTAATATGGTTATTTGATTTAATTTGGTAGGGAAAATTATATCCCTTAGTTTTCATGGGCCCCTATGGGTGAAAGTATGATTGAACATCAAAGTTATTCATCACCATTATTTGTGGATGAGCCATATAGATTTTCAAGTGCAAACACTTCATTTAATGGAGCACCCTTAAGCAAATGCCATACTTGATATGACAAAACATTTCCAAGGCGATCTTTTGTTGATGTTTTTATATTTATTCCTTATATTAAGTAAAAGAAAACATTTGTTAATATATTATTCCAACATTTGATTACAAAGACAAAAAATGTTTGGGAAAACTTTGCTTGCATGGAAAACCTTTCACCTTAAATAATTTTTTTTGAAAATAATATTCCTTGTACAATTCCTTTATATAAGGTGTATTCCAAGGGTTTTTGCAAAAAAGAAAGTCAATTTTGTAATGTAACCAAACTAGCATCATACACAAGAATATTTAATTAAATTTGATTATAGACCAAATTTGAAAGTAGAAAAACTTAAGAATCCATATATTTTTTGGCTATTTGTTGGAATATGTTGTGAAAATCAAGTGATATTTTTTGGAAATCTAGTGAATTAAGGCCATTATTTTTACAAAGTCCTTTGTATATGTCAAAATCACATTTTTCAAAAAAACAAATGCAAAAACATTGTCCCAAAAAAACATTGGTTTGAATTAGGGTTGTATTAGTATGTCCATTTTTAATATACCTACTAGACGAGCTTTAATATCAAAGCTCCCACCCATTTTTCATACAAACTAGTAATGATATATAGAGAAATATTAATTGGTTAGGTATCAATGTTTTATGTACATAAATATATAATTTAGGGGGTTAAATAAATATAATATTAGTATTGGTTTTTTCTCCATATAGGTGGTAATGGCACATTGGTATGGTATTGCACATAATTAGTTCACACCAAATAATAATGCACATATTTTAAAATGAGATAATTGAAATAGGTATATGGGGGATTTTTTGGAATCCTTCATATGGTCGTCCATGGACCATTCCAAAGACAACTTTAAAAACAACTATCTCATTTTCAAGCCTAAATATGTCATTTCTTTTTTAATAACTATTTCCTTTTCCTATTAACTACTTCCGTTTTATAAAAACCTCACTATTTTCCCTATTCGACAACATGGTATGAAAAAAAAAATTAATTTGTGTTTTTTCATGTCCATGAAATGTATATTAATTTAAATTAAATTTGAAATTGACATAAATAATGATGAATTATTGAAAACCATATGAAAATATAATAAAAAAATAAAATAATCGATCATCATTGATAGTGTGTAATAGTGTGGAGTTCAAATTCATAGTGCACATATCTTAAAATGCATGAAGTCCATTATGATGCACAACAATTATATATGCATAAATAAAAATGAAATATGAAGAATAGATAATTTTTTACACACAATTCACAAATAACACATGAACATATTTTGTTCAATGTTTTAAAACAATATAAGGTGAAAGACAAATGTCAAAAGTTGAAAGTTTAACTCAACATGATGATTTGCTAACTAAATGCACATAATCAATTCACTTTGTGCCAAATGTCTCAAAGTTTGAAGTTAGAATTCTCACAAAAACAAAAATTAAACTATCATGTCAAATACAAAGTGAAAAAACAAGTGTTTGAAATGTGAATTATGAATCTAAACTCCATGTGCATAACCAATTCACTTCATTACAAATGTTTCAAGGTTTGAAGTTTGAAGTTTCAGAAATGCACAAACATTAAACTACCATGAAAATACAAATTTATGGATAAAAATTAAAATTTGCACTTGCATTTTTCATGCCTTGAATACATGTACACTAAGATCTTGAATGCAAGTGCATCAAGTTACTCCTCCCTAATATAACTTGCTTCCCCTACCTCCTTATGTTCATCAAATGTGTTTTGGCTTTACAAAGTAATGGTTGTGAAAAAAAAAACCTTTCTCATAACATTTAACTAGTTTTTGTAGATCAAGACTAATGCATCAATGTTAATGATTTTGAAACAAAATTCACAAGTTTGTGAATAACCCAACAATAGGAAAACATATGTTTAGGGTTCATATTTGGTCTCAATTTGAGATTTTAGTATGCCAAAAATTTGCCAAGCCAAAAAAATATATATTCAAGAATTTAGTTGTTAACAAACAATAATTACCATCACATAGAAAAATAATAAAAAGATAATGAAAATGTTAATTGATGGTAAGACCATCAATATAGTGTCAATGGGACCACCAGTGTATCAATATAGTGAATTACTTTCAAGATGGAATAATCAAAAGGTAATTTTGAACCCAATTTTCAAAAAATAATAATTTGTCAATGGGTAAATCTCCTAATTTAATTAGCTTAAAATGCTTCGTAATAGTTATTTAATTTTTAGTGGTGGGTTCGACATACTTATTGTCTTTTATTTATTATGGGATGAAGCCATTAGAATATTTTTTTAAAAAAAAATAGTTTGTCATTAACTAAGATATATGAAAGAGATTATGATAAGGCGAAGAAATATAAAAGGACAAAGGAAACCCATGTGTGGTGGGGAATCATTTTTGGTTTTTTATTATTTCTTAGGTTCATTCCATTTTTCTCTTATTCCTTATCGTTTTATTATTTTATGTTTGTGATTTTAGGAAAATTGGTGTGTGTGAAATGGGGAAAAGAAAGTTGTACTTGTGTGAAAAAAATATATAATGGATTTTGATTGAAGGTTAAATGATATATTTTCTTTCATGTTTTTCCTTGATTTTTGGAATGCAAAAAGAATATTTAGCATTAGTTTCATGTAGTATAGTGTAATTTTAACATTTAATTATTTTTTATCATTATTTTATTATTATTATTATTTTGAAATATTTTTGGCATGACGATAGTTATAGTAAGAAGGTAATTAATTTGAAGACAACAACTCTCACTTGAATTAAACCTTTATTCATTTCATTTTTTAAAACGTACTTGCTAAAAAAAATGTGTAACTAGATGATAGTTGTTGTATGAAAGTAATTAATGGAAGGTAGTGGTTATAAACATGAGGACAACAACTATAAATGTGACGGTAGTAGGTCCAAGATGAAAATTTGTTTCACTAACATATTATCTAGGGACTTAAAAATAGTTACCTTTCAGCCTTTTCATGTTTATTTTAGCTTTCATAAACAAAATTTTTTAAAAAATCTTTTAAAGTTTATAAGTTAAAACAAGATTGTTTTATAGAAATCAATTTCTTTTTAAATGTGTTTTCTTTTGTTTTATTCAATTTATATTTGGCAGCCTTTTCTTCATGATAGTAGCTAGGTTGTTGGTTTTGAAGTCTTACACTAACTACATGGTCCTTTGACCAAGTCAAAAGTTTGATAGCTTCATTTTTAAAAACAAAAATGTCATGAAACACTAGGAGTTCAAACATAAGCAAAATGTCATTAAATGTAAAAGCATATGTTGGAATATCAAAAAGAAAATCTATAAAAAAATTTGAAATTGGTAACAAGGTTCAAAAATCAATTGACTTTAACATGCAAATGGTCAATCATGGCGTTTTATCATATTAAATAAAAATAAACTTAACTTTGTCCCTACCTAGAAGTTCCATGATACATGTATTGTAAGTTCTTTTATATTGGTCAAACATGAGATCAAACACAACATGAACTTTACAAATGGTTCCAAAATGGTCATCACTTCTATTGTCATGTGAACATATCAAATTTCCGATTTTAAATCAAAATCCTTGCACTTTCAACTTAGTTGGTTTGGGCCTTTGATCTTCAACTAAACTATCTTTATAACCGAAAATTGATGTTAATGGCAACATGTAATTAATTGAAGAAAAGAACCAATACCTTTTGGTTTGGTTTAAACACATTACTTCATGACCAATGTTAGAATTTCAATGGTAGAATAATTAATTGCATGTGTGTTAAAACTTTGTGGCATTTGTGACAATTAACAAGCTTTTGCCATTGCATAGAAAAATATTGTCAAAGTTGCAAGGGAACACATGACACCATTAAAGATAGTGTTGTTACTAGGGTGTTAGAATTGGAGCCCTTGCCTTTGACATACATAATAACCTTGTTAATCAACTAAAATATAAGGGCTTCACAAGTTTTACCAAGGTTGTTTTAGTTGTATCAAATTCTTCAAATAAACCAACCATGACATGTTTTGGCACCATTCTCAATGCCAATCAAGTTTATCACCAATGCAAACATATCAAAGTCTATCGTAAACATCCAAGTAGGTAGAAAAAACGTTTCCATAGTTTTTACATGCACATTAAGGATGTTCCCCCACTAGTTTATTTTGGGTGGGGAAATGGATCTTAGGATCCCTTCTCATTGCTAATTTCAAGAGCCAAGGCGATTCCATTCAAGACAACATTTTGTAGCTTTTTGCAATGAAAAACATAAACTCTTCATTGAATCTAAGTTGAAAAGAGGCAATATTCTTTCAATACACCACCATCAACAAATCTTGATTTAATCTTGACTTTGGCAAAATTTTAAAACGTGTTTTTTCATGGAAATGCATCCATTTGTACAATTATATTGTGTAGCATACCTTTCCTAGATCTAGTCATGGTGCTTTATGAACTTAAAAGGAATCAAGTGATAAAGGATTGTTGTGGCACATGATTCATCTCATACCTTGCATAACTTGCACATCCATTACATAATTTTCATTTTGAAGAAGGAAAAGTGCCCAAACAACACCGAGTTAATTGTATAAAACTCAAAAGTTATGATGTTTTACAAGAAATGCATATCGAACTCTCCACATTGCTAGTTTTTTTATAACTTGAACTTCATTTTCAATCTATCGCACCTCCAAGTTTGTGCCAATAGTCTACAACACCTTTGAATTTGTGATGGTAGTTTGTCACACTTTTGAATTTGTGTAAGTAGTATTATCATGTGGTTCGTTTATGAGCCCCATACCATTAGTTTCAATCACAATGCAAGTCTCAAACTTCGAAGACAACGTGCCAAGTTTTGTGGTAGTAGAAATGTTAAAACTTGAAACAACTCAAAACCATTTTTTGGCACATTGCAAGTTACATGACATTCCACACCAAAATTGAGACTAGTTGTACAAAATGAAAATTGACCTTGCAACGATGAAAATTATGAATGAAAACCAATCAAAAAATTAAGAGAATGATGAACACTAAATAAAACATGTTGAAATACTTCAAGAAGTGAGAACAACAACAAACAAATGAGACTTGTAAATTAACCCCTAAACATTAGAGTGGACCAATTTAGTCTACTTTCCAATGTCCTTTGACATTTAAGGGTTAACTAGAAAATTAAAATAATGAATTGTTCATGTACAAATACGATTGTGCTTAGAATGATTTAAACTTTTTTGTGATATTCATACCTAGTTAAAATTGGCACATGAAAACCACGATGTTGGTGTCACCATCAATAGTTCAAACATTCATAATTAAGTTGAATCATGTATGTTAGTACAAAACTAGTTTGAATTGATTGAAATTATAACATTTAAAGTTTTATTATTCATCATTAATGTAATATGTTCAATAAAATTTCTTTCAAAAATTGATTTAAAATAATTTTGATACCATTTTAATAATTAAATGAGGGGGAGGAGTAGTTTTTTTTCAAATTATACAAATTTCAAATTTTTGGGTGGGAATTTGGGGAAATTTTCCCAAAAAAAAGAAGAGGAATACATGATATAATACTCTTTATTGATTTTCTCATTTTTGTGAGAATTCTCACCCCAAAAAAATGGTTGGGGGGAGATGGCCATTGTTACTAACAAACAATTTTTGAATTAAAAAAGAGAAAAAGGGGGAAAAAATGAACAAAACCCTAATTTAGTTAAACAACACCGAACCCTAACCCTAATTGTGCGAACCCTAACCCAATGGCGCGCTGAGGGGGCGCGATTTGTTTGTGTCTGTTGTGGTGGTTGTTTTCTTGGCGATCGTTTGCACGCTTTTGTTGGAGAGTGTGGAACCAGATCGGCGGCGAGAAAGAGTGCAGACGGCGATTTGTTGGCGTCAAGCAGAGGCGCGGAGAAGGTGAAGGCAGTACTCCAGCAGGGTGAAGGAAAAACCATGATTTACGATGTGAATTCGGCGCTGTTCCGCTCCTTTTTGAGCCAGAAGGGCGCTGGAGACAAGCGAAAGATGGAGGAGCAAAAGCCCAGCAGCCAAAAGCCCAAGGCCAACGAGAACAAGCCCGTCATGAATGAATAATAATAATACGGTACTGTTGATGTTGGAGGTATGGGGAAAGAGGTTCTTGTTCCGATGTATAACTGCTGGGGGTTGAAGCGAAAGATGGTACCAGTATTGAAATTTGCTGTTGGAATTGGTTTAGGGTTTCTTCCACCATGTCATATGAGCAAAATGCTTTTGAACTCGTGACCTGACTCCTGATATCACTCATTTGATAGTAATTGTATCTCTTTGTTGAACTGCATGGGATTATTTTTCAGTCTGGTGTTGAGATGTGTTCTAGTGACCAAAAGCACATGGAAGATGGATTCCTTGCTTTGTTCAATATGTGGTAGATGTGTGTGAAATTGTATGTGTTATGTTTTGTGAGGACCTTGCTGCATGCTTTGATCGGTCAGGAGCTGATTTAAGAGGATTCTTTTGCCAATATCAGTGGGTGGAAATTTTGTAGGATATTCTAATTTCTGTCACCAGTATTTCAATGTAGTGGCATCTGGATAACTGCATGTGATGATAGCCTAACTGTAAGAGCGAGTTCCTGGTGATTGAAGGAGTGCAAAAAAACCCTCATTGCTCCCATGAGACATGTGGGGTGTTTGTTGTTTAAGCCTTCTTCATTTATTTCTTCCTCTTTCCAAACAAAATGAAACCCTTGACCTCAGTGAAAGGCAATTGAAAGTTCCTTGATAAACACAGTAAACACCATAGCTGGACACAAAGCTTGCCACTAAAAGAGATTTTCAGATACAGCCTTTCATGGTTTCAGGTTCATGGTTTTGACAGTAAGTGGATGACATTACATGCCTTTATCTAATGTGTACAATGCCCATCATTATGAATGTCCAGTACTGAAATTGATTGTTCAGCTGGAAGTCTGGCATTGAATTCATGTGTTCATCATCTACTGCCTATTTTGAAACAAAATGAATGTAGCATTTCAACACATGCAAAACTTTTGTTACAAACTCATCATACTGCTCTAAATGACAAGCCAATAGCAGGCAGAGAGAGAAGAAATTACAAACTGCAAGCTATTGGTACATGCACCACCACCCATCTGTAGTTGTGCACCATTCAATGAATCCATGCCATTCTAGTTATCTATGGCCTACAAAGAGCTTGAAGTTTTGAGGGCACAAATGCAACGGATGAACATGGGAGCTAAGCTAACAAGAGAAAAGGAGCACATCCAGCTTGTTAGCCAGAAAGTTTGAAAAGAGCTTTGCTAAATTAACAAGTGAAAAGGAGCACATCTAGCTACTACAACCCACTGCATCATTTCATCTCTTGGTCAAATGTTAAGAAAAGAGATTTGCCATGCAAAACTCCTTACACAACTGATAATTGTCCACAGAAAAAACCCATTATGCTTGCACTAAAAGGTCTGAGGTGCCTTGCAATATCTCTGCAGCAAGGTGGATACGACTTGCACTACAGTCTTGGAAGAAGTTATCCTTCAACCAATGTCACTATGCTTCTCTGCTTACTGCATACAGATTGGTGGAGAATGTGAAGAACAGGACAACTTGCAACCAGTTTGCTCTAATGACTGAAGACATGTATGTCTCCAAAAATACTATTGTTTAAACCTGAATGGATTCAGGTTACAGAGATTTCAGTTCTGACAACATGTAAACGAGCAGGAAGAGAACAGCAGCTGACTCTGAAAAACAAAGAGAAAACAAAACAGAACTGAGGGGCAGTTTGAAAACCAGCAGCTGACTCTGAAAAACAAAGAGAAAACAAAACAGAACTGAGGGGCAGTTTGAAAATCAGCACTCACTCTGAAAAACAAAGAGAAAACAAAACAGAACTGAGGGGTAGTTTGAAAAACAGCACAGGGACAGATACTCAAATGTTCCATAACATCCAAATATACGACAAGCTACCATAACATGCCCACTGCCCCCATCAGGTCCTGGTAGTAGGTGCAGGCCAATGTCATATATAAACCAACAAACTGAGTTTTCTGTTCCAAGACTGAAATTAATGGGACAGCTCACCCATGATGTTGGCTAGTCTGACAAAACATGAGAAACAGACAACCATGGAAACCCAGAAGAAAGAGAAACCTGAAAAAAAGAAGCAAAGAAGAAAAGATGAGAGAAGAGAGAAATGACATGGAGAACTTTAAGAGCAAGATCTGTTGAGGATACTATGGGCTTTGAAAAGTTCATTGCTTAGGGTTAGGAAACCCTGGAAGATACCAAAGGTAGAAATACCAAAGACAGAACAGTTCCTTTTTAATGGAAAATTCTGGTTTGTTTTACTTGGAAACATTGAAGAGTAACCTTTTCTCTTCAGAAGACTAATGAGCTCAGTATTCATGGTAGGAAGCACTCCTCTGAGCTACAAAGCTTAGAAAACATATAAAACTGACTGTTGATCACTCTAAGTTTCACAGAATCAGAAATACAGGAATCCACATGAGGCACACAAAGCATGTTTGCTAATAAGCTGCATACTCTGGCTGAGAACAGTTATATTCAAAAGTGTAAGTGACTGAAGATAGTGGAAGCCTACTTGCAGCATCCCATAAACATCAAGCAGGTAGGGAGATTTCTTGAGTCTTGTGATTGCCCACAAGTCACAAGAGTCATGATGGTTTCTCATACTTGACCATGCCAAGTTTGCAGTATGTACTTCTCTTTGAATGACTGATCTATCAAATTAGTTGGCCACGCATCCAGAAGATATGACAATGTGCTAACCTGACTGGTTTGGAAAACTCTTGAAACATACAAGATCTTCAAAAAAATCATTGCCAAAATGAACAGTTACCCTAATAACATACAGTTCAGAGACTCCTGAAAACTAGAGCAACTTATGAATATTGCAGCATAAATGAATACCAACACAATTGCCACCAGTAGGAAGATAAATAGAGAAATTGCATGTTTGTAAATTGGAGATCCTGTTATACAATGCCAAAGTGGGTCCACTGCTACAAAAACCAAGCACACTGAAAAAGATATGTGACGGGTTAGTGGGGGAGGAAAAAAAGACCAGAGTCGATTATCCACTCCAGACTCTTTTATCTAACCTAAATGGACAGGAGAGACCTCTCCAAGCTACTTGTAAAATGCAAGACTCCTACTGGACATGCCTCCTCCTTGAGAAATCCTGCTGCCTCAGTATTTTTGGTCATGATCATGTTACACCAATTGTGGAGGGGGAAAAAATTCTAATTATCGCTATCATCCTCAGATTCACCAACATCAGCCAAGGCTCTATGAAGCATCACCTCATGCTCACTTGCCATTTTCCTGATGTGTTCCAGTTTGTCCATGCTCTCCTCTTGCTCCAGTGCAGCAGCATCTGTGTCCTTCGTGAACAGAGGTGAAAAATCTGGAACCTCAACACTGCTAGATCCCTTTCTGGAAGCAAGCCCCACAATGTCAAGATGAGTTGCACTACTGCCGCCACCACCCCAAGGTCGAGCTACTTGTTGTTGTTGTGGACTGGATATGGATATGGCTTGCTGACCTCTTTGACTATTCTTTTGCTTACCCAGCATCAGGGCTGACAGAACCCCGCTGCTGCCTACTGTAGTCTCCTGCCACTTGATGCCCTGGGTGGTGGTGGTGACACTGTCTCTGCCCATCCCTGCTCCCTCCTCTGGCGGGACCCTCTTGCCAGCTAATGATACCCTGGGAGCATCCACCCACAGCAAGTCATTCTTGTTCATGTCCTTGAGATTGACCCACTCCCAAGTCTCGTCTAGAGTGTCCATGTCGTACACCAGTGCGTGCAAGCCTCTCTCGCGATCGTAGCGAGTAATGACCGCCTCGTAGAAGCAGGTGTCATCTGGCCATCGCGTCTTCACCCTACGTCCTAACCAATTATCAACGGGAATATCAAACCCTAAAACCCCAGGCTGTGATGCGACAACGGGCTTCAACGCCGCAGCTTTCTTGGCTCTCGTAGCTCCGACACCACCACCGCCACGCTTCGTCGACACGCCGCCTTGCGTCCAACCACCACCTGTTGATGCTGCTGCTATTGCCGCCGATTCCACAAAAGGGCTCCCTACAGGCTCCGTCGTCTTCTGCTTCTTCCGCGACTGCAAGGCGTTAGCGTTTCCATCCATGACTGCTGCGGCGGAACCACCAGCAGCAGCAGCAGCCAGCAGCATCCGACTACTGGCACCACCACCGGGCCAATACTCCCGGAGCACGTCATCCACCTCACCAAGAATCATCCAGTGCTGCTCCTCCGTTACCCGGAGCTCCTTCCTCAGATCCGACATCAGCCGTTCTTTCGCCCAGGTGAGCACCTCCGATTGTGCTCCAAATGCCCGCAAAACGGCTGCATATGCTTCCAATTCCAGCTTCCGCACCTGCTGCTGCTGTTGCTGCTCTACTACCTTTTCCTCACCTTCTCCCTCGCTCCAGCAGCCATCTACACATCTCCCGCTTACTTGAGAAGTAGGCGCAAACAAGGAAGAAGACTGCATCTCTTCGTCCGTGTGCTGTTTAGTCCAGCGACAGTAGCAAAGGCAACCGTGTCGTTGTTGTTGATGTAGAACTAGAGGAGCAACAGCAGCGATGGCGGCCTTAGTTAACGAAAGGAGAAAAAGAGCGCATGAAAGACGCGCAAGCGAGAGGAGAGAGACGGAAGTATACCGCCCAGCCACCCACCCACCGCACAACTCAGCCACTTTACCTCCTACAGACCCTAGGCCGCGCTCGCGCGGGGGCGGCAGTGTCTGTACCTAGGCATTCTCTAGACCAAGCAACTACCTAATTTTACCTACTTTTACCCAATTACCTACTTACGCTACTTACCTACCTAGAATACACAAAGCGCGAGGGGTTAAAAAAAAAGAGAGGGAAAAAAGGTAACAAAGGTCCATATGTGGAATTACCCATCATTTCCCACCCAACCAAATACATTAAAAAAATGCACACAAATATTTTAGTTGATTTATTTACTTATTTATTTATTTATAGTTTGGGCTTTGATTCTTAACTAAATTCTAACAACATAAATAATAGCTAGCCTTAAAAAAAATTCTAAAATTTTACTTTTTATTTTTCACCCCTACGATGTTAAATAAATTAAGTAGGTAGATAGTAGGTACCTATGGTTCTTTTGCGGCCGGCCTTAGGTAGGGTTCTACCACCTAGCTCGTAACGAACGAGAGACGTAAGTCGTAAGTGGCGATGGAAGGAAGTAAGGAAGCAAGCGAAGGTGGCAAGGCGGCATACCGCCTCTCATGGTCCACACGGCTCCCGCCTTTTTCATCGCAATTTCCATTGGTAGAAAACGTGGTCGGTTTTTTGCAATTAATAATAATAATAATAATAATGTTATTATTGGATATTAAATTTTTTAAAAAATATTTTTCTTTAATTTCAAAAACAGAAAAAAAGAAAAAGAAAAAGAAAATAGGATTAGGGTTTGTGGATTCATCCGCTTGCTTCGAGCCCCGGGATTAGGGCTTAGTGTTGCGGCCGCGAAGGTGGTTCTCCTCGGTACCTCCGTGCGAGAATCGGGAGGAAGGAAGGATTGCTTGCGGGAATTGCAAACTTTTCTTGTTTGTTTGTGTATTGTGGATGTTTCTTTTTTTTTTTTTTGGTTTCCCGTTTTAAATTTTTTTTGTTTTTTTTTTTTTTTGGG
>Ga0116231_10001610_pt1 | contig 46546 bp, 29 predicted proteins | sample S1TSphgellanicum_2_FD_89695 | JGI IMG/M metagenome (GOLD analysis project Ga0116231, IMG submission 89695) | Host-associated microbial communities from peat moss isolated from Minnesota, USA - S1T2_Fd - Sphagnum magellanicum MG | ecosystem: Host-associated > Plants > Peat moss > Unclassified... | reverse complement strand
TTGCCTTTCAGCTTTGCTTTGTGAACCAGTGGTGGCCTCCCAGGCTTCCTCTTAGGTGGTGCATCTGCTGCTGCTTGGGCTGCAGCCTCCTTATCTGCAAGATCCTTCTCTCTGGCCTTCTCCGCTTATCTCTGCCGCTGCTCCTCTGCCTCGATCTCGCTGATGCCCTTCTTGAATCCGAACTTGAAGAGTGCCATCTTACTTTGTTGTGCTAAGGCCCTCCGCGGACTCACTGATTTCCACACCAAGCCCTTTATTTTTGAACCCCGCACCAACTTCCCCGTAGTGGCTCGGACCCTATTATTTATTTCCCTGCAGAAGCCCTTCCCGCACCCTCTAGAGACTATTTTCCTATCCCCGCACCCTCGATGAGCAATTATTTATGTGCGGGGTTTAGGGTGAGCACTACGGCACTTATGATTGTTACTCTTGAGAGCATGCCCAACAACAGCCCTCTATTGGTATTTAGAACACCTAGTGTGCACTATTTAGTTCTCCCCTATTCTGACCCAAGAACCTGCAAAGATAGACTCTCTGAAGTAAGAAACTAATCATTACAGTTGGCCAATGAGAAACAATTCTAACTGTACACTTTTCCAGCTCCCAAAGAGGATTCACAATCTTTGGCTCTAAATCTTCCTCCAAAAAGCATGTTACAAGTCAATTTACTTGGGCGTCCTCTCACAAAGTGTGAATATGTACAAACTGTAAATATGTAAATACTGTCAAGGCGGCTAATGATTGTTTTGATTGGCCAGCCATAATGATTAACCCAGGTGGTGACATTTGAAGAGTCTCTCACTTTATGCAACCCATTTTTCCATGCTTATATGGTTCCCGACATTTAGAATCATATGTTGGATGCGGTAAACACTCATAGAGGTCCAAATAGGGGGGGCTTTGGGTGGGATATGACCTACGAGCATCTCTATTCACAGGAACAAAATGATCTGCACACGCTATTTTGGATGAAGTTAGGAGTCAAATAGTGTGAAACTTGGTTTGGACCTATAAAGATGGGCAAGACAGAGTACCTTCCAAGAAGGTCAATAAAAAGGCGTAACTATTTTCTGATTGGCCAACAATAAATGATTGGCCCAGGAGGTGACATTTTATATAGTCTCTCACTTTATACTGTTCACTTGTTCATGTTCATTGGAAAGGGAGAGAAATGAAATAATTAACACGGAGTATAACTTTAGATGTGATAGAAATAGTGTTAGAGGCCCAAATTGGGGGTGTGGGTGGTGATGCTTTAAACAGCTAAATGCAAAATGTAACACTTAAACTACTGTTTTGTTAGTACCTACATTTATAGCACTTCTGTAAATAGCCCAGAAGAAGGAAGCGACTCGTATGTTAGAAGCATAATATAAAAAGCAGGATGCAGCTTCCATCTGCAGTCAGTTCAATTTGTTGAATCCAATGGATTGTCAGAGGGATTGGCAGCTGGAGTCTACTGTGTGATGAGCAGAGGGAAAGAGAGAGAGAGAGAGAGAGAGAGAAAAGAGAGAGATTCGTCCCAGTAAGATCTGATCTGAGTCATATTCTTCCCCTCCCATTCCTCATTAGGCAATTTGTTGCACAAGCTGATGTAATGCTGCAGGATAAGCTTTGGTCGTCAACAGTGAAGCTTGAAACTGTGATGATGATGATGATGATGATGATGAAGATGATGATACCCACACACAATTTTAGGTTTGTTTGCAGAGTTAATCATCATTGTCGCGCTTTTTTTCTCTCATCGTGGCCTTCTCATCATTTTTCCTGTCCGAGCTGTGTTTTGCAAATCACCAGCTCATGCTTTATTAGCAGGCACATACGTGACTGACTGGCTCGCTCGCTCGCTCTCTGGATGCACACAAAGCAGGAAGTTCAGAGATGCTTTGCTTTGACTGACACATTCTGCTAAACTCTATTTCTGTTGCTACCAAGAAATTAGTATGTTCATTGGCACCCACCAATACTAAATAGGTTCCCAACTGAGGTTTTTTTTAATAAAATTATTATTATTCATTATTATTATTTGGGAAGAATTTTAGCCACTTGGCAACAAAAAGAAGGAGCTGCAACAACTCATTCAAAGGATTTTTTCAAGAAATACCTTAGTATCTTGGAAAATTTGACACTAATTATATTATTTTCAGAAATGTTGAAATTATAAAACAAAATCTTCCAAATCAAAAAATATTGTGAAGGAAAGTAATGGATATTTAAGAATATTCCATTTGTTGAAATAAATCTTTTCAAAAATAATTAATTATTCGATGCACATGCGTTGAAATGGCCAAGGTACTACGGTAATGGCCCAATGTCACCATATTTCAAGGAAGAAATAGTGAAATCTCCAGATTTGGATAATAATATGTTCTAGCATGTCACAAAAGCCTGAAAAATGTTAGATTTGAACTTAGAGACCCTGATTTAGTCTAAGCATGGGATATTTGCAATATTTAGAAATAATGTAAATGGATTTTGGGGTTTTCACCATGGTTGCCACTGTGGTTCACCCAAGGCCTGGACCACCTACCTCACAACATTTTTCTAGAAGAACCCTTAAACTCCAAGCTCTTAGGAAGTGGTATTGGTCCAGGCCAAAAATGGTGACCAACTGCTTTAAGAATGAAGGACTTCTTCACATTCCCTAAAATCTTCACATGCTTCACAAATGTGACAGGCCTCTTGGATCCCATTGCCATCAAATTGAAAATCACAGGTGACCAAGTTCTACACTCAAGTGAAAAGGTAAGAGATACAGATGTACATATCGATACATATGCGAGAAAGAGTTGAGTTGATTGTAATCCAAAGGGCTTCCAACACCATCCTTGGCATTTTAGTAGTGATATGAACAAAGTAGAATACCTAAGTGTGTTGAAAATGTGTTAATATGCTATAGTGAGATCTCCCATGCCACACCCCTATCCCTCACCCGTGGTTAGCTAGGGGAACTTGAACCCAACAGAAAAAAAACATTTTCTGTCCACCCACTCACCAACCATCCATCCATCACGGTGCACTTGTGACTGTTGTCAGTTCACTCCAGCCACTTTGTGAGGTTTAGCTTGGGGAACTGGAATCCAACAGACAAGTATTTTCTGTCCTCTCATCATCCATCCATCCATCCATCCATCCATCAACAAAATGCAATGCCACAAACAAACATGTTATATCAAACCTACTCCTGAGTCTTTCCTTAACTATCTATTTACTTACCTAACTACTTAAGGCAGCTGCTACTTACACATAAAAAACAACAACAATTGTTGGATGTGTGGCTTGTTACAGCTAATGACAATAAATCCATTTATTATACCTCAAAAGTTCCTTCATCCATGTTACCACCTCCCCCTTATATACCATTACACACCTCCTCCTCTTTGGACCCATTTCTAAATGCTCCTTTCTCTTCTTCTCCACTCCATCCCCAAAATACACACCCCTATATCCTCATTTTTTCCTTAGAATATATGTCTCCCCCTCCTACTTTGCTTTGCAAGTGTCCATTTTTTCCATCAAATTTTGTTCTTGTTGTTGTTGGTTGTTGTAGCAATTTTGTGGGGGGAGTGGGTGGGTGAGTGAGTGAGTAGTGAGTAGGTGGGTTTAAAGAATTAGGGGGTGGTGGTGGACATTTTGTACACAAGAAGGTGATTTGATCAGTTGTGAAATTTCTTATTATTTTTGAATAAATAGGGGAGAGGTCGGTGTGGGCACTTGAGTGAGTGAAGGACTCAGAAGAAGAAGTAGTAGTAGTGGGGAGTGTGGAATCGGATTTCTTTTGAATTTTCTTCCATAGAAAGTAGCTTTGTAGCTGGTGGTGGGAGAGGAGGAGGAGGAGGTCATTATGGCGCTGCGGAATGGGAGTTTCGACGGAGGTTTTGTTGCTTTGGGAGAGGAGGTGGAAGTGGAGGAGGAGGAGAAGGAGGAGGAGGAGGCGGCGGCGGCGATGGTAGTGACGACGAGGGTGGGAGTGCGGCGCAATTTGGATGGGGAACAAGTGCGGCCGCTCAAGCTTTGCATCATCGGTGCCGGCGGTTTCATCGGCTCACATTTGTGTGAGAAGTTGATGTGGGACACGCATCACAGCGTGCTGGCTGTGGATGTCTACGGTGACAAGATCCAGCACCTTTTAGCTCCCGGGAAGAGCTGGAGTGATCGCATTGAGTTCTACAAAATCAATATCAAGCATGACTCCCGTCTCGAAGGCCTCATCAAGCTCTCGGACTTGGTAAAGTTCTTTTCCACCTTGTGCTTTCTGGATTTTTATTTTTTTTCCTATTTCAGAGCCTGATTTTTGCTGCTGCCCCTGTTGTCGACTTGTTGTTGTGGTTGTTGGTCTTCTTGTCGTTTGTTTGCTTGCGTGTGTGTGTGTGTGTGTGTGTGTGCGCGTGCGCGCCCGCGTGGATTAGTTTTCTGGGACGTTTGTGGTTTCGTCAAGTCAAGTGTCGGCAGGTGAGTAGTGTCGTGTGCATAGCAGTGGGCCTGGAGCGACTGACAAAAGAACTGGATTAGGGATGAAGAAGGGGGAGGGAGAGGAGGTGGGGGCTCAAGAACAAGTTTGTTGGCTGGATTTGCAGTTACTTTCGTTGACAACAATTTGCTGTCGGTCAATTCATTATGTGCACCATGTGTGAGGATCATCATATACTTGGAATTGTGATCTGTGTGTGTTTTTTTCCATGGAGTACTTACCAAACGTTTGGAACAAAACAGGTTATCAACTTGGCAGCCATTTGTACTCCTGCAGACTATAACACCAGGCCCTTGGACACCATCTACAGCAACTTCATTGATGCTTTACCGGTGGTAAGCTGAAGGAGGTTTTCACATTTAGTGGCACTTCATTCCCAACCACCTTCAGGCAGATGCCATTTTTGAAAGCTTTCTTTTGGTTTGGTGAAGATTTGAGTTCAGAGCCAGATACAACTCGGTTTTCTTGTTGTTGTTGTGAATCTTATTTTGTTGTTCATGCAGGTACAGTATTGCAGAGTGAACCACAAGCGACTCATTCATTTTTCCACGTGTGAGGTCTATGGTAAGACTATTGGCAGCTTCCTTCCGGCCGACAGTCCTCTCAAGAAGGTGCCCAAAAAAAGCAATCTCCTAACAAACTGGTTTTGTGAATTGCAGTAAGTTGAAGTTTAATTTATGTGTGTGGGATCAGTTTAGTAGACTGCTGATTGATCTGGAGAAATCTCTACAGCAGCTCGGACCTCATTCATTTGGATCTGTCTGTGTAATCTTGTGCAGGATCCAGCTTATTATATTCTGAAGGAGGATGAATCACCTTGTATTTTTGGCCCAATTGAGAAACAGAGATGGTCATATGCTTGTGCCAAGCAGCTTATTGAGCGTCTTATCTATGGTATGTATGGGCGAACAAGACACCCCAATGTGGAGTCCCATTATCTCCTTTTTATTGTCCTCCATTTTTCTTCTTTCTATGCTATTCACCTTTGACAGATCACATCTCTGCTGTTGGACTGGAATCCTTTTTTTGTTTTTGCAGCTGAGGGAGCTGAGAATGACCTTGAGTTTACAATTGTGAGGCCGTTCAACTGGATTGGCCCTCGCATGGACTTTATTCCTGGAATTGATGGACCAAGCGAAAGTGTACCTAGGGTGTTGGCTTGCTTCAGCAATGTAAGCTTCCAGCAACTGTCATGATGAACTTTTCTGGTTGGATATATGGGGTGTTTCACCTTCAAACTACCGCTTTCTGTACCCTGTTGTAGTCTATTATCCTGACTTCACACTTATTTTTTCACAGAACTTGATGAGAGGAGAGCCACTGAAGCTGGTAGATGGGGGCCAGTCACAGCGCACATTTGTTTATATCAAAGATGCTATTGAGGCTGTCCTGCGAATGATTGTAAGCACTTCTGGTAGCATTCTCCTTCTTATTAATCTTAAAGTAGAGCATGAGAGACTTGTGTCAAGGGTGTTTTTCTTCATCAGCCTTGAGCTAAAGGGACAATGTCATCTTCACAAGTTGCTTTTGAATATCTGTGTTTTCCAGGAAAACCCAGCAAGAGCCAATGGACATATTTTCAATGTTGGCAACCCTCATAATGAATTAACAGTTCGGGAGCTTGCAGAACTCATGACAGATGTGAGTGCCTGTCAGAGCCCTACACCTGGAGTTTGCACTGTATTGCTCTGGTTGCTTTTCCTTTTGCAGACATGTAATTTCTGTACTGGTGTGCCTGAGCAGGTCTATTGTAAAGTGAGTGGAAACCCAAGACCTGCAGTGCCAACTATTGATGTGACATCAATGGAGTTCTATGGCCAAGGCTATGATGATAGCGACAAGCGAATTCCAGATATGACCATCATCAAGAAGCAGCTTGGTACTAAATCCACACAATTAGTTTTGTCACTCTTGGTGGAGAAATTCCAGCTTCTTGTAGGAGGTGAAATACCAGTTACCTGAAATTTGAATTGCTGTCTTTTCAGAGTAACGGAGCTGTATATTCCTGTGTGCAGAGTGGGAGCCAAAGACACCTGTGTATGATCTCATGGAGTCGACATTAACCTACCAGCATACTACATATGCACAAGCAGTAAAGAAAGCAATGTCAAAGACTCTTGCCAACTGAGTGATTCACTCATTTTCTATTTTCTTGATAGCTATGTTACAGAGGTTGTGATTTCCCAATAGCTAAGGTCTAAGCTGACATCTTACTAGGACATCCTGATTGTCCGGAAAGTTGTTTATTCAAAGTTGGTAAGGGCTGCTTATGACAAAAGGAGCTTGGACGGTGGGAGTTGCTACCCATAATTCAGCTTACTGCTGAGCACTAAGCTGCTGGAGAGTGACTTTTTCAAGTCACTTCATTTGAGGCTGAAGCCTAATACCAGTAGTTCCATACAATGTCAATTGGTTTCTTCTGAGGCCAGTAATAGGTGTAGTGGGGAATTTCAGAAAGGTTCATGTATGGTTTAAATCTACAATACAATTGAAAACAGGAGCATTGCTGCTCAGTGCAGAGATCCTTCTGTACAATATTTATGTCCATCATTAAGCCTTTTCCATAGGCAATATGATCGCTGCAATTTGATGAATTCTACTGCTGAAAAAAGTCCCTCAGCACACAACCATTTCTTGCATATCTTGAATATCTAGTATGTATTTAAACATCCAGGCTTCAGCACCATCACCACATATGGGAGTCATGTGTGATCCCTAGGGATAGAACTCTTGAGGAGCAGTGTACTTTACATGTCTGTGTACCTTGTAAGATAGCAGTGCACTCATGGGTCACCAAGGAGACTGAAGGACCTAGTGGGAGAGAGAAGTGCAGGTGTTCTGATGACTGGTTGCAGCAACTGAAGGATTTGTTCTTTGTTCTTGAATATTTGAACTGGATGGTTATATCTGTCATTGGTGGTATGTACCTCAAATTCATGACTTGGCTTAAAAACCACCATAGCTGGGGCATTACTGGGGCCTCTCTCTGCATTCAGTTCAGTTTGACTTTAAATCATAAGAATGGATAAAGTTCTCAGTACTTATATGAAGGTAATTTGCATGAGCTTAGAAAATGAAGCACTATTTACTCGATTGTGGCAGATGAGTCATGCAAGAGCCACACAAACTGGATCAGTGCCAAGCTTGACTGTCTTTGCAAACTTTGCAAACTTAGAAGGCATCAGATAGCTGGGTTGACTTATATAGCTTCCAACATAGACTGAAACAATGGGGTCAAGCCAAATCTCATCAACAACCAGCTTGTTGGCAATGGTAGCCATGTTTCTGGGGTTTTCTGGGCTCCTGATCATTTCAACCTCCTGTATTGCTGTCCCTGCCAGCCCTGCCTGCAAGAATGAGAATCGAGCCATTTTGACTGAATTTTGTATAGGTGTGTATTTGTGGTTGCAGATTCATGTTCCAATTTGTATGCCAATCTGAGCTCACGTGAGAAGAGGAGCATGGATTGAGGAACTGGTTCAAAAATGGTAGCCAATATTGTTTGGTTCCATTGGAATTTGGTCTGGTTGTTTGGCATGGGTTTGGACTTCCAACCAGTTCCATGCTATTCATGATTGAAGCTGATGATGGTCTGATGCTTTATGCATAAGGTTGTGATTGCACTCATTCTTGTTCTGTTTTGAACCAGCTCCAATAAACCTTCCTGTGCACTTACAATGGTGAAGGGTCCTCAAATGTAAACTGTGCCAACCTAGGATGAGTGGGCCCATGAATGTAAACAAAGTAATTGTACTCCCAGCTTTTGAGAAAAGTTTGCTAACATGGCATTCATTTATTGGCTTGAAAGCAGGATAGCTATGCCTCATAGCCTGGCTGTTGTTATTGTTCTCATAAAATAAGGTAGGTTTGCAGCTAAAAAACACTGGGACAGGTAGCAACCTTGACTATGCACAGCATTTGCCACCTCTCGCCTGACTAACTAAAGGTTGTAGCATGCCATCAAACTATAGCCTCTTTGTTAAAGCTCATTCTTCCATTTAGAACAGACAGCCAACCCTGTGTGTTTTTGTTGTGCCGAGGCTTTTGCAAAGGAATGTCTTCACTATCAGTGCAGCAAGCACAATTGCCATGTGCAGGATGCAAATGTTTTTCTGCAAACCAGATAGTACATTGCAGTGCACCTAGAGCACACCAGATAGAAACAAAGGGGTACTCAGATATCAAGGCAGAAGTTGTGAGTTTATTTGTGTTGTTCCGTTTTGTCTCTGTCTATTTCCTCCTTCCAGTATGGACTTTGTGTCCTCTTGACTTTATAGGAAGTTTTTTTTTCAGTTTCCTGCAGCTCAACAAGAGAAACTATGTCAGGAAGTTCTTTTTGGATCTTTGTAATGGTCTGATCACAGATAAGAGGAGGTAAACTAACTGTTCACATTAATCCTGTCAGAATTGATGTGTTAATGGAGCCACGTTTTTTATTTGTTGGTGTCAATCTTGTTGCTCTCTCTTGGTTGCCTTCCTGCCATGGTCTAAACTTTGGAAGAAGTTCCTTTGAGAAGAGGTTTGCTCGACAAAGGTTGCTAGAAATGTCAATTTTGTTTTCAGGCTTGCTGTTCATAGTACTCAAATGTTTTCCAGGTTTAGGGTTTACCACCTCCTAAAAGTCTCTGATTTCCATTTCCAATACATCTCACAAACTTGTGCCAGCCTCAAGATTTGAAACTTGGGTATTTTGTTGACTGTTGTTACTAGGTGCAGATCTGCATTTGTCCATGGCCCCCAAATTCATGACTATGTGCCTGTAGTTTTGAATTATCAATGTGACCTCAAATCCTGTTCTCATATTCTCTGAATGCCTCTAGATACAAGATGTTGAGCAATCTCATGATATTTTCCATGTTCTGTTGGTGTGCATTGAGTAGCAATCTGTTCCTTTTAATGTGAACGGATCATTGGTGATTGGATCATTCCAGTGATAAACCTGTGCTGTTGGATATGCAGCAGGGCATCTCACTGGACTCAATTCACTGTTTGATTACTGGCAAGATATTGTGAATAATATATTGTGCTAGTAGCATATTTGCCTTAGAATTTAGGAAGGTCCGGCCTCCCCCAAGATCCAATAGCAAGCTCAATTGGAACCTCACAGCTTCTCAAAATCACAATTGTGACAAGGTGTTTCTCATCATTAGAATGTAAATGTTGTGTACCACTGGAATTTTACTTTCATTGTATATTTGGAAGGTACCTTACATTAATCTTTTATTTGGATGTATTACTTATAATCTTCCATCACACATTATTCTATAACAACTACTCTAGAGAAACTTTAAAGGTTGGTTTAGGGTTTTCCATTTTTACAGAGCATTATATGATCAGAATGCTCAACATTTGCTCTACTTCCTAACAAAAATCATCATCAAGTTATCCTTGAAATGAAATTCAACAAAACACCTTGTCTATCTAGTTTCTTCAACATCTCACCCATGTTAGATTTGTTACTTCTTTTTCACCCTTCTGCTAAAACAGAAATTGGCACTACAAAGTTCAATTCAGTTTCAGAATTGTATTTGTCACTTTTTAGTGGCTGGGTGAAAAAAAGATGTTCCTGAAGGAACACACACACTTCACTGCCAGAATTTTCACTGCAAGAATTTTCACTGCAACTTTGGTGCTCACTTGTGGAAAGTTGGGAGTTTAAAAGATCACACTTGCAGGCTTCAGAGAGCCATGTTTGTGTAATGTCATTCTGTTTGGGTTAATATGAAGCGGATACAATGCTGGTAAGACAGTCTGGTGGTTTGTCTCATGTTTTCAGACTTGCAGTATAGAGTGGAATATGAAGAAGACTCACACCATTTCTGTGAGTTGTTGCTAAATTCCAGTCTGTACAGTGATTATAAAAACATGCTTTGTTCACAACCCACAGCCTCACACTTCTCTGAGTGTTATGTAGGGTGCCCAGTTGTGAACCACAATAATTAGTTGTCAGTGCACCCAAAGTTCAAATCCTTGTGTTTTAAAATTTGGGTGTTGCATTTGTCGATGGTGTGTCACAAAAGTTTCAAACCTTTGGACACAATGAAGTTATCTTGAAGTCATCTGCCAGTTTGGATCAGTTTGGACCCCTCTTTGATCCTTTCCTTTCCATCTCATGCCCAATTTGAAGCTATCTGCAAAGTCAGCCAAACTGGGGACCAAACAACAAAACTAGGGATGAAGACACAAAATTTGGGACCATTGCAGCCTGCCCAATCTAAGTTTATGGTATGTATATGAGTTTTTTAAGTTGTAAGGTTATAGGGCTTTAAGGTTATAGGGTTTAGGGTTCAAGTTGTGGGTTTTACATTTGAGATCTTAAGGTTAAGGTTTTAATGTCTAGTGTTCAAGTTGTAGGTTTTGCGATTAACATCTTATGGTTTATGCTTTAAAGTTTTAGGGTTGAGGTTTTAAGGATGAGGTTCAAGGTTCAAGACTTAGGGTTTAAGTTGTAAAATCTAGTTGATAGGTTTTAGATTAAAGTTTTAGTGTTTAGATTTTGGGTTTTAAGGTTCAAATTTCAAGGTTAAGGTTTGGTTTTATGCAAAGGTTTAGAATTTGGGATCAGGTTTTAGGATTAAGGTTCACGATTTATGCTTAGGTTCAAGTTAGGGTGAAGGATCAAATTCTAGGGCTAGGGTTAGGTGTTTAGGTACGGGGTTAGAATATGGATCACAAAGTCACATGGGATTATGTAAGTAATATTTCCTCTTCCCTAAACTTTCTCATTCTCATTTTCACACTCATAAATGGAGTTTTCCTTAAGTTCAAGCCATGGCTTCTCCTTGAGGATTATGATTTTAGCTCATCTTTTTCCTTGAGTTCAGGCCATGGCTTTTCCTCAAGGATTATGATTCTAACTCATTTTCAAGTGATGAGAAAATGCTCGATGCCATGCAGAAATAAGCTACCATGTTTTCTTCACTCTCTCTCTCCCTTTGCAATTTTTTATGCTTTTACCTCTCTTGCAAGTCTGCAATTTCTCCAACACACTTTCCTTGTTGTATATTTATTTTTATCAACTCTAGGGATTTATTCATTACACATGAGATGGAAGAGGGGCCCAATCAACTAGACGGATCTAGATATTAATGTTCTTGACATGTTCCCCATTGTTCAAGAACTTGACCAATTTCATTTTGGCTTGATTTGAAGAATTGGCTTCTATTGTGGTGTTACAATCACTATTCATGCTAGATCTACAATTGAAAATCCTATTACACCATGGACTAAACCATCAAAATTGACCCTAAGCAATGTCTTACAAACTTCATTATTTATATGAAACATGATAATGTTATCATGTATGGTGTATTTATGTGAAATTGATCCAAGAGTGTGTTGCGATAGTGCACTCCTTGTTGCATCATGCACTTGCTAATGAAATATGTTGGCCTAGGTATGGAGAGGACTAGCTTATGTAGCCAATCATAGGATGTCCCAAGTTGTATTGACAAAATATCCATCATGCATTTGTTTGATGAAATACATTGGCCTAGAATTGAGGAGATAGCTAGTTTAAGTAACAAGTTACAAGATGTTCAAGGTTGTATTGGGTTCATTAATAGAACATTGATTGAGATATGAAAGCCTTGAAAGAATGAAGCACATAAAACATGACAAAACATGATTCAATGGTTGGAACAAAATATATTCTATGAATAATGTTCTTATTCTTCACCATGGCCTATTCATCTACATTGAATTTGGCCACCTTGGCTCTTACTGTGATGTGAACATCTTGCACCATTTTAGCATTTACTAATTTATAGTAAATGGTTGCCATCACTATTTCATACATGAAAATGATTCTTTAGAAGATTTGTTGGGGGATTTGAGATACATGTGGGTGCAAAATGTTCATCATGCACAAGATAGGGAGGTTTGAGCTAACTCTTAGTGCTAGTCATGATGTAATGAAAGCTTACAAGGGCAATTACATAATATAATGAACTTTTATGGATGTCAAAATGCTAGTTTTTTCTAGGTTGGATAATTATTGTTGTATATTTAACCCAAATGCATTTGAGACATTTAACAAAAATGATCTAAGGAAATGAAATAAACCCTTAATCCTTCCAACTCTAAGAAGTTATATAAAAAACATCAATACTTAATCCAAGGTGAATTTTTCAATTTAGGCTAGATCATGCTCCCAATCCATAAAGTATTAGTTATGAATTTGTTTTTCTTGTAGTGGATTTCGACTTCAAAATTTGGGACATGGTATTTCAAAGGTGTATGACACTTCAGGTCAAAAAGTCAAGTCTAAGAAAATCATATTTGTGAAAATGTTCCATCAAAATGGTAACATTTTGTAAAGTCCATCTATATATTTAAATTCATTTTTTCAAAACCAATATTTGACAATGTGTTTTAAATTAAAATGACTTGAACTTGGACATGAAAAATTGTAACTTCAACATCATTTAAATATTTTTATTAGAAGCCTAGTTTTAGTGGGTTCAAAATACAATGGTTAAGGACATTTAGAATGGACTTGAACAACTATCATTTTTTATCCACCTTAATCTTTTACCCACAATAGGATGGATGTTAAGTATAGAGTCAAGTAAAGTGGGTAATTATTGGTCTCAAGTGCAAATGGAGATGTTTCTTGAATATATTTGTTTTTTCACAAAATGTATTGCAGCCCTATTCACTAACCTTTTGTGTTGAAAACACATAGACCTCACATATGAGGGGATCAATGGTCATTTTCCATACTAGCTCAAACCATGGCTAACATGGGGACATTTAGTTCTAATTTTCTAATTTTCTCTAATTTTTTATTTTAACTCATTTTTTGTTATCATTCCTACATTAGGCCAAAATATGGCCTATATGACTACACATAACATAAGTAACTAAAAATGGCATAAGCAATTTAACCTACTACAAAAGGATTAGTCATGGATGCCATGTTTTGGCATAATGTTAATTGGCAATTGTCTTCAAATTATTAATGCCTTACTCTTCTTCTCATCTTTGATATCCATGTTGACAGCCAATTACAAGGCATTTCAAATTTTAACATTTACTTATAAGCTATTTGCCATATTTGTGTGAGGCTTTTGGATTGCAACTATAACCTCTCTAGTTGTATCATTACCTTTTCAACTAGAGTTATAGTGGAGTACAACCACAAAATAGCATTAGGGTTTCATATAGGTTTTTATGCTTCAAATTAAGCATTAAAATTAGGCTATAAAACAAATGTTGAAGGTTTGCCATCAATCAAACTTTCTCACCTCTTGAAAACATTCCTTATGTCCATAAATTGCATTTAAACATGCTGACATCTTTTCAAGTTGCAATTGTGCCATCTCATAACTTTCCTCATTTGATGTGCATCTCTTCAATCCCTTCAAAGTATCATGCAAGTGATCCTTCAATGTCTTTCTTGCAAATTATGAGTCAAGGTAAGCCACGTCACAATTAGTGTAAATGACCTCCTTCTAGACATCAACAAAAATCAACTAGATCATTTGTTTATTGTCATTGCTATAGATTGCAAAATGCAAGTTGTAGGCTTGTTATCCATGGTGTTGAAGTGCAAATATTCCACAATCTATCATTGTCTTTTGTTTTTTATGGCCTTTATTTTGTGAATATAAACCATAAGGCTGGGTCTCTTGCAATAGTACCTTAGGAATTACTTGCAACTTTGCCATAGCTAAAAAACACACATTTAGACAAGAGGACAACAAACACCAAACTTACCTGCAAAATTCATAACTACCAAATAGACCTAATTAATTAGTGAACACTCGACGAATCGTATGTGATAAAACTAAAGTATTGTGGGGGGGGGGGTTTTGCAAAATATGGGAACTATGGGATTAACAAGGATCATGTGATAAACCAGATAATTTTTTTGAAAAATACATTGAGAACATGCAGAGGAACAAAACGCCTAAATCGAAAGTCTTTAAGTTCTCTTCTCCCCTGCCCAAGTATCCCTTTTTGCCTAAGCTAATTACTAAGAGCATGATTGAGGTACTTATTCAAATCCAATTTATCATCTTCATTTAACTGAACTTCAATAAGCATTGCCTAACGTTTCCATCCATAACTGGGTGACAAAAGAGCTGAGCCAAGGACAACCCATTGCCCAGGGACCCAGTGGGATCATGGTTTCCAACTTTTGGATGGTACCTGGGGGAATAATCAATTGAACCCACCACAGTAACCCTGTGCTTGAAGAGGTTTGCTCCCCATTTCAATTACCTGTATTGAAAGTTGAAACAACATGATCATTCTCAGTTCTTTAGATCCCAGCATCTGTAGGGCATTTGTGTTTTTTTCTACTGAAATCTCTGCAGAGCCACAGACACTCTCTGCCTATAAAATGAACTGTGATAAATCCTTCTGGTTGTGTGAGCTGTGAGCAGATTCCATGTTTACTTATATTGCAAGGGTTTTAAAAGCACTATGGAACAGGCTAGGTACAGGCCCATTCCACCTAAGAATGTGTCGAGCCTACTAGGAGGGCAAGACATGATTCTGTCAGGCAGTGATTGGTTCCAGTTTGTAACTGAGGTTCCCCTCCTACGATTCGCATAACTATAGTGTTCCTAACTGTTGATTCATATCACAACTTGAAGCGACGGAACCCAAAGTGAAACCAATGGATGACCAACATGTCCCCACCTACAGAAAAATGTAAAAGAGTAACTGAATAAGACACTGAAACGGGTTACATGATAGAAAGAGTTTTCATCTATCGAAACCTTTGTGAAAATATTTTAATTCTACACCGCACTTTGGCTTGCATGCTTGGAGTTTTGTTGTTGTCGTTATTGTTTTCTGTAAGTTCCTTGCGGTTGGCTTGTCCAATTCAGCCTACTGAAGTAATGAAAACAAGGGGTGTGTCACACTGTGGCCTTGCCATTTACAATATGAAGTATCTTAATGCAAAAGAAGAATGATGAAAATTCAAATATTTCACCATGCAAAAAGTATAATCTTCAAAAAAATTCTCTAACAGAAACCAAAATCCTTCAAGATATCATAACTCCTATAACTAGTCTTAAGTTTCAACACAAGCCAAAATATCATCTTTCAAAAACCCTCATATAAAAACAGACTTATTATTACCTAGGGGCCAAAATCCCTTAAGCTACTATACTCTATAATGAATCTAAACACAATATCCTTGCCTTGGTAGGCAAGGTCAATAAAAATTTGGTTGAGAACAAGTGACACCCCGTTGATGAATTGGCCAGGTTAAGTACCAACGAATATCTAGTTGGGAAAATCCGTGTTAAGGCAAAAAGAACCAAAATGACCAAAAACACTCACTCCCTGTTGGGTTGTGGCATGCCGTTCACTTATGCAAGTTTGTGCTTTGGTTGGCCTTTGCTTCATCAACTAGCTCTAGCAATGTGATTTAATATTGTACCCTTTTCTTACAACAACTTGAACAAAACAAATTTGAAGCAAATTTTATTTTTTAATCCTTTATATGAACATCTCATTGTATGACTAACACTAAATTTGAGGTCACATGGGAGTAGTTCAAAATTTTAAAAATTAAAAGATATAGTCTATATTTCAAATTATTTTGATCTTTATCATGCTACCATAGTACATCCTTGGCAGCTTTGACACTTATTATATTTTTTTCAGAAATGTTGAAATTTCAAAAAAGGGGTTCTTTCAAAGAGCACAACCTCGTGAAGGAAAATGTTAAATATTTAAGAATATTCTACTTTCCAAGGTGAATTTTTTTAAATAAATAAATTATTCAATAGACATGTACTATGTTGAAGTTGTCAAGGTACTATGGTAATATTCCAATGCAATACTGAATTATATTACAATCATACGACAAATGTATATGATGATAAAGATAGTCACAAAACATGCATTAGTACTAGAATCAACAATGGTTGCACATAGTCAACATGGAGCCATAGTGTTGATATTTAATATACAAGTGAGGTAGAAGGTAAACAAGTTTTGGAAAAGTTTCTATCCCAGTAATGAAAAATGTGTATCAGCATTGCAAGTTATGAAGCTATGTTAGGGTTAAGGTAAGTGATCAACATTTCATGTGTTTGTAGGGTAAGTGCAAGGGTGAATGTCTATTGCTTTACATCTATCTTATGGATATTAGTTGTAAGGTAAATCATAAGATAAATGAGAATGTGTATAAGATGTGTATGAACTATGGCACATTGACAATTAAGTAAACACCATTAGTTGTGCAACTAGCATTGCAAACATGACCTCGGGATAGGAAAACTTCAAGGGAGAGAAAAAATATATGGGAAAAACTCTTCATGAGCTTCAATGATACATTCTAGACATTCATATAGTGGCAAATGGTACTACGATGAGATTCCAAGAGTGTAATGATATAATGCTCCTTGAGGTCATTAGTGCAAGGAATAGGAATAAAACACAAAAAACAAACAAATGTTTACTAGTTACTCATCATACCTCAAAGCCTCAAAGAAACCAATCATAACCATTTGCATAAGAGGTATATATCCTTTTCTAACTTGCTTCAAAGCAATTAATTACACTTTTGACAACTAGGGCCTCCCTAGAATCCTCTGAGTTTCAATTGTACCAGTTATGAAGGCTTAACACAGAGGAGGCTCATTCATCAGTTCTTTTTTACAATCTTTGGATGATGTCAATGAACTACATAAAAGGCCTTACATGAAGATTTGCCATGTTAGAGTGCAGCCCTCTCTACCAATATTTAACACATCCAGAGTGGACTCTTTAGTTTCTCCCCCATCCCCACCCATGAACCTGAAAAGATGGACTATACAAAGTGAGAGACTATGTAACTTTCATCACCTAGGCCAATCATCATTGTAGTTGGCCAATAAGAAACAATCATTTCTTGTTACAGGTGCTCTTCCAGGGCACTGTGAAATACTACAATTTTTACAATCCCAAAGAAAATTCCACAGTACTGTTCTGTAAATCTTCATCCAAAAAAGTACTGTAAAGGCTAAATTACTGCTACTGTTGGGTAAGCTCTAAGTGCTTAAAAACATGCCAATTTGGCTCAGCAAAATGGTTTTGGCCCAGCATTTTCGCACATGATGGTGAGACTGGTACAAGGCACAGCAAAGCCTAACACCTGTTGTTGATTTGGCTATATAGGTTGATTGGTCTAGGTGGGCTCCTATTACCTTGTAGTCTCCCCACCTAACTATTTGCTGTCCCAGTTTTAGCCTAGTTTCATGGGTTAGGTTGGAAAAAAGTAAATAACTAAAGCTTAGATGTGAGAAACATTTTTGCAGGGTCACATACTGAGCACTGCTGGAGATGCTATTACATGTGAATAATACAGGAACAATTGCAGCCTCAAAATATTTTGTGAAAACACAAGCTCATTCATTCACAAAAAAACTTGGTAAAACTCTTTTTTTATTAATTATTATTTTCTAAAGACTTTTATGTGGTCCTGTTTTGTTACTTTTCATGCAATCTAGGAGTTTGGCTTCTTGTGCATTGAACATTATGAACGAGGTTTCATTTTGTCTTCCACAGTTACCAACCCAAACCTCTCAATAATTCCCAAATAATTCCAAAGGACCAATTATTGAACCCAAGTGAATTTTTGCCAAATGTAAGGGAAATTAAGTTCCCCCATTATTGTTCCCTCTCATACTTCTCCACTCAGGTACACACATCTCAGTGTCTTTCTTTTTTGCAAGTTTGTGATGTAGCCCAACTTGCAAAGTGGGGATCATCCAGCCAAATTTGACAAATATTCAAAATATGAAAGGAGAAAAATCTTGAGCAGCCTTCCACAGTGTAGGCAATTGTGGCAAAATTTGGATGAAAATTTAAATCATTTTTTTGCAAGAAAAAAAAATTCTTCAGGAAAAAAAAAAATTGTGACAAAATATGCCTTTTCCAAAACATTTTTCACAAAATGGTGAAAATTCAACATAAAACAAATCACTGGCATGAAGTATTCTTTACCTTGGCAGGTATAGATTTTCCTGGTAGCTCAGAGCAAGGTTGCAACATGTGACCAGTTCCATGTGCATTATTAGGTGCTTGCTAGAAATAATTACTAGTAATATTTGTACCAGCTCTCATCAAGCCTAAACATTGAAATTCCAATTCCAGAAGTGCAATTTATATGTCATTGGATTAAGAAATTATTAAGGTGTAATTTTTGCTTGTTAAGTACACCTTAATAATTTCTCTGAAGTCATGAATTTTTTTTAAAAAATCATAATTGTTTAGTGCTGGAGCTGGAAGACATTGAATCAGCCAAGGTTTCTAAAATGCACACACACAATACAAAAGTGCTGCTGCATTTCTTTTTTCACTGTCTGCCCTAGCCCCCATCCATCTTTTTTCAGCTGCCCAGACACATTTTGTGCAGCTCCATGTTATGCACATGTTTTTGTGCCTGCCATAGGTGTACATTACAGACCCCAAAAACTTGCATTATAGAGCCCCAAATGTGTCTGGTCAGTACCAGACACATCTTGGATTGGGAAAATGGGCAGTTGGGAAAAAAGAAGAAGCAGACCGTAAAGCTTGAACTTCATCCAAATTACTGTTTATACTTACAAGTCCAAACTCAATTTCACAGTACGTAAAGCTTGAACTTCATCCAAATTACTTGTTTATACTTACAAGTCCAAACTCAATTTCACAGTACATAAAGCTTGAACTTCATCCAAATTACTTGTTTATACTTACAAGTTCAAACTCAATTTCCACAGTACGTAAAGCTTGAACTTCATCCAAATTACTTGTTTATACTTACAAGTTCAAACTCAATTTCCACAGTATGTAAAGCTGTAACTTCATCCAAATTACTTGTTTATACTTACAAGTTTCAAACTCAATTTCCACAGTATGTAAAGCTTGAACTTCATCCAAATTACTTGTTTATATTTGGCCAATATAATGCTGCTGGCAGTGGACCTGCTGCTCTCATTAGGCCCTCAAATTAGAGTCCATGTGGGGTGGGTGCAGTCCTTTTTGACTGTAGTATCTACTACTCTACCATCTATCTACTGATGAGGTTTTATTATGTCTGTCTACAACAAACCTGTACTGGTCTGCAATTCTCTGAGAGTTTTGTGTTTTGAGGAATGAATTTCTGACATTCTCCACTGCCACCCATTGCAGCAATTATTTGAAGGTAGCCTACTAGGAATCAATACAAGTTGGACATAGCAAGCAAGTAGTACTAGTAGTAGGTGCTTGAGGCAGCAGCATTGCCATCAGAAAACTGGTCAAGAATGGCGTGGTATGGTATAGGCTATATGCAGCTCAGCTATCATGAGTGTGTTGCAACCAGTCACAGCAGATCATTGCCAAGTACCCATGTGCAAATCAACGTGAGTCAGTCAGTTTGGTTATTATGAGTTTGCCTCAAAAGCTTGAGTTTGTGAATGGGATTATGATAAACAAGAGGGTGTGTCACACACTGGCCTTGCCATTGACATTAAACAGTATCTTAAAGCAGAAGAAGAACTAAGAAAACTCAACATATTTTCACCATGCAAAAATATAATCTTCAAAAAATCCTCTAAAAGAAACCAAAACCTTTCAAGATATTATAACTCTATAACTAATCTCAAGTTTCAACACAAGCCACAATATCATCTTTCAAAAGTCCTCATATTAATAAAAAAAGACCTATTATTTATTACCTAGGGGCCAAAATCCCTCAAGCTACTGTACTTATAATGAATCTAAACACAATATCCCCGCCTTGGTGGGCAACGCCAGCAAACAAGTTATGAGCACCAGAACATGCCAATACATATACTCAGTTGTGCACACAAGATGGGTTACAGCAATTTTTTTCTTTTTTATGCTGCTTAAGTGGCGATGATCCGTAACTATATTTAGCCAAATTTGGCAATATTCAAAATATGAAAGTAGAAAGTTGGGGGGAATTGGGCAGTGAGTTCAAATTATCCCCCCAAAACTCTCTACTTTGGAAGCCATTTCTAGAAGCTTTGGAAAAAGCTTTGGAGGAGTTTGTGGTGGCCACTATGGAAACTTGAATCCGTGAAGAATCCTTTGAAAAAGGGTTGAATTGTCGATGTCTTAAAAAAATACTTATCTAAACTTTGGTTTTTTCTCTGCATGCAGTTGAAAACTCTTGTAAGGAGGAGAACAAAATTGAACTTGCTCACTAAATTAGTCTTGTGGTCCAAGAAATCTTGTTGGATGCCTCTCTAAACTGCATCCATAATAGGCCTTCTCATTGGGTAATGGCTTTTACTTTAAACCCTAAACCTTAACAGCCAGTTCAAAACAGTGTTGTCCAGTTCTTAATTTTGAAAGAAACATTTGGTTCCCTTCTTCTTCTTCTTCTTCTTTTCTTTTTTTTCTTTTTGGTGCGGTTCTGAAAATGGTTTTGTAATTTTGTAGAACCTCCAATGCTGCACAAGGTTCCAACCAGAGTTGTGAAGTCAATTGAATTTTTGAGAACCATGGGTTCTGGTTCTTTTGAAACAAAATCAAAATCAAAGAACTGCCAATCTCACTAGTGAACCCCTCCTGAAAAATGCTTTGCCACTTGAGACAATCAACACAAGTAATGTGCTGGAACCAGGTCTGTTATCATTAAGAGCACCCTTCATAAAAATGAGAAAATAATACATTAAAATCCCCAAATTCTTGTTAAAATCTCTTCGCAATTTACATGTAAGTACTAGTTCATTAAGGCAAGTCTTCAAAGGAAGTCAAGTCATCTATTTGAACAATCTCATTGGTCTTTTTTTTTTCTTTTCTTTACATCTAGGGACAAGCTTATGATACTATTTTACAACATTTTAAGTACCAGTTTACAACAATGCAAGGCTCCCCCATCCAACAATCTGATTGGCCATGTTGGCATTTTTTTTCATCCCTAGGCACAAGCCTATTCCCTAAACCCTAGACAGCTCCCAAACAGTGGTTTTTCTTTTTTTTTCTTATTGAAATGTTGACGAAATTGAAAAAAAAAATAGCAAAATTAGTCGAATTTACACTGAAAGAAAAATCCAAAATAATTCCCAATTTGCATGTCAAAAAATAGTGCAATATCACCAGGAAAAGAACACTACCCCCAAACAAACACCAAGAAGCTTCACATTATTATTACCGTGATAGGGGGAAAATTATTAATAATAATAATAATAATAATAAGCTATTCACAAGGTTGGAATTCTTTTCTTTTTGGAAGGGAGAAAGAAGCTACCTAAGTTAGTTTTTTTTTCCTTTTTTTGGTGGGGGGGGGGAGGCTAGATTTTTGTAAGTTCCCCAACCAACCAACCACCCACCGACCCACCCCACACCCCCAAAGAAAGAAGGCCAAGAGGTCCACATAATATATACTATGATAGGCAGGCAACCACCCCAATAATATGCTTGTTGGATGAAAATATGGACACAATAATGGAATAAAGAAGCATTTGGGGACGAAGAAGAGAGAAATTCGTTCGTTCGTTCGTGCTTGCACGTTCGTCGTACAAGGCACGTTCGTTGCTCCCTTAGCGCGCACGCTTGTCTCTCTCCCTTGTTTTCTCTCTCTCTCTCTCTCTCTCGCAGCAGCAGCAGCGCTGCTTTCCCGTTGCTCCTCTCTAGTGAAAGTTCCAATCATTTTGTGTTTCTAACTCTGGTACTTCACTTGGGTTTGTATTTCTCATTCTACAATGCTTCAAGCTCTTGCTGCTTGAAAATCACTTAGCTTCCAGCAAGCACCCACCCACGCACCCAGCACACCAGTTTTGTTTCCAATTCTTCCCACTCAGAGTGTCTTAGACTTGACTAACACAAGATAATGCTGACCGCTTCTCCTCTAGAGTTCATGTCTCAGTAATTAATTTGTGCGCAGTATTTTGGTGTTGTTGTTGTTGTTGCTGCTGCTTCATTTGAATGCCGTGTGCTTTGCTTTGCTTTTAGTACATTGCCTCAACTCGTGGCATACTGCTACACTCGCGCACTCTCCAGTCTATCTTCCCTTTTTGTGGGTTTGTGTTGCGTGAATTGCGCGAGAGTCGAAATATGAACCGCGAGTTCAGCTCCGTTCGTGACGGATTCTGTTACGTAAATGTATCGTCAGTGCCCTTTACTGAAGCTTCTTGGGTGCTCTCTTCATGGCTGTAGTCTTGGTCGCATTGTCCTCTCCTCTCTAGGTTGTCGATCACCTCCCATTCGGAAGCTTGATAAATTCCACTCTTGTACAGCGACCCAAGAGAGAGTTTAGAGAGAGAGAGAGAGAGAGATTGCGGAAAGCGTTTCTCTATTGGGTGACAGTTCTTTCGTAGCAGCTGGTAGTGCCATCAGTCGAGGAAGCTCGAGAGAGCCATACATAGAGAGAGAGAAGGGGGGGGAGGGTGTTTGTTCTGGTGGGTGCTTCGCAATGGACTCGGGTGCTCTCCTTTTGCCTGCTGGGCTAGTGGCATTCGACAACTCCCTCAAAAAGCAGCAGCAACAGCAGAAACCGTTGACAGTTGCCGCAGCTGATGCTGCAGGGAGCAGCTTTGCAGATATATTTCAGATTGACGACCTGCTGGATTTTTCCAATGAAGATATAGCTGGCCCAATAGGTGAGGCAGTCCATCATACTCCAGTTTTGAAACCCGAGACAATTGGAGGTTGCCTCACACCTTTTCTGGAGAATGGGACAGAGCTGCAACATCTCGCTCCTAAAGCACACAAGCTAGAAGGAGAAGAAGAAGACGCAGGGATTGAAGCTGACCTCTGCCTCCCTGTAAGTCAAGAACCCCACACCCATCTCCAGAAACAAACACATGCCACATTTGCACTTCTCACATTTTGAATGTCCACTAAAGATGTTGTAGAAGGTGCAATAGGCTTTTATGTGTCTGAAGGCTTCGGAAGACTCTGCCAACAAGCATCTGCATACCAGAGAGGCATTGATCACCCCCCATTCATACTCATAGCTGTCTCTCTCTATGCTGTATGTTTTGCAGCAGTATGATGACTTGGAGGAGCTGGAGTGGGCATCCAAGTTTCTGGAGGATTCATTTCCTGTCAGTGGTGATGATCAGTCACACAAGACATGGTCAGATGTCGATGGTAGTGCAATTTCAATTGGGGAGAAGGAGACTGAGTTGTCAGCTCTATTCATGAAGAAGCAGCATCAGTACTATGAGAAGGCTGCTGCAAGTCCGGTGTCTGTGCTGGAGCACCAGGCCAGTGCAACATCATCGGAGCTAACAGGTAGTGATCACAGCCTGGATTTCTGTGTGCCTGGCCGTGCTCGAAGCAAAAGGTCACGGAGTGAGGGAAAGAAATGGACATCTGGTATTCTATCCTCCACTACAACATCATGTGGTACCAACAGAGTATCAGCATCCCCATCTCAATGGAGTGCAGGGGAAGAAGAAGACACTGTAGAGGAAGGGGAGGAGTGGCAATCCTGCAACTTCCAGAAAGCCAAACAAAGCAGGAAATCTTCATCTCAGCAGGATGGAGAAGTGCTGCGATGCACACATTGCCAGACACAGAGGACACCACAGTGGAGAACAGGACCCATGGGACCCAAAACTCTGTGCAATGCTTGTGGGGTGCGCTACAAATCTGGAAGACTACTGCCAGAGTATAGGCCTGCCTCCAGCCCCGCCTACATTCCCCACAAGCACTCCAATTCCCACAAGAAAATCCTTGAAATGCGACAGCAAAGGAAAATGATGGAGGCATCAATGTAGGAGCAGTTCTCCTGAACAGCATTTGCAACATACAAAACCCCTCAAAGAATGCCACAAAACATCAAACTGGCACAGGAGCTTCACAGCCCAAACACCAAATGTCCAAGGGGACAAAAGGAGAAGCAGCAAAGAATGCAGACAGAATGATGATGTGTTTTCTTCTACCTTTTAGAGAGCTGCTCCTTCTCACAGGTTAGCAAACATACTTCAAAATCATTGCAATCCCAGAGGAGGATAGTTGAGGAGTTCCAGCAAACACATTCTATTGGTGCAAAGGATTGACACATTGTCACTCATATTTGGTACAACTTAAGAGAGACACACACCACCAACACACATGAGAGAAAGTAGAGAAAAGAGAGGAAGAAGTTGACAAATTGCCCCACATTCAATTTTGCTATGCAATACAGTAAGATTATTATTTGCAGCCTAATTCCTATGCACATACCATTGCTCAAATTGGGCTGATTAGAATTGCATTTCCAACTGGCCACAAACTATGTACAAATGATTGAATGATGATGATAGTTTCTAAACATTTGATGGAATGACGAGAGAGTTTGATCAATGCTTTGTACACCTCTGCTGCCTTAAGAAGCTGCAATGGAATTTTTTCTTCTTCCATAGCTAGAGCATACTTCTGGCTTGTTTCTGGCAGCTGTGACCTGCAATGTTCACAGCATATCTTCCTCAGCACAGAAGCTTTCAAAGGGTGTAAGTTCACTTTCCTTCTCTCATTTGCTTTCCTACAAATCTGTGTAATTGCAAACATTGAATTGGACTCTGGTTTAGGGTGCTGGCAATGTGAATGGCACAAGGTATTAAGCTTTTGATTGTTGAATTATGGTCCTTAGCTACCCACTGGCAAAGTGGTGAATTATGAAGAGAGGGTAATAGTTACCATTCATTTTGCAGTATTGGAAGAGAAGGGAATATGTACATATACTATTGGAATCTGTTATAACACATTCATTCACTGCCAACCGAGGTTGCACTCTCTTAAACGAATGAGTTTGATTTGAGATTCCAATGACATACCAGTCTTATGTCGGTGCTGGAAAGCTGTTTGGTAACAGATCATCAGGCAAAGAATCTTGTCTGTTTCACTCAGTAGAAGATGACTTACTCATGTTCCAAAAATAATTGCAGAGTGGAAACTACTATACATCTCTGCATTACCTCTGCCTAAGAACATGCTGCGACCACAGATCAGCTGACAAATCCATGTCACAGACAGACAGTCTAGAAGGTAAAAAGGTTATGTTACAAGTTGCCCACAAATCATGTGAAAAAAGGTCAACAAATCACCCAGTACCCCAGAGGTTTCACCTCTGCCAGACAGTTTACCTCTGTTCCAAGGTGCACACATTCAAATCTTCCCTCCACCAGAGCTGTTGCTTCTTCTGTTCCATGGTGAGTTCACAGCATCCCTCCTTCAGAGTCACTAGGGTCTTCTTGGAAGGAGGCCTGTTGGCAAATCACATCTAAAAGTGATCTTCAGCCTAAAATGCTTAACTTCACAACTAAAAATGACCTTCAGATTCATACAGGACAGGGCCTAGCTTGGACACCCGCCTCATTCATGTACAAAGGTGACAAAAAGTAAGAGAATGAGATGGCAGTGAAGGCTTTAATATATGATATTTTCAGGAATAGAAGACTTACAATACCAATAGGATTCTTAGCTCATTGCATGCCAGAGAATCACAAGCAACTGATCTCAAATTTCAGGCCTACAAATCTCCAGAGCAACCAGATATTGGAATACACATCTTGCTAATTGCCTACAGAAGCAAAGATCTGCTATGATGCCAGACCTTGTCAGAGACAAATTTAGAACAGAACTTGCCTATTTGTGCATGACTAACCTCAAGTTGTGTACATTATCTCCATGACACACAAGGGTAAAATAAAAAGTTTGAGACATGATGTTAAAAATCCACTCAAACCTTGAATGCCTCCTCATGCCCTAAATACATGCAAAAACCCTGATGGTGTGTTATCCTGCAAGCAACACGCTACATTCACATGGCACTGACCATGGTCTCCAGCAAAGACAATCCATTTCAGCCTCTGGCACAACATTGCTCACAAAATCTTTCTGGTTCAGTGGCTTATTGGTGTCCTAGCTGTGCCTCCAATTCTGCTCGTTGTCTGTGGACTTCCTGTCAACAGAAAGGTATGTGGCACCAGGAACTTAGCTCTGGGTGCAATGTCAAGGTCAAGAACACTCAATCAACAGTTTTAACAATCTGAACTAGTCATGGCATTGAATCCTACCCTGCAGACAACAGCTGGAAGACCAATGACAACATACCTGCTACAGGACTGAATGCAAATGGATGTATACAAAGACACCATAATGTCATCTATATCATATGCAATTCTAGGGCATAAATCTATGTACTGTCCCACAATAACACAATTCCTTGATTCGGAGTTCAATTTTATTCTTCCATGCAATTCTGAAAAAAGGGGGTATACCTCAAGGTCCTTAATGGCTTGTTGGCGCCTATGCACAGCTCTCAAGTGACTGTGCTTGATTCGCCCAATGCACAGTAATCCCTGCATACAACACCATTACAAGACAGATACCACAACATCAGATGCCAATTAGAGAAATAAAATCCCAGGAAACTTTTGTGCTGGAATGTCAACATTGTAGCCCTACTGAAAGAGAACACAAAGATCTTGGAGATGAATGTAGGATACAAATATGAAAACCAACTACCACCCTCATACAATGCACAAGCAAATCCACAAAGGGTGACTTACAGCAGCAGTGTATATTATGCCACAGATCAGAAGCCACCAGCTGGCTACCTCATGCAGAACACTCTCTGCCTGAGTCTCCCCACTTGCTTGTGCCAGCACATTTGTCAACACTGCAACACTGTTAAGAAAACAGTCACATACACCATGCTATTTCATCAGGCACCTGACAAGGTTGTTGCAAAGAATGCTATCCAAGAGCCATTCAACACATTTTGCTGTGGAGTTTGCCTCAATTTAAACAGCAACCCAGGTCACCTCCTAGTACTGATAAGGGGGCAGCATGAAACCCTGACACCAGTACAAAGAAAGATCTATTCTGCAATTCAGTAGATAAGAGATCAACATTACAGATATCACTTACAATATCTGAAACATCCCTCGCCCTACCCAGTATTCAAGCACCTGCAGAGAATCACAATCAGGAGTGGTGGTTACTAGGCGAAAATCCGTTCATAGTTCAGATACATTTACTACTTTCTCAATTCATGCAATCTCAAAACTACGATTGCCCTCGGCTGCCCGTAAGAGCTTGGGTGAGACAGAAAATAATCCACTAGCAGAAAGGAGTGTAAAGACAGCCATACCTGCCAGAGCCTGAATATGGCCTCCCACTCTGTTTCTGCAAGAGCAACAAAAAAGGCCATAGCGACAGCATAGCAGCGCAAGATCAAGATGAATGGCTGAAAAAAATTCCAAACAAACAGTGTCAGACATGTACTAGCCCCATTCTTTGCACTGCAAGGTACAAGAACATCTTACACAATTATTTACTGTGCCTCCTACCTAAGCATACTAGCATTGTACCATCTGCAATGCAACACAAGTATCAGGCAGCCCTAGCAGTGCATCCACCAGAACAAAGTAGCATGCAACACATACAGGCAAGATCAAATCCAGTAAACAACTGTTCTCATACAGAATGTGGGAATTCAAATATTATTCTAATTTGTATGTGGAAATCAGTTGCGAATTCTCAAATTCACAGAATGCAATAATCATCCTCTTCTCATGGCATGTCAAACCCTCAATGAGTTAGACAACAAGTATAGGAAGAAGTGTGACAGACATGTGAAACATCCCTTTGTGAACTATGCCAGACAACAGGATTCCTTCCATACAGTGTTGCTGGCAACATTTGGCCATAATAATGCACAAAAAACGCAGAAGTAGCAGCTCGCAAGTTGGGGAAGAAAAGAACTGTAACTGATGTGCAACACGACAACATCAAGAATTACAGAAAACAATGGTAAAGAACAAAATGGCCTGCAAACTCATTCAAGACAGGTCGGGAGGGAACGAAGGAGAGAGAGCGAAAACGCACACTGACGCGATAATCGAATCCGCGATAATCGAAGGAGCGCAGCAGGGAAATGAGGTTCACCACCATGCACAGCACGGAGCCCAACGCTGAGACAATGCTAAACACTGTGCACACGAAAAGCAGCGAGTCGGTGGGAGGCGTGGGCGGACGATTCTCTAGCAGCGGCGCTTCATCCGCTACCTGCTCCTCAGCAGAGTCCTCGGGGAGCAGATGCGATTCCAAATCATTCCCGCCGCGACTGTTCGTTATCGGGTCAGCATCCGCCGCCGCCTTTCCACCATTCCCCTGGCCCTCCGCATGACTCATCTACCCAAATTCTGCACAAAAACTCTTTTTCCAAATCTCTTCAACAAAATATCTCTCGATCCAAGCTCGTCGAGAACACCTTCTCCTTATCGACGATTTCTTGCTCTCTCAAACAAATCTGCTCAACCTTTGAAACCTGGAACTCTCTTCAGAACTTCTCTCTCGCTCTCTCCTCCAAAATTGAGGCCAACGAATCTCCGCGCAACTCCTCCAAAGTCTAGCAATCAAGACTTTCTTCCAGATTTTTGGAGTACAAATCAAAATCACATTTTTTTCCAACAAAAATTTGAGAAGGGAATCGAAAAGGAAGGAATGCCCAGAGGTCGTGCCACGTGTCGGTATATGCGCAGTTTCCAGCCACGTACGTACGCCTTTAATGACAACGTCGAGAGAAAAAGCGGGAAGCGTATGAATCTGAATTATAGGCTTACGTGGCAGTATCGGACACGTGTGAGAGAGAATTATCTTGTAAGTAAGACCGCTCATCACCAAACACGTACCTATCGTCAAACACTTTCCCATATTTTCCTCATTCCTGAACCAAATTGAGCGATTTTTGTGTCATTAGATGCGCAAACTGGAGGGCTGCAAATGTTCTTTGAGTGTCATTAGGAAAGGAGCAACACAGAAAACACAGGAAGAGGATGAACTATATAGTTAGTTTCAATTTTTTTGAAAAAATAGTTCTAAATTCCTCTCTAGTTTCAATCCCATATCTTCTTCATTTTTAGTCCCATGTGAGTTAAAACCCTAATGCATGCGTCGCTTAGGGCTTTACAAAACTTCTTTGTATTTTAAAAACAAAGATGTAACAATCAAAGATTTTAAGCTCAAAATCCTAATCTATTTTAATCCACTCATCCTTGAACACTGAAGCTTTTTACATTGAACACCTCATATCTTCTTCATTTATTTAGCAAATTGAACTATTTTTACGACGTTATAAGCATTAGGTGGAAGGTTACAAATGTTTTTTGCACTTCAGTAAACAATGTGTGAAAATTCAACCTCCTTTAATTTTTTAAGTGTTCATTCTTTAACCTATTTACTCGATCTATGTGTCTTTTCAATTGTTGTCATCTTAGGAAACCATTCATGTTTAAAACTATTTTCAATGTGAGGTATTCTTGCATCTATCTCATTCGCCCATTCCTTGGATATGGAACAATAACCTCTCAATCCCCACTTGTAAATATTAATGTTGTTTGGTTAAATTATAGAAGAAACCTTTGATTTCAATTATGAAACTTTTTAAATTTTGTATGGACCTTTCGATTCAATCTTGAATCTAGTTTTTTGGGTTTCTTTGGTTCTGATGTTTTGCTAACAAAAATGGAGTTTGGTTTAATTTAAAATTAACTTCATATATATATATATATTAGTTTTAGTTTGTTCAACTAAATAAAATAAAAATTTGTGACTTTTAACTTGTTTTCTGTCATGCTTATTGTTTTCATAAAGTGTGACATTCTAGGGTTTAGTGTTCAAGTGTGTGCATGGTGTGGGTGGCGATGTGTTGTTCTTGTGCATAAAGTTTAATTGGAATTTTACAATGGTTAAAAATGATTTTTTTTTTTTTGAAAGCGTGGGTGGAGGTAATGAATTTGCCCCTAATTTGAGCACAATCCTTTTTCACAAGTTGTCAATTGTGAAAAATGTCCACCAACAATGTGACAATGATTTATGACAATCTAATCAAGCACATTTTCAAGTTATGGAACTTCAACTTCTATTATGGAAACCACACAACATGACTTCTATTTGCTAAAACTTTTTTATTATAAATGATAACCTACATGTTGAACTTATGAATCCTCAAATGCTACAATGTATCATTTATAAGCTTCAACAAACTATTGGTAACATTATAAACCAAAAGTTCCATTATTAGAAAAAACCTTATCATATACAAGAGAACCAATGGGATTATTCCTATGAAAACATATGTTGATCATGTTCATCTTGTTTATTTGCTATAAAAAAAAATTGTCTTAAATGAGAAGGCAATGGCTAAGCTTTTTGGAATAAAACATAGTTGGCAATAAGGAAAGAAAATGGTTGGGCCAATTAGTTTTACAATCATTGTTTTTTTTTTTGGGTCAACAAACTTGTATAAGAATGATGATGAAGCATAACAAAGATTTCTTGAAAGCATTGTGTTTTATATATGTACATGTTATAGGCTTATTTTTAACATGTGAAAATGTCTAGCTATGCAAGTTAATATTACACCAATGCCCTCGCATCATGTTTCCTTTTTGTTCCTCTATTGTGGAAAATGTGTTTCTTGCAATGGTCATAAAGACCATGGAATTGCATGTGCTACCACATCTAGAACCTATAACTATTGTTTCTATTAGTTTTTATTTTTAGATGTTCAAAGGTGGCGTTGACACACTTGTTTTGGTCATCATTTGGATGAGACTTAGACATTTATGCACGTTTTGGGTTAATGTTTGAAGTGCATGAAATAAGTGTAATGCCATGGCTTTGTAGTTCCAATCTTTATTAGAAAAAATTGGATTAATTCATTGTGTAATTGTTTTTGTGAAAGATAAAGGCAACAACTTGGGATCCGTGGCTATAGTATTATGATCAATAATTGATTATGAACTATACAACCTTTCATGGGTTTATAAAGGTTTTTTTTTTCGGCATGTGGTGTCTAAAAAATGTTAATATGCAATAAATTATGATAAGATTTTTGTGGGTCTTTGGTGAGTGTGAAAGATGCTCAAATTGGTTTGCATACTTGACCAAAAAAATTGAAGAAGAGGAGGTAGCAATGGGTCGAAACAATATATATTAACAGTGGGATGCAACATCAAAAGTTGAAAATTCCAATCAAAACAAGATTTGGAATACAATTATAATGTTTGAAAAAATTTTGGAATTCAATCAAGCCATATTGTTATGTTATGGGAGGTAGAAGACATTAAAATTGTAGCAAATTGTCCCTAAGGCCCAAATGTGGGCCATTGTAGGAATTATTACTCATTGCTTGAATCTCATGGTGATAACATGTGTGATGAACCAATCTCAAGGCCATTGGTTACTATCAAATTTTTTAACTACTATAATTAACTTAATTATGGCAATGGAATCTAAAGCAAATCCCTTTTTAAAAGGAATGAAACATTTGACCAATTTTAGGTTAAATTCCACTTGTTCGACATAAACATGTGCAAGAGGTCGAAGCTAATCAAACCCTTTTTAAAATTTTGAAAACCTTCAAATTTTATCAAATTCACAATATGTTAACCTTGAATTGGATCCATGTTTCAAATATTTACTAGTCGTGGAAAACTTTGTAGGGTGTGGGAATGCAATCCGCTTCATTACTAAATATGATGTGAAAGAGGTCATCCCTTTTTTTTATGACAATTTTTTGATTGTTTAAATCCTATTATTGATATTCTTATAACACCATGTGATGGAACTATTGTTCAAGTTTAAAAAAAGGATAATAACATGTTTGGTGTTGGAGTTTCCATATAGGAGTCTTCACAAGCATTTGTTATTGGAAAGCCTTCTTTATTTTGAAAATTATCTATTTTACAATCTATGTGTGCAAATATTCTTGGTTGGTGGTAGACCTATGAGGGTCAATTTTCAAATTTTAGTTTTTTGGCCAAACATACTTCTTGGGATAGGTCCCAAATTGAAACAAACAAAATGTTTAACCTTGTTAATGTTTTGACAACTTTAAGGTGTTATTGTTTACAACTGGAAAATTTTGATCACCATGGTAAAAAATTGGCCAAACAATCCATGCTTGAATGACATGACAAATCAAATTCCAAGGATTATTTTAAAGTTGAAATTGCTTTAGTTAAAGAAAATTATGAATTGATTTTTAAAATTGAATATTTTTTAGAACTAAAGGTTGAAATGATTAAATAAATCACTTTCACCAAGTTTTTAAAAAAATCCTTTCCAATCAAACCTCCATTGAAGTGTTTCTAACTTTTTTTCCTTTTGTCCATGTTAATACTACAAGGTTTTTGGGTTTTTGGGTGTGTTTTTGTTATTGATAAAGTTGCAACAACTTTTTATATATCCTTGGGCTTTTGGGCATTATGTTTCCATTGTTGATAAAGTTGCAACAATTTTATTATATATCATTGGGCTTTTGGACATTGTGTTTTTATTGTTGATCAAGTTGTAGCAAGCTTCTAGGTGGGCGGGTTTGGGGTGTTGGGGTGTTTTTGTGAGTGTATGTTTTTGTAGGCAATTTGTGTTGCAATGGACAAAGTTTTTTTAATAAAATTGGGGTTTAGTTCCTCCATGAATTACTTGGTTTCTAATGTTTGAATTTTGAATGTCATTGCATTTGCACAATTAGCATGGGAATTTTGGTATCTATAATTTATATGCATATTTGGATGTTACTTTGAATTTGAAAACTAGCAAATGCATAATCAACAATGAATGAAAATTTTCAATGGATGCATAATTATCACTAGTACAAAAGTGGGGTGTAATTCATTAGTCTAAATCATTATGGGACCTTAAAAATAAAATAAATTCATTACATTTTAGTGATTTCACCTCGGTTAAAGTTATTTCACTATAAGGCCACTAGATTAATATCATGTTTCACTACTATGGTAAATAGGTTTTTTAATGTTGTTTTGAATATTTTGGGTTATTTTACGATATATGTTATGTTATTTTAAGTTACCTTAATTATTATAACTTATACCCTAAATTATTATAAATTATTGTACCATTGATTATACCCAAAATTATTATAGGTTATTCTACCTTAAAATATTTTAATTTATTATAGGTTTTTTTAATTTTAACTTATTTTAAACAAAATTATTCAATCAATCGTTGGTTATACCTTAAGTTATTTTATTTTAAGTTAATACATGTTATTTCAAATTATATCTCAAACTATTCAAGGCTGTTATACTTTATGATATTGTAATTTATTTTATCTTAAGGTATAATAACTTAAAATAATTTGAAATAAAATATAATGACTTAAAATAAAATCACATATAATAATTTGCATAAAATAATTTAAAATGAAATAATCTAAGGTAGATTACACTAAAATAACCAATAATATCTTAAAATAGGCCAAGATGGCATATGGTAGAATAACCAATAATAGTTTTTAAAAACTTGTAATAAAATAGTTTAAAACAACCAAATAATAGTTTTCAACAAAATAATCTAAAATAATAATAAAAACATAGAGTAATTTAAAATAACATACAATAGAATAATTAACAACAGCCAAGATTAACCTATGAAAAAAATCTAAAATAGCCAATAATAACATATGGTAAATAACTTAGAATAATCAACAATAGCTTACGATATAATAACCAAAAGTAACTTATGGTAAAATAACCCAAAATAGTAATAATAACCTATGGTAAAATACATTTAAATCATTAAGAATAACTTATAATAAAATAGTCAACAATAAATTATGATAGAATAACCAACAATAGCCAATGGTAAAATAATTTACAATAACCAATAATAAATTACGATAGAATAGCTAATAATAGGCTATAATTGCCAACAACAGTTTACAATAGAATATCCACCAATAGCTTATAATAAAATAACCACCAATAGCCTACAATACAATAGCCACTGATAACCTATAATAAATAGACTTGAAATTAGGGATTAAAATTTAGATTCTGAACATAAGGTTTTTAAATTTGAAATTAGGGTTTATAGACTTGAAATTAAGGATTAAGTTCAACTTGTAAACTTAGGGTTTAATGTATGTATTTAAAGATTGGAGAATTGGGATTAGGGTTTAGGGTCTAAGGTTTGAAAGTAAGGTTTTGATTTTAAGTTTGTGAAGGTTTGAAATGAAAGTCTTAGGTCTAAAATTAAGTTTTATTAATTTGAAATTTGGGTTTTAGGTATAAAATTTCTAAAAAATTTGGATTCCATAATCATAATCTTTTACATCAACATGTTAACTATAATTCCAAAATAGCCTTAACTTTTGCTCTAAATTCTTCTTTTGAAATCACATTAAAAATTTTAACCATTTTCAAATTATTATTATTATTATTATTATTTTACGATTGATATCCATCTTCCTTAACAAGAAGGCATCATGGACATAAAATGTAGAGGATAATCGACTCGACATGGTTGCCATAGTCCTAGAATTTGCCCCTTGTTAAGTTTCACACTAGGGCCTTACATTTTTCTTAGGGTGGTTAATGAGACGAGATTTTAAGAATTGGCACCAACAAAAGGTGCATTCCATTATGAAAAAATAAAATAAAATTCAATTGGCCTTATAACTCATTGTATTTATATGTTGTGAGTGTTAATGGACAAGTTGCATGAATTGCAAAGTTGCAATTCATTGTATATACAATGCAATTCATTGCAACTCAATTGTAACTTAATCAAAACAACTCATTTTCAACTATTATGCAACTCCATTATAATTACACCCATGATGTCATGATGACATCATTGATTATCATCCATATATTAAAATTTGACACATTGCACTATGAAGAGTTTTGGACATAATTTTTTTTTTTTGAAATATTGATCTTCATCGTTCATTATGATTATTAATGATGGTTTGAGTTTGTGACATGTGGCATAATAAAAAATTGCCACATCGCATATTTATTATATTTTGGAATAAATAAATACATATAAACATTTATTAGAGTAGCTAGGTAGGTAGTGCATACATAACCATAAATAGGTAGGTTGGTAGGTTTTAAAACCTACATATTTACGTATTTACCTAAGATTTACCTACCTATCTACATAGGTAAGTAGAAAATAGGACCTACTTATTTACATAGGTAGGTAAGTAGGTAAGAAAACACAAGACTAAATGAATTTTTTTTAAAAATTTATGTTTTTCTTTTAAATTAAAATTTTTTGAGCTCATCCCAAAATGACACTTGTATTTTATTGTGGGAATATGAGAGAACAAACCTTTTTTATATAGTTTGTAACATAAGATTTGAAAACAAAACATATGGGTTAAATTTTTTAGTTGTTTCTTAGTTGCAAATTAAGTTGTAATTGAATTGCAACTATAACACTTAAGTGATCAGTGCAGGTCGAATCCAAGGGGAGGGCTCCATTGTTTCTAGTGTCCAAACCAAAATTTGAACCCATTTTATTGGTGCATGTGGGGCACTAAAAATTGTCTAAATAGAATTGAGAAAGTTATGGCCCCCCAAAATAGAGGGGGTCAAAAACTCAAAAAAAAAACCACCAAATGTTACAAAGGCCAATTCCCGAACACCTAAAAAAATCCTTGTATGTTGTTTTGTTGTTATTAGAGTTCAAATATGTTTTTATAAAACTTTAAGTGGTGTTCTTACAACATTTTAAATTGTTTTAAATGAATAAAAATAAATAAAATTATGAGCTTTGAAACTAGGAAGGGTCCAAAAAGAGAAAAAAAAAGGAAAAAAATGTGTTTTGTAAGTTGAAAAGTTTATTTCTTTTTTTGTTATTTTTTCATTACTTTTTTTTTAATAACATTTTAAAGATGATTTCTAAAGCTTGAGGTAACACTTTCATAACATTTTAAATCACTCAAAATGAAACACATATGATGAAGATATAAATAATTAATGAATATGTATGTTTATTAACTAATAAATAGTTGTATTATAATCATAACATAGTTGAATAGTAATACTTTAGTAGTGGTGCACTAGTGACTGTATTAGTTGTATCAATGGGAATCATAATAAAAAATTAGTTGCAAATGTATTCCATAATGTGTGGTGGAAATGTGAACACGTGGCATGATCACATGTATGTATATTATACATAATTGCAACAAAGTTGTTGTTTTAGTGGCACATTTAAAACAATTCTAAAATAGTTGTCACATGCGACTACAATGTAACTCCTAAAAAAATCAAACATAGTTGACTACATATGTATGTAGTCTGTGTATAAATTGTCGTATAAAAGACCCATTTTCAATTCACTTACAATTATGATACAATTAACTAATTTTTTGATGTGGCAATTTAATTAGTGATACATTGTATTTTTAAGGGGATAGGTGCACATTAGTTGTAATACAATGAGATAGTTGCATAATAGTTATATATGAGTTTTTTTTGAGTTTTAATTGCAGGGTAGTGTGGTTTTGATAGATGTGATTTGTCATAGTGTTCAATTCATTAAAAATAAGGCTATTACTAATGTTAGGAGATGGGGATTGGGTTATGGGTGTGCAATCAATGAAGCTTTGTCACCTCTTCAAAACATTTTGACTTGCATGTTCATTAGTGGATTGTCATTCCAAAATTACATCACATTGCAATGTGACTTGTTTTGAATGCTTTTCATTGGAAACACGTCTTGAATTCCTTCAAAGTTTTTCCTATAGTTGGTACTTCAATGTCTCTTCAACAAATTGGGGGTCTAGGTAAAGCTAATTTTAAGTAATCCTAATAAATAAATTTCCAGACCACATTAGGGATCAATTGAATCCCATGTTTTTTGCCATTGCTATACATGGCAAAATGATGGTTATATGATGTGGTAAGTGTGTTAAGGTGTGCAAATTGCATAATCTGCTGATGTAACCTCTCTCAACGGGGTTGTGTGGGCTTGTGCAATGCCATTGATTTAGACACTTGAATTTTAACCATGAACTTGTTAGCATTTGAAAACCTCCCCATTCCTAAAACAAACCCACACCCAACACTAACATTCAAATGATCATATAAAACAAAAAAATGGACCTGAATGACCAATTATTGGTAGCATTTAATAATAATTTACATGAGGTAATTATGTTTTGGTATGCAAGGTTTACAAGAAGCCTAAAAGGACTATAAACAAAACTAGTTGAAATAGAGGATCCAATGTTTAATGATAAGCCAATTAGGGTTTGGGTATCCGGCATTACAAAATTAATCAAAATGACCAAAAACAAACCCAACTAAAACATGGCTATTATTTTTGTGGGAAATTTACTTAACCATTAGGCCCTAAATAGAAAGCAAAAAGATGGCAACCTTGCCCACCTAAACCAACAACATGAAAAAAGGCTAATTACATTTACAAATTATTCAACCAAATCAACTAGTTACATATACAAATTAAATTAGATCAGCTAGCTACATTTACAAATTCAATCAAATTAGTTGTTGGTTTGGATATGTGGCGTTACAAAGAAGGTTAAAATTATTACAAACAAAACCACTTGAAACATGGCAATCATATTCATGACCAAAGAGTACAAAATATCAAAAAAAGAAAAACGCAAATTAAATTTTTTGTTCTATTTTTAAAATCATAAGAGATTCAATAAAAATCATATTAAAGTCATGTTTATTTACATACATTGTTTTTTTAAAAAAAATCTAAAAAAATCCTTGTTTACCTATCTATCTTCGACAAACATTTCAAGGATTCTAGTTCAAATTGTAGGCGGGTTTTTAGAGAATGCCTTGGAAGTCCATAAGCTTGAATGGTTTTGTGGTAATATGTGTTGTTAATTTTCACAATCTCGAGCACGTTCCAGGCCATGGAATTACCCACAACATTGGACCAAGACTTGTTAACTCGATGAAGGCATTGCATCATCGATGGGTATATGGCCAAACAAGTTAGAATATGTTCACCAACAAAACTGTCTATGAGAGGAAAGAGAAGATGACATGGGTGTTTGCATTAAGGTTTATGTTCTACAGGTTTTAGGGTAGAAGGCCTTTCCAAATCTAGTTTTCAAAAAAGTTTTTGGCTTAAGGTTTTAAGTTTTAGGGGATGGGGTGGTTGAAATTCTAATGTGGTTAGAGGAGGACTTCCAAAAAATTTCATGGATTTCACAAGCCATGAAATTGTTAGGGTTTATAGGATATCATAAAGCTTGCGAGCAAAGACATAATGTGACCACAATGAAAGTAAGAAACACTGCCAAACAATAAAGCTTTTAGCACAACAATCATAAAAAAATTGATCTTCTTTCACTTGAAGAAATGGATATAAACATGGTATCGAAGGCTATGGGATAAACCTCACTTTAGACAAAAAAACAAGAAATTGCAAATCTCCTCCTATTCAACTGCCTCCACTTTTAATGCCACAGTGCTGTTGGAGGCAATCCGAGCTTCATAGGAACAAAGGTTCCAAAATCTATGACACTTTCATGACCTACAAGCTGTAGCAACACCAAGTAGTCTAAAATCCGCAAGATCTGAAACAGAGGTTGAAAGAATGCAAGTTGTAGCAACACCAGGCAATCTGAAATGCCCAAGATCTGAAACAGAGGTTTAAGGGAAAATCAAGTAAAACGAGTAATATTTTCGAGGAGTCAATTTACTGATCAGAATATGACTCGAGGTGTCAATTCGCTTTGAGGACTTGGATCGAATCTTGGATTGGGGACCTGGATCATCATCATCATCTTCTTCCTCCTCGTTTCAGCCAAGCACTTTTTTTTCTATTATTATTTTCATTATTTTCTGTTCCCGGGGAGCTTCCTCCTCCATCTCCGCTCGCGATTCTCTCCGTTCTGTTGCACGAAATCCTGACAAAAGCGCAAGTTGAGCGTTATTAGATCAAGGGAAAACAAAAAGACTGGGGGTTGGGGGGGAAGAAAGTCTGTTTTGAGGAGGGGGCAGTGCTTTGGTTGAAAGATGGGAGTGGAGGAGACGAGCCCTTTGCAGGAGAGGTCGGCTCCCATTACGACCTCGGCTGTCCTTATGGCTGCATCCAAGCATATTGCCAGTAAATGTGGAGCTCAGAACCGAGCCTTTCTGGATTGCAAGCGAAATGACCCCGACCCCGAGAGGTGTTTGCGCCAAGGCCAGGACGTCACTGGTTGTGTCATCTCTTTGTAAGATTCGTAAACCCTAGTAGCGCGAACTTTATGGATTTTGCCATTCTTTCTTTCTTTCTTTCTGTCTGTCTGTGTCTTTCCCGAGGCTTGCGAAACCTGGCGGTAATTGCAGCAGGTAATGCGCCTACCTCTCTGGTGATCAAAAGCGTTGAGAAACTATACAATGAAGAGTGAAAAGCAGGCACCACACTGTGCAGTCTGATTACTATAGAGCAAGGCATTTCTGCACACAGGAATGGCAGTTGCAGAATTTGTTGAAATGGCTTTCTACACAATATTCTGCACAATCCCTTGCCTTCTGTTTACTGAATAGTAGCAATTGAGCATTGATAATTGAATCGGATCGAGATCATGTAATTAGGGTTGGTGTTGGCACAAATACAGCTGTGTCATTCATCTTAGAATTGTAGCCAGATCTGTACCAGCATCTGTCACACAAGCATCTGTAGCCCATGAATCAGTTGTAGCAGAACCGTATTTGCACCTGTTCAGAAATTAGAGTTTCTACAGTCCTCTTGATCTGATTCTGGGAACAGCCTTGTTTGCATACATCCGACTGCCTACATTCAATGGAGAATCATTAGACAACAGGGAACATATGTTTGATTGATGAAGCTTTTGCATATAGCCAATAGAGGGAGATGCATAGCTGTAGTGGAGCTGTATTTACACATGTTCAGAGATTAGGGTTGCTAGAGTCCTCTTGATCAACTTCTTGGAATAGCCTTGTTTGCATGCATCTGACTGCCTACAATAAATGGAGGATCATTAGACAAGAGGCAACATATGTTTGTTTGATGAAGCTTTTGCATATAGCCAATAGAGGAGTGAAAGGGAGATGTGTAGCTTCAACTTACAGATATTGCTATTTTGTGAATGTCCAGGTTGAAGGAGCTCAACAACAAGTGCCCAAAGGCTATGGATGCATATAGCAAGTGTATGGACTACTGGACCAATGAGTTTGATCTCTGCCGCAAGGAACAACAGGAGTTTGAGGAGGCTTGCCCACTATAGGTGAACAATACAAGAAGTGCGAACAGATGGCAACCAGTGTATGTTTGGTCTTTGGTGTAGCATGGCCTCATTATGCTTTGTTGGATTGGGGAAAAAATCTCTCAAAAATAACAGCACTTTCTCTGTATGTTTTCAGAGCCAGTATTTGTAGGAGCAACACAGATTAGGCAATTTCTGGGGGGTAACATGTCAATGCTGAATAGCACTGTTTTTGTCCAGCATTGAGACCATTTTGAGAAGACCCAAACACTCTTATTGACAGAGTGTTTATCAGTTGCAGTAGGACACTGAGGCTCTGTCATTTGGACTGTTTGAGAAAGTGCTAATGAATCTCTTGTCCAGTGCATGGACCCAGTAGTTTATGAATTCATGCAAGACTTGACTTTTTTCATACTCACATCATGTTCCATGTAGTATGATGTCGGTCTGCTTTCTAATGTAACTGTATTAAAGCCCATGGTGCAGCATGGCGGACAGCTCTGGACTTGCCCACCAAGGATGTCTGGAAGAACTTGGGTGTAACCTGGCCTAGTAAATGCTATCATCTCATGGTTATTTATGTATTACTCTCTTACAGACAATGGCTTATGATTCTCATGTGGGTGTGGGCATTCCTCTGGACCATAAATGATGCAGGTTGTTTGCACAAGTTCAATTTGCAGTTTAAAACTGAAATTACTGATTTGAGTGAGTATGTGGTAATGATACATGAAATATACTCTGCAGTAGTTGGGGATCAAAAACTTCCACAACTGCTTCCTTCAGAACCTTCCAACAATTCTGTGGAAGATATTGGTAGAGGAATCATGAGGCCTAATGACTCTGTTGACAATGCATACAGCTGCAAGCTTTGCCCCCAATGAAGCAGACCCATGTGTTAAAAGCAAAGCTCCTCCCAGTACCATTAACCCTCTTACTAGGTTCCTTTTGGAGTCAGATTTGCTCACAGGTTCACTACTACTTCCCTGCATCTTGGACTGCTGCTGTATTGTTGCTTCTGGAACAAGAACATCTTCACTAACTGGAAATGTTTCCTTCATTTTCATTGGCACCTACACAGGTCAACACTTTCTTTTCAATTACAATCTCCTAGAAAGCATGTAGTACTGACATGAGGTTGAATTCACATTTCTTAGAGCAATCTACATGCTCTTAGAATGGAGTTGGTAGTTTCTTGTCAAAGAGTATAAGGAGCATAGTGAGCAAAGAAGCAAGAACTAGGATGCTGTGCACTACGAGCATTTTCAACAATCTTCAGTTTGTGATGACATCATGTTTGCTGCCAGTATCGGTTTACATTTGCAAAGGATCCAAGAAATACATGCACAGCTTGCAAGCTACCCCAAGAAATTGACAAAAGGATTAAAAAAAAGTGGTGTCAGAATGGAGAGTGACTGCACCTTGTGAGCAAGTGATACTGCATTCACAGCTTCATCCAAATGGGAGCACTGATTGGCATATCGACGAAGGTGCATGTCCATTTTCTGAACAAAACTCCAAATGCCTCGTCGAAAAACCATCTTAGCCATTTCACGTTGCACACCCATATCCTCCTGATGCACCATCTTCACCTCGCTTGCATCTCTGCCTGGAACTGCAACCATGCAAAATTTGGTTGCTTAAATCGAATAGCTGCCACTGTTGTGTAACATAGCTCCTCAAACCACATGCAGATCATGCATTACATTCATTTCCAACCCCCACTTTGCAAAACGTTCTCCAAGAACCAATTTCAAGAGCAATCTAGGAATTGGTCTAACAACACAGATTGACATTAACAAAGAAATTGGCTTTTTCCGCACTGCAAAAAGATGAACCTGTACAAGCAAACACAGATATAAGCATGACTGTGTGGAATCATGCACTCTTCACAGACCTTTTCGGATACGCCAGCCTGAAACATACTTGTCTACACGCTTATATTGGGGTTGGCGTGGTGCATCAGGGTGTTCACATGCCTGCCCCCAACACAACCCCAACTGTCATCAGCTTCTCATTTGCTACTGACCACATTCTAGCAGACTCACTCCTGAGGATCTGTTGTGTGAAATTGCTATATAGGATTAGAGAAGCATCTTGATATAAAGCCTCCACAATGGGATGCAGTCACACACACAAACAAAACTATCAAGAATACCTTGAGAACACAGTAGTATGATTGCTCATCACCCTCCCAGATTCGCCACGCCAACACGTATTCTCTTGCAATCATCATTGGAAACTTTTTGATCATAAGCCCGACTTCAGTACCTGTGATTTGGCAGACTTGTAGCTGGCGATGCTGAACTAGTGTTTTATCCCACTCTGCTCGAAAATCACTATCCATGTAAAAATCCCGCAACAATCTTGTGGAGCAATTCTCAAACACAGTGCTACTGAGATACTCTGTTGCTCCTCCATCCTGCACCCAAACAAAGACAAAATGTCTAGTGCAATTTGTGGGTGGAATTTGCAATGACCAAAAGAAAATCCACAAGAAAAGAGCTTCGTCATCATAAGAGCATTTGAGACTTTGCAACACTACGGTTTTTGAGATTGGAAAAAATCCTACAAGAAGAGCTTCATCATCATAAGAGAATTTGGAGATTTTGCAAGGCTGGGGGTTTCCAGGTTGATATCTTCTTCAGGAACAAACAGATCTGATGAGAATTCTGTCTGTTGTTTGTAGTTTCACAGAAGAGAGAGAGAGGGGAAAAAAAAACAGGTGGGGGCTGGGAGATTTTCTGGAAGTAATTTTGCTGACCTTGGGGTCTCGGCGTTTGGCACTGTAAGCTACAACGTGAGACTTCTTCTCCACAGTGTTTTCCCATTGAGGTTCATCATCATCATTGTCAATGTCCTCGTCCTTTCTCAGTACCTCTATGAAGTTGTGCAACTCCTCATCTGTAATCTGTACACTGCAAATTTTCATGTGTTTTGTATCTTGTGAAATCATTGCAGCAGCAACAGCTTCAGCACTTCCTGCCACAATGCTTTCTGCTGCCTCACTGCCAAGGCAACAACACAAAATAAAAAAAGCCTCTGTGAGTGAGTTCTTCCTAACCCAGACAGAGAGAGAAAGTCTTTGCCACAGTGAACAATCCTGTAGCAAACCAGCTCAAGCAGGACTGTATACACTACCACTGATGCACAAAAACTCAAGCTCTGCGGCTATACAAGAAACATGTTTTGTTACAGAATCCCAAGGACGACTTCAATTGTCGAGAAGAGAACATACCTACAAGCGGATGCATGAAGAGCTTGTTTTTCTGATGATGATGAAGAGGAGATCATGGCCGGTGGCCATGATCTCCTCCTCCTCCTCCACCTCACTGTGCGAATTACCAAAAACCAAAAACAAAACCCAACAAGAAATAAAAGGGCGGCCACAAGCACCCATGTTGTCCATATTTGCAAATGCTCATCACTCACCCACTCTTGTCCAGTCTTCATCTCTCTGTCTCTCTCCCTTCGCCACTCCCCAACAACTACAAAAACCATGAATCAACAACAGTCTTCTTCAACTCTTGTTGTTGTTGTTGTTGTTTTCTTCTTGTTTTTCGTCTTCTTCCTCTTCAGTTTTTAATGTTGTGTGAGAAAATCTTACGATGGAACTCTGTGAATCTTCTCTCTCTCCCCCACTCAGGCAAGCAAAACTCCCTCTTCCTCGAGGAAGAACTGAGGAAAGCTTCAAAGATCAAATAAATCCCCTTTGGAAGCTTCCCCCAAAAAAAACAAGAAAAAAAAACATTTCCTCAAATCCACACAAAGAATTTCGCCAAGAAGAGAAATTTAAAAATTAAGTGATTTTGGAGGTTTTCAATCGCCAGAAGTGAGGGGGAAAAAAAAAAAAAATCGTGGAAAAAAAAAGGCCCAAATTCATCAGATTTTGAAGGAAAAACAAATCGAAATCACCAGATTTCTATGATAAGTTTTAGTAGGTAGCCAAAAACATAGCCAAATTTTTTGTGTTATTATTATTATTATTATTATTATTATTATTTTGGTTTTTTTTTTCCTCGACTTTCATATCTAGTATGTAGCCAAATTAATTTCTGGATGATCGCCACTTTGACTACATCACAAAATCAATTCTTAAAAAGAAGAAACCCTGCCTAGGCTACTACATCTTCATATGAGTGATAGCTATTTTGGCTACAATTTTTATTTTTAAAAAATTCTTTAAAAAAAAAAAAAACCCTCCAATGACAACAAAGTCCTGGTCTTCTTGTTGTACATGTACACGTGCCTGGAAAAAGCACGTTCTGGGAAAGATTCTTTTCATCTTTGCTACAGCACTAATAAATGCTACACAAACTTGACCACAAAACTCCAGAAAGAGAAAAAAGAAAAAGAAAAGAAAAGAAAAGAAAGAACTAGTACTACTACCACCATAGCACATGAACAGTTTTGACAGAAATTAAATCATTTTTTTTTTTGGTTTGCCGAATTTTTCGAAAACTTATTTATTATTTGTGTTGAATTATTATTTTTTTAAAAATATATATATTTATTATAAAATTAAGGATCTGCAAGTTTCTGTGACTATGGGGGTTTGAATTTGACTTTAAAAGTTCAAGAACTTGTCCCATAAACATAACAAGAATGTGTTTATAATAATAATAATAATTATTATTATTTATAACCATTTTTATGTATCAAAAATTTCAAAAATTATAAAACAAAAATCAAATCGAATGTGCAAGTTAAGATTTAAAATTTTAATTAATTATTCAACAGTTTTGTTGCCGAATCCAATCATGTAGTAATACGGTGCTAAGCTATATATATTGTCATGTGATGCAAAAAGCTTCGGAGAAAATGCAAAAATTCTTTGCTCCGGTCGGATCAACCGATTGGAAACTCGTGTTAAACTTGGATCCATGAAAGCAAGGAAAAGAAAACGTAAGAAGAAGAAGATTTATGCACGGATAAGAGGTACCAAATTGACCCCTATTTTTATTTTATTTTAAAAAAGAGAGACGGCAAACCCACCCAAAAAACCAACAAATGCGGAGATGAGGTCGTCCACAATTGGTACACGGGCCAGCCAAAAGCCCAAAAAAGAGATTGACATTTATCCAAATCTGCATGCAATTCAGGTTCTTTACACCTCCCAAGCTACTACAACCAAAAAAACCCTAGGTAGTATTAGGTACCCCCCCCCTCCCCCCTCCCCCCTATGAGCCCCAGTGTTTTTTAACTATAAAAAAATTAAAAAATAAAAGAAATAATAATAATAATAATAATATATATTGGCAGTTTTTTTTCCAAAAAAAATGGAACCATAAGTTTTTGTTTTGGGTGTGCAAACTTTTATTTGGGGCAATGTACAAAGTTTCAAATTATTTTTTTGTGATTTTTGAAACAGAAAAATTGAACTTAAGGATGCATTGCAGACTTAATTCCTTCATAAAACCAACAAATAAATAAATAAATAGATATATAGATAGATACCTTTGTACATCTTCAATTGGATGTCTTGAATCTCTGCATATAAAATACTTATTTTGTGTATTTTTCCTGTTAGGGGTCAGGACTTAGGACCACCGATATCTCTTTCAAAGGACAAAATTTTTGTGTCAAAGTTGCCAACTATGGTACTAACTATGATTATTAGTTGTGGGTCCAATCCATCCATTCATACATCCATCCAAAGTCCTAAAAAGTAAAAAAAAAAAAGTAGCAAATCAAGGCAAAACCTACATGGCACCATTTTTTTGGGAAGGAAAATCAATTGGTTTGGACCCAAAGAAAAAAGGGAGCTGGAAGGAGGGCTCACCATTTGGAATAGGTAATAAATCATTGGGTAGCCTATTTACCTATTGTCATGACCATAGCCAAAAAAAATTTGAAGAAATTTTGTTTTGGTAAAGGCTATTATTGATAAGGTAACTCATTGGGTGATTAGGTCACCAATCCAGACATGCAAAATAGGAGACCTCCAATTAGCCACATATATATATATATATATATATACATGCTATATATGGGTTTAGGGTTTAGGGTTTTATACCCTATACCTCCTAAAATTGCTGAGGTGAGGCTAGGCTAGTCCTCCCACATGGTACCTAATTCCCCACTCCAATCAACCCAAGCCAAGCCAAGCACCACACCAGCACTACCATTTGCTACCAGCATCAAGAGGTTGGCATTGAATTGGCTGACTCACTGCA
>Ga0116231_10001609_pt1 | contig 46549 bp, 41 predicted proteins | sample S1TSphgellanicum_2_FD_89695 | JGI IMG/M metagenome (GOLD analysis project Ga0116231, IMG submission 89695) | Host-associated microbial communities from peat moss isolated from Minnesota, USA - S1T2_Fd - Sphagnum magellanicum MG | ecosystem: Host-associated > Plants > Peat moss > Unclassified... | reverse complement strand
TTGAATGAACATCAACATAATGCCCCTTCACATTCCATCATGGTGAATTACGATTCTCCCACAATGTCTTTGTATCTTCCAAGTGGACACAACGCATTAGATTCTTAGTGAACTTCATTACATTACATTGAACCACTTTATTTGTTAGACTACAACTACATAGTAGTTCCACTTCCAAACGGGTTTGTGAGTGCATATCTTCATGTTGAGGGTGTGTAAGAATGCCTCACATTCCCATGAAGCTTTTCAATTGAATTTGGGTTTTTGTTTTCTTGTTATTGGTTTTCTTTTTGTTACTTTAGTTTAAATTAGATTTGAGCTTTTAAAGTAGAGTTTTTCTTTTGTGAGCAAGCTTAGCCCATAACTTTGTTAGAAGCTTTTGGAATGAACTTCTATTTTGAGGTTTGTGAACCTTTTTAATGTCGGGTCCCAACTTGGAATGGAACACTTGAAGTGTGAGTGCTTGGAGTAGAATGATTTGGAGTTTCAATCTTGGAGAAAAAGTCGCCCTCCTAATGTGGTTCACAACTTCAAACAAGAATAATTTGTCTAAGAAGTAAGTTCTTTGAGGTGAGGTTAACACTAATCCCAAGAGATGGTGCTCATATCCATCATTTTAGGTGAGGAAAAATACATGTTTTACAATTGTCATGTTGAAGACCTTACCTTTTAGCAATGTTTCCTCCTCTCATTGTGATCACATTGTGTGTTTGTTCACAAGTTTTGTGAAATCTTACAAACCTTAATTACTTCATGGCTTGCAAAATCTTAAAGAAAATCTAAAACTCTTCCTCCAACCACACTAGATTTAAGGTGTCTTTTACCCTAAATTAACCACTTAATCTAAAACCCACCAATAGTTCAACAAAATTTTCTAAGCCTTCTACACCAAAACCCATAGACCAAATACTGGAATACAAAAATTTGAACCATCTATTTCTTCCTTTCACAAATGCACCTGTCATCATACAAATTTTTACCCACTTGCCCATGAAATTGTCAATGATGTGACAACTTCATTCAACAAACAAATCTTGATACAAGGTTGTGAGTGATACCATGGCTTGTGACATGCTTGAGATTATGAAAATAGACAACAAGTTTTGTATTGGCAAACAATTGAAGTTCAAGAATTTTGACAAAATATTTTAACATTTGTTTATGATTTCAATTAGAATGCTTGAGATGTTGCTTTCATATAAATAATTTGTTGGAGTTAGATGTTTCCAAAAATTGACCCTTTCATATATTCAAATTATGTACATATTTAAAATTTCAAAATTTTGGTGATATTGATCCTATTGGTTATGGTATCCATTTATGTGGTCATCTTGGTGATCTTCTTTTCAATTAGGGGTTTGAAAAGAATCTTCATCTTGGACAAACCCCTAAACCCTAGTTGTAACCCTCTTGGTTTTGTTTTTCAATTTGATCATCATTTTGTTGATCTTCCTTTCAATTATAGCTAAACATATCCCTAAACCCTAACTGCATGTGATTACGGTGGTCCTTTTGGTTTTGTTTTTCAATTTGGTGGTCAACTTTGTGATCTTTTCAATTCTAGCCAAATAGACCTTTTCCCAATGATTAATTTTCTAGTCACGACTATTTTTTTAATGATTGTTTTTCCAAGGATTATTTTAAGGACACATTGCTAGTTGTTTATTTAGTTTTGAGAGTGAATGTTGTGCATGGTGGGGAGTTTTTAAAAAAATGAATGAGGAGCTTATTAAAACATGGTGATTTCATGGCAAAGACTCAAAAGTTTGAGTTAGTTAGGTTGCACAAGACAAAATAACCATGTTGGGACAAAGTGCCTTAGTAGATCATGGAATCAATGCAACTTAACACACTTGCAATGACATATACCCTTCACTTTGCCATCTGTAACATTGACATAGAGGTGATTCAATTGATTTCAAATGTAACATGGAAATTTGTTTACTAAAATTACCTCGTGGCTTATCTTAAAGCCCCATTTGCCAAGGAAACTTTGGATGATTATCTATGGGAGATTTCCAAGGAATAAAAAATGGGGACTAATGAGGGTTTAGACCAAGCCACATTGCAATGTGATGAGGTTTTGAAGCAATTAATGGGCATGCAATCTAGAATATTTTAAAGAAGCAAACAAAGCTTCATTGTCCACACACCTACAACCCTAACCCCATCTCCTAGCCTTAACCCTAGTCATAACCCTCCCCCTAATGATGACCATCTATGGGTGCAACCTCCTTAGACCTTAACCTTATGACCACCTTCATTGAGATGCAAAATCTCATAACATCAAAACTAACCAAGGGGGAGATAATGATAATGAACTTTAAGAGCATCACAACTTTGGGAAGCTATTTTCCTTTGTATTCAATGTTTGTGATGCTTTCCTATTAGGATAAATGGACATTAACCATGAGAGGAAGAACAAGGTAAAAATTAAAAATTTGAAGATGGCTAAAGTTGTAGGAGTGATTTTTTATTTAAAAAATTAAAATAAAAATTAGGGCAATTCTAGAATTATACTTAATATTTTCATGTAATTTTTTTTTTGGGTGCAATTCAACTTTTCCCAAAATCTAAAGCTTAAAACCTTGATTTTAGACCTTGAACTTTATTTTCAAACCTTAAAATTTTATTTTCAAACTTTAAACTTTAATAACAAACCCTAAAACCCTAATTTAAGGCCTTAAGACCCCAAATTCAGACTCAAAACCCTCAAATCAAACTCTATAACAATGAACCTTAAATTTTCAAGTTCTAAACCTTGAAAGCCAAACCTTACAAACTAAACTTTCAAAAGACCAAAAATGAACCCTAAACATTCAACACTAAACTCTAAAGTTTTGAATCTTAAACCCCAAAATCTCAAGTCCTAAACCCAAAAATAAACTCTAAACTTAAATTTTAAAAGGAACAAACTCAAACCCTAAAAAACAGACCCCAAAAGCTAAACCCTAAAAAGATAAAACACAAATCCTGAAACCCTAAAAATTAAACTTTAAACCCATAACTTATAACCCCTATAGGTGAAATAATCATATAACAATATAACCAATATAACCATAACCCACTAGCCTTTAATTTATAACCTTTGTAGCCCCCTCAAGCCTCCTTCAACCCCAATATAACACCTATAACATAGATTATAGGTGGGCAACCCATGGGTTGAAAAAAAAATTGTTGGAAATGAATTGATGTTGGGATTTCAAAGTTTGGTTTGTTATTTTAAGACTTTGCAAATAAGGAAAGGATGAAGCACCAAATGGGAGGTGAAAGTCAAGCCCAATATGGCATGGCTTTAAGAAAAACACTATTGATAAGAAATTTCTTGGAAACTTTCAATCCATGTTTTTTTATGAGGAAAAACAATTTAAAATTATATGTTGGCATAAAAGGGTGCAATTTAAAATAAGTACCATAATTGAATTTGGTCATTTGATAATAAAAATAATAATGTTTTACGAGTTAACATTATATTACATTATGAAGGTAGTTGGTGCTTAAGTTTTTTTTTTAATATATTTTCAACATTGCAAACATCTATTTTTCAAAAAACTTAGAAATTCCAAAATGTTATTAGATATTGCTTCACTCACAAAAATACCACAACACATATTTTTCTACTTGCCAGCCCCGTAATAAACTTTGATTTGAAATACACAAAGATCTATCAAAACAAAGTCCAGAAAATGTTTAGAAATCTTATAGAGCTAACAATGAAAAATATAAATTCACACCTTTTTCAAAATTTCACACTCAAACAAGAACTTCACCACCCTTTAACAATATGGATTAACTTGAAAAGAAAAAAATAGGTCTTTACTTGAAATAATAAGGTTATTTTTTCTCTATTCAAAATAGACTTTAGCCAACCATATAAGCTTTAATGAACAAATAAACAAAAATAATAATAGAGTTTTAATTTAAATAGTTAGGTTCATCTAACTAGAAAACTTACCTACCCCAACACCTATGGGTAAAATTTATTCACATAACAAGTTCTCTACACTTTGGAATAAAAAACTATTCCAACAAGGTGTTAATTAAACCTTCATAAGAAATCTACACAAGATAAACTTTCTCCCCATTTGAAGGTATTTGCGAGTGCATTTCACGTGTGTGAATTGAAAAAAGTTTTAAAGTTTTGCAAAATAATATATAGGCCAAAGTGTTAATTTATCATAAATGATCACATGAAAGCTTACAAATGTCATATTCCTCATTTGAAACAAGATGTCATAGCTCATAATGTCTTTATAAAAGAATTCACAAGACTTTTCATCACTAGATATGAAAGAATTCCAATCATATTAGAGAATTCAAAGTTTCACTAAATGATATAACCCAAGTGAAAAATAAAGATACATGACAATATCATTTAAAAATTCAACAACTAGCAAAAACACTCTTAACTACAATATTTCATCCAAAAGTTATTTTATTATTGTTGCTAGGCATGCTTAACATTTAGACAGTATTTTTTTTACCACCTAAATAAAATGCAATATTTGGTTTCACTATTATTTAACCTCTAAATTTAAAAGGTTATATCCCAAATGGATCCATAAAACCAAAAAGTTATGGTTGAAATGGATTTATAAAGCGTAACTATGAGAAGATAAATAGGCTACGTTGAATTCCACATGAAATGCACATTGAAAGATCATTGTGGTGTAGATTATTGTAAAAAAAATAATTTCATGGGCAAATTGATTATTATTTAAAAAATTATTGTTGTTTGGAAGGGGAACAACAACAAACAATACATCACATGGATGTGAAATCTATCGACTTCAACATGGATCTATATGAAGTCATATACCAATGTTGGGTAGGTAGGTAGGTAGGTAGGTAGGTAGGTTGTTGGGTAGGAACTAGAGGCTTTGATTTTAGGTATTTGGAACCTATTCAAACCAAACCTATTTTCTAGAGTTGGGCAAGAACCAAAATTGGGTTTTGGGTTTAGCTTTGGAATCAAAGGTGGAACCAACCCCCTAGTTCAATTTGGTGTTTTTTTTTTCTAGAACTAGACATGAGGTCCAATTCCCAAGTGGGTCATAATTAAAATTAGATTAGAATTTTACAAAAAAAATGGTAAATGGTTCTAAGTAAGTTAAAGCAAGGAATTTTTAAAAAGTCTTATTCATCATTTTCTTATTTCTAGTTTTAGACTTTGCAATTTTGAAGGGGTGCATCCCATGTTCAACTTTTTGTTTTAGGAATGAGTTATTTTGATTTTGAGCCCATCACAAATTAAAAAATTGATATTTTGAAGCTTTCCAAAATAGAAATTTATATTGGAAGATGAAATGCCTCCCCTTTGGACCACATCTTATATATGAAAAGGTCATGAAGATTAAATAATAAGGAATTTTTAATTTTTTTTTTGTCAAAACGATCTTTGAGGAATATGTTTAAAAGTTTCAATGTTTTTGAAAAACAATCCATGAAAAATAAACTTCAAAGTTTTTTGAATTTTTCCCAAGAAGTTTTTTGAGGAATATGTTTAGAATTTTTTTTTTAAATGAAGAATTTCTTAGAAAAATAATTGATAGAAAATTTTGGAAGTTGTAATAATTTTTTTAAAAAAAACGTGAACAACAAAAAATTATAGAAAGTCATTTATTAAAAATTTATGAAAGTTTAATTGATAAAACCTTCTAGAAGGTGGATGATCGTTTAGAATATATCATTGGATAATATAAGTAAAAGACAATAAAGCACCACGCTTTAATCCCACTAACATAAATTGTGACCTTGTATTTTAAATCATCTCGTTTTTAGTTTGCATCATGTTTTTTTTGTTCAAATAATAAAATCATTTAATTTTCATTCATTGTTTAGTTTTGTTTGCTTCTCATGTTTATATAATTTTTCTTTAAGTTGTGTTTTTGTCTCGTCCTATAACATTAACTTTGAACAAAACACATGAGATAAAAGTGTGGTGTTATTCATAACATCTTGTGAAAGACATGGGGAACAATAAAAAACCAAATTATCTAAATGTTTCTCCCCCCCCTCCCTTTCCCCCCAAAAACCATAAACCCTAAACCCTAGGTCTATTGGGTCCATGTTTCATCACTTCATTGGTTCAACAAAATTTCTATTCCTACATATTTCATTTTTGACCTAGGCTAATGGAAGGAAAGGGGAATATGGGTGTACATTGGAAGTGTTAGGGGCACAAAATTGGGGCAAAAGTGGGGATTTTTTGAAGGGGAGGGGAACTACGGGTAAAAGTATGAGAAAATTTAGGTATGAATTAGGAGGGTTTTGGGGGCTTCCTTGGGATTAAAAATTACGTTAAATTGGGGGGTGTTTGAAGCAAATACCCAATGCATTTTAGGTTATTTTGAAGGTGTATTTTTTGGGGCAGATTTGGGGGCTGTTTGAGGATATTTGAGGGTGGAATTATGAGGTGTCCTCATATAAAATTATGGTAGATTGTGGACGCTTTGGAGCTGAATTCAAGGGTGACAAGAGGCCATATTTCAAGGTGGTAAATACAATTGCATGAAACCCTAAATAGAAAACCACATGGCAATGGAAAAAAATGATTCTAATTGTTAGTATTTATGTGGTTTTGAAATTAAAAATAGGCTACTTTCTATTAATTTGACATTATTAAACCTTTGTAATAATTTTTTTTAAAAATAAAAAATTGAAAATTTCTCATTGTGAATTTTGATGTTTTAAATCCGAACCAAAGGTTATGGAACTGCAAATTGGAACCAACCTAATTTAAAAGTAAAAAGAGCTAAAACTATCCCTTAAGTTTAAAAACCAAAATTGAGTCCAGGTTTTGAAAAAAAAAAAAAAAAACTAGAAAATGAAATCAGAATTGGTTCCTTGAAAATTTTAGGAACTGAAATCAAAGGTTCCTCTAGAACCTAGAACCTAGGAACTACCCAATATTGCCATATACCTAATTAACAACCTCAATGATTTTGTTAAACTAGGAATATAAATAAAGATATGCAAATTGAATCATAGCCTAATTCAAAATAGAGGTAAAATTTCTTGAATTGTTGCTTGGACATGAAATATTGAATATTGTTACTTTAGTTTTCTCAAAGGTTTGTAGGAAAAAAAATTGTTGATTGTTGGTTCTTATAGTTTTAAAATGGTGAATGTTACATCATTCTTCATATTGCAAATCTTGCAACAATTTTGTTTGAATGTATGGAAAATAAGTTCAATTTTTTGGCAACAAAAAGTGGTGTAATGGTTCCTTGCATTTGTTTTTATACAATTGTGGCATTTGCATTTTGAAAAATATAGTTGCAATATTGCCGGTAAATATCCCAAGCTAATTCAAAGTGTCAATCTCCCACCTCCCTTATAGTTTTGCTTTAGTTTAACTAGCAGCACACATAGAAGCTAAAGTGAAAATCAAATAATTTGAATATTATAAGTTGTCTTTGGGCCCATAGACAAACAACTTGTAGGACCTAGGAAATCTAAATAGGCCCCAAGGTGAAGAAGCTCTTATTACTTAGGAGGCAATAAATCATCTTCTCTCTCTCTCTCTCTCTCTATCCTATTGTGGATACATGGAATTTGGGTTAATTGTACATAGCTATAAAATTGAGGGAACAAGTATCCTACATGGGTAAATCCTCTAGTACTACTAGCCTACTAGAAATTGGATACAAAAGACATTACATAGAAAAGTGTTTCCTTCACAACACAAAAAGGTTCATCAATCTAACATTAGGTGTTAGACATGCATGCAAACTTGATGTACCAAGTCTAAATGGAGAGGGACCCATCTCACATATTTTTGTGTTGAATAATGTTGGCTCATGTTCCCCCCACACTTTCTCACACCCAAGTAATGTTCAAGGTTTCAGGGACTTTGGATGTTGCTAAACTTTGTCACACATGTGGGTGAAAGAAACCAAACCCTTCTTCACAACCTCAAAAGATCCAAAAGCATCAGAAGTTACAAGTTGGTACAATTTGTCATGAGATAGTACAAAGTATATGTACTGGAAAAAAATAGCTCAAATTGTTGTACCTTCGAATTGTAATAGGCTTCTGCTGAATGAATGAATCTTGCACGACATAATATTCCCACGAGATTCAAACACTAGAGAAATCAAACATTGAACACCTTTTTTCTTCCTCAACGGAACATTGGAATTTCTTTTTGTATTTGACTTTGTGTGCCACAAAAATTCTGTGTTGCCAACTTGCCCAAGTTGTCATGCTCAATCTTCCCCAGATCATCATGACCATGAATTTTTAGGAAAAATATATTCCTTTGTACTTTGAGTGTGCTTACTCTCGTGAACTTACCTGAAGCTCCCCTTGTCGGCTAAAGTGCATTCACAGAGTTGTTGACTAGATTGCATTCACAGAGGCCTAACACATTCACCAAGTTGGCCAGAGTGCATTACACTCTGTTTAGATTACACCCTTCTTGTTCCAATTTTTTTCTGAATTTCTTTATGAAGGGTAAGGGACCTCAAGCTACTTCGAGGCCTCACAGGTTCTCACCCCTTAGACTGCCCTTAGTTCATAGGGTCAAACCTATGAAGCCCCTCTCAAATGGGTTGCCTTACCCTAGACACAAAGTAGACCATGAAATCATCTTTTGTAAGAAGCAAATGGGTCCCCCCCTTTGTTTACATACCCAAGTTTCCTTTCCTTGCAATATAGAACAACCCATTTGCTGAATGATTTGAAATCATCCTTTGCACGATGGGTTTAGACTTATTCCAAAAGGAAACTTGTGCGAAGGATGATTCTGGCTTACACGAGGAATCGGCTTTAGAGTTTAGACTGCAAAGAAGGAAAGTGAACTTGTGCAAATGATGATTCTGGCTTATGCAGGGAAAGGGTTTTAGAGTTTAGACAATGAGGAAAGGAAAGGAGACTTATGCACTGGATGATTCTGGCTTATGCAGCAAGTGGGTTGTTCCAAATGGCAAGGAAAGGAAACTTGGGTTAAGTAAAAGAATGGATGGGGAGGTTGTGTTTGGGGTGGGTGGGAAGGGGGGGGCATTGGCTTCTTCCATAAGAACACAACACAAGTAGGTATGTCTTGGTTCATGGCATATGGATTCCCTGGTGTTACTGGCATCTCCTCCCCCTGATCCACATGATCCTTGGATTCTGTGGTGATGAATCCCCACAATCCCACAAACCCAATTCTGTTGCTGACTTCTCAAAGGCTTCTTCATCATCAGTACAACCCCCTCACCTATATTTCCAAGTAATGAACCAAACAGAAGAGTATTAGACAAACTTCCAACTCCTCTCTTTCTCTGTCTCAACTACAGATGTGATCACTAGGACCTCTCAGATGATAGCAAGAATGTATGTATGCATGCTGTTCTTTTTTTTGTGGGTCTTGTTATGTTTGATAAGTTAGCTGCTGTTTTGTGGAGTTTTTTGATAGTGTTTCTTAAGTTAGCTGTTGCTCTGTTCCTCTTTTCAGGCTGTTCACAGAACAGCAGCTAGGAGGATCTTCTTAAGATTGCCTTTTACTATGCAATGGGCAGCCTGGCTGGATTATACATCCTTTGTGCCTTTGATGTTTTGGGCACGGGCAAGGAATTAGCAGTTGTTCATTTTTTTAATCCTTCAATTTCATGGACAGATTTTCTGAACAAAGATTTGTGATCATGGAAATGGTGGTTTTGCAAAGTTTGAATTGTTTCGCACCTTTGGAAATGAGACTATCAGTTATACCACTGATTTCTGAAGAAGACTGAAACATGATCAGGACTGCAAAGGTGTCGTGTCCCATGGTGGCTCCAAGGAGATGAAATTCAGAGATCTGGTGATCATGATCACCCAGACTGGATGCTCATCTACTTGAAGCCATCTTGGGACCCGACATAGGCTACTGCAAATGTCACAAGTACCTCGCTCAATACTAGGTATTCATCCCCGAATTGTGCACAATTCTTTAAACTCCCATCACATTTTTTGTGTGGAGATCTAGTTCATGAGTCTAGAAGCTTAAAATTTGGTCCATGGTTTTTTTGCAAAGGGTCTGCTTCATACTTTACAGTCCTGTTTATTGTGGAATTATAGGTTTATGATGAGCCTTCCCTTCATGAAAAAGAAAACCGACAGCTAGCTTCGGACCATCTCTTGTATGCTACAAATTAAGAATGAATGTGGCTTCAGGATCTCCGACATGTAATCTGCAGGAAAACTTGACAAGTTTGCTTGGAGGCAGATATGGACAGAAGAGTATAAGGACTGGGTTTTTTTTAATCCCACTCATGAGCTTGAACTGCAATTTGTTCATGTCTGAACAATTTTCAAGAAACAATCAGGGTGCAAGCTTGGTGTGTGTTTTCTATTCATGCCATTGCAATTGCTTCCTTACTGCATGAAGTTCTTCTCTCAGGGTTGGGGGGGGGGTGTTCAGAGGTTCCACCAGACGCATCTGATGCACATCCCAAGATCTCCATCTCCATCTCTTCTTGTTTTTCTGTGTGCGAGGAATCCGCACACGCAATTCATAAAGCAAGCAAATTGCAGGCGTTGAGAGAGACGCCGGCGCCGGCGCCGGCGCCGGCAGTGGCGGCGGAAAGCTGTAACAGACGAGATGTAACGTCAAGTTGCAGGCGGTAACATCTCAGCCACCCCGCCCTTTACGATTCGGCAACTATGATCGGACGGTTGAGAACTTACTAGTGTGGTGGTCGGCAACTATGAACGGACGGTTGAGAACTTACTAGTGTGGTGGTTGGCAACTATGATCGGACGGTTGAGAACTTACTAGTGTGGTGGTCGGCAACTATGATCGGACGGTTGAGAACTTACTAATGTGGTGGTGGAGGGTTTGCATCCTTACCGTTCACGAACGAACGAATGCATCCATGCACGTATGCGTTCAACTGTGAAAAAACAAGATGCATTTTTCATCCTTCATCCATATTAGAATGAAAATTGCAATAAATTTCATCCATCATCCATATAATTCCTTCTTTTGAAGCATGAAAAAGTACCCCCAGTCTAAAGCTGGTGGGGGGAAGGGGGGAGGGGTTTGTTTTTTTTCACATGGAGCCATTTGATAGGCCCACCACCAATATTTTTGGAATATGGGGAGGGGGGGAGGTGGGGCACTTCCGCAACAAACCTAGACATGCTTCCCTACCCCAAAATAGAAGATGCTTTGTTATGCTTCCCCTTTTGGGCCCCCCTCCTCACCAAGGTGAATATTGGCCTTTCAAACATAGAGTTCTTTCACTAGAAAAAAAAAAATTATTTCTCGACTTGTTTTAGGTGATTAAAAATGTCTTTTGTAATTATTTTTGATAAAAAATAATGATAAAAAACACTTTTAATCACCTAAGACAAGTCGAGAAATGAGCTTTTTTTTCTAGTGAAAGAACTCTATGTTTGAAAGGCCAATATTCACCTTGGTGAGGATGGGGGGGGGCCAAAGGGGAAACATAACAAAGCATCTTCTATTTTGGGGAGGGAAGCATGTCTAGGTTTTTATGTTGCGGAAGTGCCCCACCTCCCCCCCCCCTTCCCCGTATTCCAAAAATATTGGTGGTGGGCCTATCAAATGGCTCCATGTAGAAAAAGACAAAACCCCCACCCTTCCCCCTCACCAGCTTTAGACTGGGGGTACTTTTTCATGCTTCAAAAGAAGGAATTATATGGATGATGGATGAAATTTATTACGATTTTTCATTCTAATATGGATGAAGGATGAAAAATGCATCTTGTTTTTTCATAGTTGAACGCATATGTGCATGGATGCGTACGTTTGTTCATTTGTGAACGGTAAAGATGCAAACCTTCCACCATTACACTAGTAAGTTCTCAACCATCCGATCATAGTTGTCGAATCGTAAAGGCCGACGCCTAAGACAATCGAAAAATGGGATTTTTGTACTAGTGTTTTGATATGATAGTATCTTGTCTGGTTTCAGAAATGTCAATTTTTGGGAGAAATTATCTATCTATGCAGGAAGGTAGTTTGTTTTGTTTTGTTTGTACTTATGAGATCCACCGAACTGGGATGCTTTAGATCGGGTTCTTGGTCTCTTTGGAAGGCTCTCTCGAGAGGAGGAGAGGGGTGCATGGGACTTGGTTCCATGACGCTTGGACCAATGTTGTAATGGTATATCGGGTACATTCATAGTATGTGCATTGGTATGTATTAAGATATTTCAGAACCTATTTGTTGGGTACGTTTTGGAATATATATTTAGATTGATTTCTAAAACCTAAGGTTTTTTTTATTTATTGTGTGGACATACTTAGGTTGAAACATAAGGATCAAAATTTTGAAATGTTTTTTATATTGTGTTGAGACCAATACTTAGGGTGAGAGATTGATGTTGGGAGAGGTAGGTGTAATGATAATTAGGGCAAATATTTTGAGCTTAAAAAAAATCTTGGGATCTTTTTTTGTTAAACACTTGATTGTTGCAGTCAATGAACTTATGGAATATGGTGGGAAGTCTCTTGCCAAACACACAATGCTCAAGATTTAGCTCTTTCCAAGGGGCCATTAATTCTTGGTCTATAGTGAAGTTGGATCATGATGATGAAAGCAAAAGACCAATCAGTTGTTGCTTGAGTGCAATCAAAGAATCTATGTTTGAAGGTTTCTTGTACACCCATGTTACAATAGGGGTAGCTCGTATCAATGTTAGAATTTGCACACAATCACCAAAAATTGATAGCAACAACTCTATGGTAAATCGACCATATAAAGGCACACTCTTTTTGTAACCTATTTTTGCTCGCACCTTTCTCCAAGAAGGATTGAAGGAAGAAGGGAGGACCCAGACCATTTATCTACAATGGACTTGGAAAGATCTAAGGCATGTATTCGTCCCCTACATGCCTTGATTGTGTAATCAACTATACCTATTTCAAAATCCCATTTTTAAAGACTTGAATCGAAATAGAGAGAGTCAAGGGGGCCTACTAGCATAAGATAAGAAGATGTGCCTTTGGTGATTTTAACAATTCTACAAAGCTTGCCAAATCCAAAGAAAAGCTTGGGGCTTCCCTCACCATCAAGAATGAGAGAGTCTTCAAGATTATAAACCTATTGTGTACATCTTGACCTCTTTAGGTACATGAAAAGTGCAATTAGTTTGACCAAGGATTAAATTAAACTAGCTTGAAATTTGTATGACATAGATGGGGATGGGGTTGTACGAATTGTTTGAGAATAACCCAATCCAATTGCCATGTTTGTATTTCCATTGCCCTTTAATCAACCTATTCAAATTAACAGCTTTAGCCTCCTCCAAACCAAATTGATCTCTAATTTCTTCCCATGGTTTGAATTCCTCTAACTAGGTATCCCAAATATTTAACAATTGCTTTAAACCTTTGATATAAAGGGAGTGACTCTTGAGTGAAAACACACTAGGTGGGCAACTTTGGTAGTTTCATGACATGTGATTAAAGTATACACTTGCAAAATGTGTTGCATTTAATTTTCAGTTTCACTTTTGGTGTTTGGGCTATATATTTTGAATTTCACAAAGTTAATGCTATATAATTTTTTTGAAAAAATATTAAATTCAAGAAATAATGGGCATATAGATGGTATTGTAATATAATAGAGCCCATTTTTAAAAAAATATTGCATTAGATTTTGATTTGAATTACTCAACCAAAAAACAATTGAAATGAAAATTTTAAAAATGGTCCACCTCACATATCTTGTCATCTTCCATTTGAAACTGATTATTTGTCAAAATGTTAATTTACCACATATTTATGAACATTGCATTGAAAAACACCCATTTGTGATATGATAATTATCAAAATTTTCACATGGCTCATGAATTTATTTCAATCATATGGGATCACAATGTTTAATAGATATTAAAATTTTCATAAGGATTAAAAATCATTTCAATCATTTTGTGAATATATTTGCATTTTGAATGTTTTGACATTTTTTTTTGGCAAAAATATATTCTAACATCACATCATATAAAATAAGAAATTGTAGTTTTTTTAACATTTGATTTTTTTGGGTTTTGACCTACCATAATATGCAAAGACATTGTGTAAATCCTTTATAATAATGACATGATTGAAGTTCAAACATGGAACCCCTAAAAAAAGTACAATGTGACAACAATTTTAGCCCCCTTATAATGTGCCTCTACCCTCCTTTCAATGGACCAACCAAACAAACCTCTTTTGAAATGAAAACTCCAAGATATGTTTTGGTGTGGGATGGGGTAATACAACTCAAACCTTTTGAAATGAAAGCTTCACCAAATGTTTTTGTGTGGGATGGGGTAATATAATTTGGGCCTTTTACAATGAAAGGTCCATAAGATGTTTTGGTGTAAAATAGGGTAATACAACTTGAGCTCCACATATGTATCTTAAAGGCCATCTTTTTCCATGTTCAACCAATTTGTCCTTAGATTTTAGAACCAGCAAATTGTTGATATTTGTCCACAAAACTCCAAAGCATGTTAAAGGGCCATTTTTTATGAGGTGATGGTGTTGCTTTGGACAATCTATAACGAAGGAAGAATTAAAGATTGGATTCACTTGGTTAACATGCCAACATAATCCATTTGATAAGTGAAATTTTGAAATTTTTTTCTAGGTCTATGCATCTAAATCATCTATTTTTTCATTCAATGCAACAATTTAACCCACCTTTAGAAATCATGTGATTTTTCAAGAGGTTCAAGTTGATTAATTTGATTAATGGACATGTACATTTTGATTAAAGCCCAAGAATTAAAATGACACATGTATTTTTTAATCAATCAACTTGATTGTAATGGTTTACTTGATTACATACATATAGTTAAATTATATAACCTTAGTCAAAATGGCCAATGACTTTTAGTAAAGTGGAACATTTAGTTAAGATGGTTATTGATTTTTAATAAAAATGATTAGTGATCTTTATTCAAATGGAACATTTAGTCAAGGTGGCTAATGATTTTTTGTCAAATACAACATGGTCTACTACCCTATGTATTTACCTCCTACCTATTCACCCACTTATTTACTTACTTATTACCCACCCACCAACACACCCACCCGCCTACTTATTATTTATTTTCCTACCTATTTATTTACTTATACCTTTTCACTTACATACTTACTTACATATATTTTTTCACCTTCGTATAACCTACTTATTTATGTACCCATCTAATACCTGCATATTACCTACCTATCCACCCACTTACTTACTTAAGTGCATTTTTTGACCTACCTAAACCTATTTACTACCTACCTATCTACTTATTTACCTAGACCTAAGGCAAAAACATCCTTGGGTGGTACCATAAAAAATGTCACACCTTGATTTTCCTAGACCTATTGAACTTTGAAAAATTATAAGAAAAATTTAAATAAATATTTTCATATATTTTTAATGGGTACATTTATTAGGTTCCATAAATTTTGAATTTTCCATGATATCAATAATATTAGATATTTTGATGTATCATTGCATGTAAATTTTTTTAAAAGAATGTTATGCTAATTCTTTTCCTTGAAGTTTTTGTTTAAGAACACAAATTTGAAACATGATTTGAAAACTTTCTTGAGAATTTTTTTCCTAAGGTAATTTGGAAGTCATTTTTTAAAAAAGGAAATTAATTGAATAAATATTTTAGTCCTGAATTTTCAAAGTTAAAACTATCAATTTCTAATGGCGCACTTTTGATTAGGAATATGAAATTTTCAAAAAAATTAATTTTTTAAATTCCAAAATAAACTTCAAATTATATATTAGTTGCAATTCATAAACATGAGAAAAAAATAATTTATAGTTGTGAAATTTTTTAAAGTAAAGGGCTCATGAAAATGATATGGTTATTTTTGGTTCTTTAACCATTTTTTGAAATGGTTCTTAATGGTACCACCCAAGAATGTTTTCATCCTAATAATAATAATAATAATAATAATAATAATAATAATAATAATAATAGTAATAATAAAATGATTTTAATTTTAGTATAAATCTGACCCAATCAAATTGTCCACTATTTACTAATCAAATAATTAATCATTTTTTAAGGCAAAATGACAAGGTCCAAATTGATTACCCAATCATGTTAACAAGTTTTAATCGACTTGTCCATATTGATATGGTGGTCTTATTCATGCCTGTCATTTTTGGGTATTTAAAAAATAAAAAACCCAATAAAAAAACCATGAATCGTAATAATGACCATTTAACTTAGGTGTAAGTCAAAATTTTGTGCCTAGTCCAAAGAAAATTCCCAACCATAACACGAGTTATCTTAATTTCTTTCTAAAATCTTGCCTAGATTATTAAAAAATACCAAAGAAAGGAAATGAGATTATTATTAACTACAACCATTCTACTAGCTAGTGAAATTTTCGTGGTAAAACAATAGGAGATTTCTTTTAAGTTTGTTTAAAAGAAATTTATCAACATCTGCAACATCCAAGTTGGGGCCAAAAGGGTTTCCCAACAATTTTAAAGGATTTTTTTCTTTTGTTCACTTCCAAACAAAAGAATGGATCCATGAAGGCTAATCACCATTTAAGCTTTGATAATATGCAAGGTCCTTCTATCATTGAATTGAAGACTTGGGGTAGTTTTGAAATCATGGCAAATGTTCACCATGTTGTTGATGAATCTTTCTTCAACCTTAAAAGTTAATGAGGTGTCATTGTCATATTGGGAAATGAATTGTTTTTCCTTTCCTAGTAAAAACACCCTTGCTTTTCTTTGTGTTCAACTGTTTACTTGACCATAACATTTAGAACTTCACCTACAAGGATGAATAAATAAAGAACAAGCAAGTAGCCCTACCTTACCCCATGTTGGACTTGGAAAGAAGGTGATTTGGATCCATTAACATTAACACGCGATTCTACATCTACAAAAAGGATGTGAATCATGTCAATGTAGTTAAGTGCCATCCCAAACTTCTCCAACACATCAAACAAAAAGGTCCATGAAATTTTATCATATGCCTCAAAAAAGTCCAATTTTAAGAAGATCACATCTTGTTTTGAGTGTTTAGCCCAATCAAAGTTTCTTGCAAGAGGAGGACATTTTCTAAGATATGGTGCAAAGGGAGGAAAATAGTTTAATTTGGGTCTATGATTTCCATTAAAATTGGTTGGAGTTGAATCTACAAGGCCTTGGCAAAGATGTTATATGCAACATTCAACAAACTAATGGGCCTTTAGTTGGAAAGCTCTTCATAGATCCCACTTTCATGAATGAACATGATAATGTTTTTGGTAGCACCTCAAGGTAGGGCATGATTTTCAATTGAAGAAAGAATCATCCTCTAGTAATCTTCACCAAATATGTCCCAAAAAATGTGAAACGTTTGACTCCCACACCATTAGGGCTAAGGGACTTGCATGTAACCATGCTTTTAGCTACATGTTTTAGCTATTCTTGTGTTATTGGGGCCACTAGCTTCTCATTCGTGATTGCAAAAAACTTTTGTGGGAAAGATCTCAAAACCTTTTCCTTAACTACTTGGTCTATTTTTGAGGAGAATTGTTCCTTGTATAGGTTTGCATAAAACTCCTAGCAAACTTGCTCCAATTCCTTTCAGTTTCATGTCAATGAGCCATCCTTCCTTTTAAGTTTAGTAATTATTGAAGATTTAGGTTTTTCTTTCATTTTAACAAAAAAAATCTGAAACATTGAATTGCCTTTTTGTCACCATCTTGATCTAACTTTGATCTATTGACCTTCAAGTGTTTTGTTTTCATGTGTTTGTAAGAGAGTGCATAGTTCATTAACTTGAAATTGTAGTGAATAATTAGAAAAATCCTCATGAAGTTGGATTTGAACTTTTTAAACCCCCATTTTAGTTTGACTTCTTCAACCTTGAATTTAACCAAAAGATTCTTTTGCAAAAAATCTTGTAAAATTTTATCACTTTACACATTTTGTAAAAGAAACCCAAATCACCAATCGAGCTTTAAATCCTCTTGATGTTTTCATTATCTTTATCCAACCATTTCATGCCCATTTTCCAAATAACCCCACCTTTTCTCTTTGAACCAATCTCAATGATGCTTAAGACTAAACTATGGTTAGACCTTGAGCCATCTCAAGGAATCTTGTACTTTGATAATTGGATTTTAAATAATGGTTATTTCTTTGGTGTGTAAATCATATCTAAGCAAGCCATGACTCTTTGCCCATTGTCTCTAGAATTGTATCAAGAATAAGTAGGACTTCATGTTTTGAAAACAATGTCTTCCATTGCAAAGGTTTCTTTAACTTCATCCCAAAGTTCTCTTTCATAAAGAGGCATTAGTCAACCACAAGTAGAAGATTTATCCATTGCACCCTCTACCATGTTAAAGTTTCCAAAGAAAATCCATTTGTAACATTGAAAGAGTTCTTACAGCATCTTGTTTCAAAGAGTGCAATGTTTCCATGGGTTGTTGGGGGCATAGACATTGGTTAATCCAATATCTCCTTTTGGAAGGTTCTTTAATTTAACCCAAACCTTTCTATTATTTTGAAAAAAACCAAATTTTTTGATAAAAAAATTCCATTTATTATGAACAAATATGCTAACTCCTCTTTTACCAATTCCATTAAGAGCATTATCATTATTGTACCCTACGAAAGTTTTTTTAGTCTAGCTTACAACTCCTAACCACATTTTAGATTAAAACTTTTTAACTATGTCACCTTTTAACTTATGTTTTTGAATCAAGAAGAAATCAACAATTGGATTATATTGTTTGATGTAAAAACTTGATTACAACAACTATTTTGGGTCATTGAGCCCTTGAACATTATGTTAGGATCTTAACTTTCATGGGTCAACAAAAGGAAAAGTGGATTAGTCGAAGCTTTGGCCACCCGCACTATGTTTTCATCCATAGTTTAAATATGGGTGGGTGTTGATTTTGGAAAGCCTTGCGAATTTGGGGTAGCAAGTTGGCATCCTACTATTGAACTTGTATGTCCAATTATTTCATCGAAATCTTGTAGAAGAATCTTCCCCATGTGCTTGACATTTGGACTAGGGGGTAAGTTGAGAAGTCTATTATTTGTTACATTTTCTTAGATGTAATTAGTATCCTTAATGTCTATCAACATTTTTTGTGAAATTCTTGGTTTTAACATCTATTGCAATTCAAATAACCTTCATATTTGCATGTTGATTAAAGAGCACTTGCAAATAGGATTATGATTGTTCCATAATTTTAATGGTAGTTGGTGGTTAATGAAATGCTTGATTTATGTAGTTCTTTGTGGTTGGTGCTTTCAAAATATCAGGTGTTTCCTTAACCATATCCAACTCCTGTTTGTAGGGGATGGAAGAATTCAAACAATGTCATTCACATGGGATACCTAAATTTGGCTGTTGGTTGTAGCTTGTGATTATTTTGGAAGTGTCACTAGCATTTGACACATATTGAAAAAAATGATGTTAATTATTGCTAACACATGTGATTGAAACTTTGGTAGATGGTATATAATTTCTAAATGATTAACCTACACCTTATCATCTTTATAATCTACTTTTAACTTTGACCAACTTTCAGTTGAGAAAGTTGTTTCCAAAGTTCTTTTGGCCCTACTTAATTTAGTTGTGACCATTCCATGTTAGCTTTTGCAACATCTTTTGGTGAGCCTTGTGTTGTAGTAGCGGGAGTCATCGTAGGAAATGTCACAGTCAACATTGGTGTTGCTTGTGATTGTTGTTAAGTTGCAACAAGGTTTTCATTGCGACCATCTTCATTAAAAGATGCAAAGACAAGGTGTTGGAATTTGTTGTTGAGTTTGACAATCTTGTCCCACTCACTTTGGTTTATAAGAAGAAGAGAAGCCCCATTTAACATGTACAAATTAGTGTTGTGTGTGTGAATGTCAATAATTATATATACAACATGTAATTCCTTTACAGTTTACATCTTCAAACTTTTCACACTCATAGTTATATTGTTGATGTGTATATATGTATTTTTACACTTACACATGAATAGTGTAATTATTTGTCAAATACATTTACATGGTGACGTGTAAATGTTTTAGGGCATGCAATGTATATATTATATATCTTTAATAACTATACATTCTTGCAATCCATATTAATTGGTTATAAGTACATCCAAATGTGGGTGCATCCCAAAGTTCAATGTTTTTTTTTTTTGCAATGTGCCACTTTGATTGGCCCTTCACAAAAATATGATTTTTTAATATTCCTCAAATAAAAGCATTTTCTACAACATTGGGATTATGGTATTACTTCCCATTAGTCATCTATATACAATACAAGAGTAAATCTTTGAACAAAGGATATGAGACAAATTGTGGTGCTATTCTAGGAAATATTTTTAGTTCATTTTGCTCAACTTCTTTATGCTTCACCTCATTACTTTAGTAGAATTTCTATTCTTAACCAACCTAAATATTCAATCCTAAGTAAGTAGTGTCTCAAACTTACAATGACTCTTGCCATACCAAAAATTGTGAATTGATAATACCCATGAATTGTTGTGCCAAATGTGAAATATTAGGAATTTTGCTAACATACCAAAAGATTACCAACACACACCCTTTTAACTTCAGAAGTTAGGCCAAAAAAGGAAATTGAAGGAGAAGGTAAGATTAATTAGCAAAAAACTTTCAAAAAAAAGTGGCAATCCAAACTCTAAACACAATGAGGCAATTTGAGATAACATTGTTCAAAAGGAATAACAATTTAACTAACACTTGCATTATCCATTCCACCCCTAGCAAGATCCATTGCCCCGTATATCGTCAAAATGAGTTCCCATAATGCCTTTGTGGAGCAATGCAAAAAAGAATTTCATGAGAAGATAATACCAATTAATAAAATATTTTTGAAAAATTAAATCTAAACATAGTGAGATAATTTGAGATAATATTATTCAAGAGATGGAACAATTCAACTACCACTTGCCTTTATCCATTCATCCCTCGGCTTGATTTCTCGCCCCTATACACCGTTGGAGTGAGTTCTCAGAATGGCACTGTGGGACAGAGCCAATAAAATGGCACAAAAAGCGCTTCATGCATTTCTGTTGCTTGCCGCTTTAAATTTGTAAATCTTTTTGAAACCAATTACATTGATGTTCAAAGCATTCAAGTTTATAGAGGTTCACATGATACCTCATGAAATGGCCTCACATTTTAAGTGCACTTCAAAAAAAAAAAACTTTGCTCAAACAATGCTCAAACACCTCATGAAATGGCCTCACATTTTAAGTGCACTTCAAAAAAAAACTTTGCTCAAACAATGCTCAAACAATGCTTATATAACTTTACACCTACACATGTATACGGTATTCTTCCATTACATCTATAAAAGCAAATCACACTCATATTACAATGTGCCAGCTAGCAACTATAATCTGGTACTGTGCTTAGCATGGAAGATACTTAGAGAATGTGCATTGAGGAAAACTGCAAATCATGACCTCCGGTCAGTTTGCATTGGTTTGATTAATGGTTGCTGCGAAAGAAAGACATTAGATTCTGCCTACTTATAAGACATCTGAAAAATTGGTCTGAAATGTATGAGATGTCAGAGCTGCATTCTCAGCTTCTCAGGGAACAAATGATCATTAACCCCCCACCCATCTAATGATCACTCTTTACCCATCTCTGCTAGTTCAGTTCCGTAGACATTGAACAATGCCTAACTAGTTTCCAAGTGTTGGTGAGAATTTCTCCTCTCTCCCTCATTCCACAATCTCACTGAGCTACTCACTTTTATCATGCCTACAATTCCTCATGCAAGTCATCCTCATCATCCTCACTACCTGCCCCAGGTCCTCCAGATGCCTGGTAAATCTTTGTGATAATAGGATTACAAACACCCTCAACTTCCTTCAGTTTCTCCTCAAAGTCTTCCTTCTCAGCGCTCTGGTTATCATCCAACCATTCCAAAGCCTCCTTCACAGCTGTCTCAATTGTTTCTTTGTCCTCAGAATCTATCTTATCTGCCAATTTATCCTTATCACTGATTTGATTCTTCAAATTGTACACATAAGTTTCCAAGCTGTTGCGAGCATCAATTCTCTCCTTCAATTTCTTATCCTCATCAGCAAACTCCTCTGCTTCTTGAACCATTCGGTCAATATCCTCTTGACTTAGCCGACCCTTATCATTGGTGATGGTGATCTTCTCTGACTTCCCAGTTCCTTTATCTTCAGCCTTCACATTGAGGATACCATTGGCATCTATTTCAAATGTGACTTCTATTTGGGGAACACCCCTGCAGTACAAGACACAAGTAAGAACACATTGCATTGAATTTATTGGCTGGATGCATCATCAAAACAATGTACCTTGCAATGAAATATACCCAGCTTTGATTCACACCTTTAACTATCCTGTTTGACAAAATTTTCCAGAAAATGATCAATCGTCCCTCTTACCTAGGTGCTGGTGGAATGCCAGTCAAGTCAAATTTTCCCAGTTCATGACAATCCTTAGTCATTGTTCGTTCACCCTCAAACACCTGAAGAACAACCAAACAAAACAATTAGAAGATGGCTTCTAAGAGGTGCAACATGGTTGCATTCTTCCACAGTAGCCAGTCATAGAGATTCTTCCCTAGACACACATGTAAAACACAAATCACAGACATTCTTCCCCATCAACTGCCAATGAAAAGGAGATCACACAACAGACCTCAATTGAGTAGACAAAAAACTGTGGGTCTAGATCTTTACACACCTGTATCGATACTGTTGATTGCTGATCCTGGTAGGTTGTGAAAACTTGTGACTTCTTGGTGGGAATAACAGTGTTTCTAGGGATCAACTTTGTCATAACTCCACCAACAGTCTCAATACCCAAGGTCAGAGGAGCCACATCCAACAAGAGAATATCTGCAAATCCAATGCCATATATGTCAATTAAATCTGCAAGGATAAAAAATTGCACTGCAAACACATCATGCTGGAGGACATTCTTGAAGAACCATGCCAAAATCAGCACATTGTTTTACAGACACTAGATACACCATCAGTGAATCAAGCTCACACAACAAAATTTCAGGGGACATATTAAACACCCCACAAGATGGATCATCACAGCTTAAACATAGTACCTTTGGTCTCATCACCACCCTCTCCACTTAGGATGCCACCCTGAACAGCTGCTCCATACGCCACAGCTTCATCTGGGTTTACTCCCTTGTTTGGTTCTTTGCCATCAAAGTAGTCTTTCAACAACTGCTGAACTTTAGGGATGCGAGTACTGCCACCAACTAGAACAATCTCATGAATATCAGATTTTTGCATGTTGGCATCATCCATAGCCTTCTTCACAGGTCCCATAGTCTTGCGAAACAAATCGTTGTTGAGCTCCTCAAAGCGGGCACGAGTAAGAGGTTCAGAAAAGTCAACGCCATCAAAGAGTGACTCAATCTCCACTCGGACTTGGTGCTGGTTACTGAGAGCTCTCTTCGCACGTTCAGCCTCCCGCCTCAGCTTGCCAATTGCCCTCTTGTCCTTACTAATATCCTTATTGAACTTCTTCTTGATGAGCTTGATAAAATATTCCATGATCCGTTGGTCGAAGTCCTCACCTGTACCAGACACATGCTCCTGTTAAAAAACTTATTGCAGTGTCACAATTCACATCTGCATAACATCATAGGTGAATGAATATAGGACAAGAAGGTTTCCAATTTTTCCACCTTGCAAAACATATGAAAACAAACACATCCACCTAAAGGGGATATTGCAAAACAACCTGCATACATTGCATATCCTTCCAATATCTTGGAACATACCTCCAAGGTGAGTGTCACCATTGGTAGACAACACCTCAAACACACCATTGTCAATGGTCAAGATGCTGACATCAAAAGTACCACCTCCAAGGTCAAACACAAGGATATTCTTTTCTCCTCCCTTCTTGTCTAGGCCATATGCTATAGCTGCTGCTGTGGGCTCATTGATGATACGGGCTACATTCAAGCCAGCAATAATACCAGCATCCTTGGTAGCCTGCCGCTGGGCATCATTGAAGTATGCTGGAAAAGAAAATCATAACCAAACAATAAATGTAAGTAAAGGTGTTGTCTGTTCCAATTCACTCCATAGAGAGATCCATATTAAAATAACCCATCAATCTTGCACATGATTTCTATGTGACAGGGCCAGATCTCCAACTACCTAGGTGTTTGCTCACCTGGGACAGTGACAACAGCATCCTTGATCTTCTTTCCAAGAAAAGCTTCAGCAGTCTCCTTCATTTTCATCAGCACCATTGCACTGATCTCCTCAGGACTGAAGACCTTGGTCTCACCATCTTTGATCTTGACCTGGATATTTGGCTTTCCATCCTTGTTGATGATCTTGTATGGAAACAGCTTGATGTCTTTCTGAACTTCCTTGTCATCATACCTGCAAATCCATTCAACAAATTGCTTAGTATCTCCGCAAAAGAAGCTGTCTGTGCTGGAGAGCACTTCGTTTTACATTTGCAGTATTATTGTTTCACAGTATCCACAACATCATCATATAGGCCAAAGATACCACCTAATCTTCCTCCCTGAACAGCACTTGATGTACATATCAGCCAACATGTGATGAACAGGGTTGAGTTACAAGGATTCTCGAAGGGCTAGAGAAAGGAACAAGAGAATAGAATGGGGCTTACTTCCTTCCAATCAATCTCTTCACATCAAATACAGTTCTCTCAGGGTTGACAGCTGCTTGGTTCTTTGCCGCCTCTCCAATGAGTCTTTCACTGTCGGTGAATGCCACCCAGGATGGTGTGATTCGGTTACCCTGGTCATTCGCTATGATCTCAACATGGCCATTCTTATACACTCCTACACAGGAGTAAGTCGTACCCAGATCGATTCCAATCACTGTGCCTAACTTGGAAGCTTCTTCAGCAGCTACGAAAGTTGCTGCAATCCCTGGCATTACACACCCAAAGGCACACCCTCAGATCTCATCACCTAGCAAAAAGCTGACCCACATTATAAGACTTGCTTATCTCTGGGAACTTTGAATACAATGAACAAAACACACTACCATGATATCATTCATATCACCACGAGCCTACAAATGTACCATCCCACTGTGACAACATCCATGCCATACTCCCATATCAAAGGAACGTAAAACCACAACAGTACGACATCCTTTCTGCCAAACAAAGCCATACAAACCGAACAACAAACGCTTCGACCACAAAGAAAACACTTGAAAATGACTCAAAGTGCAAAACCCCAATCACTCACAAACGACCGTCTTATCACCAAATGGAGTCCTTGTTCTGAAACCCCCCTCATCTCTACACTAACATCCAGTAAGTCAACCACAAAGAGACAGTCCCTCAGAAAGCACATACAAACAAACCACTGCCGGAAAAACCCTAGCGAGTTACGCGAGTTTGCATCCGTCCAATGCGAAACAAAAGGAAAAAAAAGCCCGAAACAACATCGGAGCGTGCCCACACACACAAACGCACACACAAGACTTACCCGCAGCCAAGAGGACGACGAGGAACAGAAGAGACGGCCGCATCATGACAGCTTCCGTCACCACCACCACCACCACAAAACCCTCCTTCTTGCTCAAGCGCCAACAGATCCGAACGGTTACGGATAGTTTCCAAAACAAAACGCGAACTAGAGCGAGATCCAAAACTCACCAAAAGAATAAAACACAAAAACTACAGAAAGATCTTTAAGCAGTGACTAGAACAAGGTCCTTAAAACTAAAGCGAGAGAGGGAGAGAGAGAGAGAGAGAGAGAGACAAAGAGAGATTTATCCAGAGAGACCAGCGGCGTCGCTGGAGTTATGCGCTCACGCAGAACAAATACCCCCAACGCAGCAGCAGGCAGCTCCTCTGAACATGAATGACGGGCTGAACACGGGACCTGGGGTTCGCTCGCTCTCTCGCTCGCTCCCACTCACACCTGACACGTGGCTATCTTTGATACGATCATCGACGTGCCAAGTTCTGTTTTGTTCGCTCTCATTGGCTGGCTACGCTTGTCATGACGTTTTGTGTTGACCGAGGTGTAGATCGAGATCCAGAGGATGGATGGATGGATGGGATTGGGATGGATAGATGGGATAGTCGCATCCATCCATCTAGCTGGCTAAAAAAGTGAATTGTTTTTTCAGTGTTTATTTGTTTTTACTGGTGAATTTTAGCCAAATCTCGTACCTAAGAAAAAAATGAATTTCTACCTAGGTAAAAAAGCAGTTTTCATGGAAAATAAAAAAGGGCCCCAATTCGCCAGATTTCAAAAAAAAAAAAAAATCCCAGATCGCCATATTTTCATGATTAGTTTCCAGGAGGTGTTCAAGAATGTACAGTAGAAGGATCCTGTTTTTTTGTTTGTTTTTTTTTAAGCCAACTTTCAAATCTGGCATGTAGCTAAATTTGGCTAAAATATTTTATGGATGATCGCCACTTTGGCTACATGACAAAATCCCTTTTTTTAATAAAACCTTGGGCAGAATTTTAAAAATAGGTAAAATATTAGATGGAAAAAAAGAGGGGGGGCGGGGGTGGGAGAGGGGGGGTCAACCCTGATTGATTTACCAGCAATAATATTTATTAATATCCGCGAAGTCCGGGGGAGTGAATCATAGAGCACGTATTAGTTGGTGGCGTGGCAATCAGAGATTGGGTAGAAACTGAAATTTGAGATTTGATTGGAGGAGAGTTGGAAAATGACGCGGTGGCATCCTATTGGGGTGGGGTTTCGGTAGAGGGGGAGCGGGGAGGTTGTAACGTGTGCTTCCGACTGACGGTGCCGGGAAGAAAAATATTTTACTTTTGATTTTGGTTTGGTAAAAAAAAAATAGTAAAAAAAAAAACCCAGCTAAGTAAGGTCGTTTCGTCTAAATGTGGCCCTCTTATTGGCACCTCAAATCGTTTTTTTAGCCCCTCATATCCTTGGCCCCTCGAAGTGGCATCTCAAAAGCACGAGGAAGGGAGAAGAAGGTCCGGGAAGAAGGAAGAAGGCGAGCGCGCGAGAGTGAAGAGACAGAAGAGAGAAGAGGCGACGCGCAGTGCACACTACCGATTGTCTGTTTTGCAGCAGTTGCGGCGTTGGATTTTGATGCATCGAGCCATGTCCCGCTTTGTAGCTTCAGTGGCACTGTGTGTGCTGTTATCATTGGCTTGTCTTCAGCTCCATAGTAAGCTCCCTCCCTCTCTCTCTCTCTCTCTCTCTCTCTCTCTCTCTCTTTTTCTGTACCTGTTTCTCCCACTTAGATCCAGGGTTTCCAAACGTTTGAATCGTTCAGCTTGTGTGCGTGTTTGTTTCTTTTTCCTCATTTTGATGAGTTCTGGATATGTATTTGTGATGCATTGGGGGATTCCGTTACAATGATGGCGGGTTGATTGGAACTAGTAGTTGTAGGGTGCGGGTTTTGTGGTTTATTAGGGCTGTGGATGCTAGATGACGGCTGTTACGGAGGAGGAATGTGCGCTTGTAGCTAGAATCGGAGTTAGATCGGGTGAAATGAGCCGTCATTTGCAGTCTGGAAAAGTTAGGAGAATAGTCGAGTTCTTCGGGGATGGTGAAACTTGAGAAGGGAAGTCTCTGTGTGTGTATGGGAAGGAGGGAGTAGCTCTGAAGAAGGGGATGGGGTTCAGAGATACTTGATGAAGGTGTCCTGATTGGAAATGGCTGTGATTTTCTGTTTTTCATACATTCTGTGTTTGGTGTGGATGGTGTGTTGTTGTTATGGTGGTGACAAGAGGATTTTCCTGATGTTGGATTTTTATCAGGTCCACATGCACAGGTGAAGGCTGAGGAAGGTGCAGTGGAGAATGGCATTGATGCACCGAAAATCGAGGGGAACATTGGGGGTGTGCCCAGTGGCTTAACCACCGATTCAGAGGTTGTGCAGAGGTATTAGCTTTCTTCCTCTCCTTTTGTTCTTCTTATGGCATTCCAGAAATAGCAAATGGATGCTCGATCAGGATTTTGATCACTGTTGCAATAAGGGCAAGACCATGATGGTATGATTGCAATAAAGGCTGTTAATATAAATTTGTGGCCTAGTTCCACTGGAACATCATACCTTAACATGGAAAGTTCCTGTTGATGCAGAGAGACAGAGTCCATTTCTGAAAAATCATTGAGAGGCAATGCTGAGAAGTTTGAGTTCCAGGCTGAGGTTTCGAGGTTGATGGACATCATCATTAACTCACTGTACAGCAACAAGGATATTTTCCTTCGAGAACTCATCTCCAATGCCTCAGATGTATGCTTCCTGCATTACTACTGTCATTCTTTATGGTGGTACTTGGATTGTATTTCAGTTCTTCCAGACTGTATTTCAGGCAGAGGTTTTCAAGAATGCAAGTTTGGATTGGCTCTCTTTGTACTGGATAGAAAACTTTTCACCTTGCTTGGTCTGTGTTGTTGTGTGCAGGCGTTGGACAAGATTCGATTTCTTTCTCTCACTGATAAGACTGTTCTTGGTGAAGGAGATGAGTCCAAACTTGATATCCATGTAAGATGTCCTGATGACCTACTGCTGCCTTGTGTGCAAGTGTACCTTGTAATCTATTTGCAACTTGCTTGTACATTGGATACAATTGTATTCTGGCCTCTGTCTTAATGCAAACCTTCCCTGAAACTCATGCTAATGTGTAGCCCTGAATGTACACAAAATCAACACGTGGCTTATGGTTGGGTTTCCCATTGATAGATCAAGCTGGACAAGGAAAAGAAGATATTGACTATCCGAGACACAGGCATTGGTATGACCAAAGAGGACCTCATCAAGAATCTTGGCACAATTGCCAAGTCAGGAACATCTGGTAAGCCTTATTTCATCCAGTCAGTGAACTGCTGTCTGTGAAAACGCAATTGTACTGTGAAAGTTTTCAGTCTCAATGTGGTTCAAAAGCTCTTAATTGAACCTGCAAACTTTTACTGCAACCTTCTATTGTGTGTGATCAGCTCCAAAGAAGTATCTCCAGCCAGGCCTTGCTGCCATCTGAATTTGATCTGGGTTTTGCTTTCAGCTGTTTCTATATCCAAGCCAAACTTGTTGTCTACAAAGTGGATCATGTGCAAACAAGATTGGTTGTTTGCTGCTGTATACACATGCTGCAATCTGTATATTAGTGCTCATTACCGTGTCACTGTGAAGCTCACCTGACAAATGGCCTCTGTGGTGTGTGCTCCGTTTGCAGCTTTCTTGGAGCAGATGCAAAAAGGAGGGGATCTGAACCTCATTGGTCAATTTGGAGTTGGATTCTATTCAGTGTACTTGGTTGCAGATTATGTTGAGGTTGTGTCGAAGCACAATGATGACAAACAGTAAGTCAATTGATGGCATTCTTGTCTATTCCTTCATGGTGGAGCTTTGACATCCCCTTCCATTTGTTTGTGATTAATCACCCGGCCAATGAATAAGCTCATTTTACCTGCCAGGAACAGCATGGGCTTGCAAGTTCATGCTTTATCTGTTTAATGTTCATCACGTGTCTCTTACTTCCTGGTGTCTCTTGCATTACCTTGGATGGAGATATGACCCTGATTGCTATTCTTGAAACTAACAACAGTCTCTGTCTCCTCTGACAGATATATTTGGGAGTCAAAAGCTGATGGAAACTTTGCAGTCATCGAAGACACAGAGAATGAACCTTTGGGTCGTGGCACAGAAATTAGAATCCACCTCAAGGAAGAGGCCAGTGAATATGCACAGGAAGACAAACTGCGAGTAAGTATTGGAAGACAGGGTTTAGGCTCTGAATGTAGTATTCTCAACCTGTTTACCCTAAGTTGTGTGCAGAATTGTGGGGATTGCTGAGAGCCAAGCTAATTGTCTGTATATTGCTCTTTCAGGAGCTGGTGAAGAAGTATTCTGAGTTCATCAACTTCCCCATCTACTTATGGTCAAGCAAAGAAGTCGATGTTGAGGTGCCTGTTGATGAGGATGAGGAGGCAGATAAGGAGACACCTCCTGGTAGGTTCCTCTCCTTAGACTTTTTGGTGGAGATTTGGTCACAGTTTTGAACTTTTCATGCAGACCTGCTGAGTGTGCTTATGCTCTTTACAGGCTGCATGTCTCTCCTAGAATGTATCATATTCCCTTGTAACCATTGGAAGTTGGATTCCATGATTGCATCCTGCCTTGTGTTAGTGAAATGATTGGATGCATTCAGCCATTGTGTGGCCTCTATTCTGATGTTGTGTCATGTGAGACCTTCGAAGTTAAATTTCCTGCTTTTCAAACACATTGGCAAAATAGCTGATTTAGTTTCCTCATTTGGGGGTTCTGCTTGTTTTGACCTAAGATTCAACAGAGGAGGAAGAAATAGTGGAAGATGAAGAGGATGAAGAAAAGAGTGAGTACATATGACTCTTACTCCCTGTTATTGCATCCCCCTTTTGTGTTATTGAATGTTTCATGGGCTTGGACACAATCTGATAGGATGTTTCCTACAGGCTAAGGTTGAATGGTATTCCTATGTGTGTGCAGAGCCAAAAACAAAGACAATTAAGGAAACAAAGTGGGACTGGGAGCTTCTGAATGATGTGAAGGCTGTTTGGCTTCGAAACCCAAAAGATGTGACACCAGAGGAATATGACAAGTTCTATCATTCTCTTGCAAAGGTAAATGATCTGTGAAGAGCTCTTAGACTTCATGCCTTGTGTTGGAAGCTCTTCTTCACCAGTCTTCTCAAGGCTGCTACCTGTGATACGACTGGTGTAGCAACAAGAGATTTTTTTGTGATGAGTTGAAAAGTTGTGGTTAACCCATAGATGTTCATTTGAGTTGTAAAGCTATGGTGAAGTCCTGGTCCTAATTGCAGCCACTCATATGCTGTCCAATTTGTGCAGGACTTTAGCACTGAGAAGCCAATGTCATGGACCCATTTCAATGCTGAAGGAGATGTTGAATTTAAGGCGGTCCTTTTTATCCCACCCACTGCCCCATATGACCTGTTTGAGAACTACTACTCTAACACGGCAATGCTCAAGTTGTATGTACGACGTGTGTTCATCTCGGATGAATTTGATGAACTTCTTCCAAAGTATCTCAGTTTCTTAAAGGTTTGGACTGGCAACCTTTTGCTGCAGATTTCATGTTATGAAGTCCTTACTATTAAACTTATGCAGATAGTCAGGTACAGTAGTACCATCATCATGCTATACACTGGTGATTGAAGGGTCTAGATATAGGTAAGTCCACTTAATGGTGCAACACTTGTCCACTTTCTGACTTTCCCACACCTGTGCTCTCTGCATATCTACACTGGTATGCATTGCAGGGCATTGTTGACTCAGACACACTGCCACTTAATGTGTCTCGAGAGATGCTACAACAGCACAGTAGCTTGAAGACAATCAAGAAGAAGCTGGTTCGGAAAGCCTTGGATATGATCCGTCGCATTGTTGATGAAGACCCAGATGAAAAGTTTGAAGAAAAAGAGTCGAGTAAGCTTATGAATTTTTTGTCTCAGATTTCAGCCCCCTATTCTTAGGTGTGACATTCATGACCTCGAGAGTTCTTGGAGAGGCATGTGCAATCAAAAGTAGAGAATATTGGGTGGCATATGCTTGTTGTAATTAGTGATGCTTCTTGCTTCCCATATGTCGTGTGGTCAAGAAATTCCCCATTGTATGGCTTGTCAAACATGGTGTTAATTGCATAATTGTCAGACCAAGCCAGTTACAAATCGATGGTGCCATCTCAAACCTTTTTTCTGTGCTCTTAGGCTTCTCTTGTGCAGAATAATCAGATTTGTTTGTTTCTTCTGGAAGGTGATGAAGGTGAGGACAAAGAAGAGGTTTCTGCTGAGAAGAAGGGCAAATATGCCAAGTTCTGGAAGGAATTTGGAAAGGCAATCAAGCTTGGTATTATTGAAGATGCAACTAACCGTGTCCGTCTTGCTAAGCTTCTTCGGTTTCACAGGTATCACTATAACTTGCACTAGAACTTTCATGGCATTTTCAGGTGCCATATTTGAAAATTGCATGTCAAGAATATTATTTGTCTTGTGTTGCTTGATTATCCTTTTTCTTTGATCATTGTACTGTCTTACCAACTTGTTGGGGCCATGTCGTGCTTATGTACAGCTCAAAGTCTGGTGATAGCTTAACTTCACTGGACCAATACATTTCACGAATGAAACCTGGGCAGAAGCAAATCTACTACATCACAGGTCAAGATAGGAAACAGTTAGAGAAGTCTCCATTCTTGGAAAAACTGTTGAACAAGGGATATGAGGTATGGGTCTTCTCTTTTGAATATCTCCTGTTTAATCACCTTCTTTACTAAGGAAAGTTACAGATTGAACATGAAGTTAACAGAAAGTAGTTGGTGTATTGGAATATGGGAGCCACATGGACTTAGAGCAAACTTGAGTGATCCTGTCTTGTGAAATTAGCTAGTAGTTATAGGTCTCTATGACCTGAAAGCTATCCCCTTGATTCTTTGATTGTAACCTCACTTGCATGTATGAGAAACGCACAAATGTTGTAGCTACATGATGCATTAGTAATAGTGGATGTGATTCAGTGTGAGATTTGTCTTCTAGTTTTGCTGTTGGTGGTTTGGATTTATCTGAAATGTCTGTTTCTTATGCAGGTTATCTATCTTACAGAGGCAATTGATGAGTACTTGACTCAGAACTTAACTGAGTATGAGGACAAGAAGTTTCAGAATGCTTCCAAAGATGATCTCAAGATTGGAAGCAAAGATGAGAAAGCTAAGTTCAAGGAAGTCAAGGAGTCTTACAAGGAACTTACCAAGTGGTGGAAGGATTTACTTGTTAATGAAAATGTTGAATCTGTGAAGGTGCCATTCAGCACTCTACCATATGATGGTGTATTTTCTGAGCACAAACATTTGTAGTAGATGATGGCACTTCTTAGAGACATTTGAGTCATATGCAAGAGTATACCTATCATGTCATTGAAAGCAATCTTTGTCTTGTGATGCTTGTGTAGGTGAGCAAGCGCCTTGCAAACACTCCTGGTGTTGTTGTGACCTCCAAGTTCGGATGGTCTGCAAACATGGAGAGGATCATGCAAGCTCAGACACTGGCAGACCCCAGCAAACAGGCATATATGCGCGGCAAGCGCATTCTAGAGATCAACCCTAGGCATCCCATCATCAAAGAACTTCGGGAGAAAGTTGCATTGAGTTCTGAGGTGCACAAACCTATTTTCCTTCCAACTTGTTTTGGATTTTTGTGTTGTTTGGTGTTTGATTCCACATTACATATTGCACATTTGTCAGGCAATCCAGTTTGAAATATGACATGACTGTAGGATAGTCTGGTCACTAAATGCCTAATTCTTGAATGAATTTGCTTCACAGGACGAGGGTGCCAAGGAAGTTGCGAAGCTGGTTTATGAGACAGCACTGGTGGAGAGTGGCTTTATCTTAGAAGATCCCAAGGACTTTGCTACCCGCATATATTCTGTCATCAGATCAACCTTGAATGTTGACCCAGATGCAGAGATTGAAGAGGAGGATGAAACTGAGGACGAGATCGAGAAAGAAGAGTCACAGACATCTACAGAGGAAATTGACAGGAACCCAGAGCCCCAGGAGGTAAGAGATGCAATCAATTTTCATGCACAAAGGAGAATCCCAAATCAAATTACTTGGAATTGACCACTGATAAAAGGAATCTACTCAATGATTAGTAAAGCTATTGAATAATGGCAGTCCTTTTTCAATCATGTAGGAGCAAGAAATGATTTCTGATATTTTTGATTTGTGCCCTTCCAAGGTTCCAAGGAGGGTGCAAGTGTAGTATTCAACTGATGGTTCTTCACCTGTCACAGGAGGACATTAACTTCAATGAGGAGACAGAGGCAGAGGCAGACCTTGTCGAACAGTTTACAGATTCAGAAGAGGATATCAAAGATGAGCTTTAGAGAGCGGCAGGCAATTTAGAACCCGGAATGGATATTAATCCTGTGTTTGAGCACTCATAATCCTGGTAGATCCCTAGGAACAATAGACTCAGTTTGTAGGTATAGAGTATCTTTGGTTGGGCACATTGCAGGAGCCATAGGCAGTGATTTTCTTGATGCTTGCCTCCATCTGGATTGCTGTATACAAACTGGAGAAGATGCCATTGCACTGTATCGTTTGAAGCTTTTCAGAATGTGCAATTGACAAGTACTTGTGGAAAGGATTGATGCTTGTAATTGGCAATTGTTTCAGATGTATATCAACACGCACAGTATTGAATGACAATTCATGAGTAGAGCTCATCCAGTCTGGCTTGTAACTTGTGGTCACAAGCTTGTGGAGGCTCGAATGATTGACAGCTTTGACTAGCAATGTTTCTTAAGTGCCAGCTGACAGCATGAATGTGGTCTCCTATTGCTTTTCTGAAAATGCGGTCCAAGTATTTGCCTGAAATGTGGAGCAGATGACTTATGCCCACCATTGGCACCTGATAAGGCCAGTAGGTGGTAATGGCAGCTAGTCAATGCCATTCATGGTGGAGTTGGTACTCCGCGCGAGAGGTAATGTTATGATTTCATTCATCCTTGTTGTGGCAGTTTGGTGTTGCTAGAATTGATACAATGGTAAAGCTTTGGAAGCGTGAATTGCAGAGATTTTTCTGCACTCTCATAGATGTGGTCTAACTGCACCAGTTGTCATGTGCAAAAGTCCAGTGGCAATGATTCATTGGAACTGGTTAAGGGAGGACAACTTAGGTTTCATAAGTGGTCAAGAATGTTGATTAGTTCCAAAATGGATTTTTTGTTAGTCCATTTCCAAAGTGAAGAGGCAAGATGTCTTTTCAGATTTGTGTATCTTTTAAAGATTTGTTTTTCTAACATTTTGTTCACAAGAAGATTTTTGAATACATTCTCCACCAATTTTCATTCCATTTGTTTTTAATTGAATTTGAATTTGATTCAGTTTAATTTGAATTTAATTGTTGAATTGAATTTAGTTGAATTCAAATTCCATTCAATGTACTGGAATTCGATTCAATTCAGAAATGTTGTTTATGCTTCAATTTCATTTAGGTGTGAGGTAGTGTTTTTTACTTTAAGAACATTGAGAATTTTTTATATTTCACAAGGACACTTCTCTTTTTCTTGTTTTTTTCAATGCTTCTAGTCTTGATGCAAATGACGAGAATTTATTGCATGTTACATATTGCATCATGTCAGCATTATTCTATGGTTGAGATTCATTTATATCAAAGTTATTTCAACATATCATGTTACTGACACATGAACATTTGTTGTCAAATTAGGCTATGTTTGGATATTATATTGTTCAAGAGATTGTTAACAAAGAAACAAATGTCATTGCAAAATGTGAGAATGGAAAAATGTTTTTTGCATTAAATATGTGAAAACAACCATGATAGAATCATTTTGATATTATGCATGGTACTCAATTTTATTATTTTTGGGTAAATCATAAATTATATAAATTTATGTGATTTTTTGTAATTATGTAGATATTATTTGAAAGTTATATGCACAAAGGGCAAGATGGAGCAAATGTGAAAGCATGTAATGAGTTTGGTAATGATCCAATGAAAATGTGTTTTGAACACAAAACAAGAATGAAGGTCACCCATAAAATCGAAAACATTATAATTATGGAGAACTTTGTTTTATCATGTAGATTGTGATTTTTTATGGAGCATTTTTTTGTCTTGAGTTTTTCTATGTTTGGGCATGCACATATATTTTTCTAATTCAATTGTGATTTGCATTCACTTAAGGTGTTACACAACAAGTGATTTTCAATGTTCTTCCTACTTATTTTCTTTTTGACTAAGCAATTATTTTGATGTGTTTTTATAATTTGATTAAATTTTATGCATCACATCATTTCTATATAGGATGAGTCTTGTAATATCAATTCATTTATACTTCTACAAGCATGTTGTAAATGACATGGGCAGTCTAGTAAAGGGAAATGTTAATGGCAAGTTGGTATGCTTAGTAAGTTGAAATGTAAGACGAGTTAAAATGATAGAACAATTTGTTAGAAAGTTTAAGTGGAGGACAAGTTGAGATGACAATAGCAATGTTATGCAAGTCCATAGGTCTAGCATGTCAATATGGCAAAGGAATAGTGACATAAATAAATATAATAAGTTGACGTGTCAAATAGTTAGGCAATTGTAATTGTTTTTGGGTTACTATAATAGGCATTTCACCCAATTAGAGAGGGGTTCTAGAGATCATTTTTAGGATTATTCAATGGGTTTCTAAAGCCTACCAAAGAACTTTAGGAAATGAATTGCTTGTTGAAGATGAGTGGAATGAGGATTGAAAATTACTATAAAATTTCATGCATTTAATGAATTATGATGAGCATTAAAAAAAATTCTTCTTATTTTTTTGTATTTGCATTTGCAAGGTAAGAATTTTCTAGCATTACAGTTTATCCTAGTTAGTATGTTTACATGGTATTCATGCTAATGGAGTAGGAAAAGGACTTAGAAGTGATGCAAAAATGTGTCGTTAACATTTGGTGACCATGTTAGGGAATTTTTAATTGTTATATTGAAAAATTAAGAAAATGAACATATTTTGACTAATTTATGTGAGATCTTTCCATTTAAAACTGGAATAATTGAAATGGAAGAAGGTAAGCTGATAGAGGTAGATAAACTAGGTCTGGGATTTTGCTTAATTCATGTATTTTATGTTGTTTTACCTTGCAGATTTACAAATATGTTGGGGGTTTACATAATAGAGTTGAAAGGTATCATAATGAATAAAATGACTATCATAAATGTTGAACAAGTAGTAGCTTGTTCCAATTTATTCACATATTATGAGCAAAATATCGTTAATAATTTAAAAACTTCATGGGGGCGGAAAAGTATGGTGCATTCAACATAGAACATTAATAATTGATGCCACAAAATTAATAAATATAGAAAATGGTTGTTAGTAATGGTATACTTATTCACATTCATATTAATCAAAAAGATTGTAGCAATTCATCACATGGTTAAGTTTCTTGATAGAAGGGAGTTTACAAGACCAAACATAATGTTTTGGTAAAATAATGAATGTAATGTGACTCTGGGCTCCTAAATTTTCAAGGTTTGATCATGTAATGACATTGAAAGGAAATGAAGAATATTGTTTTGAAGAAATATTGTTAAAATAATTTTGGTCAACACTAATGATATCACATCCTTATGAAAAAATTGAGAAAGAAAAATTAGAAGAAAATGGTTGTAATAAAGAAACAAGGATTGCCTAAAATCTATGATGGATAGAAGTAGATAGAAAAAAGAACAAAATAAATTGAAGGATTAAAGAAGACAAAATCGATAAAAAAACTAAAGAGGTTATCATTTCATCTCAATAGTCTATTATACATAATAGATGGAGGGGTCATGGTGTTATTTTTTATTCACCTATAGAATATCAAACACTTGAACCCATAGAAGAAAAAGTTGAAATCATAGTAGCTCAAACTAATGTTGAAAAAATAGCTAGATCACCAATGAAAAAACTAGATAGTGGACACAATCAAGTTCACCGTATGAAGAACATGAAGAGTTCGACCATGGAGATTAACACATTACAATTGAACACACCAAAGGCAACTATTGTTTTTGGATCACTTGATTGGGTAACAAAAAAAGATGGTTATTGCCAAAGTGATGAGCTAATGACCAATCAATAAAATAAGTTATCAATAGTCGCAATAATGATAAGCCTTTAGAAAGACAATTATTTAGATTATTTTTTCAAAGTCTTAATTTTGTCAACACGATTTTTTTTCCAAATGTTCAACCAACAATGCCCCAATCATGGTTGTACCACCTACTAATGTATTACATTTTCAACTCCCTAAATATCATGATAACAATGACCCACTACTACATATTTGACAATTGACTAAGGTATGTGTAACAAATGGAGAAGATATAGAAGATCTTAAATTAAATATTTTCCCAATTCTTTAAGAGAATGTTGACAAACTTACTATATATAAAATTAGTGGGTTCCTATCATATGAATATAAAATATCCTTGCAACTTAAGGAAACCTTTATATTTATTATTAACCTTGTAGAATAGGAGATAAAATGAAAATGTTGCCATACAACAAGCACAATTTTAGGAGATCAAATGGTATGTAATTCTTTTTAAGCTCATTTGATGATCCTTGCCCCTTACACAAATATGACCTACTATAAAATTAAAAAATCCATCTTATTTATTGTACATTGATGTTATATTATTATTTTATTACTTAACATCTTGACACTAATTATATTCTAATTTGCAAAAAATTATAAATTTCAAATGTATTTTTTTCAAAGAACAAAATTTTGTCAAAAAAATACATAGTTTTGTGGAATATTCAAAAATATTTTATTCTTGATGTGAAAATTTCAAAATCCATTAATTATTCTAGAAACAAGTGTTGAATTTACCTTTGTATTACATTAATCAAACTTATTCTTAAATATTAAATATTATCAATCTATAAAATCATACGTGTTTCTTACATCCTACGAATATGTTGGGGTTACAACTTTTTTTGAATGCATGTCATTAATTGAATCAAATGCATGGGAATATGAATGATTATTGCCATGCAAGCTTATAAGAAGGGAATTTTTAAAAAAGAAATAAGAAGAAAAAGAAGTGATTTAGTTCGTGAGCAATACATCAATGTTTGCAAATGAGATGGACAAGATTTTTAAAACCACAAAAGTTGATGAAAATAATTTAAAATTCTATATTATGAGAATTTTCCAATTTTTATGTAGTTGAAACATGTTCAAAGTTTGGCTCTTAATTTCAAAATCAACATTATTCAAAGATTTAATATTTTTGTTAAATCAATGTTAATTGTAAATGACATGTTTTTCAACCTACTATCATTATGTATCACATCAAAGATTTGAAAGCCTTGAAATTCTTTTGTGCATGTTGGTATTTAAGTGTGCATGATTCACATTCAAGTGCATTTGTATTTCACCTTTTCATTCAACAATTACATTAAAAAAATTAATGGCCTATTAAATATAAATAATTTATGTTTTGAATGATGAATCTAAAATTATAATAATTTTTTTACCTACACATCATGATTACAAATTGTCTTAAATATCTTAATTTTCAACACATCATTTCATATGAGGGGAACATCAGGTCTTGGTGTATTTTAAATCATTAAAACACATTTTACATTCATTTTTTTTATTGGATTTGATATTTAAATTTTTTATAATGTTCATAATGCCAACATGTAGTAACAATTAATTTAAGATGATGGTAAGTTTTGGTTTTTATTGAAACTCAAAATTACAAATAAATCAATATGAGATTTCAATATAATTATGATTAAAAAAATATTAATATTTTTGGTATCTTCAATTTAATGATGATTTTAATCAAAATAAAAACATATTATAAAAAATTAAATTGATCATTTTTTCTAAATTAAATAGAATATAAAAACATAAAACTAGTCAATTTCATCTTAAATTACTTTTTGTAATGTTTTAGTGGACACCTTTTAATCATTATTAAAAACATATTCAAATCAACATTGAAAATGAAATATCCAAAATTTAACATTTTTATCAAAGCTTGACAAGTTTACATTATTTTTATCAATTTTATGAATGTGAAATTAGTTAAACTTAATGAATATATTTTAAATATTGTATTTACCATTATTTAATGGGAAGTGGTATCTAACAATCTGTTAATATCACCTTTGTAGATGACTTGTGGGTGGACATTTTATTTGCCCATTTTAACCAACCTCTCCTTGAAATGTGAAAACATTTTTTTTTCCACTTTTTATTTTTATTTTTTTTTCAAACTAGTAGAATATATTTCCCTTTTAACTTTAATTTCTTTTAGAATTACTGAAAAATTTACGCTTTTCCCAAAAATCTTGAACCTTTAAATCCCTATGATTGTTGTAAGGCCAAGGTTTTGAAAGGACATCCTATGATGGGATGCTGACCTAGCAAATGTTTTCTGAATTCAAACATCCCTATTCAAAATTCGAATTGGTGCAATGTTTTGGTTTAGAAATGACTTAAGTTTGGTCAACAACAAAAACACATTCAAACAACATAAGGATGATGAAAGATGAGGAATGTCATATGTCGATAACAAATGACAAAACAACAAGAAGCAATAGCTGGGATGTTGAAAAGGCACATTGAAAGCATTAGGACCATTAAGTTGTACATGATTTTTTATTATTATTTATATTTTATATTTTTATTTTTTTGAACTAAGGGTCATTGGGAACATGGTAGGAAAGACATTGGGGGACATTGCAAAGGCCCAAATTATTATTTTTGAGATGAAGAGAATGTCAAAAAGTACATCATGGATGTTAAAAATATCAATGTTTTAGAAAGTGAAATTAAATATCAAATTCTAGAATTAATGAAAATGAAAAATTTCATAAACAATTTATATGATCATGGATTACTAATGTCTAGTAACTAAATTTTTTCAAATAATTTATTTAAGTAACTTTTAAAATATTAATATTTTGACCTTATGTCAATCAATCGTCATTGATAATGCAAAACAATGCCAAATGCAAATTGATAATTGAATTCATAATCACTTTTGAAGTGCTTATGAACCTTGACCACTTGAATTGTTGACTTCATTTTGCTTTCACTTGTATGTTGTAAAATTGACATTAACAAATGCACAAAATGCCAAGAAGTGTCATTTGGCAACACGATTTGAAAATCCAAAAAAAAATATTAATTAAAAAGAGTTATCAAAAATTTCATAAGTCTTGCATATAATTTGTGTTGGCACAAGAGGGAACCCTATAATAAATAGAAAGTTGTGAGGTTTTATTTCAAAAATTATTAAGGAAGACAATGTGAAATATTGTTTGTTGGGCCCTATGGGGACAAGGTTCCTCAAATTGGTTTTATGGTTTTAGAAATTGTGCAAAAAAATGCTGATTTTAGATTGGTGGAACTAATGGAACCAATTTGACGGTTGGAGGTATTTACACAAGGTTCAAGTAGCTTTTGTGTTCATGTGGTTTAGGGTTTAAGGGGATAACAACAAAATGAAGGTTAAGTTATCTAGAGACCGTTTGAGTTGGGTGGTGTTAAGCAAGTCATGTGTGATTTCATGAAGAGGGCATTAAAGGTAACCTAGTTGTTGTTGTGTGTGATATTGTGAGAAGGGCATTTGAGGTAACTTAAGTGTTGGTGATTGAAGGTGTAACGTAACAAGTGTTGTTGTTGGTGGTGGAAGTTGTTTTGTTTTGAATGTGCAACATAATTGGTGTTGTTTTGTTTTGAGTGTGGAAGATAGTTGATAGTGGTTGGTTTTGTTGACTTCGTTTTGCTACTATAAGTGTTTTTATTTTCATCAATTTTGTGTTAGTACATAGTTGGTGTTAGTATGCCATTACTAAATGCAAGTTGCATAATGAAAAAAAATTACATGCGCATTTTCTTGTTTGCTGCAACACACATGGTCTAGTGTTGCCGAGCTCTCTTGCACTTGGTGAAGAACACAACCCAATGTTAGGAGAAAATTGCACCCAATCCCTTGGTTGATATACAATTTATTTCCTTGTTTTAAACTTGATACATCAAAAGCAAAAGCATGTTATTTTGCAGTTCTGTATATATGTGTGCCAAACAAGGTAAAGGATCATTTTCTTTATAGTTTTGTTTGCATATTGGAGTGGAGATTTACAGAAAAGTGGAGATTTGGCCTCAAGAAAAAGGTGAGGATAATCTTTGGGATTTCCAAAGGATTTTTTGTGCACTTTGTTTTTTTTTCTCCGTTTTCGTGGCTTTGCTGTAATAGAACTTGAACACAAAATTTTGGTAGATTATTTTAAATTTTGAGTTTGTGGAAATTTAGAATTCTCTTCCTATTGGGACATTGTGCAATTTATGACACCACACAGTATTACTATAGACGATAGTAAACATAATCGATTGAATTCAGTTTTAATTATCAATTGTTGTAGCAATTGTTGTTGCAGATATTACTATAAAGCAATAGTTGATAATCTACTAGGAGAGAGTGTATCATGATGAGAATAATTGGTTGTTGGAATGCTAAAAAGTGAGAAAGATGACGAAAAAATGATGATGAGCAAGAAGATCATATATTCATATGTGGGGTTTTCTATATTCTATGATGGAAGGACGGTTTAAATATTTTGAGGTTAATGTGAAATGGTTGATAATTTCCACACAAAATTTGTAATAAATAATTTATTGAAGAAATGTTTGTTTTTCAAACATCTGGTTTTTTCATGCAACTCTGAAGAAGAAATGCATATTTTGAATGCCATATTTGTAAGATCGTTTGAAATATATTAGTTAGTTAATCAATAGCACTGTGGATTGTTCTAAAATGTTTAAGAACCTTAGGACTTACATGTTGTATATAGGATCCTTTTATGTATATATGATAGTTATAATTTAGTGATATTGGTTTTGAATAAATGTTTATATTTCTGTGGATAGGACCATCTTTTAAATTGTATCTATTTCTTTGGACATTATCATTTACAAGTGTTTATTTTTTTTGGAAACTTTGATTTGGGAAACTTATTTGTGGGAAATTAAAAAATTGACTCAAGGTTTTCTTTCTTGGCTAGGTCTAAATTGAAAGGTCTATTGGGATTTTTTTCCCAATCACCTCTTATATAATACAAAAGATTTGTATCCAATCTTCATTAATATATTTAAAATAATAAATAATAATAATAAAGCTTATTAAATTGACAAACTTCCAAATCAAGTATATATTGAAATATGATAGTTCACAAAATAACACATGTTCTTTGTTTATATAAAAATAATAAATTATTTTGAATCTTAAAATTTTATATTAAAAATGTCTAATAACATCTATTAATAATAAAAAATTATAAAACAAACGTTGAATAATATCTTTAAAAAATTCCCAAAAAATCTACAAATAGTATAAATTATGATGAGAATTTAAAGAACTTAAAAAAAAATGAAATGATTTAAATTGGACTTTGGCATCCTTGTATTTGATAATAAAAATAAAAATAATTTTTTTTTATAATAATGAAATTTGATATTTACAAGTATAAAACTTAATCATAATTATATCTAAAGGAAAACGCATAATTCATCAAATATAAAATTGATTCAAAGATTAAATTAGAAAATGGATGTAGATATTGAGTTGGAAAAAATTGGTTTGAAACAAATCATTAATTTTTAGTATAATGTGGGTGAATTTTTATTTGATGCAACATGATATTTACTAAAATATTCAATTAGTTTTAGAATGATACAAAAAAATAATATGTCACATTTAACAAAATATTTAAGGCTTGGCACACCTAAAGCTTTAAAATGTTGTCGACAAGAATTAAATTTTGAATTTTTGCATGATCTTCACCATGGGAAAACAAATGATGAAGAAAGTTATATTCAAAAAATGTTTGTTTCAACAATAGATGGTGGATTATGGAGTGATTTCACTACTATTTATTAGATATTTAAATATTTGCATCGTTCAATTCATGTTTGGAATAAAATCAATGCCCTAAAAATGGTTAAAATAAAACAAAAAATGTGTCAACGTTTTTAAACCTTATATATGGGAACAATCTTTTTGAACTTGCTGAAATTTATTTAGAAATTACAAATATTCCTATTTATATTCATAATGATGAAAAAAGAAAGAAATGATTATTAATCATAATATGGATATAAATAATAAAACAAAAAAAGTTGATAAAAAAAGATTTAGTTGGAATTTAAAATTAAATAACAACTTGTTACAAATTAAAAAACCCCATTTTAATTGGATGGTGCACGAAATTTCTTTGATATTTATTTAAAAATATCCACATCTCTATTCAAACATGTTACAAATTAAACAACATTTGAAATACCTTGAATCAAAAGAAAACAAAAGTCATGTAAATATTGATATTTGTTTATTTGAAAATAATGAACATTGTCATAATAATGTAATTGAAAAGATTTAAACATAACATATTAACAACATTTCAATAAAAATATTATCATCTAATATAATTGATCAAAAATTAATGAACAATTAAAAAAAGACCTTTTTTTTTCATTTTCCCCATTTTTGAATGGAAAAATAAATACTTATCATAATTTCTTTCTTAAATATCAACAAGATATTAAAAATATTGTTAACATGTATATTATTGTTGTCAAAGGTTATATTTTGAATATCAAATTTCTATTATATCAAAACCATATATTGAAAAAATTCCTTAACGAAATTTAAAAATGAAAAAACTATTAAAGATGTATTAATATGGAAATCTTGTAAAAGAAAATTTGACATTGGAAAACCTTTTGATTTACTCTTACGAAATCATATTAAAACTAATAAACCAAATTTAAAATTTCTTTTAATGTTGAATAAAATAGAAGAATGTTTAATTGCACCACTTTAAGCATTCACACAAATATTTTAATTACAAGGATATGGACAATATGGATTAAATGGAAGTATTGTCAATGTCCCAACAAATTTGAATATTATTCAAATTGTTTCACTTCAGATGTTGTATGAAGATTATTTAATTTCTATCTTTTGAAGAAAAGAGTTAAACTATAAATTTATATATGTGTCTAGTTATGTTTTACCTAACATAGCCATAAAAACATTACAAGAAATTTATAAAATGCTTTTGTATGTAGTTGTAAATGTTGTGATAAAACCAAATTAGCAAAGTTTAACATAAATAGCGAATGCAAATGGAAATAATGATTTTGCAAATGACAAATTTGGACAAACTTTTGATTTCCATAATTTAGAAAAATTCAAAGAAATTAATAAAAGAAACTCTAGAAAAACATTGGTACAAAACATATTGAATCTTGAACAAATCATTGATGATGATTCAAAAACTCAAGCAATTGCTGATGGAAAAGGTCTTCGACCACCTGGATTATTTCGTGATCCATGTTCAAGATAATACAATTTTGCAACATTGTTTTATGGCAATCCAAGACCATCTTTTACATGTTCATATCAAAAGATAGTACAAGTTGAATCAACAAGTGTTAATAATTTTTTTGCATATCATATAACAAATATACATTTCAAAACAATCCAAATTTTAATAAATTTTTTTGTGTGAATTCATATATAAAAAGAAAAATTATTTGGTCAATTCCTCACAACTAGTGATGTTTCAAAGAATGTAAATCTAAAAAAAATATTAAAATATGATTTAGGTTATAAATAATTAGGTCGTATTAGAACATTTCTAGATTATTTAAATCGATTTTGAAAAGACAACTTGGACCTTCATCTTTTTTTGTAACATATACAATAGGTGTAAATAACTAGCCTATTCTTATAAAAACATTTTAAAAATTACATATTGAACATGTTCAAAATCTTAATATAGAAAAAAAGATTTACCAAACATAAAATATCTTGTTAAAAATGATGTTGTCATTTGTGTGCATTATTACGAACATAGGATGAATAGTTTTCAGAGGCTTCTTAAAAATAATAATATTTTATTTGGCAAAATAAATGATTACTTTTATATAACAAAATTCCAAACCACAGGTTTAGCCCATGGTCATGAATTATGGTCTAAAAATGTTCCTATATTTGGAATTTTTACAAATGAAGAAATTAAAAGTTTTGTTGATAAATATTTGACAACTGATCAAAATATTTTCAAAATAAATTTTTCTAATAATCAAATACATCAACATAAATAACATGTCGAAAAAAACAGTAACCATTTTGTCAATTTTAATATCCAAAACCATCAATGAGATGTACAAAAATATTAACACCTTTAAATGAAAAATAATTCAAATCTTTGTGAAATAACTTTCCAAATTTTCAAAAAACTTGTTGATATGATATTAGGTTTAGAAATTTCATTTGATCAGTTTTCTTCATATTTACATGTAAATGAACAAATAAATTTTATTGTTTTACAATGTACTATACAAAAACCAACATTGCTTTTGAAATGTAAACCAAATAATATATGAACAAATGCTTTTAGTATACATGCAAGACCTTTGTGGGAAGCAAACATAGATGCATAGTTCATTTAGATCCATACACAACAATAGCTTATTGCACTTCTTATTTATCCATCCCACTATATCATTCAACAAGATCATTCCAATTTATAAATACTTGTGAAAAAAAATTAGAACATTTGGTTTATTATCATAAAAATATTAAACAAATAATCTCCGAATCCAATAAACATCCATTGTAAATCATTAATTGAAAAATACAAACGCAAAATGAATCATGTAACCATATTTTTTAGTAGAATTTTTTGCTAATCTTGATACTAAATCATCAAAAAAACATAAACATAATAAAATTATCCATTGGGTTTCATTTAATTTTCATAAATTATTATAGAAAATTATTGCTTTTATTTATGCCTTTTCATGGATTAGAAAGTAATACAAAATGTCAACATGAAACATGTTTATTTCAATCTAAAAGATGACATTGAAAAATAAAATTAAAAAAAAATAAAATTAAAAAAAAATTATATATATATATATATATATATATATATATATATTTTTTTTTTTTTTTTTTTTTTTTTTTTTTTTTTTTTTTTTTTTTTTTTTTTATTTTTATATAAATATTTTTTTT
>Ga0116231_10001607_pt1 | contig 46553 bp, 16 predicted proteins | sample S1TSphgellanicum_2_FD_89695 | JGI IMG/M metagenome (GOLD analysis project Ga0116231, IMG submission 89695) | Host-associated microbial communities from peat moss isolated from Minnesota, USA - S1T2_Fd - Sphagnum magellanicum MG | ecosystem: Host-associated > Plants > Peat moss > Unclassified... | reverse complement strand
TTTTGTTTTGTTTGTGGGCTGTGTTGGTTGTTTGTAGATATGTGCCCCGTTCGGCCTCGGTTGTTTCTTCTCGAGGCCCGGAAGGGAGAGGGGAGGGGGGGGGGGGGGGGGGGGGGGGGGGGGGGGGGGGGGGGGGGGGGGCTTACCCAAACCTTAGCCATTTATTGGAAAATTTTTGTATATTTGAACCTTAACCTAATAAAAAAATTTGATTGGTAATATGCCCTTATTTGACAAATAAATAAATGTAACTTTTTAAATATCCTTATGTGATGGTATATCAAAAACAACATACCCACACAACATTGGTTTATATTGCCAAATTTCACATTTGTCATACCTAGTTTATAAATATGTGTTAAATATAAACATTTTTTGACTACATCTTGATCCTATATCATGTATATGAAGCATACATGTTTTTTATCACATAGAAATGACTATATTTATGAAAGAACATTTCTAGACCAAATATCAACAATAAATTTACATCACATTTAAACAATAATTTCACAAAATTTAATTGTTCTATCTTTTTTTTAAATTTAACATCAATATCCATTCCGATTTTTTGAATGAATGATGGACATTTGATAAAAGGAAAACATTTCACCAAAAAAAATCACCTATTCACAAAAAATTTCGCTAGAAAAAAAATCTCAATTTGCAATTATAATTTGCAACTAAAATTAAATCACAACTAACCTATACATTTAAAATTCCATTAGTTACATAAATGAAGTTGCATGCAACATCTAGATGCAAATGATGACTTAGCATGATGTCATCACATTCCACATGGATGATGTATATGGTCAACATATACACCTTCATTCGTTGACCATTCTTATAAGTTTGCAACTATTCACCACTATTTACAACTATGTTATGACCCATTCAAAGTGCCATGTGGCAACATAATAATTTTTTTTAATTAGGTTTTTAAATTACATATTGGATCTTCATCATCTATTTTGGATGGTGTTAGATCATGCCACATGGCACAATAATTTTTTTGCCATGTGGCATGTGAATTGAATTTTGGCCAAAATACAATTTAATCAATATTTAGGTAGGTATGTATGTAGGTAGGTAAGTAGGTAGGAAGGTAAGTCAATAGGAAAGAAGGTAGGTAAGACTAGGTAGGTGGGTAGGTAAGTATGTGGGCTAGGATGTAGATATGTAAATATTTTTATTTTATTTTAGGTTTACGCTTTAGGATTAAACTTCTTTCATTGGCTCATCCCAAATTGCACATTTTTTAATATAAAAATGTAAAAAAAAAGACCTTCTTTATATACTTTTACAAGATGGAAATGGAAGACAAAACATATGGGATAAACTTTTTAGTTGCAACCTAGTTTGCGACTAAATTGAAATTAAGTTGCAACTAAAAAGTTTATCCCATATCCTTTGTCTTCTTTTTCAAGTTTGTAAACTATATATCTAATAGGTAATTTACTAATGAACTAACTAATTAGAACTAACTGATCTACTAAACATGTAAAATTGGTTACCCACTTACCATCCTACCTACTACTTATTACCACCTATTAATTAAGTAATAACTAGTAGTAGCATAAAAAATTTAAATTATACATAAACTATTATATTATTAAATAATAGTAGAAATATTTAATTAATATATTTAATTTAAATAAATAATAATTGGCATATTATTATTCATAATAATAATAAATTATTGGATAATAATAAATTTCAGTAATTAATATATTTAGTAAAAAATTTAATTTAATTATTAATTATTAATAATAAAAAATTTATATTATTATTATTTTACTATTATTATAATTATTTATTAATAATTATTACTGTGAAATAATTAATTAACCTGTAATTAGTAGTAACTATTATTTATATTAAATATAATAGGTAGTTCTACCTACTTAACTATGTAACTATTTGCTTATCAATTTGCCTAGCATACATAACCACAATATATGGAAAATTTATATTGAATATGCCTTAAATATAATACATCAGATTCCTGAATAATAAATATACCCTTAATATATTTTTAAACACCTTAACATATCAAAAGTATATGTACATCACATAGAAGTAACCAAGTTGCAACTATTTTTGTAACTAATTGGACATAGAAGTTCCTTCTTGGATGAAAAGCTTAAAACTTTAGTCATCATAGAAGGACATAAAACTTAATGGTCGCAAATTAATTACACCATAGTTGCAAGAAAAATAATAGATTGAAATGGATGGCGATTAGTTATAACTTCCAAAACATAGTTACAAATGACATTCAATTGCATATAGTTGCAAATTGAATGTTGTATAATATAATATTTCTTCTAGTGCTTCTAATTGCTTTAAACATGCAAAAAAGACTTTTGAACCATCATCAATTTGCATCAAAGTTTGAACATTGAAAGCTTGTGAATAGTCACAAAACTTATTCCAAAAAAAATGATAATTCAAACTACACTTTCTTTGGTTTTTCAAAAATATTAATGTTTTTTTGTCAAATATTTATTTCTTTAAGAAGACAAGGTTTGACAATTTTTAAAATTGAATTTTGTAGAATTTCAACAATTGAAGGATGAATATGTAAATTACATCTTGTGTTGTGTATTTGTAACAATAACCCAATGGTTGAGGCAAAAAACATTGGGAGTTCAATTTTCAACAATTTCAGCAAATATCAACATTATTTTGCGCTAGACCTTTTGAGAATAATTTTGTGTCAAACATTAGTTGTAGGTATAGTATTGTGTTTACATTGAACATGAAAGAAAACACATGTAAAGTTTTTGAGATCATCCTTCATGATCTTGAAGGGGAATCACTATGAGATCATCAATTTTATTTATCTTCGTATGCTCTCTATTGTGGCTATGAGAAATGTTGCAATTGGTGCAAATGAGGAAATTTTTTGCATCACAAAAGGTGTGCAAATAGGTGACCCCAATGTAAATAAGGAATTAGGCTTAGACAAAAGCAAAGGAAAAGACAATGCACAGGGTTTGACTATGAATGAAATTCCTCCTCCTCCACCACCAATTGACAATGGTAGATTTAGTTATGTCTAGAGAAACAAGAGATCTACAAGGCCGTCCACAATTAAAGATAAAGCTTCCAAAAAAAAAGGGAAGAAAAATATTTCCTTAGACATTCAAGACATCAAAACACAACCCAACAAGCTAAATTTGCAAGTTGACGATGACTTCTTAGCATCTTGCAACTCTCCAATTGCTCGAACTTCAATAGCATCATCCACTTAAATCAATGTGAGGGTCGAAGACGATGGGCAAAAAAAAGAACCGATTGGTGAAGCATTGCAAATTATTGAACCTATGGATACCTTAAGCCCATTGAAATTTCAATAATAAATATTGCAATTATACACATAAGGTATATATTAATTAGCTATGTTATTTTTTTAGGTTATTTAATGTACATAAGGATATTGGAAACTTTCACCATGAAGTTCATGCTTTTATGTATTGCCTTTTCTATCAAAACATGTCATAATTTTCAAATTGTTTTTTTGCAAGGAACTTAGTGAGTTTCATAGATACATCTCTTCTTCTTTTAGCTTGTGTGTCATAAATTAAACTATGAAACTATAAGATGAAAACTTTCTAGCCTTAGATTATGCTTAATTGTTTTATTTTGTACTTTCACGACCTCCAAGAATGGATTCACTTGTCATAATTTGTTTACTACTTGTTAGAGTTCTCTCCCTTTGTATAGGTTTCTTCTAGTAGTAATCAACAACATTATGTTTTTAGCTCCTTTCATTCACCTAGTGATTACTAGGCATTGATGATTGTTTTTTTATTTTTTCCCAACTTACTTTGGTTTTCAAATTGGAATTTCATGTTTCCAAAAATTTTACAATTGCAAAGTTCTTTTATTAATTGTTATTGAAAGTTCATGGTCTATTTTAACTTTTCTTTTTGAAATCCAAATTATCATATTGATTTTAGTCAAATCGTCAAGTACAAAATGAGCAAGGAAGACCTTATTGGATTATTTGTTATTTAAGAGTATATTGTTGTTGAGGGTGTTGGCGAGCTTTCTGAACCTCTTTGGGATGTTGGATTTTTGACAAGTGACAATTCTATTCATGGAAGCAAAGATGACGTTGAAAAGCATACGAGCCCAGAATATGGTTCATTTGGTTTGCCATTATTCGTTGAAAAAGTTGATGGCCATGTGAATAGTTATTTCTTAACAATTGATACCATCTTCATAGTCTAGTTTTGAATTTGTTTGTTAAAATCACATTTTCAAAATTATATTACATTTTGTTTCATCTTGTTGATGATTTCAAATTCCAATTGTTTTATGTGGGGATGCAAAGTATGTTTCTTCACCTTCCAAAACATTGTTGGATGATGTTCCTTCAACTTCGGGTTTTCACCTCCAATCCAAATTGCCAAGATCACCTCTTGTTAAGGCAAGTCGATTGAATGTGATTTTGACCTCAATGGGGTCCTAGTGGCGAAACGGGTTGCCGTATCTTGTACACAAATGCCTACCAATTCATCCTTTACATTCAAGGCCTAGATTGGAAGATTTATTAACAATTTGTTTAGCTTAGTTCAAAATTTATATTTTTTGGTCTAAAGCATGACATTACAACATTGACAAATATTTGGATGAAATTAAAGAGCAACTACATATTACTTTGGATCCTTAAAAGGTTTTCAAACAAGAGGCATGCCAAAAAAATGATCATTTTTTTGCTACTAACCTTGAAAAGCCTATATTCCATAAAAACCTTAATGTTTTCTTCTTGAGATTTCCCAATATTCATGTTGGGAACATTTCGCTTATAGATGATATGCCATATAAATCTATATTTAATGATTCATGTAATGCTATATTTTTTGGAATCGTTTGAGAATTCACATAATGATGGAGATTATTTGTTATCTATTGTTCTTCCTTATTTGGTCTCCTTTCACTCATTCAGATTTAGTGTTTAGATTTATGTTAGGCATAATCCTTTGGGGACTATTAGAAAGAATCATCTAGTCGATATAATGAGGTGAGTTTGAATCTTTTCATATTCTTGTTCATTTAATAATATTCATAGAGTTGTTTTGTTATCTTTTGAATTTGAATCTATACATTGTGTTCAGTTTGAACATGCATGCACAAGAATAATAAATCAACAACACAAGAACACTTGGATGAAAAGATTTTTTCGATATCAATGCCTTCTATATTCGCAACACAAACAAGGTTTCAAGAATTTGTACATGCACCTGATTTGATGTAAGCACATGTGCTTGAACCAATGCTTAATTTGGAGACCTATTTTGTATTACCGAAAGACCAACAAGCCACCAAAACAACCACATCCAAATCACTAAACACCCTATTATTCATTTTGCATATGCATTTGAACATCATAGTATTTTGCTTTCAAAATGTGCATATATTTGTTTTGGTGTTTCGTCATGCTTTGGTGTATTGATGCTTGGCCACAAAATGATCTATATCTTGGTCAAACCAAATGTCATGTATGGGTATGAGAAAATAGTAACAAAAGTATGTGCTAATGGAAAGGATGTCCTTACATAAATTTCCAGATTCACATAAAATTCAAGGGTTCCAGAAGGCCCATGTTCTTATGCAAAACGGATGATGGTGATACTACAATTCAAATTTGTTGTACTAAAAGTGGGGAGTAGAGACATGAATTCATTAAGTGATGTGAAAATCAGCCTTGAAGTTTCCTTTATATTTGCTTCAGCACTTGGACCAGTGGACAATCATGCTGAATTTACCATTCTTACAACTTGCCAAGGTATAGATCATTTTTTGGCAAACCAAAGACCATCCATAGGCTAACTATTGGAAAACCACATATGACCTCATCGATGATTTTCATTCACAGCCACAATATTTTTGTTCTTACATTGATGGGGTTGTAAAATCAAGAACTGGTATTAGATGAATACATCTAAAGAATATATTGTATTTCATATAAATTTTGTAGCATTTTTTTCTTTTTCATGAACTTATGAGGACCTAATCTAGATTAGAGAAGGGGATAATGTTAACCAAACCTTTACCTCAACAATCATTACATATTAGTATTTCATAAATATTAGCTAATTAGGGATCTAACTGCAAATTTGACTTTTATAAGTGTTATAAAATCATAAATTTGACTTTTTAAAGTTTTACATATATGTATTTTATAAATATTAATAAATAAATTTGGTCACATATTAAAAATACACAAGTATATTAAGTATAGATTTGACCTTTTTAAATATTAAATAGAATCTATAATAATTTTTCTAGTTAGATGTTATTATGTATTAAATATGAATATGAATTTTATATGTGTTAAGTTATAATCTGATAAATATTATTAACTAGTTATTAATTAACATATTAGTTCTTACTTAGTTAAGTAATTACTTTAATACTAATAAGAATCACCTAGCCTATATAATGAGGTGAGTTTAAATCTTTTGTTATTTTTGTTCATTTGCAATAACATTCATAGAGTTGTTTTATTATCTTTTGAATTTGAATCTATACTTTGTGCTTAATTTGAACATGTATGTATAAGAATAATGACATGTTTTAGAAATGTATACTTTGTTTATGAACAATATGTCTTTCTAGGGATGAGACCAAACACAAATCTAAGGTATGTCATAAACATTGTCCACAAAAATGTTTAATAATCAACAAAAGGCCCTTACAAGACTTTCAACATGAATTCCAACTTCAAGATTGGGATTCTTTAAGAGTCATAAAATTTAGAATAAGTTTAAAGGAATTAAATGTTGTTCAAATTGAATGATCTTGGGATTAATGGACATCTATAAGAAAGTGGGGTTGGATGTCCCAAAATTGGTTATGTTCACTATGAACTATGAGGTTCCAACATGATAGTAGTGGGATTTGAAAGTCTCATGACTTTTGCCATTCAATGTAGTTCTAATGGGAAGGACTATTGAGATACTATAAAAAAAAGTAATACCTCTTTTAAGGTTTTAGGTTTAGGTAACTTCATTTGAATTAGTGATGAATTTCGAATTCAATTTGAGTTCAAATTGCATTGAGGGTTCAAATGTTTTCATTTTATGTTTTGTGTGATCATGATTTATGTAATTGTTCAAGGTGTTTGAAAGTTATCCATGAAGTGGCCAACTTGTTGTATTCTTCTTGAAACTCTTACCTTTTGTTTTGATCACAAAGACTTAGGGAACACACCTAAAGTTTCAAACTCTATTGAACAAGCTTGGGGTGCATCATTATGGACATTGTCTTTTCTCACAACTACAACTCTCTTTATGCCTAGTTACATGCTGAAGTTTAGAGTCTTAATATAAATCTTCACATTCAAGTTCACATATAGGTTTTATTCCATACAAATGAAATGATAAGGGGAGAATCATGAATTTGATTTTTGTAAGCAACTTTGAAAAAACCATTTCAATATGACAAAATTATTTGGCCTTGTTAATGAGGTCAACCAACTACCTAATCTATCATTCGCTAAAGTTTAAATGTGACAAATAATTTTTTTGGGTCAAAATTGGCCATCCCAAGAATCTATTTGTTTTTGTCACATTTTTAGTGTCATCATCTTTGATATTGTCATTCCCTTTTTAGTGTCCATAAGAAGTCCATCACACATTCCGTGACTTAAAAATATGTTAGAATTCACATGATATAAACATTTATCTAGATAAAAACTTATACTATTAATTCTGCTTTATTTATTTAAATTATTTGAAAAAAATTAATGGTTGCTAAATTATTTCTCTCATTCCCAAATCCCTATACATTAAAGTTATTCAAAATTCTCCATGAAATGGGCTATGGAGGTTTGTAATGCAGGAGGAATTACCTTATGAAAAAATAACACAAATCCCAATGGCATCATGTCTTTGCACAGGCTTCCCAATTAAATATCAATCATCTTTATCTTTGCTCTTTTTAACCATTTGAATTGGCCTTTGTTGGCTTGTGTTTGAGATTATAACAATTGATGCAATTTGTTGTTTTTTTTTAATAGATGGTAACCATCTTGGTTCCTGTGGTTGAATGCCTTTTATAATATCAATAATGAAATCATGATCTCCCATTGAGGGTGTCCTAAGCATGATGATGCCCCTTTATTGTCTAGAAAATTCAAAGAGAAAAGGACAATTTGGTTGTACGTTACCCAACATGTTGTGCTCTTGTGACCATTTACATTGTAGTCTTGTTGCTTCGACAATCAATCTAAAAATTTCAAAGCCTTTGAACAACTTCACCCAAACATCATTTGAGTGAACAAGGTTCACAATGTCCTTGCACATGGATGAGATATCTATCTACAAAGCTAGTTAGTTAGGAAATTTGTTTGTTTGGTTGGTCACATTGATATCTCCCAAACCACTGTGCCTCTTGGTGTGCCCTCGGTACCAATGGAACGCCCTTGATGAGTAAGGGTCCATTGAGTTGGTTTCATAATATTTTGACCTATGATAAAAAAAGTTATTCAATATCGAACAATTTTTCAACTAAAAATAATAGGGGAATTTGACAAATCAAAACTAAAAATTATATGGGAAAATGGGCACTCTCTTGGTATTGTTGGAAAACCGGCAATGTGTCCAATAATTATAGAAGTTGATTTAGAAGTTTTTAGACCTAAGGTGTAGGAAATATTTGTAGAGTGAAGGAGTGGAGTTGACCTAGAGTAAGCACAACAAAAGAATGGAATTCGATCTACACAAGAAGTCTGTGAATTTATATGGCCTGGCATCTTACCAAATTTGACACTCATTTGTGGGCCAGAGGAAATCAATAACCAGCCAACACACAATGAGGGATGGATGATGAGTGGACAGAAAACACTTTTCCGTTGGGTTCCAGTTCCCTAGCTAACAACTGTGGTTATATATCTCAGTTTCTATTTTAACTACATACCTACTAACAACCAACTGGCCCTGGGAACCATCTACCTGCATCTACTTACCTAGGAGCCACCTGTTATCCTGCCTCCTTACCTGTCTACAGGACCTATCTTATACACAGGATAGGATAGGTCACCATGTGAAACCTGATTTCAGATCAGTTGGGGTTCATCCACAACTGAGTAATATAGGGCTTCTGATGGATGAAGCTCTGGTAGCCGTTAGTTCACTCAAACCTCGTTGGTGTAGTAGGAAATCTCAGCAGGTTCTATGTTGTTGGAGAGAATAAGACTTTGAGATTTTGGAAGTACTTACAAGACAGGATATACTGGGATGCGGGATGCTGGCATCCTCTTTCACTCTGCAAGCTCCTGTTTGTGTAGTAAAGGTCCAAAAGACCAACAGCATCATTGCACAGTGGCCGTGGAGTAAAGCAGATTCAGCTGATGATTTTTTATTCATGCTGTTAACAGAGTAGCATGACAGATCCATTCATGGATAACAAATTGATGTAACTACAGATGCACCTGAATTGAGTTTTGATTAGATTCCAGAGTAGAGACCTGCATCCAAAAGTATATACTGTATTTATGAATGTGGGTGGAAGAAGAATATTGTTGTACCTGGCTCTGCAAGTTTGATCCTGATGGCTAACCTCTTAAAAGAGAAATGGAGAGCTGGAGAACCTGGAATACTTGCCCTTGTAAATAATTGAACTGAGAGGGAAAAACTTAGCATTCTTGGTGCCACTATGACCCCACCAACTACACATGGTTGCTTTGTTTCACTTGATTGAATAAAACATTTTAGTGAGGATGTCACCAGGGCATGGTGCAGCACAAGGACAATGGAAGCAGGGAGCTTTTCCCACCTGCATCATTTCCCACCTGCAAGAGAAAAACAACTTCATTTCAGAAAAGACCAAATTCTTCTTAGTTCAAACTTCACAGCTGACAATGTGATTCTCAGGTGTTTGCCTGGTCAATTGAACAGCTCTGTGATACTCAAACCAATTTGTTATTGGCAACAGTGTTCCACATATTGAATGCAGATCTATCACCTGCTTCTTGCTCATACTTGGTTCTTTTCCCCACTGGGTGTATTAACTAGAAGAAACTCCCTCTGATCCTCCCCTCCCCTTTGAGACCCTCCAAATGCAAATAAACCAGTTGCATAAATGAATGGAACAAGTCATAAGAAAGGGAAATTTACCAGGATAGATCTGCAGGAACAATGCAGTGATCTAAAATCTTCTGAAAGTGCCCAGGAGGAAATTCGCCTCCAAAACAGCAGTATTCTTGCAGTAAGTCTATGTGCGAGCTGTTACTTTGAAACTTCCCTTGATAAGAATAATAGCAGCTGCTGAAAGCCAGTTCTTTTAGAGAAACCTCGACACTCCCACAATACCATTTCAAGGGTAACTGCAGGCAAACACCATAAGTGTTGTCACTTGGCCATGGAGCGAAAAAGGATTGAACACCCACTCTCTACCTGTGCAAAATTTCTCTTTTTGTAGGTCAGAGACAGCAGACCAATGTCAACTGGCCTTAAAGTTCAGAAGCATATCCTTTTGGCATCAAAGATGCTGGAGTTTTCCAGCTTAGAGCAAGGAAGCTTCCGATCCTTGAAAGCTGGATCTAGTTGTGTAGATTGAAGGTGAGCTGATACACATAGTTTGTCTCATGTCTTCAACAGGCCAAGTCATAGACTTACATATAGCAAGAGATCAGATACTATTCCAGAAGAAACAATGCAGTGCTGCAAAGACAGCCATGCTTCTTACGAGAACTTCACTCAAAATCCAGGCACCTCCAAAGCATTCCACTCTTCATCTGTCGATGCTGCTGGCATTCAGCAGGCATCCTCAAGTGTTCAAGATGATGTGCATTTCTGACGCCTAATTCTCAGGTTTTAGGATCAGGATCGTTCCATGTTGCATATACTTCCCATACAGAAACTGTAGATCAGAAGCAAGAAGCAAATTCATCTTTTGCAATTCTTCCTTCAGAGCTTTTGCACTGCTTTTTGCACATAATAATTTACAAAGGAAGGTGGAGGAGGAAAGCTCACCAAAATTGATCACATGTAACCAACAACGACGCCGTTGAACCCGGTAGGCACAAGAGCGATGACGAGAAGACAAATCAAGATGACTAGAGGGAGGAACATCAGCACGGCCGGCGGTGGAGGTAGTGGTGGTAAAACGACGGGAAGTACAAGCAGCATGATCGTTAGAGTTATCAAAAGTATCACAGATGTGTACGTAAACCACACCATCAATCTCCTCGTTCCTAGGCCTTTTTTCTGCACAACCAGGGCGTAAAGAACTTGGAACCGTCGTTCAAGTACCGCTCTTCTTCTTCACCAAGACAGAAAGCTCGGCAACTCTTTCTGGTTCGATTGCTTGCGAGTATCCGATATCATATCTCCGGAATACTGCAGTCCTGGTTGCAATAACAATATGCAGCCGGCATATAGGCGGCGCGAGCGGCAGGGACTTGCAGGCCCGCTTCGGCAGTGTGCCTGTGCGGTATCGCTGCGCTGCCAGGAGCTTTCGTCGCTGGCATCAAATCGGCTTGAAGAAGCTCTTTCAGAAAACACTTCGCAACAATGCAGCAACTTACAGATCCTCTGTAGATCTTAACACCTTCGCTGTCTCATGATTCTCAGAGGCCACAGCCGTGATAGAAAGTCTTTACGCTCCTCACTCAATTTCTGCAGAAGCTGTACAGAGGTACATAGTCCATCGATCGACAGGCCGCTGCGTCAAAAGGAGCTACTAGAATACCAAAGAACAGTCGATCTGGTCCATCTAGGAACTCTTCCTACGGCAAATGTACGTTGAATTTGATCGAAACCAGAAACCGGGAAAAAAAAAAAGATACCTCCAACTCCACAAGCAAGGAAGGTCTCACACCATAGCAATATCTTTCAATAAGTAACCGAACGCAAAGCACGCAAACTCTTGTACACTACAAAGCCGGAAACTGGCCCCCTTCAGAGTAGGACTCCAAAAGAACTTCCAGAAATCGTTTCCGCAGACGAAAAGAAGAGCCGATATAATACTACCATCACAGAGCTCACAAACGAGACCAAAACAACAGGGAGACACAGACATGTAGTCTACGAAAGCAAAGAGAAGAAACCACCACAAAATACAGCACTCCTGTATCAATGCCGACTGTTTCAAGCCCACAGAAACCCCCCCACCCCTCCAAACGTCAGAAAAAAAAAGAAAAAAACCAACCACTAAATTTTTTTTTTAAATAAAGAAAAAAAAAACACTCTGATGCTCCGAGAAAAGTTCTTCCACCACCGATCGCAACACTCCTGCGTGCGAGCGAAAGGTGAAAGGAACGAAGTTGGAAGAGAAGAACTCTGAGAGAAGAGATGCACACAAAGGCGCGCACATGAGAAAGACAGTAACGCTCGAATACAGGCCAGGGACATGCACGGATTCTGGCGCTGCTGAGAAAACCAGAGCTGGGCAGAATGCAGTGTACTTAGTAGTCGTGCCAAGTGGGGGTGGGGAAAGGCGCAGGGGGAGGGAACGAAGGAAGGAAGGAGTGGGGGAAAGGGGTGAGCAATTTAAATACCAAGAGTATTAGTACCTTATTTAAAAAAGTTTTAGCAATGGACTTGTTATTATGAAAACTTTTTTAAAAAGGGTCAACCTAAGGAAATGGTTTGAAAATACATTTGTGTATCAAAATGTAGAATATAAAATTTAGTAATGATTTTTTTTACAAACTAGGTACCATTGTACCTTGGCAGCTTCAATATATAATTATACTATTTTCACAACTGTTGAAATTTTCGAATTCTTTTTTGGTTCAAAGGACAAAATTTTGTGAATGAAAAATATTGAATCTTTAGAGTTTTTTTTTAATTTTCGAAATTAAAATTTCAAAATTAACTAAATAATTAGTTGACATACATCATGTGTTGAAGTTTTGCCCCGGTCCTATGGTAATCTTTGAGTAGTGTCATGGTATTTATTGATCATTTTGGGAGTTGGTCAACTTTTCTTTTTAAATGTTACAATTCCGACAATTTCCAAGCTCAATTATATAGTTATGAATTGTGATTGAAAAAATTCATCTTTATCATCAATTGATGCTTTTATTTAAAAATTGAAACTTCATTGCGATTCGTGTGTATGATTAAATCATTGAATACACTAGTATTTTTTATTTTTTATGTCAATCCACTGAGGGTTTATACATAATGTTCAAAGCATATGCAAGAACAAAGGATAATTTGGGGTTTGGAATGTTTAATGATTTTTAGAAATGCTGAGAAATGTTTAGGTGGTTCAAGAAATTTATCAGGTCAATAAACAAGAAGAGTAAATATTTAAATACAAACTTCTAGGAATTTAGGTTTCATGCCATGCCCTTAGGGTACCAAGTCTTTTGTGTGGAAAATATATATATTTGCAAGAAAACATCATACCTAAAATCCCCAAAATCTCATTGTGAAAAAGAGTAGATCAGAGTGGGGGCATATGCGAACATGGTGGTGCTAATCTATGGTGGTGCTAATCTAGCTTGTATTGCCTTTATGATGTCCCACTACGAACTACATAAATGATGTATTGGTAATTTGGCGGAGATGGTGATCATCATTATTTGCATAACACATTAGCGTAAAGATCTACTCCAATTTTTTTTGTGTAGTTGATGGGCACCTTGTTTAGCACAAGTTTTTTAGTGGGCATTTTGAAGAATGAAACACTTGCTCTTGTGAGCAATTTGTTTTCCAAAATGCTCACCCTCCTTTTTATAATTTGTTTCTTACGATACCAAGTGTGATGTCACAAGAGCAAATAGAGAATAAAAATTTGGAGCAGATCTTTATGCTCTTTAAAGCCCTTAACAATGGGCTATACCGAATTTAGGCTTACATTCAGCTTTGTCTCACACGAGCCTTTATTCTGGTAAAGGTCACTCCCAAGGGCTTTACCTTACACATAGAGCAGGTGAAGAGATTTCCTGGTATATTTGTAGGCCACCGCATATTCAACATTTATTCGCTCCTCTTTGCTAGGAGGGATCTTAAACCTATAAGTAGATGTTAGATTCATCTCGCTCTTAATGAGTCGACTCACCCTCCTATACACCTCAAGATCTATGTATGTATAGGTTCATGATAACTTTGGCCTCATGCTTTGCAATGGGTAAAAGCCCCTTTACCCATATGTGAGGGGATGGATATTCATTTGGGACATTCTCGAAAACACAAGGCCTTCTTGTCTGGCACAAGGCCCCACATTTTGAGAATGTCCCCATCCCTAGGGCTTTACCCTACACAGTGCACACATCAAGCTCTGGATACTGAGATTTTCTATTGGGAATAATGTCCCCTTACCCCTGGGGCTTTAGCCTACTACAGTATCAAGCTCTGGGATACCTTACCCAGATTTTCTAAACCTGGAGGCTAATAATGCAAGTGGGACTCAAAAGTGCATATAACTTGCAATTGTGTTGAACATAAACTTTGGCATCTTCACATGGGACTTGTTTCTGACTCCGACTTTTTCATGAAGCAATGTCGGGCACAAAGCTCAAGGTGCATTTGTGAGATCAGCTGGATTTGGTGCTGTACATGAGCATCACTTTTGTTCTTGTTCTTCCCATTTAGGTTAGTAACAGAATCATGGAGTCCAGAAAACAGCCAGCCAATATGAGCCAAGAGTCACCAGTGCACCATTCATTGGAAGCTTCTCACGGCTCTCAATTGTGGATGGGAACCAACTGACTTGATGTTGTTGGGTTTCACCTTTGGTAACCAATCCTGTAGAGTATAATCCCTGTTCATAGGAAGGATAATAGGTGATTACTAAACTAAGTAGATGCATCTAAATGGTTAAACCTTCAAGGTCAAGGCAGACCAATTCGGTTACTTTCATAGGTAAATTCTAGTGGGTTATCAGTAGGTAGGTAGTAAAAACCAGTGTTGGGTGGATATCAATTTTTTTTTATATTCATCAATTTTGACTATTAAATGATTTTTAAGAACTGGGTCAGATCTTAAATTGATTAAAAATTTCTCAATTATAATATCCATCAAGGAAATCAAAATTTCCTTAAAAATCAGAAATTGGATTTCACATTTTTTTAATATGCTAGAAAATATTATCCATCACATATTCAACGTGGTTTTCCCAACCTAGACAATAATGTTCAAGAATACTATTACAAAACCTATATACAAAGGGATGAAATTATAAATTACAAATTACATGTCCACAAGCTCATTTGACTCAAACTCACTCTCAAATTTTTTTAAACTCTTCTTATAAAAAAGCATTAGTTTCAATCAATTATTTTCAAGGTAGAGAATAAAAAACAGCCCACTCTACAATCATTTGGCTGTTTCTTGCTTATAAATATTAACTTATCTAAATTATTTGTTTGTAGCCTACATCTCTTCAAATTTGTCAATATCCCAACCAAGGAAAAGCTCCTTTTAATTTCAATTTCGGATCTCACAATCCCAAGGATTTGATAGGCAAGGAAAACACTGATAGTGAAAAACAAAGATTCATGTTTTCTCCATCATTCCAAAGGACATTTAATGTTCTTTCCATTAACTTGGTACCTTTGGAACATTTGCAAACCCCTATTCAAAAACTCCTCCACTAGTTCACTAGTTCCAATAATAATCTTAAAAATGTCAAGACAAGAATTTTCATCATTCAATTGATTTGTCAAATTCTAACATAAGGTGAAATACATGGTGGCATTTCAACAATATTGGGAATAAAGACTATCTATCATATTCATCCATCACATAAACAACTCATTCTTGACCAACCAAAAAAAACCCAACTTAAGATTATAAAATTTTGGGTCTAACATTAAAGATGGCATGCCATGGGTTCTTTTTTTTCATATTTTGTTAGTAATGAAAAAAAACCATCTAAAACATCACATATTTGCTTTTTGATATTGAAAACAAACATAGACAACTCCAAAATCACAACCACATTATCCTCTAGCAAATTAGTCATAAAGAATACCATTTTTAATTCTTCTTTTAATTTCAAGGCCATGATAATTGTTACATGCAAAGCATCATAAATTAACTAATGTCCACAAAATTGGTTACACACACAAACAGTCACAACCAAAAATAAATTTCAACAATGATTTGAGAGATATCCCAAATTAAAGGCGAAGGCACATGGCTAATAATCCTCACTAATATTTTACGATCGTAACATAAATCAATTATTACTCTAAATTGCAATGTTTCCTAGAACAATATGATCTTACTTGCAAACTTGCAAAAACAAATTAAATATCAACAAAAATTTGTAAATCTCACAAACATAAAAACATTTGTAGACTATAAACAAAACAATGTTTGAAAACTAAAATGACCGAGTTTTCACTAGATTGTTCAATTTTTTTGGCCTCAAACTAGCTTTAGTGCAAACCTTACTTTATTACTACCAACCTTTTTCAAATTTCTTTAGCCAAGTGATGCATTTCTATAAATCTATTTGGGAAAACTTTATCAAAAACATATTTAAAGCCCTTAAAAACTATCTTATCACTAGTGGCATATTAGCAATCTTTGGAAAAAACATGTTCTTTAAAAACTCTCCTCCAAGCCTAAAGTTTCACATTTCACAACAAACTTGAGAGCACTTGTCATTGTGTTCAAATTTGAACCCTCAGGTTTAACATATGTTATGATATTGTTTCTCAAGTCATATTCATCCAAAAGATCAATCAATTTTTTTGTTAATGCTTGTGTTATAGTCTCAAAATCCTCAAACAAACCAAAAGCTATATGCTTTGGTGTTGAATTAAATCCCTAAAAATTTATAACCAACACAAAGACATTATGAGCACCCTTGGACATCCAAAGATTAAAACTATTAGTGGCAAAATGACGTTCTTCAAAGAGAAGCAAAACATATATCCACATGGTTTCCTCCATTAGGCGAGGCAAAACATCATGTGAAAAGAACTTTTGTGAAGAAAACCGAACTCAAGGACACAAATGCAAGATCAATTGCTTTAACCATGCATTTTTCACAAATTGCAAAGGAAAATGGATTTTTACAACCAAAAATGTAAGATTCTCCAAAAACAATTTGGTCCACATCATTGATTTTGAAAGGCTCTTTGGACACAAAAAATAAGAAATGGATGAACCTAATATGTTTGCCTTTTTTTAATAGGTTGTTTTTCAAAACATCCTTTCATTGCAAAATTGATTCATGTTCAAAACTTCTCAAAATTTCTAAATGTTTTGCATCAACATGTTTTTTCATGCATGTTATTCCATTTTTTATAATAAAATATTAAACCCTTCTTTAATTTCATTTTTGGGTTGAAGGAAAACATAGGATTGGAATAACACAATTGTTAACACATGATTTGAGGTACACCAAATGTCATTTTTGCATTGTCATTCACATAGAACAAAGGCCAACATAAGGCATTCCTATTAAGAGGCCTTCATTTTTTCCTTTGGGAATGCAATAATTTCAAATTTTTCTTAATGTTTTTTCATCATTTTTCAGAATTTTCTTTTCTTTTGTTTGCAAACTTGGGTTTTGTTGAATTTCTTCCATTACTTTATCCTTGTATTTAACCTCACTCATAAACATTTCACATCCTTCATTTTGGATTAATGTATTTTCATTTTCACTAAAGCTTTCCATTTTTCACACAATGTTCAACAAGGCCAAAGGTGGAAAAATTCAAACAAATAAAATGTCTTGCAAAAAAATGTTTTGGTTTAAAATTCAAGGTGAAATATGGAACCTTAAAAAAATCAAAAATCAAACATTTACAACATTTACAAATAAGAATAAAATTCATTCTTCATTATAAGAGTGATTTGCAAAAAATATTATAATGCACAAAATGTCTTGGAAAAAAACTTGCACAAGAAAACATTAAAAAATTCAAGCATGGAATTAAATTTTTTAAGAACACAAATAAAAGCAAAAAATAGACAAAAACAACTTCCTTCATTAAAAGAAAACTATCAATTGTTTTGAAACTCCAACCGTAACTTGCAAAATGTGAAAAGGAAAGGAGTACAATCTCTAATAACATGAAACAATAGCACAACAACAACAATAACATCAAAGAGTATGTACTTGAAACCTAAACCTTAACGACAACAATAATGTGAAGGGAAATAGTAGTAGCACGAGAGGAACAACACAAAAAAAAAAGGAACAACATGAAAATAAGCAAAAGAAGTAAAAGTAACAACATGGAAAGAAACAAAATCAGCAGCTCAAAAATAAGCAAAAGCAATAACATGAAAAGAAGTATTAGCAACAACGTGAAGAAAAACAATAGCAACAACACAAAGGAAAGTAACAACAATAATGTGAAAGGAACCAAGAAGAATGAAAAATAGATGGGGACCAAACATGAAATCAAACCCATTTATAGATCAACAACACAATAGTTTGAGGGTTTGAAGCAACCACATTTTGAATAACAATGTCCTCAAACCCTAAAAAAAAAAAAAAAAACAAACTTAATTCCTAATTGGTTTTTTCTTTAAATATTCAAAGCTAATTGATTGACTTGACATTCGAATTTAAACAAAAAATTGATATTTTGCACAAATTTCATAATTTGTGATACTCAAATTGAAATGCAAATATTACATGTTCAGAGTTCATAACCTTGATATTTTATTATTAGAATATCACCCTAAAGATCATAATATTGTGATATTTGATATGATATCCATCTGATATCCAATTTTGGATATCACCCAACATCAATTTCAAATAGAAAAACAAAGTTAACCATTCTTGTTAGCTAATGAACTAGACCCCTATGAAAAAATGTTTCCTATTCATGCACCATCCATTTCTCATGGTATGTTGATGATGATTGGTTCAATCCAAATTGAAATGTGAATATTACATGTCCAAAATTCATAACCTAAAAATTTGACAATCAAAATATCACCCTAAATATCATAATTTATGATATCCATTTGATGTCTGGGTTTTCCAAATATCACCCAACACCATTTTCAAATAGAAAAACAAAACTAACCACCATGTCAAACTTTATTTTTAAAAAAAACACCCAAAAAAGGGAGAGAAAAATAAACAAAGGACAAGCACCAAAATCCATGTAAACAAATACCCCAAAAGAGGTAGGCCATCAAGAGGAAGGGGAACCATTAAAAACTAAACCCTCTTCTAATCACACGAAACATATCAACTAAAGAAAGGCGAGGTAAACTCAATAAAACTATAAGCCTAGAAGAATTTCCCCTACAATGATAGCAGGTCTCGAGATAGCAACGACATGTGCTATCTATAACACTATCGATATACTCTGTCTATTTTTTAAAAAAACACAACACCAATAAGGATGGCCTCCGATCTTCCTTTTGCTCATCATAGCATGTTAGCACATCGATGAACAAAGTTATTGACTTGCTGGTAAAAGCACCCAAAAACCTCTATGACAAAATGGAAAAACACATTTGTCAAATAATAATCACAATAAAATCCTTCCTTTACTTGAACCACCAACAATGCGGCCACCCCACGAAAAAGAACCACTTGTCATACCAAGTTTGTTCAAGTGAGGTCAACAATGACAACATCGACCAATGTGTGGATGTCATCAATCGATAAAACAATGTCGACCCCCGATGAAAAGCTTGAAAAGAAAGTTGTGCGAAAACATGGATTTGATCTCGCAAAACCTGAAAATTGGCATCTTTTGCAATGGACACAAAAACATCTTGAATGATTTCATGCAATATAGTCCTCTCCCCACCATGGGCACAACAAAAAAAAAGTGGATCCCCTTGGGATCTAACGGATGGTCACAAATGCAATGTGTTAGTCCAAGAGTCAGAGGATGGGGAAGGCTTAATTTAGTTTGCAACACAGAGGCAAAAATATTTGAGGATAAACGAAAGCATGGGATGACAAGGCGAGTAGATAGCCAAGCTCTTGCGCCCGGCTCTCTACAAGATCTCAAACATGCCCAATGTGAATCAAAACACATATAAAAAATGATGCTAAAAAAAAGAATGATCATGCAATCTCTGTGAAATAGTCTTCTAAAATCAATATGCTTTCCTCTTTACAAGCTGCTTGAACAAGGGTAAACATGCTGCTACAACCTGGAGAAGAAGCTCTCGAGACAAAATTAATTAATTAAAAAAAAAAATTTAAATCATCCTTGTTAGCTAGTGATTTGGAACCCTATGCAAAAATGTTCCTGTCCACCCACCATCCATCTCTCATGGTATGCTGATGACAATTGGTTCAAAGTTCAAACTTCACTCTGGCCCCAAGGAAACAATAAATTACCAATGATTCGTTTTTGAACTTTGAAATTATATATTTTTTCATCATCATCTACTATAATATTGTGATATGAGTAGTGAAATTATTCAGAATGTAAACTATGAAAATTATGATGAGTTTCAACATGTCAACTTCATATTTTTTTCTCCAAATTTCATTTCACTATTTTGAGGATTATTTGATGACAAAACTGACCTTAGGGTAAGGTAACTTGTTTCAATTTTCCAACCATGATACTGATGAAACGCAGGCAGTAATCCTGATTATTCTCTTTGAATCAGGGGCCCTTTTCTTTACTTTTTCAAAAAGTGCTGGGTGCCTACAGTCACAGAAGTTTTAATTCTCAGAAGTGATGACTTTTACAGTTTTTTTTTTTTTTTTTTCTGCCCTGAATCAGCAAGTTCCAGTCTTTTTTTTGGGCGTGGGGCGAAAAAAGGCGACACTGATCCAAATTTCTGGCGAAAATCCCCTGTTTTTTTTTTCAAAAACGAGTCGCCAAATTTCGCCCAGTTTTAATTTTCTTGGGGAGCGTCTCGTCGCAGGCCTGTCTATTATTAGGCTACACATTTAATGGTCCTGTACAAAACTGTCGCCAGTTAAGTCGAAATGTGCCTTGGGAGGCTCGCCATTTTCTGCTACACTACAAAATTGAAGAAGAAAACACTGGGGGCCCCAGGAGTATGGGTTGCTGCCAGAGTTTTTTTTTCTTTTTAATTTGTAGTGTAGCAAAAAAATGGCGAGCCTCCCAAGGCAGATTTCGACTTAACTTGCGACAGTTTTGTACAGGACCATTAAATGTCTAGCCTAATAGACAGGCCTGTGACGAGACGCTCCCCAAGAAAATTAAAACTGGGCCAAATTTGGCGACTCGTTTTTGAAAAAAATAGGGGTTTTCGCCCCCCCCCCCCAAAAAAAACAAAAACCCCTTCTCCTGACCCCATTCATTACCTCAGGTCAAAAAAGGTCATAACTCATGTGAAGAAGTTGAGAACCGATGGGACTGCTGAAGATGCAGTTAGAAGCATTTTCTTCTTTTGGGGGGGGGAGGGGGGGGAGATGGTGAAGCAAGCAACCACTTCACTAAAGTGAAAGCTTCCTTGAGTCCTTGTCTTCCCAAGCATCTTTATTTGTCTCATATTGTTTGGGCGCACTTCAACATGCATGCTTGCATGCAATAAATTGTAAGGGGGAACCAAAGGGAAGCCACATGGCTTCTATTTTGGAGGGTGTGGGGGGGGTCAAAGGGTTGCTTCTATAAGAAAGTGCCCCACAATTCCAGAAAAATTGGTGATGGGCCAATCAATGTGACTCCTATAATAAATAAATAAATAAATTGTGGGCACACCCTTGAACTAATTGACAAAAGGTACAATACACTACCATAATCCAATCCCCCATGGCAACATATCACACCATTGTTCTATATTGTTTGTTACCCTAATAGAACCAATGTTTTTATGGGCGAATTTTTACATGGTAGCGACAAAAGTTTTTTGAATTTTTTGGGAATTTTAAATTGTAAATTCAAACAAGTTGGAAAAATTCACCAACCTTTGGAAAGCTCACAAACTTGGAAAAAAAAACCCATGATTGGAACTAAATCTAAGATCTTTTGAAAACAATTTTGAGATTTGTGAACTATAAAACTTGAAAAAACACTTTGTTGTTGCCATTTTTAAATTGAACTTCACCCACTTGCAAAAATCTTCAATGGTGCAATTTTGCAATTGACTGAAGATTCCAATGTTGCACAACCAAACTTTCTTGTTCAAAAATCTCCATAATAACACATGATAACACAATAATTAGACATGCCAATTTGTCAAATTATAGCTTGATAATACAATTTTAAAAGTGATGGGGGCCACACCATCATTCATCCCCTTGTAAGTGTGAAAGGTTGAACATTGTGATTGCACTTACTTCATTTATTTAAATTTATTGAATGTTTTATGGGTGGTTATTTTGCTTCATGAATATTTTTTTGATAATATGCTCTTCATATACTTCAACACTATGGAAACAAGGAGCAAACCAAAAAAATGATGTGACAATGGAGGAGAAGAAATTGCTACTTTCCATCATCCATCATGAACCCAACAAGTTATTTTTGATGAGTTTATCCAAAGATTTTGCAAACAACTTCAAAAAAAAATTATCTTTCAAATCTCATAGGGTTCTAAGAAAATATTAACAGGTTTAACAAGTGAGATTACCAAAGGAGTGAAAAGAGCCAAGGAAACACAACTCCCCCCAAACTTGAGGTTGCATTACAAACATGGTTCAAGTAAATATATATTTGAAATTTCAATATTTTAGATGGTGTGTGTTTGTTACATATAGAGCACGCTTATTTGTAATATTATTAGGCCAACACAAACTATAACAAATACGTGGATGTCCAACTATGAAATAATAGCTATGCAAAGGACCAAACTTTTGAGATTCGACCCATTTGATTAATGTTCATGTAAAAGTGATCAACGATTCTATGCAAACAGTTCAGTCAATAATCATTCATGTTAGCTTGATGAATTTGATCACCTTTTCGATTTAGACCCCAATTAAATATTTACAATTTATGTAACTTTCAATGCAATGCCAATCAAACCATCTCTAAATTTGACTTTGTGTTTCAATTTTTTTAGTAGGTACACAATAAGGATGAGGCTTTGGTAGATGAGATGTATAAGGGAAACGTCACAATCATACATGATTATTTTTTAATACAATTTGCAAATGTTCCCAACAAAGTTAAGAATTTATTTTATTTTTTAAATATCAAAAGGTTGGTTGGACAAATTCAAAAGGACACACAACATTAGAGGGTACAATATTGGCGTTGCATTTGTTTTTGTGTTAAATTTTGAATGATGGTACAACATTTACTACATTATTTCTTTTTGTTTAAGATTTTATATGATGATGTATTGATCTCATTTTGTGATATGCTTTTTGAATCAATTTTTCATCTTTGCATATCAATGGACATCCAAAGTCTATTTACATAGTGAAAGTGGAGATGTTTATAACAATAGAGTTTCCCAAACAATCAATCAACTTTCAATTATATAAGTTATAAGCTTGATGATGTCTACAATATGGATTTAAAACATGGATGTTTTACAAAGCATAATCAAATAAAGCCCTTGCGCAAGAAAGGGTAAGGGGTTGAAAAATCCAATTCAATACGAGTTCACTTTGGCTCTTGTAAGGAATGCTACTTGGACTAATAAATTCACGTTACTTATTGTGTATATCATAGGACCTTTACCATTTCAACATAAATTAAATTATTTTTTATTGGCTGAACTTTTGAAAAATTATTCATTATTTGTGTCAAAACTTTAATAAATTTAAAAGTTTAACTATTAGGATTTGAATTGCAGACCTTCCACGATAGTGACTTAAAATTGAAGCAATCTAGACACACTAGACTACTCCATAACATTGACGAAACCTTATTTAATATTTTTTCTAATCATTACCTGCCAAAATTTTCAAAATTAAAAAACCAAGTGCCACAATTAAGATTTCAAATTTAAATAATTATTTGACAGTTTGTTGCTGAAATGGTAAAAGTACTATGGTATATCAAAGAGACCATATTACTTTTTAAGATGGCAATTGGGTTCAACTATGTTTGGTGGTGTTCAAATCTTACATAGATGAAGCAAGACACTTTTGAAAATTGGATGTTTCAATTCAACAACCACTTGAAGAATCAAATTCAAACGATAATCATGATTTCAAATAATGCATCTTCACATAGCATTTCCAATGTTTAATTTGGTTGGTTCCATGGTTTTACAAAATTATCATTGAACAACATCACTTCTTCCCACTTAATATGAAAAATGTTGTACAAGTTCTAGATAAAAATATAATAATATCATTCAAGCCTTGGTACAAATAAATAAATAAAATGGAGTGGTTCTTATCATAGTACAAAGAAAATGTTATATATTTAAAGAAGATTGTGCCCAACATTAGCTACAAGCACTTTTATTTCTTATATATCGGGGTTATGAGGTGTGGTAGGTTATGGATCCACATATTATTTGCAATAGTTGGATTCCATATCATGAATTTTATCATTAATGTGGATTGCAAAATGTGTTATTGACGATGAAAGAAAACAAAATGTGAAAAAAACTAAACAAGCTTGCAGTTTTAATTGAAAAAAGGAATATTGATGAATATTGGGGATTCATGAGTATATGTGAATAACATAATATAGTGTGAAAGTGTAATTAAGGGGACTATTTGGAGTATCATAATTGTAGTTTTTCTAGATTATAGATGAACCTAAAATGTAAAGCCATATTCAATAGTAACATTGTCAAAATTTGTAATTATCCATGTTGCAATAGATTTTAATGAAAATAGTAAACTAAAAATGAATGAATTATTTTTTAAAATGGACTTGTAATGCACTTTTGAAAATGATTACATTGTGCATGTCACATAAATAGAATGAAAAATGTTAACTCAAAAAATATGTCATAAAAATGTCAAAATAAAAATTTGAAAAATGGCCACCATCAAATTCAAAATTTAAATGCCATGATTTTTGTCATTCTTTTATCATTTATAATTCATTTCACATTGAAATATTCAAACTTTCACATTAAATTTTGGACCAATCACATGTCTAATGATATTTATAGAATGCCATGCTAATATTTTTTACCACAAAATAAGGAATAATTATAGTATTTATAATCTAATAATTATTATAAATTGCAAGAATTTGAGCTAGCGTAAGATGGACTCTTCAAAAATTTGTCAAATGTGAGTCACTAACTAGCCATGCATTTGCACTATATACAAATTGTAGGGGATACAATTTCAAAGCAACAGTTTCAAGAACCAACAAGTTGGTGGATATGGCATTGGGGGTTGATTCATAAATTGATTCAAACAATTTAAGCCCCTTGAACAAATAAACACAAATGAACAAGCTCTACCAATTGCACAAAGATTGCTGATGTATGCATCAAAGTTGTATCAATTTCTTGTGGACAATTCTCTTCCATTTGATGTGTTTGATGTCATTAACATTCAGAAGGTGTTGAAAAAACTTAACAAGATGACCATTGCCAACTTGTGTAGGCAACAACAAACTACTTTAAGTCCATATATATTTTCAAGTCATCATGAAGGTATTTTTCACCTAAATTTAGTGCTACTTTTTGTATTTCAATTCATTCTACTACTTGTACCAATTGAACATGTGTCTATGATCATATTATTTATCAAATGCATACCTTTCAATAATGTGACATTTAATGGTGAATTTGTCATATTATTGAATATGACATTTCAATTATATAAAACAAAAAAAAACCCCAAATCCGTCACAACAAGTAACCCATCCTATAATGATAGATTTGCCTTTTAAGGCAAATTCAAACCATTATGCTAAAATGTAGCATTAATGACTTGAACATATATGACTAGTGTTCCAATCTTGTCATGGAGTAATATACGCGGTGACTATGCCATTTTTATTATTATAGTTATTTTCAATGACTACATGACTTTACAAATTATAGCCATATTTTAAAAATTATTATGTGTGCCATTGACCTTGTTTTAACAAATTTTAAAAATTAAAGAACCCTAATGGGGGCCTCATATTTTGCAAATTGAAAACTTTCACTCACGTTCAAAAATATGCATTGATACTATATATTGCCATTTGGATGCAATGGGTTTTAGAATATATTATAAAATTCTTATGTAAATTTTGGTGTAAGATTAAGTCCACAAAATTGAACCTAACTTTGATCTAATGGTGCATGGTAATATATCTTTAAATAAATATTACATAAACTTCTACAACATAGAATTTTCATGAAGCTTGCTATTATGTTATGGCTTGCTTAAAGTTTATCTTTCTCTCAATATTGTGGTTTTGAAAATTTGGAAAATTTTCCCATATTTTGGGAATTGTTTTTAATTTTACACCTAGAAAATGAAAATGTTGAATTTGTTCCAATTGTAATTGAACCACATTGTAAATATTCACCCACAAAACATTCAAGTTGGGAATATTGCTTAAATTTTTATTTTTATGATTATCTTCCTTGAATTTTTTGAAATTACATAATGATATAAAGTCCTATTAATGATATCTAAAGGATTTCAAAAGAAATCCACATGCCCCAAAATAAGATTTTTTTGCAAAGTTTCCATATACTATAGTACTTTTACCATTTCAGTAGTTTGATGTTGAATAATTAATTAAATTTTAATATTAACTTCAAGACTTGGTTTTTTAATTCTGAAATTTTCAAAAATAATCTTTATAGAAAAAGTAAATAGGTTATTGTTAGAGTTGTGGAACAGTCTAGTGTGTCTAGATTGACACAGTTGTAAGTCTTGGTCTTAGAAGGTCTATGGTTTAAACTTGATAATCGAAATTTTGATTTTATTAAAATTTTGGCACAAATACTAAATATATTCTTAAAAGTTTGGCAAAAACAAAAAATATTTTAATTTATGCCGAAATGGTAAAGGTACTATGGTACTTGGTAGCCAAAAATACAAAGTTTGATCTAGAATTACTAATTTATTAAGATATTTGGTTAGAAAACTTGGAAAATTTTATAATTCATAAGAAATTGCATTTAATGAAATGAAAAGAAAATTTTAAAAAATGAAATTTTTGTATTAGTAATAAAAATTTAATAATATGAAACTACAAAAGTATATTTTTATAAATTAATAATTATGAAATTTACATAATGTTAATACTCTATGTAACATTAAAAAAAATTGGTCATGGTACTATATGTTTACTAAATTATATATTTATTTTAAAATTAAATTAAAATAATTAAATAATTCTAACACAACATTTATACAAATATTATTATATTATTATATGTTTAAAAGTGGGAAAATATAATATTTAATTTTATATTATTTGAAATTTTCCAGAAATAATTCCGTGTTGATTTTAAATAGGTTTATTTACAAATCCTTTCATGAAAAAGAAAAAGAATTTTTCTTCAAGACATCATTGTTCTTCAAATGTATGAAATAATGAAGATTCAAATGCATTTTCAATCAAATCACTTGACTTTTTTTCCTAAAAACTTATAAATGTGTACATATTTGAAAATTCCTTTAAAATGAAGTTTAATTTTTTTGTCATTTGGACAAAATATGAAAAAGATAATAATGGTTAAAGTTGGTTACCTTTGTATGGGACAAAAGATGATGTGGGATAGTATTGTAATGTTTCCATTTCATTAAATTTATCTTATCCTTTGTCAACAAGTTCAAGTTTGTAAACTATATAAATAGATGAAAAAATGTTAGTTTACACACAATACATGCATTAAATATACTCAAAATGCAAATACCAGTTGTGATGATTTAATAAAAAAAGGCTTGTGGCCAAAAAAATAAATAGGATCCTATTTAGCTACCTACCTACCTAAGCTTTTACCTTAAGCTTATACGCTACCTAACTACCTAGTTTTGTAGGCTAACCTACGTTGTTTAGCTTAGGCAAGGTTCATAAATTATGTTAATAAATAGGTAACTAGATTTCAATGTGGCTTTTATTATGCTTAAAGACATTTTTACATTTCATAAGTCAATAAACACTATTTATAGTTTCCAATTGTAATAATAAAAGTTATGGTAGTAATAAAAGTTACATGACTAATGGCATAAATTCTTATGACCATAATTATTGCTAATGGCATAAGCCATTAGTTTGATGTTACTACATATTCATGTCGTAATATGTGACTTAAATTATCACAAACACAATAATATGTGAAATAAGATATGCCACATTTTGAGGTAATGAAATTCAAACTAAAAACTTCCCTTACTAAATCTAGAACTTTTCATTTAGATGCATTCATTTTTATGGAACTTGCCCATCCATCATAAATACTCCAAATGTCATGCACACATTGGGTTAAGTTTGAGTCAAAATTCTATGCCCAAATCCTACACCAATGCATAGTCTTTTTCCTATGGTAGAACCAATAAACATGTAGATCTACTTGTTGCCATTCATATTACAAAATTCACCATTAATTGTATGAAACACAAAATAGTGCCATTTATTTAGATGGACCATTCACTCAATAACAAATGCTCAAAATATTCAATAGGTCCACATGGATCAAACTTTATTTTTCTTGTCAAATCAAGTCTTTGAATTAGTAGCCTCATCATACACAAAAAAAAATTGTCACCCCTTTAAATGTTAATGATGTTCAAACTCCTCATTATAACATGTTATCATCCCATAAACGTAGGTACCACGTTCCAATACCCACTACAATGATCCCATAATTCAAACTTGTTACTTTTTAGTCACAAGAAACAACTCCCTTACATTTGAAATTGCCATTTTCTATTGTATTTTTTGGGTGACATACAATTCAATATCTTTGTTTGCTACATAGCTACACAAATTCTTAGTCCCATATGCTTTTTAAAACATTCCGTGGATGATGCAAACCCTTTGCAATGAACAATTATTCTATTATCATTTTGCCACATACAAATAAACATACTCCAAAAATAATAAACCATCAATAAGTACTAGCCACATACACCACACAATTACCACTTACCGCTTAGCTATTTCTTTCTTCTATGACATTTGTAATTTCAACCCCAATTGTAATCCCTTATATCCCAATCCAATATCATTCAACTCACAAAACTTGGATTTTCATCCAAAATTGTCACCACCTCCATGCAACTCAATATGTTTATGAATATTACATAGAACATTATACTATTTGTTCAAGATGATATTGAGTGTGTAGTGGAGATATAATGTACAACATGCCTTCCAAATTAAACATTATCCTTACATTGCAAATTCATTATTCCATCACAAACCAACAAAACAAAACAAAGAGACAATTGATGAGATCCTCTAAGTGTTAAACAAGTTGAAATTATAATGTTTTCATTGTTTCATATCATCCACCATCTTCCACCAATTCTTCACATCTAATCAAAATTCATCATAACCTTTTTCATCAATTACACATATCCACATTCTTCCTTGCAAAAAACCGAAAGATGGTCTCATTCCTCTAAAATCCACCCAAAGTCCCAAATGAAAAAATAAACAAGTGTATGCAGTCTAAGGTTGTTCAATTTTGGCAGATGCTCCACTCCCTAAAAGTCCATACGGTAGTGTTAAAATGATAGTGTATTTTGATATCATTAATTTAGTGGGGAATTACATGGTGGTTAATGAACTAAAAAGCCCATATGAAAATAAGCCATTCTAAACAATTATTTAATGTACATGTTAAAAAAATAAAAATTGAAATCCACCCAAAAATGATTATGATATGGACTTATGAAAATATGGTTTATTTTAAGCCATTTAAAGTCCATAACTTTCTTTTGAACATATGTTCTTTTTGTTTTAACATATCATATATTGAATCCCTACAATATATCCCAAATAAAATTCATACATAAAAATGCATATATAGGAAGGTACAAACAACAAATCAATCCATATTTTTCAATTTCAAAAGTCCATTACTATCTATTTGGTGCATATATGTTGCAATTTCTTTTTATAGATGTCTTCTTCTTCTTCAAGTTGACAATCTAAATCTAGTTACAAATTTGAAAAAAAACAAATTCATGCCATGTTAATAGCATGTAAATGCATGACACTTTGCAAAAATTTGGATTGTAACACAAAAAGTGAGCCACCCTACTTTGCAACCACCCAAACACAACACATTTCTAGTTTCAAAAATTATATTTAGTTTGCAAGTCTATAACATGTTTACATTGCAATGTTTTTATATATTATGGGAATATTTGTGGAACAATTTGGAATGAATCTAATGAATATTGAGTACTCAAAAGCATTGGTAAACACCAATTGTCAATGCTTTCATTTTTTAGGTTTTGGATGGTTTCCAAAATTTGACATAATCATGAACAATATATGTCCACACCTTATAATAGTATAGTGTGATTTTTTTTGTGATCAATAATTTTGGTCATTGTAAAAATCATTGATTTTTAATCCATCACCTTTTGTAACCAATCCCAATTTACAATATTATCCTAGCAAGCAAACCCATTGCTTTGTAAGTAATCACCAAAGTGGGCAAGGTTAATTCCTACTATCACATGTTTTCATTTGTAATAAATTTCACTTTGATTACATTGGACCTCTTTATGCCTTTCATGCTATTTGTAAAATTTTCAAAAAATCACTTTCAACTTCAGATATTTTAGTGTGAATTTTTTTGGAATCCTCACATTCAAGAAATTTTAATTAATTGTGACATTTGATATGAACCCATGGTTCATGCCATTGCCATTTAACCTAGGCCAAAGAACAAAAGTAGGCAAAAACATTTGTGCAATCAATGAGTTGAAACAATATGGACCCAAGGGGCCCAAGTTTCTTTTTCTCTTGGTGGAGGGTGGGTGTTGGATTTTTTTTTGTTCCCAATGTGTTCCCATGAAATTCCCAATGGGCTCCCAACATGTTCCCCAAGTTTACAATGTGTTCCCCAACATGTTCTCAATAGCTTTTCCCTTTATCCCAAATCCTTTACCCTAAGTTATATTCTTGTAACCTATATAAGTAGCCAAAAGGAAAAGGTTACAACATATTTATTTTGGGATTGTACAAAGTACAATTACTTTGTTTGGTGATGGTTAATAAAAAAATCCATCACAAAAGAAAAATAATTGAATTTCGAAGGTCCCTACAACTAATTAATGTGAGTTGCCATATATTACCATTTAAAAAAAATAAAATCCCTTGTTGAAACCTTTAAATGCCATGTCAAACCTCCCAATTCAAACATGATGTAGCACTTCGAATTTGAGCTTAAGTATTTTTCATCCTTCAAATGACAATTTGTGTCCCAATTTTTCACATGATCATAAATATTAAACAACATATTGTTGGGCATGCTAACTACAATGTTTTAGCCTTTATTAAAAGATTTTTAGTGACACCAAGATCATAAATAATTTGTACATGTTTTTTTTCTTTGGAAAAAATGGACAAAATCCACTGCCAACATGGAAAGTCAATACAACAAGCATAGCTAGGGGGAAACCCAACCCCATATGGAAAAAAACCAAAGTTATTGCCCAACAAAGCTACACATTCTATGAGTTTCATAGGATTGTTTTAACTTTCATGTTGTGTGAAACTTGCAAATAGTATGGTGTAGGTACCATAACCTAGCAAATTCATGTAGCATCAAGTGTTCAACCTCAAATTGTTTTTTAATATTGGTTAACACATGCTACCATTCAAGCCCACCACAATCTACTAAGCCATCCCATATCATCCTACCTATCTACATCTCAAACCATTGTTTTCCATTGAAAGCCAAGTTGTTCCTTTCAAACCAAATGTGCCACATTATGATACTACATAAAAGAATTTAAATAGGCTAGAAACATTTGATCCTTTTTGGGAGTTTATTTTTTTAAATTGAGTGTTTCCTCACCTCTACCACCTTTATTCATTGTACCTATCCCATCAATTTTGATTATTATGTTCCATGTTGAAAGGTTATCAAATGTTGCCTAACCTCAAATGCAAAAAATTTCAAGGGATTTCAAATTATAAAAGAGTTGATCCTTGCACAAGTGGGTATGTATTGTTATGTTGTACAAAAATCAACTTTTGGAAAATGTGTTCCCTTTCCCCATAAATGTTAACCCATTATCTCTCCTTTGTTTGCAAAGTCGGGTTCCTTAGTTCATCAATTCATTCTTAAGGTAAGTTGCCCCCAATTCTCTCCCACAAGTACCTATCCTATTTTCCAAGTCAGTATTTCCCATTTATTATTTCCCATGCAACAAATTCACACCTTTCTTTATCCCATAAGTCCCAACCCTTCTCAAACCCCCCCCCATGGAACTCTTATGTTCATTATGCCAAAACATGGTTTTCATGATTAGGACAACTTGCAACTATTGTCCAATTATAATCATATAATCATATTTGGACTTGAATCGTTATCATCTTTTTGACTACAACCATGATCAAGACTACATGACTATAAATATGACTATAAGTAATTATGTGGCTAAATTTTACAACTACACAATTTAGAAGTCATGTTGAACATAATTAACCTTGTTTGACCAACTATAAAAAAAATTCAATATGAACATGTGTTTAAGTTTAATATAAATTGGCCTACAATTAACCTAATTTTGGTTTTGGTCTAACCTACTTTAACCTTTAGATTTAATTTGATTGAATTTAAATCCTCAATTTAACTTCTAAGATTAATTTCCATTAAATTTAGTTTATAAGTTTAGTCTAAGTATATTTAAAAACCTAATTTAACAAATAATGTAGTCTTGCCCTAATTTTGTTTAGGTAACCTAATCCAACCAAATTTGATTGAAATAGACTAAATTAACCTAATCTAGCCTAAATATTTTGAATTAACCAAATTTAACCAAGTTTTGCTAAAATAATTTAATTTTGTCAAAATTTGCCAAGTTTAACCAAGTAACCATTTTAGCCAAGTATAGCCTAATTTAATCAAGTTTAATTAAGTTTTGCTAAGTTTTACCAACAATAACTTAAATAACATATTTAAATCAAATTTAACCAAAATCAACCGAATTTAACTGAATTTAACCTAACTAATTTACTTTAGCCAAATTTAATCAATTTAAACCAAGTTTTGCCAAATTTAACTTTAGTATCTTAATGTAGCCAAATTTAACCAAATTTAACCTAAATAACTTATTTTAGCCAAATTTAGCTTAGTACAACCTAGTATAACCAATTTTAACAAAGTTTAATATAAGTAACATACTTTAAGCAAGTTTAGCCTATTATAACCTAATCTAACCAAATCTAACCTAAACAACTTACTTTAGCCAAATTTAACCTAAATAACCTAATTTAACCAAATTTAGCCTAATATACCCAAGTTTAACCAAGTTTAGCTTAGTTTAGCCAAGTAACCAAGTTTAACCAAGTATTACCTAAATAACCTACTTTAACCAAGTTTAGTTTAATATAGTCAAGTTTAACCTTTAAAACTTACTTTAGCCAAGTTTAAATTAAATAACCTACTTTTGCCAATATTAGTTTAGTATAGCCAAGTTTACCTTAAATAACATACTTTAACCAAATTTAGCTCAATATAACCAAGTTTAGCCTACTTCAACCAAATATAACCAAGTTTAACCTAAATAATTTATTTTTGCTAAATTTAACCTAGTATAACCTATTTTAACCAAGTATAGTTTAATATAGCCAAGTTTAGCCTAATATAGTTTAGTTGAACCTAAGTTAAACCTAAATAACTGAGTTTAGCCTAAATAGCCTTAAGGTAGATTAGGTTACTTAGGTTTAGCCTAGGAAAATCTAGATTCCTCAAAATAACCTATGGAAGCTTAAGCTAGATTGTTGGGTGGCCTAGGTTAAACTAGGTCAACCTAGGTTAGCTTAAGAAGACATGTGTTAATCTAGGCTAAAAAAAATTATTTTTTATATTTTTGTGATAACTTAATGTGTCACAAAAATAAATGTGGTGGTGTAATGGTAAAGAATTTCATCCTCAAAATGGAGGTGAAGGGTTCAAGTACTTTTACTTTCATTCTATATACCTTTTAGGTTCTTAGGGGAATTATAAGTGGGGTAGTTTTCCTAGGAGGAGGTTAGGTAGTTAGCATAGCCTAGGTTGTTTTTAAACTTAAGTTAGGTCACCTAACCTAACCTAGGATGTAGTTTCGGTCGCTTAGCCTAAGGTGCCTAACTTAAAGCTCCTAACTTAGTAGGTGGCCTAGGCTAGGTTCCAAGTGTCATTATTTGATTAAAAATTGATTGCCACATGGCATCATATAATTGGGTAAAATATTAATTTCATTATTATAGATTGCCATATGTCAATTCATAAGTGGTTAATAAAATCTTGAATTCATCTTAAGCTACTATGTGGCAACTCATAAATGATTAATAAAATCTTGAATTCGTCCTAGGCTACCACATGGCAACTCCTAATTAGTTAATAAAATTTTCAATTCATTTTAGGCTACCACGTGGCAACAAGACATGAATCAAAACTAATTATAATTATATTTTTATATTAAATTTTGACAGTTGAAAATGTCTTATAATCATGGAGGACATAGTCACAAATGGCATTTAGGACTATGTCATTTTTGTGAATAGAAGTAAATACCACAAGGCCATATGGACTAGTAGTCATGTAGTCATAGTTAATCATATATGAAGTTTAGTACTACAACGCCAGTTGCTTATGTAGTCATATTTTCCATATTTTGGCGTAGTGATTTTAAGGATCAAAATACCAAAGCTCCCACATCTAAACTCTGATGACCACCAATAATCACCCATTTGATAAAGTTTATAAGCGTTAGTTCTTAAAGGCCAACTTTTGAAGCATGATTTTTTGTGCTTTCAAAATCCATCCCCACATTTCTGATTTACTAGTCAAAACTTGCCCACAAATTACTACCTAATGTAAATCTAGTAGCCACCTTTTTGTAAAGATTCAAGTTTTGAAGCTTGTGTCCCCAAGTTCCATGGCTAAAGCTCACCCACTTGTACACATGAATGTGGTCATTGCTTCCCTTGGGTTTACCAAACTAAGACCTTCAATTTTCCATTTAAAGCACATCCATCATCTTAATTACTTCTTATGTAAATGAATTTATCATCATCACGAAATGCAAATATTCCTAGGTTTCCCAAACTTACCTTTCCTTTCACAAAACCTAAAACATGTCCTAGGTTTCCCCTTTTTATTTCATTTCAAATGAAATAAACCTCTTTTAGGAAACGTCTAAGTCACCCTTTAATGGTTCATTATCAACTTTAAAGTTAATAACTCATTATTTGCATACCCTTTTGTACTTTTGATGACTTGTTAGCTTCGAAAAGAAAAAAATGTTATGTAGCAAGCTCTCCCACACCTTGCAAATTATTTTTTAGCCTTATCAGAATATCTTTCATTCATTTTCCAATGGGATTTCCTTGTTGACTTTTTTTTAATCTCTTAAAAAGAAAGGAATTGGGTGATGGTCAAACTTCATCCCATCCTTTGTACTATATATTGGGTTTATGGATGTAATGGTCCATTATGTACATCATATTTACACAAGCCATGATATTTTTTTTCCTTTTTCTTCGATTGTCCCATGAATACTTCCAACCTTTTTTTTCGCCATATGTCCTCACATAATGCATCTTTTTATTGGGTTGTTTAGGGCATAAGCATTGATTAGGCCTAGGTCACCCCTATGAGGCCATTAAGCCTCAACCATTGTATGTAGTTACCCACATGGTGCCATAATGCGAAACCAAGTTAACCCATTTTGGATCCAAAAGAATACCAAACCCTCCTTTATTAGCTTGGCCCTATTTCAAAAATTAGATGTGTAACCCTCCTTTGCTTTAGCCATCCACCAACTAACTTCATTCCATAGTAGTTCACCACCTTTTTTGTTATATTACCTTTTAGCTTGTGTTTTTGCAAAAACAAAATGTCAATCCTTGGGCATATACCCCTAAGATAATAGTGTAGTTTATTAGCTTCCTCCTCCACATTAAGCCCACATGAACATTATAAGTCAGTTTAAGTTAGTTCCATGTGATGCATTATTTTCCTTGAGGAAACTTTGCTTGTGCTCCACTTGCTTACTATTGAATTGGGCCATATGTTCACACCCTAAAGATCAATGACATAGATGGGTCAAGTTTCTTCATCCTATTTAGTTGGTGTTTGAAATTTATTACCTTTCGTAGTTGTTTTAACTACCCTGATGTTATTTTCTTTTTCTATCATTAGAAGGAATTTTGTCTTTTATAACTAAAAAATTAATGACTAGATGTTATAAATGATTACATAATTAACTATAGTCATATGATATTACTTCTAATCCTATGTGAAAAAAGTTGTAGTCATTTATTAGTGATGCATTTGATTACTAAATGATGATGTGATAATAGGAAGGACAACATCATTTTTTCATTGGAAGTTTTCATCCATATGGTGTCCATGATTGATGACAAAATGACGTGGATGTTTAAGATATCATTTGAAAATGTGACTAGGACAAAGTCATTTCAAATATGACTAAAAAATCACTATGCCGATGATGTGTCATTACATAAACAATGTGGTCATACAATTATTTTACAATGATTTAAAAATGATTATCAATAATTTAACATATTATAAATGGACATAATGAACTACAACATGTCAGGAATTGATTTTGATTAATATCATATGTATAGGTAATATAAGAGCCTTTATTGCATATATTTGATATAAAAACACATGATAATTTAAAATATATATGCATACCTTAAATATATTTGATATATAATCCATTTTAAATATTCAATGTGAATAAATTAAATATTATACATTGAAATAAATTTTAATGGTAAAAGTATGATATATTATAAAATTTACATTATAATGTTAAAATAAAATAGAAGTGTAAGATGCAAAAAATCTATAATTTATTTTTACATTAAAATACTATCATAAATTTAAATAAAGATTCAAATACTATAAATATGTAAATAAATAAAATTATTTTACATGTGTAAAAAATATTATTATTATATATATATATAACTGATTTATGATCTGTTTATAAGTATTTTATGTGGCTAAATTATATGGACTCATGCATCTAAATTAAAATTTATTAGCAAAATTATAACATCTTGGAAATAAAATTCTATAATATAAATTTCTAAATCAAATGAAGGTTTAAGATATGAAAAATATATTTTATTTATTCATGTATTAGTCATGAAGGTTTTTCCATTTACAAATCTTGTGTTTGAATTTATTTTTTCCAAAAAATGGTCATTAAATTGTTATTCAATAAAAAAATTCAAATAATTTTCTTTTGAAATGGATTTACATTTTCTAAAAATAAATTATATAATTGTTTACATTATTGAAGGAAATTTATAAATATTTTTCCATTTATTCATTTGAATAAATCATCAGGAATATATGAAATATCAAATTTGGGGTTTTGTGTAATGTTTAAATGAAATATCATTTATACAGAATAAACATTAGATTATGTACACAACAAGTGGGGTGGCTTGGTAATAAAAGAATTGAACTCCATCCTTGGGGTCCAAGGATCAAACTTCATAAATGATATTCATTATGATCAACAAATTGGAATATTGACCAAATATTCCATACAAACCTAGATTACTTAAATTAAGTGGTGACACATGTCAACAATTGATAGGATGGAAAATAGTGAAACTAAAAATAATTATAAATAAATAAAAATAAATAAATTTTATTATTTATGTTATCTATCATAATCTATAATAATAAATTCAATAAATTTAAAATTAATGTTCCACAAGTTTTTTGGTCCAATTTGTAATAGAAATAAATAAATAAACAATGATTACATTATCACTAATGATTTCACATATTTTTTTATGATTAATGGATGGTATTTGCCACATCATGTCCTAAAGGACTTTTGTCCTAAACAAGTTGTCTATAATGACTTTAGGGCTATTAATCATTTTTGTCTTTTATGACTAGAATACTAATCATGAACTCAATCATATATTTGAACATTTGAACATTTGAACAAATGTTTTTAACTATTAATTGCATGATATATTATAAGCCCAATCTTTAGATAGTAGCCATTGTACCTATGGATCATTGTGGAACCTACATCCCTTACGTCTATGTAACCAATGTCTTGCATGATGTTACTAACCTATATGTTTTCCCTTGTAACATGTTGGTTACTATGTTGCAAATGGGTGAAAGCATGGTCAACTAGACCACAAAAGTAATATTTTAAGGTTAAAAAATTGGGGGTCTTGTCAAAAAATGATGGTAAAATGCATTAAAAAATCTTTTTATTTTGATTTTTTTTGCATAAATGTATGAAGGACTTGTATGGCTAAATTTTCATATTTTCAAAGGAAAAATAAGAAAATGAACCTACTTTCAACTCAACATGCAAACCTATTAGAATGTTTTTTTTCAATTAAGTAGGTATGAAGTAAAGTTTTTTACATTAAAGTTTACCATGTTTAAGGTTTAGGGGTTAAGGGTTTAGGGTTTGATGGGTTTAGGATGAATTGATACTAAACAAGTAACTACCAACAAAGTGGAATTAATTTTTCAGTTCCTGCCCAAACACCAATGTTTCAACTCCCGCCCATGTTAAGACATTTTTCTCATCTAGCTTGATGTTTCTTATTTTTTTTGTTGATATGTATGCATCAATGCCATTTGATAATCTAAATGCAAGATCATGAATGATCAAAGAGTAATGTGGATTGACCATGAATATCAAAACAATTTAAATCATTTTGTAAAATTTTAAGGTTATGGAATCATTGTGTTGTTTGTGTCCTCACATGTTGTCTCCTTGGTCTCATAGTAGAGAGAGCAAAATTCAAGTGTAGTTGTTGCTAAATCTCGTGAGTGTGCACAAACAACTTTTGTTTGTTGTTAGTGTGTGCATGTTTTGTTGAGATAGTTTCAATTCCAAGTTTTTTTCGAATAATTATGAAACTATGAACATGGGAAATATAAGAAACAAGAAACTCATGCCTATAGAGAAAATAACACAAGTAGCTGAAAAGGAATGCGTGAAGCAATGTGCTTTGGAAGCAAAGGAAACAACAAAGTGGGCAAAATTCTAAGTAGTGGAAGCCAATTAGATCATATTTTTTCATGGTATCATAGGGTTTACACAAGTTTTAGGGTAGAAGCTCATAGGACTAAGGGACATTGAATCTACTTTATAGTTAAGGTGATCAAAAGGAGGCATTTTGAAAGTGGAATGTAGCATGGAAATCTGCATTTGTAGTTCTCCAAAATCCTCTTGAGCTTCTTTGAGGGTCTTCTATTTATCAATAAGATTCCCCTTTAACATTTACACTTTAAAAAACAATGCCTCTTTCTCAATGGTCATTTGAAATTATTTTGGTGCAAAGCCCTACTTTTTACATTCCACCTCTTGTAGCAATCTCCTCATAATTGCAATATATTTTGCCAAAAAAACTATGAAATGCTCTAGACCTTCCAAAACCATACAATCATCATCACTTGATTTGCCCAAGCCGCTTTGATCAAAATGTAGGTCCTTGTGTTGGTTGTTTTGTAAGGATGATGTTTCCATAGAATGGGTTTTGACAATTTGTGGCTATTGGTTGGCTTTCTTCATTTGCTCTTGGGTGGAATCAAAACCATATTGAGTCCAATCCACATTCTTTCTATTTCACTGTGTAAGCCAACCTCGTAGGAAAATTCCAAGATAATCTCCATTTGTTAAAGAATGTGCATAAATGGCTTGATGCAATCAACTCAATGAATCAAATTTTTTTGTAATTAGATGTTCATTCTCCTTCACTTTGAACCTATTGGCACACCTCTTCCCAAAGATTTGTATACGCTGTTCATGAAAAACAACACTAGAGAATCAATACCATGGTGAGGATTGATGCTAGAGTTACTCAATTTCAACTTAATAAAAAAAAATTCCAAATTCCAAAGAGCGTGTTGGAAAGTCTTGTTCATTTTTTGGAGTTTCTCCTTTTGTTGTCTAGAAATTGATTCTTTCATATTGCCATCAAGCAAGGTAAACAGTTCCATTTTTAGGGTTTCAGTTGTCAAATAAAAATAGGTGGCCATTATAACCCTAAACAACAAATGCAAGATCAAAGTGGGAAACACACACAAACTGACAAATATAATCCTCAACCCAATAGCTTAACAATTCTTGTAATGTTATATTCATAAATAATAGATATCTACTCAATCATTTAAATTCTACATCTCAAACTCTACAAATGTGTTAAAGGCGAGACACAAACTACATGTGTTTTTTTTTCATCAAGTCCTTAGTTTCCTTCAACAAAGCTTGATGTTATGAAACCATAAGAGAAATAAATTCACCCTACATGCAGAGTTGCCAAAACCATCACCATGGATATGTTTAGGAATGAATATGGAAAAATGTTTTCTTGCAACAAAGCAATGGAGGTCACTTTATAGTTCATTTGCACAAAATATATAACTTTGCATGCCTATTTGGAGTCAACGGCCATTTTGAACAAAAACCTACCTTTGGAAACTGCCTTTGAAAAGTCAATGTGAGTTAAATTGACTTAAAACTATGCACAACATGAGCCCCTACCCTTCTTTTCTTTTATTTCTTTTTTAGGCTGAAAAATACACTTATTGGTCTATTTAAGTATGCTTTCACCCAAATTAACAATCTTATTAGATTGGTTAAGAGGATGTGATAGTCCCATTTACTTATTTATTTGAACAAGTTGTCCTTGTGAATAGATTTTCAATTCCCACCTTCAATCACCTTAGATTGTGGTCCCTATTATTTCATGAATTAGATGGAACTTGTGTGAATGCATGGTTGATAACCCATTTTTGGTGTACAATGGTCATTATTGTAAGGTGCATTGTCTTTAAATGTTTGTAATGAATAACATAACTTTTAATTTGTCAATTGAAAATTAGTAATATTTTAACATGATGATTATGAACACATTTGTGAAATTAGTTTTTGAAAATAATGCATTCATTATTAGTAGTGGAATTTTGAAGTTCAAAAATATGAATTGGTTGACTAACTAGATTGTTAATAATTTGAAGAATTAATATTAAATTTTATTCCAAATTGTTTATATTGATTAAGTACACCTTGAAGAATGAAACATTAAAATCGAGTGTGAAATTGCATTTTTTAAAAACCTCAACCAAATGGTAATTATGGACTTTTGAAAAAATCCCTTTGAAATGGATTTTTTTTTTGTTTTCAAAAGATTTGTGCCTAATGAAGATGTTTAAGAATTCTTTATTTATAATTACCTTGAAAGGTGTTTAATTTTTGGTTAACATTGTCATGGTTGTACTACAATAGAACTTATGATGTAAAAATAATCTTTCCCCCACTTAATATGGGTGAAATCATGGTCAAAGGAACCAAGGGCACTAAGGTAAAAGTCCTTTTCCAAGGACTCCACATGACACATGTCATCCACGTGTTGGGTTATAATTAAAAATTTTGGATTTCAAATACCCCATTTAGCATTGTATTTTAGATATAAATCAAATTTAACTAAAGATTGATTTTATATAATGTATATTATGCATTCATGCCCTTTATCACATATTTGTGAACAACTTTTGTTAAAGCCACACTTTCAAAATCCATAATTTTTAGGGTCAAAAACACTTTTGAATCGAATGTGCTCAAATGGGTTATATTAAAAAAAATCATCAATTCCAATCCTTTTTCCCTTGTAATCATCAATGTTAAAATCCTCTCCAATTTTCAAAAGGAATGGTGCACATTTGGTAGAAAAAAAGGACATTTGAGAAAAACAAGGATTGTCCACTCTTAAGGTTTGAGTGCTTTGAGCATGCAAAAACATTTTTGATTTATTTCAAGCTTTGAGCATGTAAACTTTGCAATTAATGGAAAATATTCCAAAAATTTTTATGACAATCCAAACTATTATGCTTCCATTGTGATCTTTCAAATATACAAAAATGTAGTTTTAAGGAGTGTCCATTCACTTGGGTGTCTCGTTTGACTATGATTTTACCCATATGTCATGTCCTATTTTCTCATGTTCACTCCAATAACTTTCCATTTCAATTAAAAATTTCCTCCAATTTTCCTTGGTGATTAGGTCATATGTACCTCATTTTCTTCATTTATAATGTTAGCATTTTCACTTGCATCAAACATAGTTGATTGTCTTAATTGTTCATTATTTCGTTGTGAGAATTAACTACATTTGGTCAATTTCCTATGTTTTCATGCACTGATAGGTGAACCGTATAGTCGATGGTCTTCTTTTAAGGTGTATAAATGTTATTAAGATTTTTTTTTTGCTAAACATTATTTTTAAAAAATATATGGCTTCAAAATTGATGCATTGAAAAAAAATTGTAATTTTTTTGTATAGGACCTTTCCTTACATATTATGTTGTAAAAATCCAAAGTAAAAAATGATGACAAAAAAAATATGGGATCCAAAATCACAATCTTTTTTTTCAACCAATGTTTATTCTACTTAAAGGACTCTTAAACGGTTTTGACTTTATCTCAAAATGACATACTTATGAAAATTTCTTTCAATACACATTTACATAATAATAGATTACAACATCTTTTTGAATCATAATAATTTTTTAAAAAGTACCAACTTGCAAATCATGATTTGCTTAAAGCATTCTCCCCAAATGAACAATCATGTTATGATATGTCAACTTGATTCACTAATCCACTCTTTATAAGGACCTTGTTTTGTGGTGTTTTTGGTTCCTAATAATCTAAATGCACATTCTAGGACCTAAAAATGGGGTGGTTGATATTTCCCTTGCCTTCCATCTTTTTACTTGACCTATTTGTGCTTCGTTCCAATGAGGTTTGGTCTTTTGTTTTTGACTTTGAACCCATTTTCATGACCTTGGTTAACCCATCATTTTTGTTGCCCCAAGCTAATGGACACACGTGTAGTTGTTGGGTGCACGTATCCAATTGATGGGTTGTTTTGAAGTCTACCCATCTACTTGTTGGGTTTCGTTTCAAAATATGACTGTTGGGTAAGTGGTTTAATCATGTTTTTATATCATTTGTTCCTTTGGGTTGTTAGTTGTTTTTTTGTATCAGGAGGTTTCATATCACTATGAAATGTAAAAATCAATTCATATGACTAATTTTTTAAATGAATTTTTTTTATAAACATATAAATAATTAGCTTCAATTCTTTTAAATTTATTGAAATGAGATTTTTAAAAAAATGATTTGAAAGATTATGCAATAATTGATTAAAATAAAACACATCAATTTAAAAATAAATTAAAATTTTAATATAAAATTCAATGTTTTGAATTAATTTGATGTTATTTTAAAAACTTCAATAAGGCTTTGATGAAGATTTAATAACAAAAATCGTAATGAAATTAAGTTTGAATTGATTAATTTGTTTGTATTGTTGTTGCCTTTTATATGATAAAATTTTATTATTGCCCTAAGATAGTAGACATGCATGTATGATTTTAGATTTTACCAAACATGTATGAGGCAAACACAACTAGTTGTTTTCTTAGTTATCAACCCTTACCAAGTTATTCTAATTTCACAATTTCATCCCCTTTATTTGATAGTGTATTTTAATGGATTTTCTCCTCTTTGATGTTTAGGGTTATGGTTCTTGTAGTTTTTGCATGTTGTTGATAATGTTGGGCACTCATTTGTTAGTTAATGCAAGTCTATGAAAAAATGACAACATATTGGGTACTTTTTGTATTCTATTTTGGTTTAAAACAACATGTTAAAATGCCCCCATGATGGAGAGAGTAACCAACCACTCCGCCTCCAAATCTTGTGTAATGCAAAAATGTGGGTCCTTCTTCTTGTCATTGTTACAAGGACCTTCCCAACTTGCACAATTATCTTTGCTTCTAGGGATTTAAGTTTGAATGGGAAGATTCACAACATTACCCATATTGGAAACATTAATCATGTGTGATTGGTTAAGTTAAACAAAGGAAACCATTTCCAATACATTGTGGTTCCCCGTGGAGTTTCTTGAAAGGTTAATGTTAATAACTTTCTAGGTATCATTGGGTCAAAAATAGTTAAGTAATAGAAGTTGCTCACAACATCAACTCAAAATTTCACCTCCCAAATGCTTTAAATTGTTTGTTTAACATTAGAAGTTGGTTCACAATATGGTTCTCAAGTACCCTATTTCCAATGAAGCTAACAATTATTGTGTGGTTAGAATCATACAAAATTTCTTATTCAAACACGTTATGCTCCAAAATGCAATTTGATACCATCTCTCCATACTTATCAACTTTTGTTGTGGTTTTGAAAGGTGCTTGTTGGGAAGACTTCTCCTAATTTTGCATGAAATGGATTTAATCACCTTGATTCCTAATGTTGTTTTCGTAAGGTATTGAAGAGGTTGTTTACTTCCTCCATTGTAATGTCCATGCATTTGTGCATAGGAGGAGCACATGCACTTGCTAATGTGTAGTAGCTACATTCAATTAAAAAACCTTTTGAAAAGTAGTTGCCATTGCATTATTCAATGGCACAATCCATTCAAATCTTGTGAGCTCACCATTTCACCACACCAACCAAACCCTTCTTGTTGGAACCTTAACATTAAAAATGAAAAACACAATCCCACAAGGAGATCAACAAACAAAAAATAAGAATGTAGTACAATAAACCTAGCTAAAACAATATATTGCAATTTGCAAATGTTAACAACATGATCTCAACAAGCATGTCATTAATGTGGAAGCCTAAGACATTCATCATTTCAACCATCATTCCCAACTAACCTTGGTTCATACATGTTTTACCCTTTCAAAGTTCACACATCATTATATAAACATTTGGGATTTATTGGAAACATCAAATTGTTAAAATGGGACTACATGTTGAAGATTTTATTATAACCTCCTTTCCACTCCCATACACTTCGCATAAACTTTCAATCTCAATTTTGTGGGCCCTATATAGTTCTTTCAAATTCATTTAAAGCTTGACTCACTTGTCTTGCACCAATGTTGGTCATAAGCCAATATCGGTCCAAAAATCAAGGTTAGGGTGTGCTTCATGTAAAAACCCAATGAATGATTATCAAATTGAATGAAAAATGTGTGGCATGGAGAATGATCAATGCAAAATAGAAAATTTAATAATAAGCTTGAAAATTTTGTATAATGTGACAAATTAACCATAATCTTAACCATGCATAGAAAATAAACACACAAAATATGTAAATTGCCTTGAACCAACTAAGATGTATCCACTAAAATATGAAGTATGGATACCAAGGTGAAAAAGGTTAAGTTAAAATACCTTAAACTAGTGATTATATTAAGAATAGTGGGTTTTTTATGCAATATATATATATATATATATATATATATATATATATAAGGGAGGAAAGTGGGATAACAAGAAATGCCATGGAAGTTTTTAAAACTTTCTACAAGCCTACTATTCAACAAACCTATACAAACATTTGTTGTGGATGAAAACTAAACAATATAAATGAATGTCATCTTTGGACCATGAGATAAATTAAGATAAATTATTGTGTGAATATTTCAGCATAACCAAGTTCATGACTTTAATTTTGTTCATATATTTCATGACTTACAATGTTAAATTTGTGCAATATATGAACAAAATTAACACTATAATAATTTAAAATTTTAGTTGGGTGTAATGTAAATGGAATTGGATCATGCTCAATTTTCTGGACAAAGTCTCTAAAACTTGAGGTTTCATAGATCCATTTACATTCATTCTCAACCATGCTACTAGTTATTAAACAGAAAAATTAATTAAAAAAATTATAAACTATAAACCAAACTAAATGTTCTTTTCAAAATCAAACCCCATAACATTGATAAAAATAATTTTGGGCAACCATCTAATTTTGTTGATAACCACATTTTAAAAATAAAATAAAATTCAAAATCATAGAATTAGTAGTTTAGGCTTTTGAAGAAATAGATGGTTTCTAGGTGGTTATTTTTCTTTTAGAGGAAAAAAACGAAACAACGACAAAACCCTAGTAAAATTCATAAAACAAAGTACCCAATGAAGGGGGAAAGGAAGAACAAAGATAAAAGACCCAAATCCAAACCATAAAACATAAAAAAACCAAATTCGGGGGTCACAAAAGGCCAAAAGGCCAAAATAGGTTCCAAAGCCCCCACTAGTCACAAGAAGCATTTTAAAGAAGGAAAGGGAAAGGAAACTTGAATGAATAATAAATTTGAAAGAACCTTCACTTGTAATGCGTTTCAAAATAAAAGCAACATGTGCTCTCTACAAGGCTACCATCATTTTCTGCTTATAGATAACAAGTAGAAATGTTGGTGGCCTTTGTTAACCATACCATATTAACACATTACTGAATAAAATCATATGTTTGTTGGTGTAGGCATCCAAAAACCTCTATGGCAAGGGGAGGATACATGTATGTTGGATGCCAATTGTTGTGAAGTCCTTCCTTTACCCGAACCACCATCATTGTAGTCACCTTATGAGATGAAGTAGTTCAAGAGACCAAATCTACTTGAGTGGGATTAGCGATGACCATGTCCACCAAGGTGCGAATGCCATCAATTGATAAGATGATGTCAATTCACTAACAAGAAAATTAAAAGGAGGGGGGGGGGGGGGGGGGGGGGGGGGTAGGCGGTTCCTTATCGTATAGCAACCAC
>Ga0116231_10001606_pt1 | contig 46579 bp, 29 predicted proteins | sample S1TSphgellanicum_2_FD_89695 | JGI IMG/M metagenome (GOLD analysis project Ga0116231, IMG submission 89695) | Host-associated microbial communities from peat moss isolated from Minnesota, USA - S1T2_Fd - Sphagnum magellanicum MG | ecosystem: Host-associated > Plants > Peat moss > Unclassified... | reverse complement strand
ACATAGATCCAATTACACAATATATAAGAACCCCACATAAATACTTCTTAGTTTTCTAAAAATTAAAGCTTTATTGTCAATTGACAAAATAATAACAATAATAATTTAGGAGGACCCACCTATAATTACCCACTTTCTGCTACTAAATTTCACTTCCATATATAGTTCCAGTTACACAATAACAATAAGAACCATGCTTATGCCGTGGTGGTACAGAGTAAACCTTAAATCTTTGATAGATCTCTAGATCCATTTGTCCATAATCTGGTAAAATCTGACATTGCATTTCTGTTGCTACTTGGGTTTTAATTCCAGGCACCAGTGAATCAAATGAAGTTACCACAATACTTGAAGGACCTCCACAGCTCGCTGGTTACTGGCTTTTGGAGATGTGATTGAGCCCACACAAGGACCCAATTTTGGAGACAAGTGCTGAGACCTTCTCATTTGTGTATCCAGTGCGAAAGCCTTTAAGGTGCTTTGGGGCTACAGCACGATCAAAGTAAAAGGCCCCATTCTGTAGACTTGAATTCGGTTGTAAAGCAAGCCAAACAATTGTATCTGCTCCTTGATCCGAGCTCCTTAATGATGTCTGTACCCTGGTCATGACATTTCAGTCACAGCATTGGGCCTTAAAACATTGAAGATACTTAATGACCAGGACCTTCCATACACCAGATAGATCTTCCATTCAAAATTTCTCATCCAACAACAGATCCCCAGGTCAAAATCATATAGCTGGAGTATGGGTTCCACAGGCTGCAGTACAGGTTCTACACACTACCTCATTATGTGAGCACAAAGGCTACTCTAACGTTGACTACTCCTATGCAAAGGACAAACACATACAAACTATAAAGGGTATCACTGGCATACATGGAATGAAAGCTAGGCATGTTTCTTTTTACAATCTCAGTGTCCACCCAGCCTGGGTGCATTGTGTAAAAGCCAACACCCTTTGGTCCATAGACTTCTGTCCAATGCTCTGCCAATGCCACCTGAAACATGCACATGACCCAAATTCTGATCCCTTGCCAGAAGAAAGCAGTTGAACTCAGAATGTAGCCAGCTTTGACAGGAACATAGGAAATACACCAAGCACTAAACCCTAAACCAAGCACTTTGCATGCTGTTATCCCTTTCTAGGTCAACACAATGTAGGCCTTTCTCTCCCCCAATCTCTCAAGTAACTTCTATATCCAAAATCAAAACCATGAGTTCATCATGAAATGACACTGACCTGGACACGCTTGTTGTTGGCATATGCAAGCATCCCATCAAACTTCTTCTCATGCTCATACTGTAAGTCTTCAGTGAGTGGGGCTGCATACATCCCGCCTGATGAAACTGTAATGACTCGTCCATCAGGGGAGGCGTGCTCTAAAGCTGGCATCAAAAGCTCTGTGATGGCAAAAACCCCTGCAACATTCACTGCAAAATTCTTCTCCAGTCTGTCCACCCAACAATGTCCAACTGTCTTCAAAATCACATACAGGACAAAAGATTCTCCAATACTCTCATCAGCCTCTACATACACCTGGACCATCAAATGAAAAACAGCTGCCTCTTTGATGCTGTAACATGCCAAGTGCCCTACATGGCGTGATATAAATCTCCTAGAAGGAAATGATCTCTTGGCCTTCTATCATAAATCTATAACATTGTTTTGTGTGCCTTCTGCCCAGACAAAGCTTGTACTCAGGCAAGCTGCATGAACAAAGTCTAATCTAAGCTTCACATTCATGACTGGACACGACCAGCATTCTATGATACCCATAGATTACAGAAGATTAGCACTGTAACATCATTGTTGACCACCAATTGCTCCCAAGGTTAGAGAGATGGATACTCCAAGAAGCAAAAGGCAGAACCCTGGCAAGGAAACTTGGCATTTTTTTGGTGACACCTAATGTGACTCAACTGGTTCTCATTTTTCATTCACAATCTATTTGCCTGCTCATACTAACAAAATATCAAAGATCTTGAAAAGTCTGACACACCCATCCACACTAAGAATTCGCTCATTCTCCGCTGCTCCAGCATTGTTAACCTGTTCACTACAAGGGAAAATAAATCAATTTCAATGGTTCAAATCAAATTCAGAATTTCAGCTTAACAATCTGCAACATCCATCCACCAGCATCAAAAGCCAGACGCATCTTCAAAAGTTATGACTGAACCCAGAATTTTGACTCAAGGGCAGGAGTACCAGAACGTGGAGGGGTTGCTCACTGGACGTGTAGCGTGTAGCAAATTCCTTGACTTGCTGCAATGATGACAAATCACATACCTGCATTGCAATTCACCCAAGAAATGAAAGAGAGCAGCATGCATTCCAAAACAGAACAAACCGAACTCATGATTGCAAAAGCAGATAAGCACTTTAGGGTTTCAGGGGTAATGATGTCACAGTAACAGTCATTGCTCATGTGCACCAGAATCTGAGTGATAAGAAGCAAAATGGTTGAAAGACAGTAGTCAGAACGAACTACAAAGGAGCTAAGAAACTGACCTCCAATGACACATTTGGGTTTCCAGTTTTGGTCCTGATGTTCTCAACAGCCTTCTCACCTCTCTCCTTGTTTCTACACAGTAAGTAGACTGTGGCACCCCTTGTTCCATGACCCAAAAAAAAAAAAAACCAAAACAAAACCAAAGAATGATCACAATGTGAGAAGCATCAGAATATGCCACCCATACCCATTACACCAGATTTGAAGCTTATATTGGATTTTTCAAACCAAGTTACAATAACTTGACAGCAATTGTAGGACCCTCAATGGTCACTCAGAATCACTTGATGTCAACTTGTCCAATCTGGTTGTCTAGGTTCTATGATTGACCAACCCCACACACTTTCCAGCCTCAGCTGCTTGACTTCAGAATTCTTGTAGGATCTGGCATATCAACCTTGGTTAAGCAGCAACCTTGCTTCCCTAACATTAGCCATTTGCATTTCCATTTCTACAGATATGGGCAAATTTAACAATACTCAATGAAAGAAAAGCATAGCAACTGATTGGTTATAGGCACACATCCTAGACAACAGGGTGATCAGCATGTGAGTGGCAACAGGGTTATATGCTATACCTAGCTGCCAGCGCCTCAGCAGAGGCAAATCCAATACCCTGGTTAGAACCTGTAACCACACACCGCCTCCCTGTCATATCCACCTCCATCTCCTTTTCCTGAAAATCCTTTGCATGCTTCCTGAAATTACAATGCACCATTGAACTTCTCAGCAATACCAGGAATGTTTTTCACATACCAAATATCAAATATGTCAATGAGATTGCAGAGAAAACTCCCAAAAACAATTTGAAGATGACTGTTGTGCCAGTTCTGGCCGACCCATAACAACAAGAGACAAGAATAATTATGGTCTACCAACTTAGCTTCAACTCAACCCTTCATGAGCTTAAAAGGAGCCCCACCACACTGAAAGCAACAGTTTTAGAACAAGAAAGCAATTTTTTTCCTTTCAACAATAGATGTTCAATACATTCTGTGGCAGATGACTGCTTCAGGTTCCCTTCACATACCATCAATGCCTATTCAAGACAGGTCTTATGACATCATACACCATAGTCCATTTTAGTTCAGTGTTTATTCCTCTCCATGGAAGAACTTAGTTAAACCTGAAATATTGCATTTCCAAGTCTTCCTGGATGGGTGGACACAGACACAGAGAGAGAGAGAGAGAGAAAGAAGTACAGAAAAGCTGAGCGGGTGAAGTTGAGGTAGCCATATGTAAAGAAGCTAATGCCTCTGTACGCCTGTGACCCCAACACACAGCCGTATCCATATCAGCAAATTTTTTCGAGATTAAAAGTGTGATCTACTACTGCACAGACACTAAACATATCATGACCTACAAGATATCTATGAGATTGTGGACAAATCTCTACAACAAGTCCTTAGAAGACAATGAGTGCGAGAGATAACCTTATGAAAGTCATTCACAAAACATCAATCAGATCTTCACCTTCATGACAAATAGTAGTGACCAAGCTGGCCATGACTTACTACTACCCACTGGACTTTTCATCACCTCCTGATCAATGGTCGGTGTAGATCAAGAATATACAGTAGAATGGTTTTGCCCAATATTTTGTAGAACGGCTTTGCCCAAAATTTCAGGTAAACCCATTTTACAAAATCTGCATCCTGAGTTTTGTTGCAAAGCATCAAACCCTAAAGGCATGGTAGATGACACTACAAAAATTTTGAATTGCAAGGACTTTTATGTTATTATTACAGATCCAAATACCATCTATTAACACTCCCAACTATGACATGCTTCCAAAATCCCAACAGTCCCCCTTGCTTTCTCAATGATTATCATCAAATGAAACTTGTAACATGAATCATATATGTGTGTGTGTGGAATTGCAGAGAAATCTCCAAAACAACAATTTGAAGGTAACATGACATGACAAATTAGTGTGTAGTCATAACTCATAACCCTCTGAAACTCACTTCACAAAGTATCAGACCATCACCTTCTTTATCATGAAAAAGGAGTGAACAAGCTTGCCATGACTACCTCCACCCACTGACTTCTCATCAGCTCCTGCCGATGGATGGTTGGTGGGTGGTGTATGTAATATGATCCATGAAAAATTGCTGGCAAAAACCACATTAGGTATACAAAAATCTGCAACAAGAAACAGAAATTTCAGCCCACCTGTTGAAGAAACATCGCAGCCGAGCTGAAGCTCACAATTTACACCCAGACTTTGGAGTTTCACAGTTTTAACTCCGGCACCAAAGAAAGGGAGGTTTCAAGGAGGAGCAGAAGAGCCTCTTGGAGAGAAATCTCTTGACAGTAAAGCTGTAGAAACCCTAATCCCTACCCAAACCATAACAGAACTTTTTTTAAATAAATATAAATATAAATATAAATTACCCTATATTGTCCCCAAAATGCCTAGTGTGAAACCAGCACCCACGTTGATACCTTGGTGAAAATCCCAAAATTGGGGAAGTTCAGATTACTGAACAGCAAGCGTTGTCCTCAATGAATGGGTAAAATTTAAACCCTACCCCCAGAATATAAATAAATAAATAAAATTCTTCATTTTTAAATTATAATTATAATTAAATAATTTAAAATGAAACAAAAGACACATAAGAGAAAAAAAGGTTGGAATAGGAGGAAACTCGTGAGTATGAATTTTGAAATGGCAAACCAATAAAAAAAAATCTGTTATAACGACATGGTGATACCAGGATTTTCACCTAGTATATATGGTAGGTATGAACTTGGTATCGAGGTAGGTATAAACTTGGTATAAATTTCGTATTATTTCAAGTCCCATATCAGACCAATACAAGTACTAGTACTGAACCTATGAAATGTATGAAATTCAATTTCTTATAAGAATCCCACTACTTCAAAAAAAAAAAAAAAAGTGTTAATTTGAGGTAATTGTGGAGTGTATGACTTTTTAATACATAGTAAGAAATTATTGCATAAACTTTTTAAATCATTTCATACGAAATTGACATATGTGGTTGATGTGCAAGTTATAAGTGTGTGCTTCAAATTTTGGTTGGTTGCAATAGGCAAAACATTGTTAAAACTAGATCTACCTAAACTCCTATTCTTGAGACTGCAAATCCTTGAGTGAATCTAATGGTAATCTAAATATTTATTGTATTTCTCTTGGTAGAGTTGATTTTCACAATAACTTTTTATTTATGTAACTAATGCTTGTGTAGGTTGATCTATATCATTTTTTTGTACTTCACAATCTTATGAGCTGGCTCTTATTTTGACACTTTATTCCCTTTTTCACGATTGCAGGTTTCTTTTCTTTTCTTTATTTACTTTTTTTTTTTTAAATTAATCTTAGGACATAGAAGCTCTATAAAATATTTAAGTTCATCTATATGTCTTAACATTTTTGAAGCAATTGTAAGGGATCTTGACAAGGATAAGAGGTAACTCAAATTCATGTAACTTTTCTAGTTGAACTAGTGATTTAAATGCATGCTTTCATGGGAATCCAATGTGCTTACAATAGGGGAAGTTGTATGCATTTTAAAGTCATTGATGTGTGTGTTTTCATGAGAAAATGTTATTGTACATTGAAGGTTGATGTGCACTTAGAGAAAATCCTTTGTAGCCAAACCCTAAAATTTTGTAACCCAACATTAAATCACCCCCATTATAAAACAAATCTTAACTATTTGAAAATTTTCCCATAATGTGGTACTTTACATTTATGATCAAACACCTTCCATATAAAATTAAGCAATGGTTTTTTTTTAATGCAAAGAATGACTCCCATGATTAAACACATTTTTATTATAATTGGGATGCAAATGACACCCAAATGATTTAAATTTATCCTATGGTTGAACACAAAACAATCTCCCTAACTAGGAGTTATAGAAAAAATCAGATTCAAAATTTTCACATCACATGTTTGACCCTGAGGTGCAAAATGCATGTTAGCTAATGTAGTCAAGCTATATTGATTGGCCTATATTTGAACTTTTGCCTTGATTGATCACCAGCCTATGTTTGGTGATGGGTGTGCTTTATCTTACATAGTTTGGTTGAATTAATCCAAGCATTTCTAGTTTCATGCTTCTAATGGGTCATCTTTTGTAAACATTATAAAAATTTACTAGGCATTTTTTTCTCACATCAATTGTAGGAATTCCAAGACAATTTCATTTTTTCTTCCTAAATGAAAAAATGAAAAAAATTTGTCAAAAAGATGTTAGAATTGGTAAAGGTATTATGGTATGTTCAATTGTAATTTTTTGGGAATTTACGACTAATTTATGTTAAATATCTCTTGCAATGTTCACTAATTATGTTGCATTAGAAAATTGAAGGAAAAAACCAAATTGCCATCCAATGATGAGCAAGATTTTAAATCAATGTTGTCCATGCTTTTGTGGGGGAAACATTAAATAGTAGCAACAAGTTAAATGCAGCATTAAGTTCGACACATTTGTAATACAATGCCCAACATGGAAAAACAATCAAAAAAATTTATTGTACCCGCACAATGATTAACACTATAAATACCTTTCTTACACAACAATATCAAAAAATAAAACATATGATGTAGTTGTTAGAATCTTCCCTTCAACCTAAAGGTCAAAGGTTCGATCATTTTCCCAATTTTTTTGCCAACAAATGAAATGGATGAAAAAAATACATAAAAAATTTAAATAAATTTTAAATTTTAATTGCCCTTAAGAAACAATTCCCCCAAGGAAAAGAAAATTAAGTGTTAGTCTCAAGCAAGTTGCCTTAAATAACAATGTAAATTCTCCATGGAACAAATTGAAATTCCTATGGAACAAAAGAAGTTCCTTGAAAAACAACTTCCTTGGGGAACAATGAATTTTCCTTGGGAAAGGCCCAAGTTTTTTGCGAGAAATGGTAATTTCTTTGGGGAGTAACTAGTGAATTTTCCTCAAGGAAAGGCCCAAAATTCCTCAGGGAACAATGAACTTTCCCAAAGGAAGGGCCCAAAGTTCCTTGGGGAATAATGAACTTTCCCCAAGCGAGGGCCCAAATTCTAAATCTTTTACAACCATAATCATCTCATGTTCATTTTTTATATATGTTTGCTACCTATCATTGAAAAGGTACCGAGGAAAGATACACTTTGTATTTGAAAGCACTTCAATGAGAATTCACATGAAAAAAATTACAATCACACAAAGTTTTAAACACATTTGCTCCCCATAAAATATAGTTACTCCTTGAGGCAACATAGGCCCCATTTTCCTTAAGGGTCATGGTTGTTCCTTATGGCAACTTTTAAAAAAATTCATGGGGGGCATGGATGTTTGCATGGCAATTTAAGTCCTTTCTCCTTATGGGACATGAAAAACTCCTCGAGGCCAACTATGTGCTTAGGGGAACAAGGGCTTAAGTTGCCTAAAGGATAACTATGTTCCATGAAGAACACATAGGTGCGAAACTTCGTGCAATCTTTTTTTTTTCATATGAATATAGATTGAATTGTTTTTAACTACAAAGTTGTAGGTTTTATTGAAACCTTTCCAATAATAGGTCACAAAACTTATATAAAAATGAACATGAAATGGTTATAATTGCAAAAATATTTGGAACATATGTTTCCCTAAGGAACTTAAGCCCTTTTGGGGAGAAAGTTCATTGTTCATCAAGGAAATTTCCTTTTCTCCAACTTATATTTTTCCTCGTGAAAGTTGTTTTTTAGGAACTTCATTTGCTCCCTAAAAATCTTTTCTTATACCCTGGGGAAGTTAATATTTTGGTCCCATATGCACATGGTTACCCCTAGGGAATAACCATGTTGCATTGGAGAATAAAGGGTTTAAGTTGCCTTGAAGAGCAACCATGTCCCCATGGAGAAGGGGCTTAAGTTGCCCCAGGGAGCAATTTAATCCCCTTTCTACCTCAAGAACGTGATTACTCTTCGCATCACTTAAGCACCTTGCTCCCTTAAAAACACAATAGTTCCCAAAGCAACTTAAGCCTCTTGCTCCCTTGAGAACATGATTGCCCCCTTTGGGTAACTTAATCCCTTCTCCCCAGGGCAATTTATGCCCTTTGCTCCCCAAGGAACATGGTTCATTGAGCACATGATTTTCTTTGAGGAAAAATTGTTATTGGCCAACTAAATTTTTTAATAAAATTCATCCATTTCATTCATGGATGAAAAAAAATTTAAGAAATGGTTCGAACCTTGGACCTTTGGGTTGAAGGGGGATTCTAACCATTGCATTAATTTTTTACATTTGAAAATAATTTAAGAAAAATAATACTTCAAGCATTAATCATTGTGCATGTATAATAAAAACAAATCTGATTTTTTTTCTTCCTATTAAGCATTGTATTGTATTGTACTATAATTGCATTGAGCTCAATGCCACATTTAACTTGTTGTTACTATTTAATGTTTTCCCTTTTGTGATGGTTTGGAAAATGTTCAAAATCACTAAATAATGAACGGTAAAAAACCCTACGCACAATTCTTTGGATGAAGTATAACCTTTGAATAATGTGAAATTAATTTCCACCAAAAATAAGATATAATAATCTCCAAGGGTTAAGCTAACAAAAAACAATGACTAATTTTGATCAATTAGTTATAATTATTGGCCTATGTGGTAACCATTATAGGTTTTTTTTTATATTGTTCAATTTCTCATGGTTACGAGTGGGGTTTGTGAAATAATTAGCACCATATGTCAGATGTGACAGACGAAAGTAGAAGCCCAAATAAGGGGTATGAATGGTGTTATGAACCCCAATATGGCTCAATATGTGACCTAACAAAAAAAATCTCACATCCAAGTTTTGTTTTTGTTTTTTGTTTTTTTTTTATCCAAACCCATAAAATTAAAATTGGGCTACATATAGGTGGGAGACTACTAATAGCAAACCACTTGCACCAATCATTATGATTCGCCAATTAGAAATAAGGAATAACAATCATATCATATTTATTACACTCTTATCTGGTAGGTGTTAAATTTTTATGTGCCTTTCATTAGCCTTAACCAATTATGCAAGAATGATGGGCCAAAATGTTTGTTTGAACCAAATTGGCGCATTTTGACTTTTTTTCATCAATTTTTTAATTTGCAAGGTCACATACCAAGCACTACCTCACAAATTTATAAATTTCATTGATTTATTTCAAATTTGTGTAAAATATGTTATTTTATAAGTTTATATTGTTTAAACATGAACGTCAAGCATTATTTAAACACGGAAGTTATATGCACCATTTTCATATGTAAACAACATGAATAAACATACAACATCTATGAAAGAGACCTTATGGTGAGCTATACTTGCTTCATATCAGCCAATAATCAACCTTAGACCCTAACACTATCTAACTGGGAAGAAAAATGATGGAAAGCCTTAAAAACAATTGAAATGGGCCCAATGATGTGGGTGTCATATGCAATGGAAAGGAACAAATAAGATGGGAAAAAAACAGCCAAACTATGAAATGCATGTAAATGAGCTAGGGCAAAAAAAGGATCACCCAAAGGATCCTTTTATTGGGTACCAATGGAGGACTAAATAATAGACACCTTGCCCTAAAAGGAGTGGTGATCACTAAAGAAAAATGAGAACTGAAGAGCATAATTGGAACGGACAAAAGGTATGAAATAAGACAACTACCCATTTGCAGCATGCGTTCTTGGAATATAACCCTATGGGAAACAATGCTGAAAACATTTGTAATATTTATTTACAACACCACCCAATCAAGGTGAACATCTAAGAATGCCCAAATCCCATGCACCACTTTTTCATTGCCTCCTTTAATTACGACCCCAAACTAGTGGGGGGATAAATGAGCAACAAATGAATTGTGAAATTAAAAGCAAATGGTCTTATTCACTAACTAATAAATAACCTTGCTTATTATAATTGGCTGAATGCCATTAAAAGGGTTGGCCAAAGCTAACAACTTAACATCACTAAGGGCCATAGCTATACTTATGGGGATATGACCTGTAACAACATAAGAACACACCATGAAGAATTAGGAAAAGTTGTTAACTAAGTCTTCCAAGTCAAATATATCTTGAAGGTGTTCAAAAATGATGCTTGAAAGTCTTTTAGTTGAAAGGTGAACTGAATGGATGAAAGTTAACCTAAACATGTATAAAAAAAAAGTCGGTTTATAACTCAAACTCCATCAAAGAATCTAAATGAAGCAATGATGAATCAAGAGGATGAAGAGCCTACAAAGCGATAATGTGTTTTAAAAGGGCCGAAATTGGCGCTAGGGGGTGAGGCCCCTTGCAACACGAACATACTCCCCAACTTGCCCTAAGGTTAAACTCCAATGAAAATGATGGGGCCCCAAATGGGAAGAGAGGGATGAAGTATATTAGGGAAGAGCACCATTTGAACAAAGGGGACGAAAGTAAAATAACCATCAAAGCATGTGTGCAAATAAATGTCCTTCTTGAAATTCTTCCCAATCACCATAAAAGAACCTTTGTAATTGAATCATAGTTTCCCTATGCCAGCCTTCACACCTTGAGCAGGCAAAAAAATGCACCATTAAGGGAAAAGTAAAAAAAAGTGCCAAGCAACAACATCATTCGAGTCTCGCACTATGTGGTTTAAAGGAAATATAAATGTTAGTTGCATGTTTCGCAATACAATCAAGGCATGGGGAACCCCAACAAAAAAAGTTCCAAAGGGATCCATACTTAATATCCATGCCCAAGTTGCTGGAGGGGGGCATGGGGTTTGGAGTGATGGGGTGCCATCCTCACCCCCCAAGGAGCTAGCCTGAAAAGGTTGACATCATATGTGATGGCGTGCCAAATCAAGATGTGTAAATAAAACCCCACAACCAAAATACAGGTATCGCATTGAAGGGGGGTTGATTCATACTCTCGACATGCATTAAAGGTACAGTCAGCTCATAAGCTTGAAACGCCTTAACTAGATGAGCTAGGATTGAAGTATAAGTCGTAATGACACATGAGAAAAAGGTAGGGGTCAAAACTATAAAATGAGGTCATTGTTTAAATGTAATAGGTTGAGGGGCCTCTGCTAAGGGCATGGATGAGGGAAATGCCATATTCAAGATCAAGGATACATATAAAAAACAACTTTTAGGATTTACATTTTGGTCCAAAATGTCCTAAAAGTCCTTTTCTGTTTGGGAAAAAGTTCATTAAAAAACAAAAATTATATATTTTTATGTGATTTTGATTATGGGCGGTAGCTTTAATGATGCCATGCTTTTTGTGCCCTAATTAACCATAAAATGATGAAATTCAATAGTCTTTTACCATGTGGCTAAATGTCCTTGAAAAATCTTAACTACTTGGTGTCTTAATGTTGGGATACTAATCAAAACACTATTTCTATGGATGCTTTTGGTAAATATGTGTTTTACACACTATTTGAGCCTAAGAAATCAAGGGTTTTCTTATTTTTGCTAATCCTTTCAAGTCCTTAAAGTCATTAAGGGGGTGTGACATTCCTTAAACTTTTTATTCTAGTACTTGAATGGACATCGTCTCCTTTTCAAAAAAGTGATTGGTTTATACCATTCACTTGATTTGGTTATCGTTTTCAAGAAAAACTTTAAAATTGCTACAAATGATTTTTTTTGGGAATCTTAATGGAACTTGGAAATTACATCTATCCATGACTTTCTTACATGTGACATCCTTTTTGTGGTCTTTGATCTTGAATATGGCCGCTAGGGGACACCGAAGTGCGAAGGCCTTAAAGATAGACTTAGAGCTTGAGGGATCTAAACTTAGGTATGTTTTACGGTTGTGAAAAACGTCATTATGTCTCTTTCCAATTCATAAGCATTAACCCCTACCCTAACTTTGGACCTTTGCCTTAAACCCTAACCCTTGCCCTAAACCTTAACCTTGCTCTAAACCCTAAAAAACTTAATGTTGACATAGTTAATTATTGACCCCATTTTGACCCTTCATTTTGTAAGTAATTTTAGAAAAGAATTGAAACATCTATGCCAAATTTGGTCATGCCACCATTGTTGTTCCAATATTAATGTGATATGTAACCTTTGCCTTGAGCCTTAGCCTCCCCACAACTTCGATTAAAGGAGGGCCATCTTTTTTAAGAACAGAAATGCCTCAATTGATGTTATAAAGTTAAACACTAGTACAAAAATGGCATTTTATGATTGCATTTATGATTGGCATTGTAGTTGTATATGCCATTCATGATTGATCATGACTACATGACTACTTAGTCCAAAAGACCATGTTGTTTAGGGCACTAGTCGTACTTCATAACTACAGTCACAAATGCCTTTTGTACCTATAGACACTATGACTATAATCGTTTAGGCCCCAAAAAAGGAGTTCATCCAACTATTCAATTTACAAATGAATCATCATCCAACACATGCCAATGCCAAGGAATTGACATGTGGACTTGCAATTTGTTGATCAACATCCCCTTAAAATTTTACATGAATGTGGGCCAACCACGTGTCACCATTACATTCCTTCATTAGGTTCGGATTTATAATGGGCTAGGTTTGGGGGAGGTTAATATTTGGTTTGGGGAGGTTAGGGCTAGGTCAGGGGTAGGTCAAGGTTAGGTCAGGGGTAGGTTAGGGCTAGGTTTAAGGTAGCCTAGGCCTAGGTCCACGTGGCCTAGGTCCAATTTTAGGGTTTTTGGTTTTGAATTATTTACAACAAATTAATTGATGCCACATGGCATTCCCAAAGGTAGTGACTATTTTAGGGTTTCTAGTTGCGATTTTTTTGAAGCAAATTAAATATGGCCACATGGAACCTCCAAATTTCAATAGGATTTTAAGGTTTTTTTTTGACGATTTTGGTCAATGAATTAAATGGTGCCATGTGGCATCCCCAAAAGTGGCAAAAATTTTAGGGTTTTAGGGTTTCTTTTGGCAACTTTGAGCAACAAATTAAATGTTGTCACATGCCACCTTTAAATGTAACAAGAGTTTTAGGGTTAGAAGGCGAACTTGTTGTAGTGAATTAAATGTTGCCATTTGACATCTACCACTATGGAAGCAATTTTAAGGTTTTGAAGGTCGAATTTGTCCACCCAATTCATTTATACCACATGTTAGCTCCAAGATCAACCCAAAATTTTAGGGTTTATAGGTGGTAATATTATTATTATAGTTTGGGGCAAGTTCCTTCCAAACTATTTATCAAAACTACATACCATCATAATCCAATCACGAAATTGAATCTAAAAGATTGATTACAAACATGGCAATTGATAAATAGGTTGTAAAGAAAAAAACAAGTTTTGTGTTCTTGATCTTTCACGATCTACATGCTCCTCCAAGGACTTGGAGCCCATGGGAACAATAACAAACTGAAATGTGCATTATCTATTGAAACAATCAGATACAATTTATAGTCAATGTCCCATCAATCCACATAACTATTGCTTATATAGTGATAAACATGGTTGATGGAAATGTGTCCATAGGAACCTAAGGAATTTCTTTGACCAAATGTGGACACAAACTTTCAAAATCCCTTTATTTTTGGATTGTTGGATCTCCTATTATTTCAACAAATGTGATTGTTACAAATGGTATGAAGACATCGATTACTTTCACAGCTACGTAACCATCAAGTATGGCCTTCTCCCCAATTTGTGATCCCTATAACCCACAAACCACAACAATGGCAGCCTTCTTGTTGGTGGTTGCATCCCAAAGGAAGATTTTGGTGCCAATTTGTACCTGCTACATGTGTAACAACCACATAAGAAATGCAAATCTTCAATCTGTGCACCATATTTACTTAGCACCTATAGCTACCATCCAACAAACTCATGACAATATTAACGATAAGATTTCAAATTCAACCTCTTTTAAAGTACCAAGTCATTTTTAAATTATATCCCAAATCTTTTTATGCATGTGTCTAATAAGAATACATGTACCTATGTTGAAATAAATGTTGTTGTTGCATTTAGCACTTTGCTTGTTTTTGGTGGACTGGCTTTTGCCTCCTACACACATATTATAGATGCACCAATTAGAAATCATCAAGTTATTGCACATTTCCAACCGTTTGCATCTACTAGTCAAGTATTCCATAATATGTTTTGCTCACAAGTTCACCCCATGGTTTGCATATGACTCCATATCCCTAGGTAATTTAGATCATATGTTTCAACATTGCCCCATGGGCTTTGCTTTGTAACTTCCAATGCCCAACTAGACTAATAGACTTCAAGCACCTCATTTATATGTGCCAATTATTAAACCAAACATAGATGTCATGAATTCATGCATCTTAAATTGTATAACATGGTTGTCTAACTTGCATGCCAACCCAACAGATAGCAGACACTTGCCACAATACATAGTATTAGAGATCTTGCAACACACGTACATAAGGTTTGGAGTGCGACCTTTCTTACATGCATGGATGTTTCATTGGATGTTGACTTTAATTTCAACAAACCCAAATTCTCTCCATGTAGCAAATTCGAGGATACCTCACCCATTGACCTTACAACACATTGACGTATCATAGGCATTGTTTATTTCTTCACGACTTACATCAAACATATCACTAGTACAAAACTGGCATGTTATGCCTACACATTTCATCACATGTACATGTGCTGGAATTAGCTTTGTTGTTGCACTTGGTACTTTTTGTGTTCTTGGTGGACTTGCCTTTGCTTCCTACACACATACAATAGATGCACCAATTTGAAGAAGTCAAGTTATTGAACATTTCAACATGTTTTCCTCATGGATAGGTAATTTAAAATCCAAAATATGCTTAACCCACAAGTTCACCCCATGATTAGAAAATGACTCCATATCCTTAAGTATTCCAAATTATATGCCTCAACATTGCCCCATGGGTTTTGCTCCATAACTTCCAATGCCAACCATACTATTAGATTTAAACCACTTGATTTATATGTGCTAGCTATTCCATAGATGTCATGAATACATCCATGACTAACCATACCACATGGTCCTATTACTTACATGCCAACCCAACATAAAGTAGATGTGTGTTAGACTAAATAGTATTGGAGATCTTTCAACACATGCAAACAAGATTTGGAATGCACATTTCCTTACCCGCATAGATGTTTCACTGGCTATTGATTTTAATTCCAACAAAACCAAATTCTTTTCCCACAGCAACTTGGAGGATATTAGACCCATTGACCTTATACTACAATGACATACCCTACTAGTTGATTATCTTTTCAAAACTTATAACAAACCTAAGTGCATAAAGCCAATGCATAATGAATAAAAAATACCTCATGTTCAAGAAGCATGCCACATTGAACTTGTGATGGCACTACTCTCGGTTCAACAATTTAGATATCTCCTTCAACATTAATATGGTTTTCATGTGGTTTTGTGGTAGCCAGAACAATACCACCACCATTTTCAGGCCCAAAAAACACAGCACCCATCCTCTTTTATGTTTTTGTGATTGTCTAATTATCATGGTTGTGCTTTTCAATATTAGGCTTTGACTCAATTGGTAGTGGTATTCCTACTCCATGTCATGTTGGATACTAGTATGCAACCAAAGGTGTATCAATAGAGCTACATAAGTTTTGGTTTTGTCATGATGATCTTATGCATAATGCGTGAAGGACAAGCAAGAAATATGCACTCGATAGGTCAACCTTGCCTTCTTTATGGCCTATGTAAGCAGGGACAGATCTCATTCAAATTGAGGTGGTGGCATTGGACGAGGTTGGTTTCTTATTCTCGGAGAAGCCAAGATGTCCCCTCGTTAATCTAGTCGGGGATGACATATCTGCACCTGTGAACCAACCTTTCGCATATGCTTCTCGGAATCTCTTTGGTGATGGTACTTCTACCCCTATCTATAGGCCATTGGATGTAGATGCTTGGCCAAAATCAAAGAATGGGAAGAAGATTTGTTGTCTCAACACTTTCAAACTATCCATTATGTAAGAAAACAAATGGGAGGTGGGATGAACCCTTGAAGCTACACTATTAACTCCTTCAAACACTCCTCCTCCGGGATATGGACATATTTACCCCCTCCTTTCAAGACAACCATAAAATCGTAAGCAATATGAGGTAACAATTAATGATTACTAGGCTTGCAATTGCATGGATTTTTCTTCCATGATGGCTTCATCCCTTGGCAAGCAAGGGTCGTGGGTGCCATAGAAACACTTGTATTACATTTTGCAATATGCATGTATTCTAGGATTAGAAAACCATTCATCCACTATCCATCTTGGAATTGAAATGAGGTTCATAGATTATTACATCATGCCAAAGTCTTGAAGGTAAATTAGGTTGTAATGTCATTAGATAGTTACTAAATAGGATTGTTATGGGTTCTATTATTTTGGAATTTATTTTATTACAAAGCTGAAAATATTCTTTAGCATGATGTGTGTAGTGCATTATTCATTAATTTCTCAAACATTTTCCCATTCGATCATTATGTGGATTTCATACCCTTGATTTAATTTGTGACATAATTTAACTTACACAAGTTATAGTTTCACCCTTTTACATTGTAATGTAACTCCTTCAAGTTTCACCTTTGACACATTTTTTTGTAGATGAAATTAGACATGAAAATATTTGAGTCCAGTAATTTCCATTCATCATGGCTATTTTGGAATTACTTTCATCCATACATTCAACCAACCGGAAATTTCATCCAAACAATTTGTCTACTTCCAATTATCATCCAAAAATTCATTCATGTTCCACATTCATCCAAATATTCCATCCTTTTTGTAACTTTCATCCATGTAGATGTGGTTTTCATCTAGATAATTGTTTTGGAATTAATTCCATCCATACATTTCAACCTATCAAAATTTTCATCCAAATAATTCATATATTTGTAATTATCATCCAAAAAGCTCATTGATGTTCAATTTTCATCCAATTTTTTTTCCATTTTGTGACTTTCATCCATGTACATGTGGAAAAATATTTTCCACATCATTTCTACGTGGCACAAGGATATTTTAAAAATATTTTGTCCCTACCATCAAAATATTCCAAAAATATCCATTCTTACTCACAAGCTTGTGTTCACAAGCTCACACTCATGCTCACATGCTCACTTCGTAGCATCAATGCACCAAAACCAAAGACAATTTGAACATGCATAAATCCTAAACTAATTTTTCATGGCATCATTATGGAAACAATTTAAAAACATTTGTGACTAGATGCCAATATGGCATATATATGTAATTTAGGTTTGTATCACATAAATATTCAAAACCCAAACTTACAACTACAACCAAAGTATAATAAACATCGCCTCTTCTATGTTAAGGGAACAATATAAGTTATCAATGGATCAAATCCCAAATTTGGCTATTGTACATCTAGAGATGTTCCATTTGTAACATCATTGCTCCTCTTCACAACCATGTTAAATCATGACTCAAGCACTTGATTGACCATGTCATCAAGGTATTTACTTTGTTTACCACCTCACATTGTTACAAGTACAATAGCAATGGGTTTTTTCATGTAACATAGGTTATTTACATGCACTATTCAAACCTACATCACAATAACACATATTGGGTTCTACAACTGGTTGATAAAAGAACTATTGTCTTTTTTTACTACAATTGTAATTACATGTTTATGTTAATGACTACGTAGTTGTAAAAGACATTGTGGTGCCATATGGCATTATGGTTTGCAACTATAATTAATATCACAACTTGATGGTTTTTACACAAATATTAAAATTTCAAAAATGTATTTTTAATCATCCAAAATTAAGTACTAACAAAATTCCATTAAGTCTTGCAACTCACTATAACAAAAGGTGTCCATGTACGCCAAGTGATTTCATTGGATTTTGAGTGAATTCACTAGTTGTAATGAACGGGGACCGGTGAAAAAATAATGAATTCACTGCTCTAATGAATGAGGACTAGTGAACTACACCCACATTTTGTGGTAGTGACTTTTGGTGAATAATAATAATTTATGGTTGTGTGATGTTGATGTGGCATGCCACATGGCAACAAGGTTTACTAGTAGTTGCAACACTTCATGATTTGTGGCATTCACTTCATATCATGATTCATGACATTGATTTGATGAATTAATTTCATTTATTAACTAGTTGAAAATGTTTTTTTCCTTTGTGATTAATAACGATTCGGTCATACATGTGATGATGACATGGCATGCCATTTGGTAACAAGGTGTCACAAATTTTCATAGTAATCCATGATTTTTTGTGACACCATAAGTTTTTGTGTATTTTGAATTTATGGCACCAATATTTGTCATGGCATGCCATAATTTTTTGTGTGCCATGCAATTTTTGAAGTCTTGAATTCACATGCATGTGTATGTGTACTAAATTATTTATTATTAGCTTGTAATTAAGGAGGAAGAACAAGTGGAAAAGAAAAATATAGAAGTAGAAGAAAAAACTAAACAACTTGTTGAAATTAAGCAACCAACGAATTCTTCATCAACACTAGTTGAAGGAGGATTCTTTGACATAAAAGTTAATTCTCCTAACATACTTATTACTATACCTATCAAGGCTCGATCCAAATACATGATGAGGCGCAAGGGAAAGGAATAGGTGGAGGAGGGCAATTCATTTGCCAAAATACCTTGGAAGTGAACACTTGTTGAAATAAAAGAAATTCATAATATGCTTCAATGGATCTAAATGGGATCCAAAGAACAATAGTGAGCAAAGAAAGCTAGGGTAGCCTATTTGTTGTTCAATAGACAATTCCATGACTAGACCTATTGGAAGAGTTTTTGCACACCTAGGAATTCACAAAGAATGGACACATTAGGGCAATTATTTGTGGTGAGAATATCACCATTGACAAACACTACTAAGAAACATGGTCTAACACCATTACGCACTTCCATTCAAATCCAATTTGAATGAAATGGGACTTGCCCCATTCCACTATTCATGGATGTAGTGAAAATGACATGACAATGTCACCTTCTTGACTATGTAAGTGGGTGGGGTTCATGCCATTCCGCCATACATAGACTATAATGGAAAACAACTATGACAATGCTACCTTCTTGACTACTTAGGTGGAGTGGGGGTTGTATTAGTATACAATATATCAATTATAGTGAAAGGCAACATGATTATGTCATCTTCTAGATTACATAATCAAATGGAATATGACTCATGTCATTCCACCAAACAGACTTATAATGGAAGGCAATTATGATACTGCCCATTTCTTGGATGCTCGAGTGGAAGGTGAGTGAACATATTCACCATTGATTATGTACAAAAATAAAATTTAAGTATTTAATTTGCTTATATGTATGTAACATGCAACTATAATTACATGCTACATTCTAATGGAATTAAATTGAAACCCAATAAATCTCAACTGCATGGGATGGACATATGGGCAGGTGTCATACAAAATGTGCATTATGTGGAATTTCCCATAGTGCCCTAAAACCATGTGTAATTTACTTGCAAATGTATTTATACCACAGATATTCAAGTGATGCATTTGAAGACATTGATCTAGTCATGAGAAATCTAACATGTGTATATGGATTCAAGCATCATAAGATGATTGAAACCACCATAAACACAATTATATTGGTGAAAACATATATGTATAATATTGTTAAATGGGATGGCCATATAACATCAATGCTACCCCATCATTGGAGTGGACATTGGATTCACCATTACATTATTACTAGAATAAATGGCAATGTGTTCTGAACCACTATCACAAAGTTATGCCTTGAGAAGGGGCTATTATATTTTATGAATAAAACTTTAGCAAGTTAACTATGTCCTGCAACAACAAATAAAAGCTAGAAAAATGACATGCAAGGCAATAGTATGTCCAATAGGGTGTGAACAACCTTTTCTCATTTAGGCCCAAACAAAACCTTTTAATTAAAACCAAATCCAAGTACAATTGTAACCTTTGCTACTAGAATCACTTAGCTTTTACTACTAGAACTACCTTGTTGTAGCCATGTGGCTCTACTTCAAATATTTTCTCCTTCTTTCACAAACATCCACACATACACAAACACAAACATTTATTTTTCCCCAAGCTCGTATTTCCAACTTTATAATCCTATTCCTTCAAGTAACCATGCACCACCAAGGTAAATGGTGGCTAACACATTGTTTCAATCCTATTTCTTCTCCACTTTTCCCTTCAACTACCACTACTATAGTAGTATCTACTAGATTAAGGTAGTCAGGTTGCAAACTCAACCTAAATCCCATTCTTTTTGGCTAAACTCAAATTGTACCTAACTCCCACATTATAGAACATTCTAGCCTACCACTTAATTGATGGATGATTCAAATCAACCACAATTTATATCAATGGATAGAATGGCTTTTCAAATATTTAAATTTAGATATATTTCTGGTAATTTTGCATTATTGGATTACGATAAATAATAAAAACCAACCAAGGGTCCAATAATTATGCCTTTAACAATGTATTATTCAACCTCTATCACTAAGACTTAGGTCCTATGTCATTCATCTTCTATCACTAAGACCTAGGTCTACATCATTACAGCCCATGTCACTAAAATGTAATAGATCACTAATGCCTATGTCACTAAGGTGTATTATTCAACCTTTGTCACTAAAACCTAGGTATATTTTTTAGGTCCTCTTTTAATCATCCTCTATCACTAAAACATAGGTCTATATCACAATGGCATGTGTCATTCAACCTCTATCATTAAGACCTAGGTCTATATCATTAGGTTTTCTTTCACTCATTCTCTATCACTAGGACATGTGTCATTCAACCTATGTCACTAAGGTGTAATACATCACTGGTGCCCATGCCAATAAGGCCCATCTCACTCCACCTATGTCATTCAAGTTTATATTTTCACTTGGGTTTGACCAATATTATATCTCACTAGGGTGTATGCTAATAAAACCTCACATCTGTCACTTAACATATGTCACTCATGTTTATGTCATTAGGGCTTATGTTAATCAAACACATTTCACTAAGTTTATTTGAGGTTTATGTCATTTAAACCAAGTTTATTTCACTAGGGTTTGAGGTTTATGCATAATTTGGGCTTTTATCATTAAGGTCAAATCACTTACACCTAGTTTTAATGCCATAAACTCTGCTTGTCATATACGATAGCCCTATATTTTGAAATTTGCTAAAAACATGTTCAAGCATGGACATGAACCTTTCAAATCAGATGGTACATCTAATATTCACGCTTGCGCATTTCACCTCTTTCTCCACCTCGTGTGTTGCCTCTTTGAACCCCTATCAATCACAACATGTAGTGACATTTTAGAACTTCTCACAACAAGACACTAGATATTGAATCTTAGGATGAAATTCTAAGTCTTATGAATTCATAACCTTATAGTGTTATGTGTACATGTGAGTGTGCACAATTTGTAATATGCTAATAATTCCCATTGAACAATTTGGTTGTATCATCTACAATTGCAATTCCATGAAACATGTTAATGCGGGCATTCATTTTAAAGCTACAAAATCTTGTACCTTTCCATGAACAACACACATACTTAAACTTTTTCAATTGGCATTCGGACTCTAGAGGTAGTGAATATTTGCATCCCACATATATATGGGGTACTTTTCCATATGTGCATCTAGGATCACTTGTATGTCACTTACACCAAAACAACAAGATTAATGAATTTTTTTAGTAAGGATGCGATAAATATGTGGTAAATTGAAAATCTGACAAGTAATCACATCCACGTAGAAGATGACAAGCATAGTTAGATGGGCCATTTTTAATTTCATTAAAATTGATTTTTTATATGATTAATGGAACCTTAAAGTTAGTGTAGTCAAAATGAGATTATGGCCTTATTATACCAATGTATATTATAAATATATTCACGGATCCTTCAATATAGATAATGAAAATTATTATTTTAAAAAAATTACATAACATTAATTTTGTAAAAATAATTATTATAGGGCCCAAAAACCAAAATTCATACCCAAAATTAAATGTACCATTTGTTTGGAATAATCATATTATATGTATTATAATACTAAACCCAAAAGTGTCCCAAAGGGAGTCACCATAATGTGCTTCAATCCTTGACAACACCTTGCAACACATATTACACTAAGTTGGTGCATGAAATAGTTCAATAAAGGTGACCTCCAAAGTCACTAATAATGTCATATCTAGGATACAATTATCATTAATCCCACCACTCAATATTGAACATGGCCCTTGTTGCACCCTACCATGATAAATGACAGTGTAAATCAATCTATGAAATTAAAATGTGAAAGTAATAACATGCCAAACATTAAACAAAAATATCAATAAAGGGGGAATGGAATTGACCATTCCACTCGTTTAAACTCTAGAGAATGATTCCTTGTAGTTAGTGATTTGGGCATGCATGGTGGTTGTGCAATGACATGTCCCTTGTCATAGGACCTTAATCACTAAAAACATCCAAAACCACTACCAAACCATTATAGTGGGATAGGTGCATTCCACTCAAAATTTGAATGGAATGGTTACTGATTGGGATCACTTTCACTAGTAGGGTGGGGACACACTAAAGTTCAAATCCTAATTTTTTGAGATTTCATACCCTGTAAATGGTTGGCAACATTTGCCTTTTATTCTTTTTTGTGCCACAAATGTGCCACTTCCTCTTGAGGTGCAACATTTTATATACAATCAAACAATAGGTTTTGAAAAAAAAAATCAATAGCAACATCAATATCCAATGCTTTAGTTTACAAAATAAAGTAATAACATTCCATTGACAAATGCAACAATGGCCACCTTTGCTGATTTGGTTGTTTAGGGCAAAGAAGAGGTGGTTTGACTACTAAACAGTCAATTTAAGTTCATTTTTGGATGCTTTAGCAACACATGCACTAAATTGGTGCATGGTATAATGTTATACTGAAATTCATCCCAATTTTTTGAAGTTGCATACCATGTAAATGACCATATACCAACATTTGCATTTGATTCCTTGATATGCCACATATTTGCCACTTCCTCTTGAGGTGCAACATTATGAATAGAATCTACAAATAGGTTAAAACAACCTATGTTGTTATTAGGTTGTTTTGAATTATTGGCAATTGTTAATTTATTACAAATTGTGCCACTAGAATAAAAACAAGTATTTTTTATTAGTCTCTATGATTAAATTTTAGTCATAAACGACATTTGTAACTAAAATCTCATTAGTTGTTTTGGACAAATTGCATGCAATATTAATCACAAATGACAAGGGTTATTGGATGAAAGAAAAAATCAACAAATACAAGTTCATTATTTGACTCCATTGTATATGCATTGTCACATGTGATTAAGACGTAATTATTTTGATCACAATTGAGGACAAATGATGTGTTGCCACATGTCCCAATATTTAATTATTAAAATTATTATTATTATTATTTTGAAATAATCTAGTACGTTCAATTCAAATGTTTGGATGATATTATATTATGACACATGACCCAATGTAAATATGGCACGTGGCATTTAAAAATGAATTTAATAAGAATAAAAATATTATGTTGGTAGGTATTTAAGTAGGTACACAATAAGTGCCTACAAACCTAAATTACATACCTATTTATCTACTTACATAAAAAGGTCAGTAGGTAGGTCTTACCTTCCTAGGTTAAATACCTATTCGTATTAATAAATACTTAAATAGGTAGGTACATAAGTCAATTTAGGTGGGTAGGTCAAACTAGATACCTTTCTAACTAGGTGAATAAGTAGGTTGGGGAGGTAAGTAGTTTAAAATTATGCATAATTTGTATTTTAATTTTGGGTTAAACCTTTTGATTGGCTCATCCCACGTGCATAAATTTTTTTATGTAAAATAAGATGACCACACTTTTTGTTTATATTGACACGCTCCCAGGTTCTTAATTAGACCCAAGATGGGCCTAAGTTACTTAAACAGCGAAATTGTGAAGAATTCGAAGCATGCTCCCAGCTTTCAGCACTAGAAAGGGTAGAAGGGCATGTTGAAGCTCTGGGATGGGATTAGGAAGAGTGAAAAACTTTAGTAACTTACTCGAACCTGCATCAAACCAATTAACAAGTTGGTTAGTTCACTTTCTGGAACACCTTTAATGTTAGGACAAACCACAAACTCTGGACTCACAAAACTCACCACGGCCTGGACTCGGGGGAAACCACCACTTTCCCCCATATAGTATTCTCTACATTTCTCTGTAGCACTTACATTCAAATGGCTTTTTGTCCTGGGATTCCCAAGGAAGAGTCCCGAAATTGTCCTGGTTTGGACTCCTAAAACTTTGCGAGATCATAACTCTTTGGTCAAACTTCTGATTGGGATGAGGTCTACAACAAACTTGTAGTTCTCCTCGAGAATATTCCAATGGTGTGTTGCACTTCACCTTCACGCACTAGGGTCGAGTTGATTCTTGACTTTTAGTGGTCGAGAGTCAAACTGCCAATTTGATTCTCAGCCCTTCTTTTTGCCATAATGTGTGTTGAAGATGTCCAAATGGCCCATGCGAACCCATTTTCGACATTTAAACTTTGATAGCTTTTCGATGATATAAGGAACACCTCAATGCGAGGTGTTTTGACCCCTGCAATTGAACTCTAAAGTTTTGGGAGTCTTGGAGGACTCCCAAGTCCCCATTTCGAGAGTGTGAGTTTCATTTTCACACACTTTCAAACTAGGGTTGCGACATATATAGTGTTCAAAATAGGAATGGAAAACAAACAATATGGGATAAGTTTTGAAATTGCAACTTCCTCACAAACTAAATTGTAATTCCAAAATTTCCCTCATGCCTTTTGTTCTTAGTGTTTAGATTTATACACAATTCCAATACATCATTCATAAGATAATTAGATAATCATTTAAATAATAATGATTAAATTTAACATGTACTTAAAATATAAATTATACACTACAAATATTTACTATTCAAATAAATAATAACTTCTTAATATCTAACTAACTAAATATCTAAGTATTCACAACTTGTCAAAACATAATTCATAGATAAATAAATAATTAATTTTTTTTCCAAAAATCTGGCCGAATTATAGATAATATAATTAATGTACAAATAATTAAATTACTATAATTAGAAAACTAAATTTTTTTAAAAATTCAATTTATAAATAATGAAATTAAAAAAATTATCAAAACAAATTCCTACATAATTATTTATATATATATAAAACTAGTTACATTCATTATTATATAATTAAATTTATTATTATAAAAAAAGTTTTGTCCAATTTTTTTTATTGGTGGTTATTAATTATTAATTATTTAAAATATATATATCATTAATTTTTATGATTACAATAAAAATACAGTGAAAATATTTATCATTGATAAATAGTTAAAATTTTCATAAAAAACCCTAAAATTAATAATAATACCAGAAATTAAAATCCTTAAAATAATTATTCTAATTACATTATAGTTTTTCCAAAATTTTAATTTAGATTTAAAGTTATAAATTACAGATTATGAATAATTATGTTCAATTAAAAAATAAATATGCATATACTATGATTAATTCTTATGTAAAGTAATTACAATGATTTTAAAGTAATGTAACATTAATTATAGTAATTCATGTACAAATATAAATTATATAATATAAAAATCTATGTTGTAACAATAATTATTTATTGTAACGTATAATTAATAAATATAATCATTTATAATTATTTATAAAAATGATTAATCATGGATAACACTAATAAAAAAAAATTTACAAATTATTCAATAATTTTTTGAATTGAATATCCATTTCCAATTCCAAAATTGAAAATTTAAATATCAATTTTTAGATCAAATAAGCCTTTGGAATTTAAATAAAAATTATAGAATTGAAATGTCAATTTTCATATTCAAATAGTGATATTCAAAATTGAAATGTCTATTTTTATACTCAATTAATAATTTTCTGAATTGAAATATTAAATTTGAGAATCCAAGATAATAATTTGGAATTGTAATTTCAACTTTAAAACCAAATAAGTTTTTAAAAATTTATATTTATAAAATTAAAAATTGAAATATTAATTTCTATAATTGAAAATAATAATTTAGAATTCAAATATCAATTCCTACATCAAATAAGATTTTTTAATTTAAATTTAAATATTTAAATTCAAAGAATGTTTTAATGAATTAAAATAGCAATTTTCAGATTTAAATATGAAGTTTCAAATTCAAATTATTTTCTTAAAGAATTGAAATAGTAGTTTTCAGAATGAAAACATAATTTTTCAGGTTTTTTTAATTAAAAAATTAATTGAAAAATAGAGAATTAAAATATTATTTCTAGATTCAAATAGTTCTCAAATTGAAATAATTAAAAAATGAATTCCAATAACAATTTTTAAATATCAATTTTCAGATTCAGTTTTTTTAATTTAATAATTGAAAAATAAATTCCAATAGCAGTTTTCAGAATTGAAACATCAATTTTAATGTTGAACTATAATTTTCATACTTGAAATTATAATTTTAGACTCAAACATATATTTTTGAATACAAAAAATAAACATTTTAAGATTTCATATTTCAAATTTCAAATTCTTTTTTTTGTTTTGGAATTTTAATAAAAATTTTAAACTCAATGTATAATTTTCAGAATTGAAATAAAAAATTTTAGTATTGAAATATCAATTCTCAGATTAATAACTATTTTCAAATGACAAATATTGATTTTTAGATTCAAATAAAATGTTTCAAAATTGGAATAAGGATTTTTATTTAAAATTAAAATTTTGGGAATGCATATTAAATTTTTTCAAATTCACATTTTTTTAAAAACATTGAAATATCATTTTTAAAAATATTCAAATATAATTTCAGAACTAAAATATCAATTTTCATATTTGAGTAATAAATTTCAGAGTTGAAAATTTTATTTTGAAAATCATTATATGGACAATATACATACATATGCATAATTTATATATATATATAGCATATCATAAATATAATTTTAAGACACACATAAAAATACACCCCTATGTCGCAATAAAATACTTTTAGGATGCGATTAATGGGACATGTCAATTTAATAATGGATGAAAATAAACTTAAAAACTATTCAACTAATAGGATGAAGTTTCCAATAGTTGCATTGTGGTTGTAAAAATGACCAAAATAGTTGAAATTTGATCTTATATTTGTAAATACTCCCAAATTTAATTGCAAACAATTATAAGCCACATGTAGATAAAAATAGAATGGATACATTTTGCTTGATTTCTACTACTGTGCACATTCACATGTACACATAACACTATAAAGTTTTGAGTTTAGAAGATTTGGAATTTCATCCCGAGATTCAATATCTAGCGTCTTGTTGTGAAAAGTTTTAAAACATCATTACATGTTGTGATTGATAGGGGTTCAAAGGAGCAACACATGAGGTGGAAGAAAAGGTGAAATGTGCAAGTGTGAATATCAAAGGCACCATTTGATTTGAAAGGTCCATGTGCATGTTTGAACATGTTTTTAGCAAATTTCAAAATATAAGGTTATCATATATGACAAGTAGAATCTATGGCATTAAGACTAAATGTAAGTGATTTGACCTTAATGATACAAGCCCACATGATGCACAAACCTCAAACTTTAGTGAAATAAATTTGGTTCAAGTGACATAAATATCAAATAAACTTAATTAAACATGCTTGATTGACACAAGCCTTATTGACATAAACATGAGTGACATATGTTAAGTGACACATGTGAGGTTTTATTGGCATACGCCCTAGTGACATATAACACTAATCAAATCCAAGAGTAAATATAAACTTGAATGACATAGGTGGAGTGAAGTGGACCTTATTAACATAGGCCATGATGACATATTACAATAACCCCAAATGTAGTAGGAAACCCATGTGGCATAGGCACCAATGATGTATTACATGTTAGTGACATAGGTTGAGTGACACATGTCATAGTGATATAGACCTATGTCCTAGTGATAAAAGGATGAGTGAACGAGGACCTAATGATATAGACCTAGGTCCTAGTGATAGAGGTTGAATGACACATGCCATAGTGATATAGACCTATGTTCTAGTAATAGAAGATGATTGAAAGAGGACCTAATGAATAGACCTAGGTCTTAGTGACCAAGGTTGAATAATTGAATAGTGCAAAATTACTAGAAGTAGATTTAAATTTAAAGGTTTGAAAAGTCATTCTATCCATTGATCTAGGTGGTGGTTGATTTGATTCATCCATCAAGTGGTAGGTTAGAATGTTCTATAATGTGGGAGTTAGGTACATTTGAATTTAACCAAGAAGAATGGGATTTAGGTTGAGTTTGCAACCTGACTACCTTAATCTAGGATATAACTATTATAGTAGTGGTAGTTGAAGGGAAAAGTGGAGAAGAAATAGGATCGAAATGATGTGTTAACCGCCATTTACCTTGGTGGTGCATGGTTACTTGAAGGAATAGGATTCTAGAGTTGGAAATAGGAGCTTGAGGAAAAAGAAATGTTTGTGTTTGTGTATGCATGGATGTTTGTGAGAGAAGGAGAAAAGATTTGAATATAGCCACATGGCTACAACAAGGTAGTTCCAATAGTAGAAACTAAATGATTCCAATAGTGAAAGCTACAATTGTATTTGAATTTGGTTTTAAATAAGGGTTTTGTTTGGGCTTGAATGAAAAAAGGTTGTTGTTCACACCCTATTGGACATATTATTGCCTTGCATGTCGTTTTTCTAGCTTTTATTTGTTGTTGCAAGACATAGTTAACTTGTTGGAGTTTTATTCATAAAGTACAATAACCCCTTTTCAAGGCATAACTTTGTGATAGTAGTTCAAAACACATTGCCATTTTTTCCAACAGTAATGTAATGGTGAATCCAATGTTCATTCCAATGATGGGGTAACACTGATGTTATATGGCCATCCCATTTAACAATAACATACATATATGGTTTCACCAATATAATTGTGTTTATGGTGGTTTCAATCATCTTATGATGCTTGAATCCATATATACATATTAGATTTCTCATGACTAGATCAATGTCTTCAAATGCATCACTTGAATCTCTATGGTACAAATACGTTCACAAGTAAATTACACATGGTCTTAAGGAACTAAGGGAAATTCCACATAATGCACATTTTGTATGACACCTTGCCCATATGTCCATCCCATGCACTTGAGATTTCTTGGGTTTCAATTTAGTTCTATTAAAATCTAACATGTATTTATAGTTTCATGTGACATACATATAAGCAAATTAAATACTTAAAATTTATTCTTGTGCATAATCAATGGTGAACATGCCCACTCACCTTCCACTCGAGCATCCAAGAAATGGGCAATATCATAATTGCCTTTCATTATAAGCCTATATTGTGGAATGACATGAATCACATTCCACTTCATTATGTAATCTAGAAGATGACACGATCATGTTGCCTTTCACCATAATTGATGTATTGTATACTAACACAAGCCCCATTCCACTTAAGTAGTCAAGAAGGTAGCATTGTCATAGTTACCTTCCATTACAATCTATGTATGGTGGAATGGCACGAGCCCCACCACTTACATAATAAAAAAGGTGACATTGTCATGTCACTTTCACTATAGTCCATGATTAGTGGAATAGGGCAAATCCCATTTCATTCAAATTGGATTTGAGTGGAAGTGCATAGTGGTGCTAGACCATGTTTCCTAGTAGTGAATGCAAGGTTGAAATGAGCTATTGAAACAATCGACCAGTTAGATGGGTATCTAAATTTAGATCAAAAGGTCCTAAACTTTACACCAATAATAGTCAAAATGTCTAGTAACAATATGGTGTTAACTACCATTATATTCAATCACATAAGCCATTTGGCACTTTGCATGGATGTCCAATTGACTACTAATCAAATAGAGTAGGTGACACATTGACCTATATTATTGACCAATGAAATGACACACACAAGCCAATACAATGTTGCCACATGTCACAAAATGCACAACATATGATGGCTACTTTGATTAACAGTCAAATCAACAAAATGCCCAGTTTGACTAATCAAAACCCAATCGCACAATGACACATGGATAAACAAGGTCATGTTGCATGGAAGGTATGTTTTGACTTTCACGTGGGTTGCCAATTGATTTGGCCACATGATGTAATTGACCAATAAAAATCCAATAATTTGAAGACACGTGGCAAGAAAATTTGACCCCAAACATGGAAAAATTGATTGTAGGTCAACTTGTCAGCTAGATGGAGTCACTAGTCAAAAACATCATTCTAGGCCTAATCAAATAAACCATCATGGTCATGTTGGATGTGTACAAAACGACATGTCCCAAATGAATGGATGACCTTTTTGGTGGATGTTTAAAATGGGTTTTTTTAACTGATTTCCTTGGTCAATTTTGTAGTAGTGTTTACACCCCAAACCCTAAATTTTGACATAAATTCATAAACTTTAAGCCATAATAAACAACACGTAAAATGCATGAAACTTTGCAATTACCTTACTTCATGAGGTCTAAGGTGACGATGAAAATTTGGGCCAATTCCATCACACCTCTATACTCAAAACCTTTGACCTTACCAAATAAAACTCATAATGCATCATATTGTGCAATGTATATCAATAAGGAATAATATTATGCTTGAAATATTCAACTTGAATATATATTGTGTAAGAGGAAAAAATTGATTGCCCAAACTTGATGTATTAATATTTAATTGACAATGTGTTGTATATTCATATTTCAAATTGAATTTTTTTTGTTAGTTGTTTTGAAAGGAATTTATTTTTCTTATTTAAAAATTGGCATAATTTTTGTTCTTTAAAACATATTACAAGAATTTTTTTGGAAAAAATACTTTAAAAATTTAATATGTTGAATATATATTTGAATATTTTTTGAATAAATCTTGTACAAAATTTATGCATTATTATCAAATCAAGTTTTATGGGCTCTATTATATTTGTTTGTGTTTGAACATGTTCATGTATATGTCAATATTGATTTTGAACCACTACAATGGAGATGATGGATTATTTTATCTAAATGTATTTTTAACAATTTGAATTATTGTCTGAATTTGATAATTTACAATGGTGACTTATATTTTTATTAAATTTTTCATATGTATAGGATATTATAATATTATTTCATTTTTGAGACCAAATTTAGATGCACACAATGTGGTTTAAAGTGTGCAATCATAAATTGGGATTATTAATTTCCAACAATTCCAAATTTGCATGACAACTTAAGGTATCATAACTAAATGTAATTCCAAAATTTCATGCTAGGGAATAGGGTTAAGGTTTTAACATTTTAAGTCCATAATAAACTTTGGACCCTAGCCAAGAATTTTTTACATTATTAACTATATGTATGATTTAACATTGGGGAAAAGTATAGTTATAATGTCATTTTGATTGGTCTATCACAAAAAAAATAAAAATAAAAATAAAATAAAATAGAAACTTGGGAGGCTCCCAAAATAACGATTTATATTTCAATATGGAGTGCCTCCTCTTTGGTTCACTTAAATAGGTGAAAATGGGAGAAGATTGGACAAAGGATATGGGATAAAATGAGGTGCTATATATTGGGAACAACCTTTAGGAACACATTGGGAGCTTGGGAACATATTGGGGAACCCAAGGAACACCATTGGGAACATAAGAATTAAAAAATTCCATCCTCCCTGCCAAGGAAGAAAAGGATGAACTTTTAGGTCTATGTTATGTTATCTCATTGGCTACATGCATATTCTATTTTTAGATATGATTGGCACCATTTTTTGCCTTCCCCTTCTACAAAACACACCATACTTATTGAATGTGTGCAACCCTTTGGTTAGTATCATCATTAAATGATCCTCAAGATAGTGAAACGAATATTTGTGAATGTTGAAAATCATGGCAATTATTATGGTTGGGTACACTCCAAATGATTTCATTATTTATAATATAATATGACAATACCATAGTAAATTGTGGAAGATATTAATATCAAAATTTTATTGATTTAAAAAAAATTGCTTGTTTTGGAGAAAATTTATTCATAAATTGTCAATGTGGAAATTAACTTTACATCATGATAATAAGTGGATAAGTTAGACATGGTTTTAGCACATTGCTTGTGCACTTGGATAGGTCTTATTACATATTGAACATTAGTGTCCATTAAATGTTATATTTGTTTTGAGATGTTAGTATTTGATGTGAAAACAAAAGTTTTAAATGCTACATTTTGTCTTGGGATGCTAAACTTAATGCAAATGCAAAACCTTGAAAAGAAAAATCCCTATTACCCAATGTTGGGTTAGGGTGAAAGCAAACCATTTTTTATAAAGTGAAGAATCCAATTACATTGTTGTTGAATAGAGTGAGAGAGGTGTGAGCACAAGAAAGAACTTGGGAGATATTTCTTGTGAAGTTTTTTGTAATGGGATAAAGGGCATAGGTCGTTTAGGCTATTTTGGTTTTTTAAAAGGGCATTAATTTTGAAAACGATAAAACACCATTGGGAGAAAAAGAAGAGGAGGAAGACTCCCATGCTAAGGTAATTTTGTTTCCTCTTAGGCTCATTGTGGTTGATTGGGTTTGTTTTTCATTAATCAAGCTTATGATGTAAGTTTTTGGAGTTTTTGCACAAAGGCCCAAAACCTTTTTGTGAGATGTGTACATGTGGAAGGGCAAAATGCATTATATATTCTTTGTCAAATGCAACAACAAGGTGTGCATTCAAACTATTAGCTTGTCACAAACCCTAATTTCAACTTGTTAAACCATCTTTTTAGTTTTTTTTTTTCATATTCCAAAATCCATTGAATAAGGCCAATCATGGATGATGAATTTAGCTAATGGACAAAGAGTTTAAATCTAAAGGCAATAATTGATTTTTTTCAAAACATTATGGTCTACAATGCTAAAACTTGATGGTTATGTGATTGCAAGGAAGGGGGTGAAAATTTTCTTTATATGTACCATTGGTTTTACATAATCCATGTTGATTTTTTATTCGCTTTTCCATCAGACCCATGTTCATTGCTATTAAATTTGTTGATATTTCAATTTTCATGATTTCATATATCTTCTCAATATATTTCATGTGATGGCTAGCAAATTTTTAATGATATTATGATTTCATCAACATGGGGATTGTCACATGTTCCGACCTTATAAAAATTTTCACAAGGTAATTATGATTCTCCTTGAGTTTGAAAAAAATGTAAGAATTCACATCTTTCACATCTTCCTCCAAGGTTTAAAACTTCAATGCACTTGGAAAATTTAGTGGTTAATGAACCCAATAGTGGACCTTACAATGAAAACCCTTTGTGTATGTACAAAATTCACCATGTTAAACTTGTTGTTGGATATTTTAATAGCCATATGGTTCGTGGCCAAATCATGCAAAAATTTATTACAAGTAATTACTTCTTCCAATTTTTGATCTTATGCTCTTTTTTATGTAGCTAAATTAGATGAATTCCACTAATTCATATTTCATTTATCTTCAACATTCCAAATTTTTATATTATGAGATTCCAAATTTTTCATGCTTGTTAATTCTAATTTTGTGAAAGAACTATAGTAAATTTCCACCTCAACAAGACACAAATTACAATAAATTTTGTTTTCCACCACAAAGATAGGATCTCACAATGTCATATCATCCATTTGTTCCCACAATGGCAATAACACCTAGGTGAGGAATTATAAACCCTAAACCCTAACACATACACATAAACCATAAAACCTATGTAATAGATATCGAAGTTTTGCTTTTGCAACAAAAAAAATCCATGTGATGGCCACTTGGCGAAATTTTGGCCTTTGGCACATAAATCTACATGGTGGCCATTAAGTGGAATTTGGCACATAAATCTACATGGTGGCCATTGAGTGGAATTTTGAACTTTGACACATAAAATCCATATGGTGGCCATTAGGTGGAATTTATGCTTTTGGCACAGGAAATCAACATGGTGGCCATTAAGTGGCGTTTTTGCCTTTACCAAAATAAAATTCCATCTAATGTCACCATGTGGAGTTTTCACCTCCGCCATAAAAATTCCACCATTGTGCCACAGAGTGGATTTTCGACTACAAGGAAAAATAAAATGATTCACCATACATGTTTTTGACATCTTCATAAAAACCATTTATCACAACACATTATGGGTTTTGATTGGCCAAAAAATGAATGGTGTCATTTTTTACTACAATTGTAATTACTTCATCACAAGAACCACCATGTAGTTGCAAAGGCCATTGAATTGTCATATAATGTAATGGTTTTGCAACTATAGTTAGTATGATGACTAGTGGGTTTTTTTGGATAGATATATTATTATTCTTGAAATTTTAATCATATGTTTTAAATAAATTATAATTAATTAATTAAAAATACCCTAACTTTTGCAATTAAAATGACTTTTAATTACACAACATGATGTTGTAGCATTCCATGTGCAATTTACAATGCCAAAACATGTCTTTTATGATTCGTCCTATTCGCTTACAATGGGAGAAATGATTAGAAGATGGCATAAGCGGCTCAAAAAACAACTAAAAAAATGATTATAATTGAATAGGACCAATTGTAAAAAACAAGTTTTGATGTTGTGAATTGATGTAATAAAATACTTGACTATTAGTCAACATGATGATTCATACACTACTTTGGATAAAATGAGGCATTTATTGGTCGGTCATTATGTTAAAGATGATGTTCAATCCTTCAATGTAGCTTTTTGCATCAAGATCCATGTCCAAAAACTTTACCCTCATTACAACAAATCTTATCATTTGAACCAAACACAAAAATGACTATTATTTTTATCAACTACATTTATAACTATTTAGTCATAATAATCACTAAGTAATGACAAAAGACATAGACATGCCAAATGGCATCATGGTTTTGCAATTGTAATCAATATGACAACTTGTTGGTTTTTTGGTAAATTATCATATTATTTCAATTTTTGTTCATTAGTTAGTCAGTTACAAGAACCATCCACCTTTGTGATTAATAACAACTCAATCTCCCATGATGATGGCATGGCATGTTGTATTGCAACAAGATGATGTGGTCATATTTATTAACATCATGATTAATGTCATTGATTTGATGAATTAATCTCATTTATAAACTAGTTAAAAATATTGTTGTCCTTTGCAATTAATAACAATTTAATCTTCCATGGATGATCATGGCATACCATCTAGTAACAAGATGTCACAAATTCACATGCATGGGTATGTGTATTAAACAATTTATTATTAACTTGTAATTATGACTAAAGTAAATTAATAATCATTTTGAAAAGGTGACACATAATTCAACTTTTTAATTATTTAACACACTAGCTTAGGTTAACATACCTATTAAATTAATCTATGTATATAGGTTATTTAGTAAAAATGTACTTCATAATATAAGCTACCTCATAAGTTACTTACTTAAACATAAAAAATTTACTACATTTAATATGTTTTAATATACCTAAAATAGGTTACCCTACTAATAGGTTAACCTAGATAGGCTTGCTTAATGCCGAACTTTAGGGTTTTTGGCCAAGTCAACCTAAGTAGCTTCATTACAAGATATTTTAAATTTTGTAACCACCTCAAATTTGTGCAATTAGATATGACTATGATGTAACTAGATGTGACATCATTACTACCAAAGTGGGGTGTAATTTACTAGCTTAAATCACTATGGGACCTTAAAAATCAAATAACTTCATTGCATTTTACTGATTTCACCTAATGAAAATTATTTCACTATAATATCACTGTGTAGACATCATGTTTCAGTGTTAGTTAACATAATTCACCATTATAATTTATTATAGCAAATAGGTTTATTTCTATGTTTTTAAAAATATTATCTATGCTAGTTTATGATATACCCTATATTATTTTAAGTTACTTTAGTTATTCTAACTTATAGTTAATGTTATTATAAGCTATTATAAATTATTGTACCCTAAATTATTATATGTTATTTCAAATTATACTTTAAATTATTCAAGGTCATTTTATTTTTTGTTATTATAAATTATTTTATCCTAAGCATAATAATTTTAAAATAATCTAAAACAAAATATAATGACTTAAGGTAAAAATTACTTAAAATAGAAAATAATAACCTATGAAAAATAATTTCAAATACCCTACAATATAATAATTACTAATAACCTCTGATATTATAACATAGAATATCAAACAATAATTTATAATACAATAATCACCAATAGTTGTAATATAACATATAACAACCAACAATAACTTATAATACAATAACCATTAATAACCATTAATAAAATAGCCATCAATAACCACTAATAAAATAACCACCAATGGCTTACAACGGAATAATCACTAATAGCCATTAACATACTAGCCACCAATAGCCATTAATAAAATAACAATCAATAGCCATTAATAAAATAAAAATAAATAACCATTAATAAAATAACAATAAATAGTCATTAATAGAATAGTCACCAATAGTCATTAATATAATAACCACCAATAACCATTAATATAATAACCACCAATAGTCATTAATAAAATAGCCACCAATAGCCAATAATATAATAACCACCAATAGTCATTATTATATTAATCACAAATAGCCATTAATAAAATATCCACCAATAGCCATTAATAAATTAATCACAAATAACCATTAATAGAATAGCCACTAGTAGTCATTAATAGAATAGCCATCGATAACCATTAATAGAATAGCCACAAGTAACCATTAACATAATAACCACTAATAGCCACTAATAGAATAACTATTAATGGCCATTAATAGAATGAGCACCAATAGCCATTAATAGAATAACCATGAATAGCCACTAATAGAATAACTATTAATGGCCATTAATAAAATAACCACCAATAATTATTAATAAAATAACCATTAAAAACATTAATAGCCACAAATAAAATAGGTACCAATAACCATTAATAACCGCCAATAACACTAATAAAAGAACAACCAATAGCCATATATTATAATTGCTTAAAATTGCCAAAAATAATCTAAGGTGAAATAATTTATGATAAACAAAAATAATTTAAGGTGAAATAAATTTCAATAGCCAAAAATAATTTATAATAGCTACAAGTAGTCTAAATTGAAATAATTTACAATAGCCAAAATTAACATAGAATAAACAAAAAAACTTACAATAGTTAAAAATAGCCTAAGGTGAAATAAGTTAAAATAGCCAAAAGTAATTTATAATAACTATAAGTAGTTTAAATTGAAATAATTTACAATAGCCAAAAATAACATAGAATAGCCAAAAAAACCTACAATAACTGAAAATAGCTTAAGGTGAAATAAGTTAAAATAGCCAAAAATAATTTATAATAACTACAAGTAGTCTAAATTGAAATAATCTACGATAGCCAAAAAAACTTACAATAGCCAAAAATAACATAAAATAACTTTAAAAACTTATAATAGCTAAAAATAGCCTAAGGTGAAATAAGTTAAAATAGCCAAAAATAACTTAGAATAACCAAAAGTAATTGAAAATAACCATAAATAGCCGTAAATAATGTAGGGTGAAATAATTTCAATTAATGAAAAATAGTCATATAATAATTGAAAGTAGCTTAACATAGGTAGTATTATTATATTAACAAAAAAAAATCCAATTATTAAACTCTTTTTTTTTTCCAAAAGAATGGTCATTGAAATGTTATTGAATAATGATATGCAACTTTTTTTTTGTTCAAATAATCTTAAACTTTCAAAAGGAAATAAATGTAATTATGTACATTATTGAATTTTTTTTAAAAAAAAACTTGAATCATTTCATTTGAACAAAATCTCAATAAGATATGAATTTTCAAAGTTTATGTTTTTGTAATTTTTAAAATGAAGTATTTGATAAATAAATTGTAATGTAATATATTTTCACAACAAGTGGGATGGCTTGATGGTAAGGATGTTTGCCCCCATTCCAAAGGTCAAGGACCAAACCTCATGGGTGGTGTTGTGTGTGGTCAATGTCGGTATGTTGACCGAATATTTTCCTATCGAATTCCTAGGCTAGGTGCCTAGGTTGATTATGTGGCCTTACCTACCTAGGTTTTAACCTAGCATAGGTAGTGACACGCGTCAATAAATAGTAGGCTTTAAAAATCATGAAATTATCAATAATATTTTATATTTAATAATTAAAATTTAATTAATTTCCATACTAGTTAGTTAATTAACTAGTAAGTGAATAGTTAGGTAAATTTGTATTTCACTTGAGTGTAACTTTGTTTCACTAAGTACTAGTGAAACAAGTCATTGTCCATAGCATCTGGTCCCCGTTCACTAGGGGGTTAAACAATTTCATTAGGTAAAACTGTCCAAATTCACTAAAAAATCTAGTGAAACCCAGAGTGAACTAAGACGCATTTCCTAGTAGTGCATAATTGTCTTAGGTTAATTTATTTTTTAACCAAAAATTGCTTGGGTTAACCTAGGTTAGGTTAGTAAGTAATATAGGTTGACAAATTAGTTCATCTTAAGTCATCCTAGGGAAATATAGGTCTAATCTAAATTGGTAGGTAGTAGGTGGGTTGATTTAAATCAACTTAAGGTGGCCAATGTTAATTCAAAGCTAAAATTTTTGAGCTTTATAAATTTGTGTTGAATATAATTAATATAAAAAAATGTGGTAGTGTAATGGATGAAGACATGAACCCCAAAATGAAGGGGAGAGGTTCAAATCCTCATTTTTGCAACCTATGATACCTAGGCCACTTGGCTTAGGTTAAGTAACCTAGTCTAAGTTTCTTGGGTTAAGAGTCCAATGTTTGTTTTTTATTTAAACCATTGAGGCTAGGTTAGGTAGCCTAGGTTGTTTAACATAGGTAGCTAACTTAGTTATGTTGACTTTTGGTTAGGCAAGTTAGGTTAGGTTGCATAGTTTAGCTGGGTTAAATTAGGTTGACTTTTGGTTATGTTAACTACATGGGTTAAACTAGATCAATTTTTGGTCATGTGCAATGATTCATAACATGTTTATAGATTTTTTACTCATGTCATCCATCCATCAAGGCATCTTTTATAACATTTAATTGAATAAAATGATTAAGTTGAAATGGCATGCACTTTACACATCATACTAAGGTTAATAAGGACATGAAATTTCATTATTATAAGAAAAATTTAAAATCTTAATTGTTAAAATGATTGGGCTTTGCAACTAAATGTCCCTTGTGATTAAATGGGTTTAGGAACTCACTAGTCATTAGTTGCATATGTCATTTTTGATTAGTATGTAGTTGTAAAGGCCAATTGCAAAATTCAAAATGGGTTATCATGTGTATAATTTTAAATGAATTTATATGAAACATATATATACCTTGGCAAAACCATGTAAAATGAAACATTGTGTTGTGAAAGACAAGGTATGCTTTAACACATAATTATTTGGTGGTGGTAAAAAATCCCACACATTGGCAACTAGGTTGATTTATTTATTTTTGAAGTAAAGTAACAATAATCCACCTTGTCAAATTTCCACATCTATTAGACATGAAATCTACTTGGCGCCACTAGGTTTATGTTGAATCTCATAAAGATTAAAAAATTAGCTTAATGGTCACCAAAGAAGTTTTTGATTTTGACAAAAAGGTTACTATTTGACGATTAACTTATATCATTTGGGGGCAAGCCATTAAGTGGATTTTGTGTCTTATGAAGATCAAAATTCCATTGAGTGGCCACCAAATGGATTTTCAACTTACTCATGGGGTTGAACAAAAACCAGTTGGAAGAAATAAGTGGAAATAAGATCTCTTGACTTTTGACCTAATATATTTTGGTATTACATCAAGCATTTTTTTTAATGGTTGGTTCCAAAATGGTCATTGATATGGGTATCATTGGTTCAAGTGTTGTACAAATTCACATTTGTTTTGTGAATCCATTAATTTATTGAAACCAAGTAATGGCTAAGGGATTAAATGTTGGTGACAATATTGATTTATGTAATTTTGTCTAATATGAAAAAAATGCAAATTGGTTTTGGGAAATTAAAGGATGCCATGCTTGTTATAATATTTGGTCCTTTTGGAATTGAAAATTACCAATGTTTCATCATCAATTATGTTTGATTCTTTTACATAACAAAGTCTTCTTAGCCCAACTCCAAGCATAAAATGTGGATGTGGATTGTTTTTGGCTAGCAAAAGATCTTTCTTTGGAAGTTAAACAAACTTCAATGTTAGTAGCTTAAAAAAGTGAATGCATGGACTCCAATTGTCTTAAAGGGTTAAATAATTTCAAAACAAAGAGAGCATGCCATGTTACATGTGAATGCCTACCTCAAATTAATATGACAATAATGCTCAATGAATGATAATTTAATAACTTTTAAATCAAATAGTGGTGGTGAAAGTTTATATGATGGTTCCAACAACAACGATGATAATTTTATTAGTGAAAATGACATTCTAGACTATAACCTTCACACTATTGGAGGAGGAGCTTTTAGTAGGAACTTACATATGCCTTCATTCAAACTTTTTAGTTGGAGTAAGATTAAATGTGATCTTGTAAATAAGTTGAAGATTTGTTGTCAAAAGGCAAGTCGTGTGTGAACCAAGGGAGGTAGTTCTTGATGATGATATTGGCAGGATCATTTTGGATTACTCATCTTGCATTGTCCAAATGACAATAATGAATATTTGGAAGTGGCCATTGTCTTAGACTATTTTTGATAGGAATTCCTTGAGGGCACTTCTAACAAGTCACACAATGAGAATCATATATTATATGTGGATGCAAAAGGAAAAATTGGTGTTGAGAAAAAAACAATATACCTTCCATAAAAGGAAGACAAAGTCATCAAACTTAGAAGTCTCCATTTCAAGGATGGATAGATTGTTGTATGAGGAATCAACTTGAAACATTGGAGTTGTCTGTTGTTTTTGGAATTATAGTCCACATTTTCCTCATGAAAAAATTGTGTGGGTGAAAGAGGAATTTTGGAATATGTCTTTTGAAGATCAAAAAGTTTATGGTCTAAACATTCCACATCAAATGCATTTGAGAGCTAATGTTAACAAACATAAATTTATCATTATTGAAGGGGTTGATATTTATGAAGAAGCTTGGTACAAAGTTTTGAGTTTGGCACAATCAACATATAGAGTGTATTGTCATGAACCACTTGATGGCCACCAAGCTGAAATCAAACATTAATTACATATTGTCAAAAACGTTCAATCAATTTGAAGGTTTGAAATGTTGACCTTTTTATAAATTTTTTACATTGGTCCTCTTTTAGATTGCAAATTAGCAAGACATTAAACATTGAAATAATCTTTCAATCAATTTTGAGTTGCTTGAGAAGGAGATATGATCACTTGAATGTTGATGTGAGGAAATGGGGTTCAACATTGCCAAATGTATTGTTTGTGAATCATTGAAGGATTTGATATGAAAAGTTAAAAATAATAGTGATGGCACAAAGGAAAACAAAATGAAATTACAAAAACAAAACATTCACCATAAATCATGTGGATGATTTTCTCATATGTGGAAATTTAAACCAATCCCATAAAGGAATAATACATTTGTATCATACATGACAAGATGGATTATTTCAAAATTGTTTTTCTAAGACTTGTAGTAAAAAATAAAATGGTTTCAAGTCTTGGTCAATTCTCAGTCACTTTGAATGGAATGATTACCCATGGTAATGGAGATGCAACCTTTGATCAATATTCCAACAATTTTTGGCCAAATGATCCCAATTTTACAATTGGGTCGTTGTTGCAACTTATTTTAACCTTAGAAAAAGAGCTTGTTAATTAATGAATAAAGGATTTTGTTTGAACATGAACCACAAAATGCATTCTTTCATTGATGAAGTTTTCATTGGTTGCTTACATTGAAGGTTTTAAAAAACTTCATCGGTGTTAAACCATTGTCAAGTTCAAGGTGTTTATTCAAATGGACGACTATGTGAAGGATAATAAGAATTGTCACTTGCTTGCATTCTTATCTTTCCTAATTGTAAGAAATATGTTCAAAGAAGTGCAACTAAGGTTTTTAGTTGTTGGGCACACCCATGAAGACATAGATGGAAATTTTATATATCTTTCCAAAGATTGAAAGAGTAGGATAATTATGTTTTGGCTAACTTGATGAAAACATTTATGATTTCACAAGATCATCCCTTCATTCCCCAACTTATCCAATAAATTCCATATTCAAAATTAGGGTCAAGAGTTGTTTGAAGGATGGGCCACAAATCTTAGTTGGGCATATGGACATGCATTCATTTCATTTTTTTATGGATTTAATTGAGTGGCCTATGATGTAGTATAAACTACCCCCTATTGTGTGTTATGGAATCCCTAATTCAATCGTGGCATGCAAATGATTAAGGTCAATTGAAGCTATTTAATGGACTTCCAAATTCTATTCCTTTTCACCCTACGGAGGGGAATGATGCATCCGAGTCAATTGAAAAAGAAATTCTATTAGTGATGGGCTTTCTAAATATGTAGAGTTTTGGAGGCTAAGGATGTGCAAGGATGAAACTTATGTTTAAAGCTTGGTCCATATGTGGATTACTAGAAAACATTTTTGAATTATCAAAACCTTTGCCAACTCAAAGTTCAACACACTTGGATGGTTTCAAGCAATTGAAGATCTAATTACATGTGAGGTTTCATTCTTGCCATTTTTGATGTCAATTCTAAAGACCCAATCATTGTTCCATAATATGGTCTTAAAAACATGCGACCATCCTTGAAGATAATTACTTACACTCCTTTTCAAGACTTGGGCCCAAGGTCTCTAAGGTAAATAATATATATTAATTCACTATGTTCGTCCATCTGTCTGTCTATCTGTCTGTCTATCTGACGGGGGTTTTGGGGGGTGGGGGAAGGAGAGGCCGGTGAAGCAGCGAGCGACTGATGTCAGTCTGTGACGAGGGTTGGACCACCACGGTTTTCGTGTACAAACCGTTTCCACAAAGCATTGCAGCCGTCCGAAGGATAGGATTGACGGTCGGATTGCATCCCTTTCCCATCGCACTAGAGGCGGATATAAAAACCTTCCCTCCCCTCCCCCCCCCACTACCGAAAGAACCAACGGTTATATTGAGGAGCATGTTTTTGAAAATTTCCAAAATTTTCGGGAACCAAGGTTCAAAATGTCAGAACCGGGGTTTTGGGTTTTCTCACGTTGGGTAAGGGAGTAAATACCTGGACTGATAACCTGAGGGTACACACAATTGGTTCTGATACCCACACAACGTCGGTCGGGACCACTGCGCGTTCGGGGTGGCTGGAGTGGCGTAGCCACGGGTGTCCGAAGGTCACGGGTACCACTAGTAATAATTATGTACCGATAGTTTCGTACCCTAGTTATTATTTTGAAGTCTATTAAATTTTTAAAAAAATGCAATTTGATGGTTATTTGGCTCTAAAGAAGAGTATTTTTTATATTATTATTTGTTTATGTTTATGTTGACTCGTTGTCATATTGATATGGACCTATGCTCTATGGTAGTAATCTAACTTGCATATATGCAAATTTCATTATTTTAGTTCATTTTATATATAGTAATGACCTATTGCCCACCAGCCCTTTTACTCCTCTTATTGTATTAAGTTCAAATTATGTTATTTTTTTAATGTTTTGATAAATTGAAGTTTTTATAAATTGTACTTGATGGCCATCAAGTGACCTTCCTTGCATTCACCATGTTTAGTTAAGTTTAAAAATTAACATTTTAATCCAAATTAATTAAACACATGTTTATGATTTTTGTTTGTCGAATGCATAGGGTAAATAGATTGGTACCAAACACTTATTAGCTTAGAAAGCTAGGGTTGAATGACTATGCCTTAGATGACCTAAATGTTCCAATACTTTTGGTAGGCACTAGTCTAGACACCAATAGCCCATAGAACACATTCCAACCTTATAACAATGCCCTAAATGCCCCAGAACATGTCACTGTACACATTATACATGACACAACACACCTTCCCCCACAACCACTAAAGCTTGAAATATTAGACATTATTTGCAATGACCAAACACATTAGTATTAAATGGCAAAAATCTCCAAATAAGTCCATCCCCTACCAAAGTGACAATATGACTTTATTACCAATGTGGCTTGAGCGACCAAATATACCCATTACCAAACACAACTTTGTGCACACTAATTGATTCATCTTGATAAAATTTCCCCATTATCCAATTCCAAATGTCAAATTACCCATGACTGAACAAGTCCTTCAAAATCTCCAAACCAATAATCAACTATTGGACCTTTGGTAATATTCAATTTGTTGTGCAATTACTAGCAATGAATTATTTTGGGTCATGAGGTCTACCTTGAATTAGAAGGATGTTCAATTATGGACCTTGATTTGGTTGTGGGCCCACTTACCCTAGTCTACAACTTTCTAATAAAAACATAAGATGCATTCTAAATGCATTGGATCTTTTTTCTCTAGAACAATTTTTTCTCTTCATTATCAAGGTGTGGGCCTAATTGTAGGTCCTGTGAATGATGCGTGGTGTTGAACTATCACATTAAGCACAAAAAAATGATTGAACATAATTTTATTTAAAATGTATATTACTTTTGTGTTGAGTACTTGTCATATTTTGATGTGTTTTAATTCTGAGGGAAAATATCTTTTGCATGTACACTTATCAAGGATGCATATATTAATTTTAAGTGGGTTGACGACTTTTTGGCAATATGAATTGGACATTGGACTTGGGGACATTATCATGTGATTTTGAACCACACCCCCTTTCCGATGACATTACAATTTGCCACAAATCAGATTGATTATTGATACACAATGACACTTTTGAAATTACCTTCAAATTTAACAGATCACGTTGATTGCATGCAAATGGAAATACCAAGAAAAAGATAGCAGTTTTTCATTGTGATCCAATTTCCAAAGAGGTGATGGTATTTGCCATCAAGGATGATAGAATTTTGTATTGGATAGCATAAGTTTAGATCAATCATTGAAACATGCATTAATTATAGTTGATTAGGATGTTGTATTTCTTGAATTGAAAAGCCTAAGTTATATAGTAGTCAGAAGAAAACAGAGGTTAAGTTCATGGTAGAATGACAAAATTCTTAACATGAAATTATGTGTAAACATATAGGCTAATGGATCAAATACATTTAAAAATGATAATGTTTATGTTTATCAGAATGGTAATGGCCAAGGAAGAAGTGAACGAAGAAGATTTTGACAAAAATTGAACATGATTTGTTTAAATTGTTCAAACATCATCAAGGATAAAAAACAATGGCGAGTGGGAGTTATTCACACAAAGATTATTGTTCCCTTAAACATATTACTCGAAAATGTACACAAACCTATTGTCATTTTGGAATTCCAATAATTTAAGCTAAAAATGCTTTTTGTTGCATTTAAACAAATTTAATATCGATATTCCATTTTCAAGGTTTGAATTTCAAGTGGATTCAAGATGAAGTTTAATATTTTTGCATGAAACAGAATCATTGTAGTTTCACAATGCATTTGTTTTGGCAAAATCTGATATATCTATTTGAACATTATGTGTTGATATGACACAACCATATATAAATAGTATTTATTCAAAGCTAGACATGATGAATACATTTGTGAAGTGGATGTGCAGGCATTTTTGAAATGTTGCATATGGTCAAGATAAATGGAGCATCGACAGAATGGAAGGTGTAATTTGTTGTCATATTAAATTATTTGCATGGTCAGGATATTGAGTTGTTCCCTCAAAAAGGAAAAGGCTCCAAATTTGCCAATAAACATAATTGAATGATTCTTCACCTTCAAGATTAGTTCTCCTTTGGAAGGTGGAAAATGAATAATTATCATTTGGTGGGGGGGGGGGGGGGGGGGTGCAAAAAATTTTTTTACAAGGGCAAAGTGGGTTGTTATTTTGGGGGAGGGGTTTTCCTCACCAGGGGGGGGGTTTTTGATGGGAAGGTTTTT